>Ga0073934_10004770_pt1 | contig 21947 bp, 16 predicted proteins | sample LarsenN4metaG_FD_76834 | JGI IMG/M metagenome (GOLD analysis project Ga0073934, IMG submission 76834) | Hot spring sediment bacterial and archeal communities from British Columbia, Canada, to study Microbial Dark Matter (Phase II) - Larsen... ...
GCCTTTGGTCCGCAGGCGTACAAGATTCCGGTGTCGAGCATCAAGAGCATGATGGGTCACCTGATTGCCGCCGCGGGCAGCGTGGAGGCCATCACCTGCCTGCTGTGCATTCGCGACGGTGTGATTCCGCCCACGATGAACTACAAGACACCGGACCCCAGTTGCGATCTGGATTACGTGCCCAATGCGGCCCGCCAGGCGCGGGTCCGGCGGGCCTTGTCGAACAGTTTCGGATTTGGCGGCCAGAACGTATCGCTCGTGTTTTCCGAGTTTGCCGGTTGAGAGGCGGAAAGATCCGCCCCCATCCAGGCGGAGGCATGGTACGGAGGGGGAAGACGGCGAAGTTGCCCGTCCTCGCCGTCCGATGTTTTCCCCCGACTGTCGGCTGTCGGCGGACTGTGGAACGGTTCGTCCGGCTGGCGGCAGGGTCTGCCGGAGTCACCGCGTGGGTTGGATTGTCGTGTCGGTCTGCGGCGCGATCGTGCTGCTGGATCTCGCCGCCCGGGCGTTTTATGTCCGGCTGATCCTGCCGCGATTCGAGAACAAGCCGCCGTTCAATGGCACCACGCATCCCACCGATTCGTCGGCGGAGCCGGTAACGTTGTCCACGGCGGACGGCGTGACGCTGCGCGGGGCGTTGTTCCGCACGCCGTTCCTGCAGCCGCGGGGGTTGATTCTGTTCTGCCCGGAACTGGACGGCGACCATACGTCGGCGGTCTGGTACTGCGAGGCCCTGCTGAACGAAGGCTACGACGTGTTGTCGGTCGATTTCCGGGGGCAGGGGGACAGCGACGGGCAGCCCGGCTACGCGCCGACGCACTGGCCGACACAGTACGAACTCGAAGACCTGCGGGCGGTGCTGCGATTCATCGAGTCGCGCATCGACCTCCGGGAGTTGCCGCTCGGGCTGATGGGGATCAGCCGGGGGTCCCTGGTGGGGTTGATGGCTGCCGCCGAATGTCCGCGGATTCTGGCCGTGTGCGGCGAAGGGACGTACACCATCAACTCGCTGATGGAGCACTTCACGCTGAAATGGGCGGAATTGTACATTCCGGGATGGGTCTTGCGATGGGTGCCGCTCTGGCACTTCCGGGTCACGCTCTGGATGGTCCGGCGGATCAGCGAGTTCCGGCGGAGCGTGCAGTACGCCCTGGCGGAAGCCTGGCTTCCGCGGTTGCGGTCGCGGCCGGTGCTGCTGATTTCCGGCGAGCGGGACAACTACGTTCCCGCGACGGTGACCCGCGGGATCGCCCAGCGCATCGGACCGCAGTGTACGGTCTGGACCGCGCCCGAGGCCAAACACAACCAGGCCCGCGACGCCGTTCGCGAAGAGTTCGACCGCCGGATTGTCGAGTTCTTCCACGCCGTCTGCCCGGCCCCCGTCGTCGGGCAGAATCTGCCGACAACGGTGTGATCGTCCGTGGAGTCGGCGCGGGAACGTGCCCTTCCCGGCACGGGCGGAATGGCCGTACAATCGGGCGCTATGGCCGAACTGCCGACCCCCTCCGGCTGCGATGACGTTCCCGTCTTGCGGGATCGACGGAGTCTGGTGCGGTCGCTGATGGAGTCTGCCGTCTGCCTGCTCGTGGCGGTGATGATCTTCCGGACCTTCGCCGCCGAAGGGTACATGATCTCCACCGGGTCGATGGCGCCGCACCTGCTGGGGTTCCACAAGCGGGTCGAATGCCCGGCCTGCCACCACGTCTTCCCCTTCGGCGTGGCGTACGACACCGACGACGCCGGCATTTCCGCCGCCGAAACCGACCGTCTCCGTTCGCACGCCGTCTGTCCCAACTGCGGACAGGCCGGCATCAACGTGTCGAACGTCCCCCGCAACCACGGCGATCAGCTCCTGGTCTTCAAGCCGGCGTACGGCTTCCGGCCGCCCCAACGCTGGGAGGTCGTCGTCTTCCGCAATCCGCATAATCCCCGCGAAGCGTACGTCAAGCGGGTCGTCGGCCTGCCGCGAGAACGGGTGCAGATCATCGACGGCGACCTGTACGCCGACGGCCAGCTTTGCCGCAAGGACTGGGACCGTCAGCGGCAACTGCGGGTGCTGGTGCACGATCACCACTTTGAACCGGAGACGGCGGACGGTCGGCGTCTGGTCTGGCAGCCGCTGTCGGCGGGAAACCGATCCTCCGGATGGACGCCCGCAGAGGATCGCTTTGTGCTGTCGGACGAGCGCTCGGCCGAATGGGCGTGGGTGGAGTATTCCGGCAACGCGCCGCGCCGCGGCCGGTTCGAGACTTCCGTGGCGCCGGTCCCCTGGCCAAATGACATCGACCCGTCCAGCATTCCTCCCGCGGGGCTCAGATACGATCCGCGCGAGTTCCGCCTGAGCTGCATCGGCCCGCTGCCGGAGGCCGTCCGCGACATCCTGCTTTCGCACCCGGCGGGGGACGCCTTTCACGAGAAAATCCGCGAGCTCTACGAGCAGTCGCACACGGCTCCGGTCACCGATCTGTACGGCTATAACCCGCCGGAGAACGACATCGTCCCGGTCCCCGTCCGGGACGTGATGGTCTCGCTGACCATCCAGCATCGGGACGGCGACGGCGAGTTCGCCATCGAGCTCACCGACGGCGCCGCGAACTACACGGCGGTGTTCGATTTCGGCCGGCGTCAGGTGCGACTGTACGCCGGCGATCACGCCGAGCCGGTCTCGCAGGACAAACTCCCCACGGACTTCGGTCTGGCCCCGACGACGGTGGAAATGTCGCTGTTCGACCGTCAGGTGCTGGTGGCCGTCGACGGCGAACCGGTCCTGTCGCCGTGGACGTTCGACACGCCGGCCGACGTACCCGCTCCGAAATACCCCGTGCGGTTCGGCGGACAGGGGATCGCCGCGGAGGTCGGGGATCTCGTGCTGTATCGGGACGTGTATTACACGGCGACGAAGTCGCGGCACGGCATTCAGCAGCCCTATCAGCTTGGTGCCGACGAGCTGTTCGTGCTGGGGGACAACAGCCCGGTCTCGCACGACAGCCGCCGCTGGCCCGATGGAGCCGTGGCGATGAACCTGCTGGTGGGCAAGCCGTTCGTGGTGCACCTGCCGTCCAAGCCGGGCCGGCTGCGCGTGGGCCCCCTGGAGACGCCGCTGCGTCTGCCGGACTTCGAGCGGATGCAGTGGCTGAAGTAGAAGTCCACGGAGGGCCATCCGTGGGCTTCCGATCCTGAGACGTGGAAGACGCCGAGACTCTGCGGCGCCGCTCGGCTGACGGCGTCTGCTGTAACCGGCAAAGTCCCTCAAACCCGCTCCCACCGGGGGAATTGCGGTGTAAGAACCGATCCGACCGACGTATAGTGACAAGGCGGACGGTTTTCTGGGGCCGGTGAGGATCGAATCGTGAGCGCCGGCGGTGTGACACAACGGGAAGCGATCCCCCGGCCGGAAGGAGCCGGTCCGGCGGCGCGACCGGGGTGGCTCAAGTCCCGGCGGCCTGCGGGACCGCCCCCCTTGCTAGCCGATCCCGCCCCCGTCGTGGCCGTCGAACCGTCCGACGCGCCGCCGCGGCGGCGGGGCGTGGCCGCCGTCGTCGCCTGGGTGCGGCAGACGCTGGCCTACCTGTATCTCGGGTGGGGGATGACCGTCTCGCTCGTCGTGCACGCCATCCTGCTCACCGTGCTGGCGCTGATCGTTCTTCATCGCCAGTCCCGCGAGGACGCGCAGGTTTTCGGCGTGTTCGGCAAGCCCGCCGACGAGACCGTGCTCGACCTGCCGCTCAACAGCAAGCTGGACCAGGCAACCGGCAGCGAGGCCGCGCCGCTGGAGTTCGTCGCCTCGACCGTGGTTTCCGACAGCGCCGCCATGCTGGCCACCTCGGACCGCATCCTGGGGGCCATCGACGGCGACAAGCAGGACGCGGGGGAAGGGGACACCTGCGATGCGCTGGGGGCGATGAGCGACATCCGCGTCCCGGAATCGGCGATCACCAAGGGGAGCTTCACCGTCTGGACGGAGCCGGAAGACCCGTTGCCCCGGCAACGGTACTTCATCGTCATCCAGGTGCAGTTGCCCAAGACTGTCAAGCAGTACCGGCTCCGCGACCTGACCGGCGAAGTGCACGGCACCGACGGCTACTACAAGAAGATCTGGTACAGCGCCACGGAACGCAAGGGCGTCAAGAACGGCGTCGTGCAGTTGCAGATCCCCATCCCCGGCGCCGTGCAGCTCATCAAGGACACGATCCGCATCAAGTCGGAACTGCTCAAGGAGGAGCAGACGATCGAGATCGTGTTCTGACCGCGGTCGCTCCTTGAGAGCCGGGCCGTGTCGGTCCGAACTCCGGCGCGGCACGCCCTGGGTCGGAATCGCGGTTTTCCCGCGGAAAATACGGTGAATTTGCGACGTCTGCCGGCTGCCCTTTCGCCGTGAAATCTGCTAGGATTTGGGCTTCCGCGGCAGGGGTTGGAGACGTCGCGGAACGGCCGTTTTCCGTGCAGAAGCCGGCCGATTTTTGGCTCCCGGTTTTCGGCCCCTCGCCATGCAACTGACCTGTTCCCGCGATGCCCTGACGTCCGCCCTGGGGGCTGTCAGCGGCGTCGTCCCCAGTCGGACCACCAAAGAGATCCTCAAGAACGTCAAACTGCAGGCCGGGGCGAATGCGGCCACGCTCCTGGGCACCGACAGCGAGATTGGCATGCGGTGCGTCGTCCCGGACGTCACCAGCGATTCCGGCGGTGAGGCGCTCCTCCCCACCGCCCGCGTGCTGTCCATCCTCCGCGAACTGGGGGACGACACTGTCAAGCTGGAAATCAACGGCGACGCCTTGTGGATTCGCGGCGGCTACAGCGAGTTCCGCCTGTCCGCCGAAGACCCCGCCGACTATCCCCCCGTTGCCGGCTTTGATGAGGCCGCGTTCTACGCCCTGCCGGCCTCCTCGCTCAAGCAGCTCATTCGCCGCACGGTGTTCGCCACGGACGTCGAAAGCACGCGGTACGCCCTGGGGGGCGTGTTGATGGAACTGAATCCCGAACGGGCCACGTTCGCCGCCACCGACAGCCGCCGGCTTGCCGTGGCGACCGCCTCGTGTCGGGTTGAGGGCTCCCCAACGCCGCCGGGCGTGCCCCCGGTCGTTCCCTCCAAGGCCATGTCGCTGTTGGAGAAGGTGCTGACCGACGGTGATACCGAGGCCAGGATCGCCGTGCATGCCAACGACGTGGTGTTCCAGTGCGGCGGAGTGACCGTCAGCAGCCAGCTCGTGCAGGGCCGCTTTCCGGACTTCCGCAAGGTGGTGCCGACCAGCTTCAACGCCACGGTAGAACTGGTCGTCGGGCCGTTCTACTCGGCGGTCCGGCAGGCCCAGATCGTGACCAACGAGGAAAGCCGCGGCGTCGACTTCACGTTCTCCAAGGGGGTGCTGCGGCTGAGCAGCCAGGCGGCGGACGTGGGGCAATCGAAGATCGAGTTGCCGATCAGCTACGACGGCGGCGACCTGACGATCACGTTCGATCCGCGGTACATCGCCGACTTCCTGCGGACGCTGGACGGCGGGACGGCGCTCGCGTTCAAGCTGATCGACCACGAAAGCGCCGCCGTGCTGTCGACCGACGACCATTACACCTACGTGATCATGCCGCTGTCCCGCGACCGGTAGCCCTGCATCTGCTCCGGTCCCCTCGCCCCCGCTTCGGGGGAGAGGGTTAGGGTGAGGGGGCGAGCGCCTCGAAGGACCAATCGATGCGAAAAGACCTGTTTTCACGCGACATGCGCTGACCACACCGATTCGCCCGACGGCCCCCTCACCCCGGCCCTCTCCCCCGAAGACGGGGGAGAGGGGGCCAAGACAAAGAACCTTGATTCATGTCCGAACCGCAGCCGCTGTCGCTGGCCTTGACGGAGTTGATCGCCGTCCGCGGGTTCGCGCGGGTGCGGGCGGAGGACGACCTGCAGCGGGCCTGGAAAGCCGCGGCGGGGGACTTCGCTTCGATGACGCGGCCGCTGAAGGTGGTCCGCGGGGTGCTGTCGGTGGAGGTCCGCTCGCCGGCGGTGCTCAACGAACTGGTGTCGTTCCACGCGGCCGAATTGACGAAGAGGATGCAGCGCGAGGCCCCGCAGTTGCGGATCAAGAGCCTCAAGTTCCGCTTGAAGTAAGTCGGATTTTGCCTCCCGGAGCGCCCGCGACGGCGGCGCAGTTTTGCCTTTCGGAGAAGCCCACCTTGTCGGACGAAATGGAGACCCCCGCCGCCGGTTCCTCCGGTGCGGAAGAGTACAGCGAAAAGGACATTCGCGCCCTGGAGGGGATCGAAGGCATCCGCCATCGCCCCGCCATGTACATCGGCGACACCACGGTCCGCGGGCTGCACCACCTGGTGTACGAGCTGGTCGACAACTGCGTCGACGAGTGCGTCGCCGGCTACGCCAAGTGGATCTCGGTCAAGATTCACGCCGACGGCAGCATCTCCGTCGCCGATGACGGCCGGGGCATTCCCGTCGGCCGCATGGCCGACAAGGGAAACAAGTCCGCGCTCGAGGTCGTGTTCACCAGCATCCACGCCGGGGGCAAGTTCGACCGCAAGGGGGGGTACAAGACCGGCACCGGCGGCCTGCACGGCGTGGGCATCAAGGCGGTCAACGCGCTCGCCGAATGGCTCGAAGCCGAAGTCCGCCGCGAAGGCCATCTCTGGACGATGGACTTTGCCCAGGGCAAACCCACGTCGGACCTGAAGAAGCTCGGCACCAGCGCCACCACCGGCACCAAGATCACGTTCAAGCCCGACGGCACGATCTTCCCCGACACCAGATTCTCGTTCGAGACCATCTCGAAGCGCATCCAGGAGCTGGCGTTCCTCAACGCCGGCGTGCGGATTCTGCTCGAGGACGAACGGACCGGGCAAAAGGACGAGTACCGCTATCCCGACGGCATCCTGGAATTCGTCAAGCACCTGAACCGGACCGAGACGCCGCTGTACGACGCGATCATCCGCGTGGTCGGCGAGCAGGAGGGGGTGCAGGTCGACATCGCCGTGCAGCACAACGACGGCTTCTCGGAGAACGTCCGCGGGTTCGCCAACAACATCTCGACCCACGAGGGGGGCACGCACGTCAGCGGTTTTCGGGCCGCCCTCACGCGGGCCATCAACAACTACGGCAAGTCCGCCAAGCTGTTCGAGGAGATCCAGCCCACCGGCGACGACTTCAAGGAGGGGCTGGTCGCCATCATCACGGTCCGCGTGCCCGACCCGCAGTTCGAGGGGCAGACGAAGACCAAGCTCGGCAACAGCGAGGTCGAGGGGATCGTCAACTCGATCGCCTACGACGCCTTCACCAAGTTCTTCGAGGAAAACCCGTCGGTCTCCAAGAAGATCTGCCAGAAGGGACTGATGGCCGCCGAGGCCCGCGAGGCCGCCCGCAAATCGCGCGAAATGGTTCGCCGCAAGGGGGCGCTCACGTCCGGCGGACTGCCGGAGAAACTCCGCGACTGCCGCAGCCGCGAACTGGACATCACCGAGCTGTACCTCGTGGAAGGGGACTCCGCCGGCGGCTCGGCCGACAGCGGCCGGGACTCCAACACCCAGGCGATTCTGCCCCTCCGCGGCAAGATCCTGAATGTCGAGAAGGCCCAGCTCGTCAAGGTGCTGGACAACGCCGAGATCTCGAACATCTTCAAGGCGATCGGCATTCCGCCGCTCGCCGAGAGCGAGGACATCAGCAAGCGCCGCTACGGCCGGCTGATCCTGATGACCGACGCCGACATCGACGGCTCGCACATCCGCACGCTGCTGCTGACGTTCCTGTTCCGGCACATGCGGGCGCTGATTGACCACGGCTGCGTCTACATCGCCCAGCCGCCGCTGTACAAGGTCACGCAGCGGAACAAGGTTCGCTACGTCCAGACGCACGAGGCGATGATGACCGAGCTCATCGAACTCGGCCTGCACGACAGCAAGGTGGTTTGCCAGGACGGCACCGAGTTCGTCGACGGTCACCTCCGCAGGATCGTGCAGCTCATGCAGCGGCTGGAGGAGCCGCTGGAGATCCTCGAACGCCGCGGGCTGTCGCTGCGGCACCTGGCGGGGAAGATCGCCAACGAGGACCTGGGGGTGCCGCAGTACCGGGTGTTTCTCGGCTCGTCCGAGCACTGGTTTCACAAGAAAGACGAGGTCGAGCAGTTCGTGGCGGCGGAGGAATCCAGCCGCGGCCACGAACTGGACGTCGCCGACGAAGCCGCGCCGTCCACGAATGGCGATCATCACGCCGCCGAGTCGAAGCTGCACGTCGTCGATCTGCACGAGGTCCGCACGATCAATGACGTCTTGCGGGAGCTGAAGGGGTACGGCATCAAGCTGAAGGACCTGTATCCTCCGGGAGCGAAGGACGGCGAAACGGTGTACCCGTTCCGCATCGTGCAGGACGAGCACACCGTCCGCATGACCAGCCTGCGGGAACTGCTGCCGCAACTGCGTTCGCTCGGCGAAAAAGGGATGAAAGTCACGCGGTTCAAGGGCCTGGGCGAGATGGACGCCGAGGAGCTGTGGGAAACCAGCATGAAGCCCGAGCACCGCACGCTGCTGAAGGTGACGATGGAAGACGCCGCCGCCGCCGACGAGATGTTCCGCATTCTGATGGGGGACCAGGTGGAGCCCCGCCGCGAGTTCATCGAACGGCACGCGCTGGACGTGAAGGATCTGGATGTGTGATGCGTCCCCGGACGGAGCGCCGGTGGATTGTCTTACGCGATTGCGCGTAAAGCTGGCGAAACGGCGCAATCGGCACATTCGGACTCTTGCGGTTGCCAGGCGGGGCCTGCCATAGTGCGTCGGCACCTCGGCTGCGGACGTCCGGCCAGACGGTCGGAAACAGCCGGGGACCCCTTCCCTATCCGGCACATGGGGTTCGACTCCTCCCGTCACGCCAATCTTCTGAGTTCGCCAGGGGCCGTCCGAATGAGCAAGACTGGTTTCAGCGTCCTGTGGGTCATCGCCGCACTCGCGTTGTCGTCGCCCGGCGAAGTTCGCGCCAGCATCACCGTCAATGGCAACCTCTCCGATTGGGGGGTGAGCGTCGGCAACAACAACACGACGACGTACCCCGTGGCCACGGTCAACAAGACGGGCCAGAACGGCCTCTACGGCCGTTACGCCGAGGGAAGTCACACGACTTCGGGTGGGTTCTCGTACTACTACTTTATCGAGGATTCCATCGACACGGCGTCCGCCAGCGGCCAACTCGGACCCAATCAGGGGGGCCAGAACTACGACGGCGAGTTTATCGGCGTCGGCATCGATGGCGACGAGCTGACGATCGCCATCCTGACCGGCCAGACGTCTGACAATCCGTTCGACAGCTACTCCCCCGGAGACATTCGGATCGTCACGTCTCATGGCGTGTATGGGATTGAAGTCGGCGGCGGCGTCGGAGGCAACGGCTCGACGGTCACCAACTACGGCGACGCGGGAACGACCTACAAGGTCAGCAGCAACGGCAGCACCGTTGGCGTGAAGAACAGCAACGGCACCAGCTCCGGGAACGTAACTGGCATGGCCGGCCCCCGCGCCACGCAGACGGCTGGCTCGCTGTGGCACAACCCGACGTGGATTGCGGATCCCATCTCCCATCCCACCGATCTGGTGCAGATGCAGTTCACGGGGGGCTCCCTGGTGAACACGTCGGGCACCTCGTTCATCTACTCCCGACCGCTCAATTCCCAACATGCCGTCATCGAGGTCTCGATCAAGCTGAGTGCGTTCCTCAATGGCGGGAACTCCGTCTCCTTCAACGAGTTCTCCTGGTTCCCCTCCTGCGGCAACGATGCGCTGCGCATCGACCTGTCGGGCGGAAACAGCATGCTGTTTGCCACTCCCGAGCCGACGAGCATCGGCCTGATGGCGATGGCTGGACTGGCCTTTGCCGGCGCGTGGCCGATCCGCCGGCGCCGCGCGAGCCGCGGCTGATTTCCACCGGGGACGTTCCACGCCCGGACGTCACGATTCCGAAGGCCTCATCCCCGCGTGCCGAAGGCCTGCCGCAGCATCGCCAGGCTCTTCGGCACGGCTGTTTGCGGGTCTTCCTGGCCTTCGAACTCCAGCGAGATCCAGCCGCGGTAGTTGGCGGCGGTCAGAATCTGGGCGATGCGGGGATAGTCCAGGTCGAGCGTGTACCACAATCCGCCGCCGAAGTACGTCTTCGTCTGCACCAGCACCGCCTGCGGCGCGAGCTGCGCGAGTTTGTCGTACGGGTCCTCCAGGAAGTTGCCGGTGTCGAGCGTCACCTGCAGCCACGGCGAGTTGATCGCGTTCACGACCCGCAGCACTCCCTCCGGCGTCCGGCCCAGGCCCCAGTGGTTTTCCAGCCCCAGCACGACCCCCCGCTGCTCGGCGGTCCGGACGATCTCCGCATAGGCGTCGATCACCCACTGGAAACCGTCGTCGTTGGTGTAACCGGCGGCCGGTTCTTCGAGGCCCCGGTGCTTCATCAGGTCGTCGAAGTCCTTGCGGGTGCCCCAGGTGCCGGTGTTGACCCGCATCGTCGGAATGCCCAGCGCATAGGCCAGTTCAATCTGGGCGATGGTCAGTTCGACGTTCTGCCGCCGGGTGTCCCTGCTGGGCGAGAGAAACCCCTGGTGCGTCGAGAAGCCGTACAGCGCGATCCCTTCGACGAGCGCCCGCCGCTTGATCTTCTGCAGCGCCGCAGGGGATGTGTCCGGCATCTGGCGGTGCAGGATTTCGACGCCGTTGAACCCCATCTCGGCCGCCCGCGCGATGCAGGCCTCGATGTCGCGGAACTCGTCGCGGCGGAACTGCCAGAACGAGTACGTGGAGACGCCGATCGAATGCGCCCGCGGCGCGGGCTTCGGCTCCTCCGCCGTGGTGGAACCGGCGGCGGCAATCAGTCCTGCGGATGCGGCGAGGAACTGGCGGCGCGTGGTCATGGCGGGGTCGCTTCTCTCGAAGGCGAGGGGGCTGGCACAACTCCGGAAATCGTATCGCTGATGGAGCGGACTGTCTGCCGTCGCCGCCATTCCGGCAGGATTTCCGGACCCTGCCCGCAATCGCCGGCGGTCGCACCATGCTCGATCGTCCGCTGTTGCCTCGGACGCTCATCGCTTCGCTGACCGCCTCCGTCGCGGCGGTCGAACGCCCCAACATCGTGCCCGTGCTGGCGGATGACCTCGCCGAGACGACCGACCTGTCGGCCAAGGAACCCGCCCGGCTCGCCGAACTGAAGACCCTGCTGACGGCCAAATCCCACGCCGCCCGCGACGAGTCCCCCGTCTGGCCCGCGTGGACGTTCACCGGCGTCGAGGGCCAGCAGATCGAATGGCCGGACTACGTGAAGCGGAAGCGGGGGGCGGGGAAGAAAATGGCGCAGTGAATCGCGTCTGCGTTCCGATCACCGCTCAATGTTTCACTTCTCCACCAGCGTCATCGCCTCAATCGTCACCGCGCATTCTTCGTGGCCGAGGACCAGCGCGATGCGGTTTTTCTTCCGGGGGCTGACGCTGTAGGCCCGGAAGCGGAATTCGTGGTCGGCGGCCGTCTTGCCGAGCATGATCTGTTCGCCGAGGCCGATCTCGTGCCAGTCTTCCTCGTCGAGCATGGCGTGTACGCCGATGGTGCACAGCCGGTCGGCTTTGGCCTTGAACTTCAGGACGTAGGTCTGGCCTTCCTTGAGGTCCAGGTTGGGAAGAATGGCCTGCACGTGCCAATCGGTGCCGGTGACTTTCGTGCTGGCGAGCACCACCTTGTCGCCGTCGATCTTCAGCGTGCCGTCGCCCCCCTCGTGCTTCTCGAACCGCCACGTCTCCAGCTTGTTGATCGGCTTGAGCAGATTCTTCGGCTCCTCGGCGAAGGCGACCAGGCCGGCGACGACACACAGGGCAGCAAGGCATTTCATGGCGGAACGTCCTGAGTGAGGGGAAGAAGCCGAACGGCGACGCCGCCATTTTATCCGGGGGACGCGCCGAATCCATCTCCGTTCCTGCGGCCGCACGCTTGCGTTGGCGGGAGGAGCGGCGTTCAATCCGGGGACGGTTGGACGACGCACCCCGGGAGATTGGCCGCTCATGATCTCGTCTCGTGTGCTCATCGGCGCGCTGTTCGCCGCGCTGACTGGTTTGACGGGCGCGGCCTCCGCTGCGGCCCGGCCGAACATCGTGGTCGTGTTCATCGACGACCTGGGCTGGGGCGATTTCTCCTGCTTCGGCAATGACGAGGTCCAAACGGAGAACATCGACCGACTGGCCGCCGAGGGGCTGCGGTTCGAGCAGTTCTACGTCAACTCGCCGATCTGTTCCCCCTCGCGGACCGCGATCTCGACGGGCCAGTATCCGCAGCGGTGGCGGATCACGTCGTTCCTCAACAACCGGCAGAACAACGCTGACCGGGGCCTGGCCCAGTGGCTCGATCCGAAGGCCCCCCTGCTGGCCCGCATCCTGCACGACGCCGGCTATGCCACCGGGCATTTCGGCAAATGGCACCTGGGAGGCCAGCGCGATGTCGGCGAGGCCCCGCTGGTCACCGAATACGGCTTCGACCGCTCGCTCACCAACTTCGAGGGACTCGGCCCGCGCGTGCTGCCGGTGCTCGACGCCTACGACGGCACGCCGACGCGCAAGCACGCCCTCGGCTCCGACACGCTCGGCCGCGGGGAGATCACCTGGCAGGACCGCCCCTTGGTGACGGCCTCGTTCGTCGCCGCCGCGATCGAGTTCCTGCAGCAATCGCAGCGCGACGGCAAGCCGTTCTACATCAACGTCTGGCCCGACGACGTGCACACGCCGCTGTTCCCCCCCAAACACCGCCGCGGCGACAACACGAAGCGAGCGCTGTATCTCGGCGTGCTCAAGACGATGGACGAACAACTGGGCGTGCTGTTCGAGGCGATCCGCAACAGCGAGGCCCTGCGCAACAACACGCTGATCGTGCTCTGCTCGGATAACGGCCCGGAACCGGGCGCCGGCCGCGCCGGTCCATTTCGCGGTTCGAAGGCGATGCTGTATGAGGGGGGCATCCGGTCGCCGCTGGTCGTGTGGGGGCCAGGCTTCATCGACGCCAACTGCGCCGGACAGGTGAACCGTGAATCGGTGTTCGCGGCGATCGATCTGCCGCCGTCGCTGCTCGCCATCGCCAAGGTTCCGACGCCGAACGAGGCCGCATTCGACGGCGTTCCCCTTCCCGACGTGCTGCTGGGACGGTCGCAGGCCTCGCGCGGCCGCCCGCTGTTTTTCCGCCGCCCGCCGGACCGGGGGGCCTTCAGCGGCATCGACAACCTGCCGGACCTTGCCGTGAGAGACGGCCAATGGAAGCTGCTGTGCGAGTACGACGGCTCGCAGCCGGAACTGTACGACGTCGAAGCCGACCGCGGCGAAACGACCAACGTGGCCGCCAGGCACTCCGACGTCGTCCAGCGGCTCGTTACAGCCGTCACGGCCTGGCACCAGTCGCTTCCCCCCGACAACGGCCCGACGTACGTCGCACCACCCCCGCCCGCGACGAAGAAGGCCAAAGCGAAGGCCCCCTGAGTCCCAGCGCACCGGCGCTGTGATTCCACGCCGCCGCGCACGCGCGGCACAACACTCGTTCCGACATCCACGACGGTGAACAGCCGACGTTGTTGCCGCCCACCGCTCCGGCTAGACTTCACTCCACACGAGGTGCCGGACCATCACCGGCCTCCCGGAGAGGTGGCAGAGCGGCCGAATGCACCGGTCTTGAAAACCGGCAACGGGGCAACTCGTTCGAGGGTTCGAATCCCTCCCTCTCCGCTGGGAAACTCGATGCAGAGCGATGCGAAGAAACGCGAACACCCCCGTTTTCTCCGGGGGTGTTCGCGTTCTGCGCTCGCCGCGGTTTCGCCGCTCCGTCGCCGTTTTCAGTGCAATCTCGTGCAGACGGTGACTCGCCCGATGAAGGCCGTTGGGCACCATTTGCGGCACCTTTCGGCACCATGGCGGGCACCTTTTTCGGGCCATCTTTGCTGGTAGCCTTGGGCGGCAAGGCCGTGGCGTTGTCCTGGTGGAACGCAGGAACCGCCGGCAAAGTCGCCCAGGCCGACGCCGGGTCGTGAACGGCCAGCGAGGCGTAGGCGTTCATCGTCAGTTCGATCGTCGAGTGGCTGGCCAACGAGTGCGCGGTCTTGGGATGGACGCTGGATTTGACCATGATTGTGACGAACGTGTGCCGGATCGCATGAATGTCGGCGTACAGACCGTTCTCGTTCACGTAGGAAACTGGACGAAACAATCCCCCGGGATGAGTCGTCCGCACTGGGCCAGTTGCCGCCGCGATCCCAGCTCATCGCGGCGCCCGCGGGAACAGGTGTCGGCGGACGCCCATCCAGACCGGCACGACCTAGTGCCTCTTCCCTAAAGTTCCACCATGTGTTACATCACGCGGCATGAAGGAACATGTGGTTCGCCTCACGGACGAGGCTCGGTGTGCGTTGCAGGGTCTGGTGCGGTCCGGCTCGCGGTCGGCGCGGGTGGTGGCTCGGGCCCAGGTGCTGCTGAGATCGGACGACGGCCTGACCGACGAGGAGATCGCCGAAGAGGTCGGCTTGGTGGCCCGCACGGTCGCCGAGATTCGGAAGCGATTCTGCACCGGGGGTCTGGAGCGGGCCGTATCCGATGCGCCGCGTTCGGGCAAGCCGCCGGAGTTCACGGTCAAGCAGCGGCAGCAGGTGATCGCTTTGGCCTGCACCGACCCGCCGGAAGGCTGCGCCCGCTGGACGCTGGAACTGTTGTGCGCCCACGCCGTGCAGCAGGGGTTCGTGAAGTCGGTCAGCAAGAGCGAAGTTTCGTTGTGGCTCCGGGAGCACGACCTCAAGCCGTGGCGAAAAAAATGTGGTGCGTTCCCAAGCTCGACGGCGAATTCCGCGAACGGATGGAAGACGTCCTGACGCTGTACGAGCGTCCGCACGATCCGGCCGAACCGGTGATCTGCCTGGACGAGCAGCCCCAGCAATTGCTCGACGACACGCGACCCTCGGAGCCGTGCGCTCCCGGCCGGATCGCCAAGCAGGATTACGAATACCGGCGGTGCGGCACCTGCTCGGCCTTTCTGGCGGTCGAGCCGCAGGCCGGACGACGTCACGTCTGGGTCCGCCGGCAGCGGGCCACACCCGACTTCGCGCGCGTGATTCGCGATCTGCTCGCGCGTTATCCCTGCGCGCGGACGATCCATCTGGTCCTCGACAATCTCAACACGCACAAACCGGCCTCGCTGATCGAGACGTTCGGCCCGGACGCGACGCGGCTGCTGAAACGAATCGCCTGGCACTTCACCCCCAAGCATGCGAGCTGGCTCAACATGGCGGAGATCGAGTTATCGGTGCTGACGAAGCAGTGCCTGAGCCGGCGGATCCCGACGCTGGAGCGCCTGCAACGCGAGGTGTCCGCCTGGACCCGCCGGCGCAACTTAGCCAAGGCCCGCATCGAGTGGCAATTCAATGTTCACGATGCCCGCCGAGTATTTCCCGAACTCTACCGGATGAAACTTGCTGGATGAGGTACTAGCGCGCGGGTTCGCCGGACGAGACCAGGCTGCGGACGAACTTCTCGAGGCGGTGTCCGTCGCCGATCGAGGCGAATTGCCGATCGACCAGGTTCGTCAACTGGGCCACCAGCCTGCGATTGATGCGCATCTGGTTGTGATAGACCGCCACCGTTTGGTCGGGAAGCTGCTGCCGTTCCAGCGCCTGGCAGAAGGCGATGGCGTTCCGGGCCTCGCAGTCTGTTTCGATGATCAGGACGTGCCACGGAGGTTGGCACCGGATGCGGATCGGTTGAAACCCCACGCGCCCGGGATCGCCCGGATGTGGGATGTCGAGCCATTCCGCAGACCGCAACCCGGTGGCGCTCAGCAACCGATCGACGATCAGGTCTCGCGTCGGGCTGGTGTGTTCATGCCAAGCCTTGAGGACCGTATCACAGCGGCTGAGAAACTGCAGGAAGCGGGAGAGCGCATCCCCCGCCTCACGCGGTTCGAAATCGACATGGAATTCGTCGCCAGCCCAGTCGACGCGGTACGGCCGGGCCTCATCCGTCAATTGCTGCCATACCCGCCGTTGCGTGTCGGCATCGGCGGTCTCGGCGATGCGGCGCTGCAGCAGTCCGCCGTCGGAGAGCCGCAGACCGGTGGAATTCGGGAGCGCGGTCAGCGTCAGTGGCTGCCAGTCGAGCCGGATGCAGGGAACGCGAACCGCGTGCGCCGCTGACATTGAATGCGACAGCGTCGCGCAGTCACAGACTTTCTGTCGAAAGTCGCGGAGCACGGATTCCAGGTCGTGGATTGTCATCGGCGGCACCACCGGACAGGGTTCTCACCGGCAGGGACGGCGGTATGGAACGCTGGCATGACCGCTATCAGTCATCGCACCACGCGGGCTGCAATCGGCGTCCCGCATTGTGAGCTCACACTCGATGCGTATGAAGACTTCGCGTGCGAATTCTTCGTGAGTTTCTTCGCTCCTTCTTCATCCGCGACTCTCATCGTTTATTCACCGGCGGCTGCTTGTCCCTTCAACCGCGAGCGGTACTCTCCCGCCAACCCAGGGCACTCGACGACATGACGAGAGGGTCAGCCGGCGGCCTGTCGCGACGAACGTCCGAGTGCGCCTGGGAGCTGACGGACCAACACGCGGCAGTCAGTCCGCAGGCCACTGTGGCGCTGCGGATCAGCGAGCTGGAATTCATCTTGGGGAGAGGTTCCGATGACCAAACGGACGGTAACGGTGGCCCGGAAAGGGTTCACTCTGATTGAACTGCTGGTGGTGATCTCGATCATCGCCATTCTGGCGGCGCTCCTGCTGCCGGCGATTCAGGCGGCCCGCGAGGCCGCGCGGGGCACGCAGTGCTTGAACAACCTGCGGCAGATCGGCGTGGCGCTGCACACGTTCGCCGATTCCGACCCGAACGACCGGCTCTGCTCGGGAGCCTATGACGCGAAGCGCGACGGCTGCTGGGACACCTACGGCTGGGTCGCCGACATGGCGAGCATCAAGGCCGGCAAGGCCAACGAGCTGCGTTGCCCGACCAACCCGGTGCGCGGGCTCGAAAAGCTGAACGATCTCCTGGGCGGGAACTCGAACGACGGCCAGGATGCCCCGGCGGAACGCAAGAACAAGGGCATCTGCGACATCGTCACCCCGACCACCGATCAGACCCTGGTCGGCGAGAAGATCCGCGATGGGTACAACACCAACTATGCCTCGAGCTGGTTCATGGTCCGCGGGCAGCCGGTCATCAATGGCGTGTTCGACTCGGCCACCAACAATACCGTGGCCATGCTCGACACCCGGCCGGCCGGCGTCAGCAACCTGAAAGACTTCCGCAACACCACCGGACCGATCACGCGGCGGCAGCTCGACAGCTCGGACGTCCCGTCGTCGGCGATCCCCCTGCTCGGTGATGCCGCTCCCGGTGACATTGACGAGGCCGTCCTGCTCGAAACGCCGCTGTCGGCCGACGGCGCGGTGGTTGACGCGGGCCTGAAGGTGGGCGCGCGGCTCGGCGAGTCGTTCAATGACGGCCCCGCCGTGTGGAACGAGACCGACCAGAACTGCCAGCTGGTCGAAGTCGGCAAGGCGGCAGTCCTGGCTACCGTGGTGGCGAAGTACTTCGTGCCGGCCTCGTATCCGACAGCAGGCACGTCCACCCGGACGGCGATCGCCACCACGCCGACGATCTACGAACCCACGCTGACCGCGGCCGAAACGACGCTCGCCGGTACCAACGGCTTCAGCTCCGAAATCACCGCCGGCTACCGGTACGCCCTGCAGGACACGCGCGACATGTTCGCCGTGCACCGGGGCTCGCTCAACGTGCTGATGGCCGACGGCAGCGTCAAGAAGATCAAGGACTTGAACGGCGACGGGTTCATCAATCCCGGCTTCGCCGTCGACAAGACCGTCTCGAATCTGGCCGCCGTCAACGGTTACACCGACGACGTCTGCGAAGCCAGCAGCTTCGAGTTCTTCAGCGGCACGATCCTGAACCTCGACCTGTTCAACAAGGGCAAGTTCGAGAACTGATCGTCGGAGCGCCGCTCGGGTTGATTGACCGAGCCGCCCGCGGGAGACCGCCACATCTCCCGCGGGCGGGCTTCTCTTCACAACGATCCGCTGGAGGTGATGATGGCCGCCGTCGTTCAGACCGGGGCCAACCCGCACTGCCCGAGGTGCTTTGCCGCGTGCGACCCCGGTGCGTCGAAGTGCAGTGCCTGCGGGCAGCGGCTGGCCGATCCCCGCCGTGCGGAAGCACAGCCCGCGCTGCCAACGCCAACCAGACCGCCAACCGCCGACAGCCAGCCAGTTGCGTCCCCCACGCTGCCGTGCGGTTGCGGAGCGCAGTTGCGTTACGGCGAGCTGCATCGCGGCAAGACGATTCGCTGCCCCAGGTGCCAGACGGCGTTGTTTGTGCCCTGGACCGCCAGTTCGACTGCCGAGGGTCGGGGCTCGGTCCACGACCTCACGGCGCGAGACGTCGAATCACCGACCGCCTCGGACGCGCCTCACGCTGCCAGCCAGAAGTTGCAGGGCGTCCGGGACAAACAACGGCTGAAGGAGTTGATTGCCGAAACGAAGTCCCAGCCGCCACGGCAGGCCGATCCTCCGGTCCTCAAGCAGACGCTGGGAAAGCGGGCCTGGTCCCGGCTGCTGGCGGACGTGGCCGATCCGCACAGCATCGTCGAAGATGTGACGGTGTTCTACCGGACCTGGATCCGCAAGGTTGCCGACTCGCAGGACAGCCGGGGCGTCGAACAGATCGTTCCACATCTGCATTCGCCGCGGACACCAGTCCGCGACGCGGCCATCGAGGCGCTCGGCAGGTTCCGCGACCCGTCCGCGGTTCCGGCATTAGCCCGGTTGCTGGCCGAACAGGACGTATCGGCCCGCGAGGGAGCCATCAAGGCGCTGGGAAGAATCCGTGACGCCCGCGCGGTGCCGCCGCTCGTGCAGCTGGGCGTGCAGGACCCGGTGACGCGGTTATCCGTGCATCAGGCGCTGCAGGAGATCGGCGAAGCGGCGGTGGAGACGCTGGTCCCGATGCTGAAATCCTCTGATCCGGCCGTGGTGCTCGAGGCGGCCCTGGCCCTGGGGCACTTGCCGACACCGGCCGCAGTCGAGGGACTGATGGCCACGACGAATCACCCCTCGAAGCTGATCCGGGCCCAGGCCATTGAATCGCTGGCGCGAATGGGGAACGCCAAGGCCATCCCGGTCTTCATTCAACGGTTGGGAGACCCCGACGCATCGGTCCGTGCGCAGGCGGCTCAGGCGCTGGTGCGGTTGCCGGACTCGAAAGCCGTTCCCGCCTTGCTCAAGGCCGCGAAGGATGCCGACGAGGACGTCGTCCGCGGCGCGACCAAGGCGCTGGCGGAACTCGCGGATCCCCGCTCCGTCGCCACCCTGCGGACCCTGCTGCATCACGCGCAGGCAGAGATTCGCGCGTTTGCCGCGAAGGGGCTGGGCCACCTCGGCGATCCCGCGAGCGTCGAAGATCTCATCGCCGCCGCGCGGGACTCCGAGGCGGACGTGCGCCTGTACGCCATTTCCGCCCTGCGCAACTTCCGCGGACGAAAGGACGTGGAACGGCAACTGCTCGACAGCCTGAAAGAATCGCTCGTCCCTGTGCGGTTGCGGGCCGTGCAGGTGTTGGGGGAAGTGGGAGCCGTGTCCGCCGCCCCGCAACTGGCGCATCTGGTGACGCACGATGCATCCGCTGAGATCCGCGGCGCTGCGGCCCGCGCGCTGGGGACCCTGAAACTGGTCACCCAGTTGCCGGTGCTCGAAGAAGCGCTGCACGACGAGTTCTTCGTTCGCTGTCAGGCCATTGCTGCGATGGCGGAGATCGGCGACGCCACGTCGCTGCCGGTGCTGCTGGCGCTGCTTCGCGATCCCCAACCCGAAATCCAGTACCACGCCGCCATCGCCCTCGGAGATCTCGGCCACAAGAATGCGATGCGGCCTTTGGAGCTGCTGCTCAAACACGAACACGATCTCGCCCGCCGCGGCGCCGCCAAGGCACTCATCAAGCTGGGCCATCCTCGCGGCGAGACGTTGTTGCAGGAGGCGGCCCGCAAACCACTGGGAACCGTCTTTCAGGAGCTGGTGCGAAGGTTGCCGGCACCCGTCGTACAGGTGCTGCTGCCGGACGGGACCGCGGCCCGGGCGGCTGTCTGGGGCGGATTGGCTGCGGTGCTGCTGTTGCCCGTGGCTTTGATGATGTTCACCGGCAATTCGGACGCCGGACCGGCCCCCTTGCTGGTGCAGCGCGGCAAGGTGTCGTCGCTGGCCTGGACGGCTGAGGGAAAATCGCTCGTCGTGGGCCGATCGCGCGGGCAGATCGAAATCTGGGACGTCGCCGCCAGGAAGCTGCAAGAATCAATCAATTCCGACAGCAACGGGGCCATCGATCGCCTCTTTGGCGGCGGCGGAACCGGCAAACTGCTGTTCGAGCGCAGCGGCGCATTGCTGCGCCGTCGCCAGGATGGCTGGGAACCCTTGCCGGGACACGAGAAGCCGATTCGCGTCGCGCAGACCTCGCCCGATGGCCGGTTCGCGGTCACACTCGGCGAAGACCACCAGTTGTGCCTGTGGAACCTGCACGACGAATCGCTGACAAGAGCGCTCCAATGCCCCGTGCTCGACGCCCGAGTGGTTGCCGTGTGCAACGACGGCGGCCGGATCGCGGTCGGCAGCGCCACCAGTCGCGTGATCGCCATCGAAGTGGCGTCCGGCACGATGCTGTTCGACATCACCACGTCGCGGCAGCCCAGCCCCGTCATGGCGCTGGCCTTTCATCCCGATGGACACCGGCTGGCCACGCTCGACGACTTGGGAAACGTTCGAATTTGGGATGAGAACGGCCAATCGACGCTCACGCTGCCGCACCCCGGAGGCAATCTTTCGACGAGCGGCAATGCCCTGTGGTTCGACACCCGCGGCCAGCCGACGTTGTGCGTCAATTTCTCCGGCCGGATTGTGCAGTGGGATCTGTTGCAGAAACAGGCGACTCCCTTGGACGGCGTCGTCATCGCCGAGTTCTTCAGCGTCTCCCCGGATGGAGGCCGGATCGCCACCGGGGCGACCGAGGACACGGCCGTCACCGTCTTCGATCTCGTGGAGCATTCCGCGATCACGCTGGACACCGACGACTGACGCGGATCACCCGCACGCGCCATTCGGCCCGCAGCACGAACCGGCCTCCTGCTGGCGGGCCGCGTTCGGCCCTTTCGTCACCGCGGGGGAGCGCCGCGCCGCCGGGCGGCAATCGAACGCCGGGGCCGACTCCAGCGGCACCTCCTCATTCGGGGCCACCAGTTCAAACTGTCCGGCATACGGCGGCTGCTGCACCAGTCGATACAGCTTGTCGCAGACCGCCATCCGCTCGCCACGGTAGTACACGTGACCGTCGTCATCTTCGACGCGCGAAAACGGCCCGCGATAGACCACCGCCTGGTTGCGGTCCAGGCACGGTCCCTGTTTCCCCTTGTACGCCACCACCGTCATCGACCGGAACTCGATGCCGTCCACGATCCGCCACGGTTCCGGCTGCCGCTGGGCAATCGTCATGCCATGGAATCCGGCCTCCGCAAACGCCTGCAGGAACCTGTCTTCCCGGAACGCGCCGGACAGGCATCCCGACCAGAGCTCCGGATTCTGCTGGTGATGATCCGGCACGTCTTCATCCGAGACGATGTCGCTGATCGCCGCCCGGCCGCCGACTTTCAGCACGCGGAAGATCTCGGCGAACAGTGGCCGGCGATCCTCCGGCCGCACCAGATTCAACACGCAGTTGGAGACCACGCAGTCCATCGACGCATCCGGCACCAGCGGCGATTCGCGACGCAGCCGGTCTTCCAGCGCCCGCAGCGAGAGCCAGTCGGCGGCGGACTGCACCGGCCTTTGGGCAAGTTCCCGTTCCAACCGCTCCAGATCGAGCCGCAGATCCTGGATCATGCCGTAGCGGAACTCGACGTTGGCGTAGCCGATGAGGCCGGCC
>Ga0073934_10004771_pt1 | contig 21939 bp, 19 predicted proteins | sample LarsenN4metaG_FD_76834 | JGI IMG/M metagenome (GOLD analysis project Ga0073934, IMG submission 76834) | Hot spring sediment bacterial and archeal communities from British Columbia, Canada, to study Microbial Dark Matter (Phase II) - Larsen... ...
CCCTGCTCATTATATTTCCCCAACTCTTCCCGTACTTTGATTTCCATTTCCTTGTGGGAGATTTTACCCGTGATTGAAAAGAATGTATGAATTTAGCCATCTGAGCCGGAGTGCGATGATTTATCATCGCAAAACTAAAGTTTTGCACTCCGCGTTCATGTGGCTAAACTTGTACAAAAGAATTCAAACCCTATCTCCCACCCTTCTTGATCACTAACTCCGAAAGCTTCTTCCGGCTGTCTTTTTAAAAGCATCTGTTGCAACAGCAGAGCTTTTATGTCCTTTGCCAAAAGTAATTCCCGAAACCTGTCTTCAAGCCAGATGACCACATCAACATCACCGGGCTCCGGTTTGTCTGTCACAAAGCTATCATTTACAAACATTCGTATCGCGCCACAATATTTTGCTAATTCAAAAATCGGGGTCACCCGCTGTTTCACGTGAAACACACAGCCGCGCCGTCTGTGCTACGCCTACTTCCCAATACAAAAATGCGAAAAAATCTCGCCGAGAATATCTTCGGTGGTAACTTCACCGACCAAGACACCGATTTGATGAATGACTTCCCGCAGGTCAGCGGCGACGAATTCGGCGGAGAGGTTGTTCTCCAAAGAATTTTTGGCATTGAGCAAAGCGGCCTGCGCTTTTTCCAAACATTGCTTGTGGCGCAGGTTTGAGAGAACGATTTCACTGCTTCGATCCGAATCGTTGGTGGCAGCACACAAGGCTTTTTCAAGATCGAAAATTCCGGCGCCGGTTTTTGCCGAGGTTTCTATTTCGCCCTCGACTGAAAATGGTAATCGAAAGAGGTTCGATGATTTTGGAAGATCACACTTATTGCGAAGATGAATGATCTTTTTCGACTCCCTTTCATCGTTAGCAAAACGAGAACACTCGTCGGCAATCGCTTGGTCGTAAGCATCCGCCGGTTGCGACTGGTCGCTCACAAAGAGAATAATATGCGCTTCCTCCGCAGCGCGGCGAGAGCGGGCAATGCCTTGTGATTCGATTTCATCGTGACTCGTCCGAATGCCGGCGGTGTCGATGAGCCGAAAGCGTTGACTCGCGAGCATGAAGCCGTCTTCGATCGTGTCGCGGGTGGTGCCTGGAATCGAGCTGACGATGACACGATCTTGCCGCAGGAGCACATTCATTAAACTCGATTTGCCCACATTCGGTTTGCCGATGATGGCGACGCGCCAACCATCTTTAAGCGCCTGGCCGCGTTGAAAACTGGCAAGCAGAAAATTGATTTCCTTTTCCAAGCCTTCCAGCTCAGCGCGCAGTTGGGCCCGATCGGCAAACTCGACGTCTTCTTCGCTGAAATCCAACCCCAATTCCAATAGCGCGCAAGTGTGCAAGAGTCGCTGGCGCAGTTGGCGCATGCGTCCGGAGAAATGGCCTTCGAGATGTTGCAGCGCATTTTGCAAACTGACGGGTGATTCGGCCGCGATGATATCTTCGACGGCTTCGGCTTGAATGAGATCGAGCTTGTTGTTAAAAAAAGCGCGGCGCGTAAACTCACCGGCTTCGGCGAGTCGGCATCCGGCCCGGCAAAGATTTTCGACGATCAGCGTCGGCACCCATTTGCCGCCGTGGCAAAAAATTTCGATAAGATCTTCGCCAGTGTAAGAGTTCGGTGCGACATAACGCGCGAGCGTGACTTGGTCTAAACGCTTTCCTTCTTTATTAACTAACCAAGCAAGATGCACAGTCCGCGGTGAAAACACTTCGACGCTTTTTGCGGGTTCGAGAAGCTGCGCGACCGCGGCGTTGGCGCCCTTGCCGCTCACGCGAATGCAAACAATCGCGCCGCGGCCTGGCGGCGAGGAGATGGCGACGATGGTGTCGTCTTCAAAAAAATGGGCCATAAAAAATCAGCCCCACGCGAGGTGGGGCATAATACTAAAATCAAACCACAAAAACTTTCACGCAACGCCGCTAAGCGTTTTTGCTTGAGTTTTAATGCCCCATAATTATTTTAACCGTTTCCGCGAAAGCAACGCATTTACACCGTGTTTACGCCAGTCGGTCACAAATTTTTTGTACGTTTTTTTCTTCTCTTTCTTTGCCGGCGCTGCGGTCGGTACGTATTTTTGCTGCAAAATGCTCCACACATGGAAGAGCGTATAATACAGATTCAAACCCGAAGGAAACGTATTAAACGCCAAGGTCATGATGATCGGCATCAAATAAACCATCATTTTCTGCTTCGGGTCTTTCATCGTCATCGCCTGCTGAATCAGCATCGTCGCGCCCATGACGATGGGCAGCACGCAGACCAGATTACCGTAAAGCGGAATCGAAAATGGCAAAGTAAAAATCGCGTCTGGCGCGGAAAGATCGTTGATCCACCAGACAAACGGCGCCTGCCGCAACTCAATGGTCGAGCGAAATACGATGAAGAGCGCGTAGAGCAACGGCATCTGCAAGAGTATCGGCAGGCAGCCGCCCATCGGATTCACGCCGTGCTCTTTGTAGAGTTTCATCATCTCCATGTTCATCTTTTGCGGATCGTTCGCATACTTCTCGCGCAGGCGGGTCATTTCCGGCTGAATTCGCTGCATCTCTTGCATCGATTGATAGCTCTTCTTCGTCAAAGGATGCAACACGATTTTCACCAAGAGGGAAAAAACAATGATGACGAGGCCGTAGTTCGGAATGAACGAATGGAGAAATTTGAATGTCCACAACACCAGCTTGCTGACCGGCTGAATGATTTTCCAGCCAAAATTCATAATCCCATCCAGACCGACGCCGAGGCCCTTCACGATATCGTAATCAAGCGGGCCGATGTAAACCAAAAATTCCTGGGCAAAATCGCGGTCGCGCTCCAGCGGCATGGCGAGGTTGAGCTGATAGGTTTTTTGAATGACTTCACCGTTGACCTTGGTGGTGCGGCCGTCATACCGCACGCCTTTGGTGGGCTGGCCTTGCGGAATGATTGCAACAGTGAAATATTTGTTTCGCACCGCAGCCCACTGCGCCGGCCAGTCGTCGCTGCCGCCTTTTTTGTATGCATCCGATCCGACATCAAACTCATCCAGTTCCTTATTGGCGAGTGAATACGCCATCGCGTAACTCATGTCTTCCGATGGTCGCGGCTCAGTGACGGCAAGTCCGGTGTGCCAATTCAACAAATATGAATAGCCTTGCAAAACGTCCCGCAAATTCACAAATTCGATTTTCAAACGGATCGTGTAATCGTCGGCAGAAAGGGTGTACGTTTTTCGAATGAATTTATCCGGCGCGATCTGTTTGGTGAAAACGAGATCACGTGTCTGGCCGGCTTGCAACGAAATCGATTCGCTGAATTGATAATCAACCGTAAAATTCAACTCGCCAGTGTTGAGGGTGTCGTTCGTCGTCGGCAACTGAATGACGAGATTCTCCGCGCCGTTATTGAACAAAGAAACCGGCTGGTTATGATGATCGGAATATTTTTTGAATTGCCAGCTTTTCACGCTGGCGCCGAAGGTCGAAAACGTGCCGCGGTACAACGGCGTTTCGATATAAATTTCTTTCTCCTGCTCGCGCTCTTTTGAAAAGTCGATTGCCGCGGCCTTCGAGGCACCTTCCGGGGTTGCCGAAAATTCAAAGGCTTTGGTTTCTGGGTGCGGCTTGGAAATATCCGGCTGGCTCACTGCGGTTGAATCACTCGTTGCTGGCTTCGGGACGTCACCCAACATCCAACGTTGATAAAAATCAGAGTTGACGAAAATAAGAATCAACCCGATAAGAACAAAAGCTAAAATTGTGTTGCGATTAAACTCCATGTAACAACCTGAATGTTAATTATCAATCTAAATACCGTTTCACGGCACCGGATCAAATCCGCCCGCATGATAGGGGTGGCAACGCAAAAGACGTTTCGCCGCGAGCCAGCTTCCTTTCATCGCGCCAAATTTCGCAAGGGCTTGACAAGCGTATTCCGAGCAGGATGGATAAAAGCGACAGGACGGCGGCAACAGCGGCGAGATGAATTTCTGGTAACCACGAATCGCGAAAATAAAAATTGTTTTCATGGCGATTCTTTTAAATTTATCTTCGCCGCCATACTGCGCATCTGACCGCGCAAATCATCGAGATGCGCTTGCAAAATATTTTCATGCCCGATCAACACCAACTGCGCGGGGGTGCGAAAATTTTCTTTCTCCAGGCGATAGGCTTCCCGCAGCAGGCGTTTGATGCGATTGCGCGCGACGGCTTTACGAATGCGTTTGGTTGCGGCGAAGGCAACCTGGCGGCTCGCACCAACTGTATAGGCGACATCAAACCAACGGCCTCGATAAAATCGCCCGTTTTGAAAAATCGCGGAAATTTCCTGCGGCCGGCGAATAATTTCATTTGCGGCGAGGCCATGACTTTTGTCAACGCTCATCACTCACGGTCAAACGCTTGCGGCCTTTGGCGCGGCGGCGTTTCAATACCGTCCGGCCATCCTTCGTGCGCATTCTCTCTCTAAATCCGTGGGTCGCTTTTCGTTTACGATTATGTGGTTGAAATGTTCGTTTCATCGTTTACTCCTCGAGACGTCTAACATTGTAAGTTAAAGCACAAATTCATAAAATCTACACAAATAATTATAATACCTTATTATAGTGGAAAAGTCAAGTGCTTTTTCAGATATAAATCAAATTTTCCTCTTGACAAAAAATGACGAATTGCTAAATTCACAAAGGCCGATACCAAAAAACCGACGTGGAAAAAATGTGGATAACTTCCAAAACCTTTTCCCGCCAAATCGTGCCAGAAAAATTTTCCCGTTTTTTATAATGTGCGCCGTTTCTGTGCGCCGAGTTCATGCAAATTGTTGCTATTTTAATATAGGTTTATCGCAAGAACTCCGGTTAAGATTTTGTTGTGCCCTTTGGAATGTACGGTCAGGATGTACCGTTAAGTTTGCCGAAATTCAATATTGCCTGAACCCTTGATGTGGATAAGCTGTTAGTAACTCAACCAAAGGACTCTCACATGCTCAACACTGCGGAACGCGCCTGGACTGAATGCTTGGACTTGATTCGCGACAACGTGCAAGATTCGTCGTTCTCGCTCTGGTTCCAATCCACCAAAGCTCTACGATTAGAGAACCAAACTCTGACCGTTAGCATTCCCAGTCAATTTTTCCTAGACAAAATCAAAAACGGTTACCGTGATCTGATCTCCCGCGCCGTCACCCAAGTGCTCGGTGAAGATACGCATATCGAATTTCTGATTTCTCCCCAACCACTTTCCGAAACGCCCGTTCCCATTGCTCCGGAAATTCCGCTAAGATTTGATGCGGCGACTCAGCTCAGCCCGCATTACACTTTCAATAATTTTGTCGAAGGCGACGGCAATCAATTTGCCAAGGCCGCGTCGCAGGCCGTGGCGGAAGCGCCAGGCAAAACCTCGTTCAATCCGCTGTTTATTTATGGTGGCGTCGGTTTGGGCAAAACCCACTTGGTGCAGGCCATCGGAAATTTGTCCATGAGCTTAAAGACCATCAAGTCGGCCTTGTATGTTTCCAGTGAAAAGTTCACCAACGAGTTCATTGCGGCGATTCAAAACAATCGCACCATTGAGTTCAGCTCGGCTTATCGCAATGTCGATCTGTTGCTGGTGGATGACGTGCAATTTTTCATGGATCGCGGCAAAACGCAGGAACAATTTTTTCACACATTCAACACGCTGCATCAAAAAGGCAAACAGATCGTGCTTTCGTCCGATCGCTCGCCGAAAGATTTTACCGGCATTGAGGAACGCCTGCTCTCGCGCATGCAGTGGGGCTTGGTCGTGGACATCCAGCCGCCTGATCTCGAAACCCGGATGGCAATTCTGCAGAAGAAGGCTGAAGAAAACAAAATCGAAATGCCGGGCGAGGTGGTGCAGCTTATCGCGCAAAACATCACCAACAACATCCGCGAACTCGAGGGCGCGCTGATCAAATTGCTGGCGTTTGCTTCGATGTATCGTCTCGACATCAGCGTCAATTTGGCCAGGCATGTTTTGAAAGACATGTTCGTGCAAAAGCACCGCAACTTGTCCATTGAAGATATTCAAAAGGAAGTCGGGCAGTTTTACAGCATTCCGGACGACATGCTGCGCGCACGCACGCGAAAAAAAGAAGTAGCGCTGGCGCGGCAGATTGCGATGTTCCTGACCAAAAAACTCACCAAACACTCGCTCAAAACCATTGGCTTGCATTTCGGCGGGCGCGATCATACCACCGTCATTCATGCCGTCGAAACGATTGATACGCTGTTTAAAAAAGATCTTAAGTTGCGCGACGAGCTGGAAGCGCTAGAACGTAAGGTTTTGTGTTCAACCCCCTAAATAATGCATTACCACAACTGAACGGCTATAAAACATTCGCCGATAAACTATATGTTGTAGTTATAACATATCCACACACAATTGTTAATTGCGGTGGATTGCGGTTTAGTCAATGTTACTATTTTAAATTTGTTGTTGTTTCATTTACTCCGAACTGTACGATTCACTGCTTATCCACTGGGAATCCACAATAAAATTGAAAAGGACCGCCCAAAAGGGATAGTGACAACCTTTTAAAAAATAAGCATCTGGAATAATTGTTTTGCTTGTAAGACTACACTTATCAACATATTCACCGTCCTTATTATAAATAAATTTATCTTGATAAAATAACTAAAAATAACTACATTTATTATACGCTAAACAACGGTTGTCTTGACAAAATCAAACGGTGTATAGATACGCCGGCTGTCTTTAGTTTTGAAGTCAAGGCAAAAAAAGCAAAGGCATTTTTGCAAGCACTATTTTCTAAATGACGTCCGCACGGAGGAAAAATGAAACTCGTCGTCAATAAAACGGAATTGTTTCAGTGTCTCCAGCGCATCATCGGGGTTGTTCCGGTTAAAACGACCATTCCGGTTTTAACGAACATTTTGTTCGTATTAGACGGGCAGCGGCTCCGGCTCACCGGCACGGATTTGGAAGTGTCAATCATCACTTTTCTCAACGTGCGCGGCGAGCGGGATGGTGCCGTTGCCATTCCGGCAAAACGGCTTTTCGACATCATTCGCGAGCTGCCGGATTTGCCGATTACTTTGGAGGCGGAGAAAAACAACCGCATCGTCATGATGACGGAAAAAGGCAGCTACAAATTGGCGGGCGAGTCCAGTGACGAGTATCCGCATATCGCAAGCGAATCGTTTGTGTCGCAGATCAGCTATCCGACGACGCGGTTTTTGCGGATGATAGATAAAACCGTTTTTGCAGTCAGTAGCGATGAGTTGCGCACGACGTTGATGGGAGTGCTGTTGGAAGTCCGTCCGCAGGAGTTGCGTTTGGTCGCCACCGACGGCCATCGTCTCGCGAAGATCTGTGATCAAAATTATTCGGCGCCGGCCGGCGAAGCCAAAGCCGAGGCGCTGTTCATCAAACAAGACTCCGGAGTTTTGCAGGCGATAATGCCGACGAAAGCCTTGCAACTGTTGACGCGCAACGCCGATCAATCCGAATTGTTGGAAGTGGCGATCAGCGAAAATCATCTTACTTTCAAGTTGGGCGCGACAACGATTTACAGCAAACTGATCAACGGTCAGTTTCCAAATTATGAGCGCGTCATTCCTGCGGATAATGATCTGACGATGATCGTCGACCGCGACATACTCTCGGCGTCGATGCGGCGCGCCGCAATTTTTGCAAATCAAATTACGCATCAAATTCGTTGGAGTCTCGCGCCGGGCCAGGTCACCATCTCGGCGGAAGACGCGGAAGTCGGCGGCGAAGCGCGTGAAACCCTGACCACACAGTACGATGGAAAGGCGATGGATATTGGCTACAATGCGCAATACGTGCAAGAACTGCTGCGACACGTGGACAGCGACGAAGCGTTGATACGTTTGAAAGATCCCGGCAGCGCCGCGATTGTCGAACCGGTGCAACAAAAGGAAGGCGAGCATCACATGATGTTGCTCATGCCGATTCGCCTCAACGAAGCAACGACGCAACCTTAATTTGGCTGCACCAAAATTATGGTATGATCATCCGCAAGCTTAGGCTGCTCAATTTTCGCAATTATGTGCAGCTTGATTTGAATTTTTCGTCGGCGACGAATTTTTTTTGGGGGGCGAATGCGCAGGGCAAAAGCAATTTACTGGAAGCGATTCATTGTCTCTCGCTTACCCGCAGTTTTCGAACCGCGGCGGATCAAGACCAGTTGCGTTTCGGCGCGGAAAGCTTTGAAATCGCCGGTGAATTTATTGACGAACGCGGCTCGGAGCATTTGTTGACAATTTTATATCAGCCGAAAGGCCCTTCGCGGCGGGAGCAGGGAAAACAGATCAGCCTGAATCGCAAGCCTTTAACCAGCCACGCGGCGCTGATCGGCAAATTTCCCAGCGTGGCGTTTACTCCGGAAAGCCATCGTCTCACCGCCGGCGCTCCGGCCGAGCGCCGGCGGTTTTTGGATGTGTTGTTGAGTCAAGGTTCGCCGGTTTACTTGGCCGATTTACAGGAATATAACCGAGTTTTGCGTCAGCGCAATGCGCTTCTCGCTCAGTTTTTTGGCAGCAGCACGCACAATGCAGATAGGACGTTAGCAGCGTGGGATGAATCGCTGGCTTTGTATGGTTGTAAAATTATTCAGGCCCGTCATCAAGTTGTGCAGAATAATCGTCATATTCTGCAGCAAGCCTACGCGCAGATTTCCGCTTCTTCCCAAATTCTGCAGCTCGCCTATCGCAGTCAATTCGATACGCTACCAATCGAAGAGATCACACCGCAACGTTTTCTGGAGCGGCTGGGCGAGTCTCGCGTACGTGAGAAGCAGCGGGGCCAAACGTTGGTTGGCCCCCACCGCGACGATATGGAGTTGAGTATCGACGGAACTGATCTGCGCCGTTACGGCTCGCGCGGCGAGCATAAATCGGCGCTTATGGCGCTGAAAATGACGGAGGCGGAATATTTGAAGCAACGCTTGAATACCGCGCCGATTATTCTGCTGGATGATTTGATTTCCGAGCTTGATGAAAACCGCGCCCGGCAATGCGTGCAATTTTTTAGCGGCCGCGGTCAGTTGTTTATTTCCGCGGTATCGTTGATTTCTGATCCTTCATTGCAAGATGCGGCAAAGTTTTGGCTTCAGGGTGGAGAGGTGACGATTATTTGACGGAATCGAAGTTACAGTTGCGTGATTTGAACTATGCCCAAGCGCCCTCGTTTGGTCGGTGAAGTATTGGGAGAATTGTTGCAGCAATTCGGCCTCGCGGACCGGCTGAAAGAATTTGACGCCATCAACTGTTGGGCGGAAGTCGTCGGCGAGCAAGTCGCCAGCCACACCAAAGCGAAAGATGTTCGCGATGGCGCGCTGATCGTCGAAGTTTCCAGCAGCGCCTGGCGCAATCAACTGTTTTATCTTAAAGCGGAGCTAATTGAACAAATCAATAAAAAAATAGGAAAAAAGGTGATTCACGATATTATGTTGGTTTAAAAACGTAGGCATAAAAATGGCAACGAAAATCAAATCAAAAACGGCCGCAAAATCCCAAAAAGTAAAATTGTCGGCCAAAAAGACCAACGGCAAATTATCGGCAAAAAAAAATGGCAAGAAAATGGCCGTAGTCGATAAAATTGCTCGGCGCGGAGAGCAAAACAAAGCGTCATCACCCAAAGCGGATGCAAAGGAGAAGAAATCTGTGGTAGAAGTCAAAGACGTAATTCGCAACAAGGCTGTGATTTCCGACAATGGCAAGGAACAGAAAGTTCCAACAAATGGGAGCGCCACGACAACAAAAGAAGAAGCCGTCGAGCAATACAAAGCGGATTCGATCACCGTTCTTGAAGGTCTCGATCCGGTTCGCAAGCGGCCGGCGATGTATATCGGCGATATTTCCACGCGCGGCTTTCACCATCTCGTCAATGAAGTCGTCGATAACGCCATCGACGAAGCGCTGGGCGGCTTTTGTGATAAAATTGAAGTGACCATCAACAAAGACGGCAGCGTGACCGTCGAAGACAACGGCCGCGGCATTCCGGTTGATCTTCACCCTGTCGTGAAACGCCCGGCGCTGGAAGTCGTCATGACCAAGCTGCACGCCGGCGGCAAGTTTGACAAAAAATCCTACAAAGTCTCCGGCGGCTTGCACGGCGTCGGCGTTTCCGTTGTCAATGCGCTTTCCGAGTGGCTCGTCGTCGAAGTGGCGCGCGAGGGCAACGTGTACATGCAGAAATATGAACGCGGCGCGCCGCTGCACGACGTGAAAATCATCGGCAAGCGCAAAGGCACCGGCACGAAAGTGACCTTCGTGCCCGATCATCAAATCTTCGGCAAACAAAAATATAATTTTGACATTCTTTGCGAGCGCTTGCGCGAGCTGGCGTTTTTGAATAAGGATTTGAAGATCAACATCACCGACGAGCGCACCGGCAAGTCGGAAAAGTTTCAATACAAAGGCGGCATCATCGAATTTGTGCAGTATATCGACGAAGCACGCGAAGCGATCATGAAGAAACCGATTTATATTTCCGGCGAGCGCGACGACGTGCCGGTCGAGCTGGCTTTGCAATATAACGACGGGTACAACGACAATATTTTTACCTACGTCAACGATATTCACACCATCGAAGGCGGCTCGCATCTCGTCGGTCTCAAAGCGGCGTTGACGAAAACGATCAACACCTACGCGACGAAAAATAATCTCATCAAAGAGAAAGACGAGATTCAGCTCACCGGCGACGACGTGCGCGAGGGTTTGACCGCGGTGTTGAGCATCAAGGTGGCGGAACCGCAGTTTGAAGGGCAGACCAAAACCAAGCTCGGCAACAGCGAGGTGCGCGGCATCGTCGAGTCGATCATCGGTGAAAGCTTGAGTGCTTATTTTGAAGAGAATCCTCCGGTCGGTCGCAAGATCATCGAAAAATGCTTGCTCGCCGCGCGTGCGCGTGATGCCGCCCGCAAAGCCAAAGAATTGACGCGCCGCAAATCCGGCATCGATGGCGCGGGCCTTCCCGGCAAGCTCGCGGATTGCAGCATCACCGATCCCGAACATTGCGAGGTTTATATTGTTGAGGGCGATTCCGCCGGCGGCTCGGCAAAGCAGGGTCGTGATCGCCGCTTTCAGGCGATTCTGCCGATCAAAGGCAAAATTCTAAATGTGGAAAAAGCGCGCTTGGATAAAATTCTTTCCAACGAAGAAATTCGAAATATCGTCACCGCGCTCGGCACCGGCATCGGCGGCGAAGATTTTGATGCGACCAAAATTCGTTACGGCAAAGTAATCATCATGTCCGATGCCGACGTCGACGGCTCGCACATTCGCACGCTGCTGCTCACCTTTTTCTTCCGCTATATGAAGCCGCTGGTGGAGCTGGGCCGCATCTATATCGCGCAGCCGCCGCTTTATCGCATTGCCAAAGGCAAGGAAGAGTATTACGCCTACGACGACGACGAAAAAGAATCGATTCTGCAGCGATTCGAGAAACCCGAAGGCGTGAACGTCCAGCGCTACAAAGGCCTCGGCGAAATGAACCCCGAGCAGCTCTGGCGCACGACGATGGATCCGGAGCAGCGCACGATGCGTCTGATCACGATTGAAGAAGCCTATCAAGCTGATTTAGTATTCTCAACATTGATGGGTGACAAAGTCGAGCCGCGGCGGAAGTTTATCGAGGATAATGCGAAGTATGTGAGGAATTTGGATGTGTAATTGAGAGGGGAGATCGTGGATATATTGGCGCGGATAAAACGGTTGGTGTCGACTGATAGCGTTTTTTTCACAAGGAAGGCTCGAATTGAGATAGACGCGGATCAGTTGACTACGGATTTGGTATGCGAAGCCGTAATGAATGCGCCGGTTATTGTCAAAACCTTGCGTTCAAAAAATCTACAAACCGGCAACGCCGAAAAACTGTATGTCATTAAAGGCTACACTGCCGCCGGTGTTTTGGTTTACACGAAAGGAAAAATTGATAAAATCGAAAATGAGGTGCTTTATGTCTTCATCTCCTCCAAGCGATCAACTGATTAAAAAAGGTAGACGGTTTATTCCGCCGCCTTCCGGCTGGAAATGCCCCGAATGTGGAAAAAAAACGCTGATCCGCGTTAAAAAATCGTATCAGCTCGAAGACGGTGTTATTATGCCCGAATTAGAATGGCTGCAATGCCAATCCTGCAAAGAAGATTTTTTTGATACTTTTGCCATGTACGCCATCGAGGATTTCCGCAAACGTTATCCTCTGCGAAAAGCGACGACCAAACGGCAAGAAAAGGCAATAGCTGCGTGAATATTTATTTATGACGACGTTAGCACGCATAAAGCAAATGGTCATCCAGAAGCGCGTTCTATTTACAAGGAACGCGCGAATCGAGATGATAAATAATCATCTGATTCAAGGGCACGTTTATGAAGCCATATTTAATGCGCCCGCAATCGCCGGAACGACGCGGTCGAAAAGGACGCGAACCGACAAGGCGAAAACGCAGTACTTGCTCAATGGCGTCACCTTCGACGGCGTTTTCGTCTGCACGAAAGGCAAGATAGATAAAGATGGGAATGTTTATGTCCTCATCTCCTCGAAACGGGCGACCGATTAAAAAAGATCGACACGAAAAAGCGCCGGCTTGGAAATGTCCAACTTGCGGTAAAAGGACTTTGGTTCATGTTAATAAACCCTACCGGCTTGTTGATGGCGCCGTTATTCCGAAATTAGAGCGCTGCAATGTCAATCGTGCAGCGAAAAAATTTTGGATTCCGAGGCCATGGACATTATTGAGGAATTTTGATGTGTAAAATAGAAGGGGTTTACGATGCAAATACAACTATCTGGAAAAAATAAAAGAATACGAATTCAATGCCCATATTGTGGGTCGACGTATTTAGAACGGCATTTAGCAAGCCCATGGATATTTCTCTTTTCGATCATAGTGTTTCCAATAACATTGCTTTTAGTTCCCTGAACAATTCGGTGTTAATGGTTAGAAAAAGATGAAAGAAATTCTTGAGCTAATAAAAAACACTTCGATTGGATTATTATTACTTGCCTTCTTGGCTTACTTGCTAAAAATACTGTTTGAAAAAAGTCTTGAGAAAAGCATCAATAGAGTAGCAAGTAAAATGGCGGATATTGGCAAGACGTCTTTGGATATAAAGAAAAGTTTGAGAAATGAAGAGCGGGAAGAACTGTTGGCTCTCCGCGTTGCAATAGAAAAATGGGAAGACGCACTTCAAACCGTATTATTCGATTTTACTATGATGTCGCCATCCGAAGCGCAAATAAAGCCTTTTTATGATAAGGATAAACAATTGTTTCTAGAAGTAAAAATAGCTGTCGTCAAAGTGAGCACTTATTTGTGCGATAAAGAATTAGAGATTAAACTAATGTCTGCAATTAACAAAATGAGGCAAACCTACTACCCGATTATTAGTGAGATAATGCCCAAACTAATTGACCTTCAGACAAAACTAATTCCCATCGAAAAGAAAATGAAGGCTTTCGAGCAAAGTGGTATGAAAGATGTATCACTGGCACCGACCGAGGTAGATCGTGAGGAGCACCATCAGATACAAAAGTTAATGACCACCGAAATGGAGCGATTTTCAACAACGCTTTTAAAAGAGTATAAATATATAGCAGAGCAAATGAATGAACTAAAAGAAAATGTTAACCTTTACATTTATCGTCCTATAGAACATGTTGATATTAACAGAGATTAGTCTGAAAAATAAGGAGAATATGAGTTGGTCAAAGACATTTCGGGTTTTAAGTTTCCGATTAAAATTGTTGTCGTCGTCGAACAAGAAGTTGTGACCGTTGTTACAAATTATCCGCTGAAGAAGGGAAGATAAACATGAAAGTGTATTATGACGATGAAGTTGATGCGGTGTATTTAAAGTTAAGCGATGAAAAGCCGGATGGGGTCGTAGAAATCGCCGAAGGCGTTAATTTAGACACAACAACCGATGGCAAATTAGCCGGCATAGAAATTCTCAAAGCTTCTCAAAAGATCGATGTTCGTACGATCTTGTCATATACGCTGGAGATAGACCGAAGTATTCTCAAGCAAAATGTCTCTCGTCGTCAAGTGAGAGAAAATAAAACGACTGAAAAACCCAAGAGAAAACATAAAATCAAATTGAGTTAAGCATGGAACTCCAACGCGACAGAATTATCCCCGTTTTTATTGAAGAAGAGATGAAAGACTCGTACATCGATTATTCGATGTCGGTCATTGTGGCCCGCGCCCTGCCGGATGTGCGTGATGGCCTCAAGCCGGTGCACCGGCGCGTGTTGTACGGCATGCACGAGCTGAATCTCCGGCCCAATTCGGCGTACAAAAAGTCCGCGCGTATCGTCGGCGAAGTGCTCGGCAAGTATCACCCGCACGGCGATTTGGCGGTGTACGACACCATCGTGCGCATGGCGCAGGATTTTTCCCTGCGCTATCCGCTGGTCGATGGGCAGGGCAATTTCGGCTCGGTCGATGGCGACTCGCCGGCGGCCATGCGTTACACCGAAGTGCGCCTCACACGCATTGCCGAAGAAGTGCTGCGCGATCTCGACAAAGAGACCGTGGATTGGAAGCCGAATTTCGACGACACGCTGAAAGAACCGGCGGTGATGCCGACAGTTTTGCCGAATCTGTTGATCAACGGCTCCTCCGGCATTGCGGTCGGCATGGCGACGAACATTCCGCCGCACAATTTGACCGAAGTGATCGACGGCTTGATCGCGCTGATCAAAGACCCCGAGGTCAAAATCGAAAAGCTGATGAAGATCATCAAGGGGCCGGATTTTCCGACCGCCGGAATTATCTACGGCGTCGAGGGCATCGACGAAGCGTATCGCAGCGGGCGCGGCCGCATCGTCGTGCGCGCGCGTGCGGTGGTTGAAGAGGTGCGCGGCGGCCGCCAGAACATCGTCGTCAACGAGCTGCCGTATCAAGTCAACAAGGCGTCGTTGCACGAGAAGATCGAATTGCTGGCGCAGGACAAAAAGATCGAAGGCATACGAGCCGTGCGCGATGAAAGCGACCGCGACGGCATGCGCCTCGTCGTCGAGCTGAAGAGCGACGCCAATCCCGAAATCGTGCTGAACAATCTCTACAAGCACACGCAGATGCAGGAGACGTTCGGCGTCATCATGCTCGCGCTCGTTGATGGACAGCCGAAAGTGTTGAACCTCAAGCAAATTCTCCAGCACTTCGTGGATTTCCGCCACGACGTCGTGGTGCGGCGCCTCAAATTCGATCTCGACAAAGCCGAGAAGCGCGCGCACATTTTGGAAGGCTTGCGCATCTGTATCAACAACATCGACGAGATCGTCGCGATCATCAAAAAGTCGAAAGACCCGCAGACCGCGAAAGAGGCGTTGATCAAGCGCTTCAAGCTCTCGGAGATTCAGGCGCAGGCGATTCTCGATATGCGGTTGCAGCGCCTCACCGGCCTCGAGCGCGACAAGATCGAAGCCGAATACAAAGAAGTGATGGCGCTCATCAAGAATCTCAAGGAATTGTTGGCGAGCAAGCCCAAGCGCATGGAGCTGATCGCGAAAGAGCTGATGGAGCTCAAAGAGAAATACGGCGACGAGCGCCGCACGGAGATCGTCGCTAAAACCGGCCAATTCTCCGTCGAGGATATGATCGCCGAAGAAGACATGGTGATCACGATTTCGCACAGCGGTTTCATCAAGCGTTTTCCGGTGTCGGGCTATCGGCGCCAGACGCGCGGCGGCCGCGGCGCTACGGGTGCAACGGCGAAAGAAGACGATTTTCTCGAGCATCTCTTCATCGCCGGCACGCATGATTACGTGCTCTTTTTCACCGACAAAGGCCGCTGCCACTGGATCAAAGTCTACGACATTCCGCAAGCGGGCAAAGGCTCGAAAGGCCGCGCGATTGTGAATATGCTCACGTTGGAGCAAAACGAGAAGGTCGCGGCGTATGTCGCGGTGAAGGAATTTGACGAGAAGCACTTTGTCGCGTTTGCCACGAAGCAGGGCGTGATCAAGAAAACCGCGTTGACGGAGTTCAGCAATCCGCGCAAGGGCGGCATCAACGCGATAAATATTGACGACAAAGACGCGTTGATTGAAGCCAAAATCACCGACGGTTCCGCCGACATCATGCTCGGCACCCGTTTCGGACAGGCGATTCGTTTCCACGAAAGCGAGGTTCGCGAGATGGGCCGCACCGCCGGCGGCGTCAAGGGCATCGAGCTCGAAAAGGGCGATGAAGTCGTCGGCATGGTGATACTCAAGCGCGACGCCTCGATTCTGGTGGTGAGCGAAAACGGCTACGGCAAACGCAGCGAGCTGCGCGACTACAAAGTGCAGCATCGCGGCGGTTCCGGTTTGATCACGATGAAGGCCAACGACAAAACCGGCAAGATGGTGAGCATCATGGAGGTGATCGACGACGACGATTTGATGATCATCACCGAAAAGGGCGTGGTGATTCGCCAAAGCGTGAGCGACATCAAAGTCATCAGCCGCAACACCTCCGGCGTGCGCTTGATCAAGCTCGGCCCGGGCGACCGCATTGGCGACGTGGCGCGGGTGATTACCGAAGAAAACGGCGAGTAGGCTACGCCCATCGGGAATAAGACTTTAAAATATTTGACCACGGATGGCACAGAGGCAGCAGATTGTCGCGAAAAAATCGTGGCAATCTGTGTCGTCTGTGCCATTTGTGTTTGGTTGATGACGCATGCAAGAAGAACTTTTAATCTCCGATTTTTCGAAACCGGAAACGCCAATTGGCCGGGATGAAGTGGCCCCGTCAATACCGCCGGATGAGGCGAGACGCGCCAAAACCGCGCCCGATCATTGGGAACAGGAAAAAGAAAAATTGACGCTGGCATTAACGGAACGTCTCTTGCGCGGCCGTGACGGGGTGGCATTTTCCGAGTTAAAAAAATCTCTCGCGATTTTTTTTGAGCACCAACCGTCGAAAGCCGGGGAAATCATGCTGGCGCTGCTGCGACGGCAGGCGCGCCAAATTATCCGGCAGGAAAAACCGCTGGTACTGCAATCGCAGCGCCGGTTCGAGCTGGAGGACAACGAGCTTCACGCGCAGTTGCGCCGGTTGCGCGATCTGCTGGCGGAACGCTTGGTTTTTGACAAAAACGAGCTGCGGGCCGCCGTCGCTTTCGTCGTGCGTCTGAATTTTGATTTGATCACCAGGCCGGCCGCCGCGCTCGAGAGCTTGCTGTATCGCCGCTCATCGTCACGGCAGAAAACCGACATTGCGGTTATTCTCGAAGGTTTTGAGGATGATCATCCCTTTGTGGCGTGTGCGCAAAGATTTTTGATGGAATACCCGGACGGGCCGGTCACTCAAGAAGCGTTTGTTGCGTTGTGCCGCCGCGCCGAACGGGAAGTTTATCGCGTGCGGCCGGTGCCGGCGGTCATCGCCGATTTGCAGGCCTATCAAAAATTTTGCGCCGCCATCGGCCCGGCCGCCGCGTTCCGCATCAGTCATCAGACCGTCTTGCGGATGCTGCGCGAACGCAGTTTGCACCATCTCGCGGAAAATGCCGCCTCCGAGTTGTCGGAACAGGAGTCGTGGTCGCCGCCGGAAATCGCGTCGATCCTTGAGCGTTGCGAGGCAGACCTCGAGTTGCGCGCGCAACTCATCGAGCCGACTATCCCGCCTCCGGAAGCCGAACTTGAGGCGAGCGCCATTGAAAAAGATGAAGTCGAAATCAAGCCCGCAGCAGTTCAGCCGGCGCCGGAGATGGAAACGGCGGCCATCAACCAGGCCGAAATTTTTCCCCCGCCGGCGGCCGAGGAATTTCAAGAGGTCGATCTCAAAGCGATTCTGGAAGTCGAAGAAGCCGCCAGTACACCATTACCCAAAGTTGTTTATAACCACCATGAGGATGATGAGCCGCAGCTCATCGAGCACGCCAAAATTGAAGCACAGCCGCCCGGGCCGTATCCTTCGATGACGAAGTTGATCGACGAAAAAAGCCGCCAGGCGTTGATCAAAAAAGTTTTTCAAAAAGACCTCGATGCTTATCTCGCTTTTATCGAACGGCTGGAAGAGCTGCAAACCTGGAAGCAAGCCAAGGCGTTTTTGGACGGCGAATTCAAAAAGCGCCGGGTAAATCCGTACTCGAAAGAGGCGGTGCAGTTGAGCGATGTGGTGTTTGGGCGGTATTTTGTCAAAGGCGGGAAATAGGCCAAAACTCTGCTTGACAATCGGCGGAAAATTTTTAAATTGATAACGGCGTGAGCAACGATTTCATGCCGAGGAAAGAACGCCGGCGCGAGGAGGCTACGCCTGTAGATTTCCCCGCGCCCGCATGAACCAACATGGACATGGCTTGGGCAGATTTTGAAACGGCTGTGGAGGCGCAGGTGCAGCTTGTCGGTCACATCAACGAAGACCAGGTGATGGCGCTGTATCTCGGCGAGCTGACCCGTGACGAGGAGCAGCGCATGCACCGTCACGTATCGGACTGTCCCGGCTGTCATCGCGAGTTTTCATTGTATCGCGAAATTCTCGGCGGCGTGGAAACGCTGGTCAAGCAAATGGGCGGCCGGCGCGCCGAATTGCTGCGGGCCGCGATCAAAAGCAAAATGCGCGACAAGCAGATTTATTACGAATTCATGCAGCATCCGCTCACCGGGCCGCTGATGGCGGCGGTGACCAATCAGGGCGTCTGCATGATTGAATTTACCGATAAAACGCCGTTTGAAATCGAAGAAATGTTGAAAGCGCGCCAGCCGGAAACCTGGATCCGTCGCGATCAGCTCATGACCGCCGCCATCCGGCAGGAGCTCCAGCTTTATTTTCAGCGCAAGCTCAGCCGTTTTACGATTCCGCTCGATTGGCGTTTTGTCACCAGCGATTTTCAGCGAAGCGTCCTGCAGCTCACGAGCCGGATTCCGTACGGCCAAGTCTACACCTATGGCGAGATTGCCAAAAAGCTTGGCAAGCCCAAAGCCAGTCAAGCCGTCGGCCAGGCGCTGGGCGCGAATCCGATTCCCCTGCTCATTCCCTGCCATCGCGTCGTCGCCAGCGGCGGAAAGGTCGGAGGATTTTCCGGCCGCGCCGGTGAAGAGGGTTTGCAGCTCAAACGCCGCTTGCTGCAGCTTGAAGGCGTGCGCTGGCCCGGCAACGGCAAGCCCTTGCCCCGGCAGCTCGAAATGTTTGCCGGCGGGATGGAATGATGTCATGCCGCATTTATGGGCGCGTGATGACGAGCCGCAGCGAGAATCTCAGCGCTTAGCGCTCTGGTTGTTCAATTAAATATTCGCCGGCCATCGCCGTGAAGCCGTCCGCGTTCGTATAGGCGACCATCGGCGGATTTTTCTTCGAGCCTTTAATCGCCGCGCAACCCACCTCGCCTTTTTTATTCACCGCCACAAATTTGTCGTTAAAATCGATTTTGACGCCCTGCCGCTGATTGATCTCGACGATGCGCTTGCACGCCTCGAGACAGGCTTTCGTCGGGTGCATGCCTTGCCGCATCAACGAGACGACATAGAAACTGCCGCAGGTGCGAATCACCTCCTCGCCGCGGCCGGTAGCGCCTGCCGCACCCACCTCGTTATCCACATACAAACCCGCGCCGATGATCGGCGAATCGCCGATACGTCCGTTAATTTTTCCGAACAATCCGCTGGTCGTCGTGATACCCGCGACGTTGCCCTGGGCATCGATGCCAAAGACATTGATCGTGCCGCTGGGGCGGCCGTTTTTATCCTTGTAAATGCCATCGGCCGGCGGCAGCCAGTCGTCTTGGTCGCTCAAATTTTCTTTCCATTTCAACCAGATCAGCCGCGATTTTTCGGTGAGGAGATTTTCAATTTGAAAGCCATGGGCAAGGGCAAACTTTTGGGCGCCGGCGCCGACGAGCATGATATGGTCGGTGCGTTCCATCACCAGCCGCGCCACGCTGCATGGCGTCTTGATGCCCTCCAGACACGCGACCGAGCCCGGCTTGTGCGTCGGGCCGTACATGCACGAGGCGTCGAGCTGCACCACGCCGTCTTCGTTCGGCAGTCCGCCGTAACCGACGCTTGAATCTTCCGGGTCAAGCTCCGTCACATTCGCCGATTTTTCAACGGCATCCATGACATTGCCACCCGCTGAGAGAATTTCCCAGCCGGGGGCATTGACTTTGCGGCCCCAATCTTCGCCGCGGCTGCAGACGATGATCGGGAGTTTGCCGGCAGCGGATTTCGCCTGCGTTTTGCCGGTGATGATTGCGGGAAAACTCAACGCCGGCAAGGCCGCGGTGAATTGCAAAAAACGACGGCGGGATAGGTTGGTGGACATGGCTTCCTCCTCAAAAAAGTTTGACAGATCAAAAGCGCCGGTAGTTTCGGCGGCGCGATCAAGCGCGATTTTTTTGGCAGGCGCCGCGCAACCTCAGCGCCGGCGCAAATGCACGCCGAGCAAGGAGCAAGGGGCAAAGGGGCAAGGCAAACCGGATTATTCTTTACGCTGTCAGCAGCTTTTGTTTTAAAACCGAACCGCGCAGGGGGAATTTATCACTGCCCATGGCTTTTGTTTTTTTGCCCCTTGCCTTTTGCCCCTTGCTCAGTTTCAATGCACTTCGTGCTTTCATATCCGTGATCACAAGTTTGGGCTACGACGCTGACGTTATTAGTCAGGGTTTCAATGCACTTCGTGCTTTCATATCCGTGATCACAGCTCAAGGAGTTCTGGCTCCGGGTCGTGAACGGTTTCAATGCACTTCGTGCTTTCATATCCGTGATCACTGGCTCGCGAGTTGGTTGGACGATTGTGGTACCGGCAGTTTCAATGCACTTCGTGCTTTCATATCCGTGATCACAAGGAGGCGCAGAGCGATTTAGTCGATTCGTGGTTGTTTCAATGCACTTCGTGCTTTCATATCCGTGATCACTTCGATTCATTGAACTCCGCGCCGAGCGGCATAAGTTTCAATGCACTTCGTGCTTTCATATCCGTGATCACGAATCCTCGACCGCACGAGTATTGCCGACATTGAGTTTCAATGCACTTCGTGCTTTCATATCCGTGATCACTCGCTGGCTTGCTCACCGAACAACCGCAGAATGCGTTTCAATGCACTTCGTGCTTTCATATCCGTGATCACGTTGTAAGTCGTATTCGTTAGACGCATTTGTTCTTCAGTTTCAATGCACTTCGTGCTTTCATATCCGTGATCACCTGGCCGACTCCCCCGCCTCCTCCCCAGTAGGCGTTTCAATGCACTTCGTGCTTTCATATCCGTGATCACGTTCTCGGCCGTGCCCCGCTGATGGTAGTAGAGGAATCCGTTTCAATGCACTTCGTGCTTTCATATCCGTGATCACCACGGTGACGGTGACGGACAGTGAAGGCAAGCAGCGTTTCAATGCACTTCGTGCTTTCATATCCGTGATCACAAATGTTGTGGCAGTTGAAGTATAAGGAGGGTTGGTTTCAATGCACTTCGTGCTTTCATATCCGTGATCACGATGATCAAACCACGTCCGGCAGTGGTAACGATGAGTTTCAATGCACTTCGTGCTTTCATATCCGTGATCACCCGCCATTCTGGAGTTTCTATGGTCTCCAGGCGAAAGTTTCAATGCACTTCGTGCTTTCATATCCGTGATCACTCCCAAATGTTGTGGCAGTTGAAGTAAGGGGTGAGTGTTTCAATGCACTTCGTGCTTTCATATCCGTGATCACCAGACGAGACCACCAATTAACCGCTGTATCACCGCGTTTCAATGCACTTCGTGCTTTCATATCCGTGATCACGTGAGATGATGGATCCAGACTACATTGATGAGATAAAGTTTCAATGCACTTCGTGCTTTCCTATCTGTGATCACTGTTACGCGTTTGAGTGCACTCAATAATGGGGGAATTGTTTCAATGCACTTCGTGCTTTCATATCCGTGATCACTGTTCAAAATGTGATAACGCGTGTTCGGTTTCTGATTGTTTCAATGCACTTCGTGCTTTCATATCCGTGATCACTGGCAACC
>Ga0073934_10004772_pt1 | contig 21932 bp, 11 predicted proteins | sample LarsenN4metaG_FD_76834 | JGI IMG/M metagenome (GOLD analysis project Ga0073934, IMG submission 76834) | Hot spring sediment bacterial and archeal communities from British Columbia, Canada, to study Microbial Dark Matter (Phase II) - Larsen... ...
ATGCCGACAGGTTGAGGATGTTGTGTGCCGATATGGGCTTACGTGTCTCGGTGCTGTGGACCGGAAAGCCGGGACAGCGGGGACGTGTGGCAAGTGCGAGCTTCACAGCTGGCTGCCGAAAACAAGGTTCGCCGGCGCGAACCTAGGACGCGACGGGCGCGGCGGCTTGCTGTTCAAGTCCTAATTCGCTCATTACGTCAGCCAAGTCGAGCGCGGACACTTCGCGCGAAGCCGTTTGCTTCACAGGTCGCAGATCCTCGGCATTGGCTGGGATTGCGCCCGAGGCGGTCTCGTCCGGCGCCTCGGCGACCGCCGTGGCGGCCGAAGCGACGGAGGGAACCGCCTCGCCAGGCGCGGAAACCGCTGATTCCGTCGCGGCCGGCGGCGGGGCGGGAGTCGCCCTCTGTGCGGGAGCGTGCTCCGCGTGCTCTGGCGAGGCCGGATCCGCCTTGGGCGGCGTGAACATGGGTCCGTAGAAGTACCCCAAAACGATCCCCATGGCGAGGTTAGTTAACGCCACGAACAGCATGTACGTAAGCACGGCGACTCCTTTTCAAAAAGCATAGTTCGCGGGGCGTTGCCTCACTTCATTTCGCGAAATGCAATGCGACCGCTGAGTGTTTGGGCAGCTTGGGGCAAATCCACAAGCACTCAGCCTCAACGACACGCACAGCACCAGTCGCCGATGTCGCCATCGTCTCCGCCGGATCGGCAAAGATTGCCGATTCCGCTCAATCGGTTCCACCGGAATGGTCGATACCGATCGTTAGAGTCATGCCGCCGCGCGGCCTGGTATCGGATCTTTTCTGGGGAGAGGCGACGATGAAGCGTTCGGTCAAGAAATCCCTGGGCGTGCTGATCGTGTCGGGCGCCGCCGCCAGTCTCGCGCCGTGGTCTGGGAGCGATTGGGAAACGGTCCGCCCTTGGTCGAGCATCCTGGCGCCGAGCCAGGCCTCGGCCCAGGCGGTGTCCGCGTCGGACGAGGAAGCGCCGCTGGAATTGACAGCAGCCGATGAAGAGGCTGGTGAGCCGATCGAAGGTCCGCCGGCGCCGGTAGCGATCGAAGGGACTAGCGAGGCCCCGGCGGCGCCGGAACTGTTGCCAATTGACGACGAAGCGTCCGCTGACGCCGACGAAGCGGACGTCGACGTGGAAGACGAGCCGGTGATTAACGAGCCGACGACGCCGGACGAGGCGCTCGCCGAGGAGCCGATCGCGGAAGAGCCGGCGATACTGCCTGGGGATGTGCCGGTTCCGTCCATTGAGCCGCCGACGGCCGACACAGCGGACGGCTCGGGGGAGAGCCAGCGAACTCCGGCGACCGTCATGGTGGAGTGGATCTCGCCGAAGTCGGTCAATCGCGGTCGCGAGACCGAGTTCAAGCTGGTCGTGCGCAACACCATGAAGCACACGGCGAAGAATGTCGCCGTGCATGTGCAAATCCCCGCGCACGCCGAACTGGGAAAATGCAATCCGCAGCCGGTTGCTTCGGACGACGTGTTGCTCTGGAAGCTTGGGCAACTCGCGCCGGACTCGACGCGCACGATTTCGCTCGGCATCACGCCGCTGGAGCGTGGCGAGATCGAACCGCAGGCGGCGGTGACGTTCACTCGCGCTTCGTCGACCAAGGTCGCGATCGTGGAACCGGAATTGAGCCTGTCGATCAACAGCTCGTCACAAGCGGTCGTCGGCCAGCGCGGGGGTTGCGTGCTGGTTGTGCATAACGGCGGCAACGGTCCGGCCGCCGGAGTGGTCGTGAGCGCGAAACTGCCGGCCGCACTCCTTCCGCGCACGGTGGAGGAGGCCAAGTACCAGCTCGGCACGTTGCCCCCCGGCGAAAGCCGCGAGATCGAATTTCCGCTGTACGCTCACGAGTTGGGGAGGCATCAACTGGAATTCCAGGTCACGTGCCTGGGCGCCGAGCCGGCCACGATCGCCCATCAGATGGAAATCGTGCAGCCGACCGTCCAAGTGGCCGTCGAAGGGCCGAAGCTCCGGTATGTCGAGCGCCAGGCCAGCTATGTGATCCGCCTGGAAAACCCGGGGCCGGCGCCCATCAACAACGTGCAGGTGATTGAAATCGTGCCGGCGGGGTTCGAATTCGTGGAAGCCACGGCCGGCGGCGACTATAACAGCGACGCGCGTCAGGTGGCCTGGTTCGTCGGTCGGCTGGAGCCGAACGCCTCGACGAGCGTGGAAGTGAAGCTGATTCCCTCGCAACTGGGCGAGCACACGGTCACAACCGAAGTAAAAGCCGACGCCGGCGTGAGCGCCACGGCGCACGCCACGACGCGCGTCGAGGGAGTATCGTCCGTGGTGCTCGAGGTCGTCGATCGGGACGATCCGATCGAAGTCGAGGGGGAAACGCTCTACGAGATCCGCGTCACCAATCAAGGCACGAAGCCGGCCGACGGCGTCCAAGTTGCCGCGGCGTTGCCGGATGAAATGGAAGCCTTGGAGATCGACGGCCCGAGCGAGGGCGTGATCGAGGGCGAGAAGATCGTCTTCGAGCCTCTGGCCGAACTCGCGCCGGGTGCGACGGAAGTTTATCGCGTGCATGTCAAGTGCCACGGCGAAGGCAACGTGCGTTTCCGAGCTTTCTTTCGCACGGCCGACAGCTCCAACCCGGTGCTGGAGGAAGAGCTGACGCACATTTACGCGGACTAGCCGCAGTCATCGCGCCAGCGGACGGTCAAAGCCGACCTTCCGCTGGCGTCACCGCTTTGACGAGGCTGTTATGCGATAAGCCCAGGGTAGGCGGTCTAGCCCCATCGCGGCGATATCGAAGACTTGCGTCCAGCGCGCATCTTTAGGAGGCGGTCCGACTTGATCGGTCACGCGTTCCCACACTTCCGACGGCTATCCGTACCGACCATCAGGCCGAAACAGCGGCTATGGCGTCTCGATCGATCTCCACGCCTGCTCGTAACCTGTTGGATCGTGGAGGATGTGGTTTCGGTCGATCGCGACCAGCCCGTCCGTGGCGTCGATTTCCCGGCCGGTCAAGAGATGGACCAGCCTGGGGACGGCTTCCGCCGGGCCGCCGAACGTCGGCAGCGTCCATTGGCCAATCACAGTGCGGTCCTCGGCGACGCAGAGAACCCGCCGGCCGTCACGGCTGAACCAAGCCAGGTTCGCGCGCTGCAAGGGGGAGGGGAGGGCCGGTACCAACAGGTCTCCCAGCCGGGCGTCCCAGATACTGACACGACCTCCCGAGTCGATCGACGCCACGCGTTGGCCGTCCATGCTGAAGGCGGCGACGCGCGCGAATGATGGGAGATGCATGGGAGGGCTGATCGGCGCGCCCGTGACGGCATCCCAGACGCGCACTGTGCGGTCCGAGGCCGCCAACACAATTTGGTCGCCGTCGCCGTTGAACCGGCACGACGAAAAGTAGCCGTTGCGAATCGAAATCGTCGTGTGCGCCTTGGTCTCCAAGTCGAAAATGCACACGAAACGACGGGCCGAAAGTGCCAGGCGGCGACCTTGCGAATCGAGATCGCCTGCTCGAATCTCTCCCTTCCAATCGGTCGCGCTGGACATACCGCTGAGGAACAGCGCCGCATCGCCGGGAACGGGCAGTTCCTTCAGAGGACCGAAAACGCGGTCGCCGGTCTTCACGTTCCAGGCGTGCGCGGTGCGATCGCTGTCGACGACGGCGACGAATTCGCCGTTGCCGCTGAGCCAGACTCCGAGCGCCGGTTTGTCGATTGACCACGGCCCGCCGGCCCGGCCGCCATCAGCGCTATTCCACACGTAAACCTGCCGATCCCCCGCGGTGGCCACGCGCTCGCCCGAAGCGCCGTATCGGGCCAGCCGTAAGCGCTCGTCGTGCGGCAGCACAATGTCTTGACTCGCGTCCCCCGAGCGGCTCACGATCGTCGCGCCGGTATCCTTCCCGTAGCGCACCATCCGCTGACCATCGGGGCTGAACGCCAGGAAGCCGCCGTTGCCGTCCGGAAGGTGCGTCAGTTGGTGCGCGTTGCCGCAGTCGAAGGCATAGGGCGGGTTCACGGCCGCCGGAGTGTCCCACGTCCACACGCGAACGGTGCCGTCCTGGCCGCAGGTGATGAGATGAGCGCCCTCGAACGTGAATTGCAATCGCAGCACGTTCCCGGCGTGTTGCCCTAGAATCTCGGCTTGCGGCGCATCGCCGTCCAGCCGCCACAGATGTACCACGCCACCGCTGCTGGCCGTCGCCGCGATTCGCTGCGTTGGATGCAGGCATCCGCACTGCACTTCGCGAGCATGCGGCAATCGTTGGAGCACGGCGCCGCTATTGGCGTCGACAATCAGCGAACCTGTGGAACGACCGACCAACAGGATCCGTGCGCCGTCGGCGCTCCAGGCGGCGCCGTTAATCACCATTCCGGCGTCGATCGGATCGAAGGCCGGTCGTTGGTTCGCGACGTCGTATACCGTTAACTCGCGATCGTAAATGGTGAGCAGCTTGCCATCCGCGTTGAAAAGCGGAGGCTGGAATAGGTCGTCCGCCGGATTGCCCGGCCGCAGTTGATGGAGCAGCATTTCGCCGACCGTCTCCGCGGATTCCGTCCGCCGCAGGCGAGCAATGCCGTTCTCCTCGACAATCACGACATAGGCCCCGTCGAGGCTGAAACCAACATGGACGGGCGTGTCGTCGCAAGCGATCTCACGACTTGTTGGGGCGCCGCCCCCCGGTAGGCTCCAGATGCGGACGCGCTCATCCCCACAGGCCGTGGCCATGGCGGCCCCGTCGGGGCGGAATGCCGCGCTGTAAACCTCGTCGGGATGGCGCAACTTCGTCTCCGGCGCTTCCGCCGATCCCGTTCGCCAGCACCACACCTCGTCGCCGATGCAAGCGGCGGCCATTGAGCCATCGCGGCTCAGCTTCACATCGCGCAGCTTCCCGGCAGGCAGTCCCGGCAGGGGCAGCCGGGAGCAGGAAGGCAACTCGCAAAGCGACACTTGATTCGTCGAGGTCAACGTCAAGAGGCGATCCGCGGCCAGATTCGCCTGGAGGATCAGGCCGTCGTGAAAGGCAATTGCCCTTGGGCGCGTAATCCGTTCCGCCACTGCGGCGAATCGCTGGCGATGATTCGCCTCGTGGATCGCCTGGCGATCGTCTACGGACCAAGCCTTGGCGTACCAGAGCAAGGCGCTGGACCAGTCGTCGAGCTGCGCGGCGTTGCTGCCTGTGGCGACATATAGGCGAACCAGGCGAGCATGACTTTCCGCCGCCAGCGCCTCGGCACGGCGGCGCTGATCGGCCTCGCTGGCGAAGGCGTCGTCAGCGCGGCGCGTCTGCTCTTTGGCAAGAGCCGTCGCTTGCGTGGCCCGCGCGGCCAGATAAACGCTGATGCCGGCGCCCGCTACGAGCAAGCCAAGAAAAGCGATCACGACGATGAGGGCCGAGCGGTATCTGGCCGCGAGCTTCGAGAATTGGTAGAGCGCGGAGGGAGGACGTGCTTCAACCGGCTCCTTCCGCAGATAGCGCAAGACATCCGCCGCCAGCCCATTGGCCGTTGCGTAACGCCGAGTGCGGTCCTTCTCCAGCGCCTTCATCACGATCCAATCCAGCTCGCCGCGCAGCAGCGTGGCCCAACGCGAGCGCTCGGCGCCGCGGCCCGGCGAGCGCTCGGGCGACGGTTGCGAGCCGCTCAATCGAGTGCTCGGCCGGAGCGGCTCTTCTTCGCGAATGACGCGGAGAATCTCGTCAAACGACGAGCCGCGAATGCGCTGGCGGTCGATGGGCGTGGCCCCCGTCAACAGCTCGTAGAGCAATACGCCGAGCGAGTAGATGTCGCTGCGCGTATCGACGTCGAGTTGGCTCAACTCGGATTGTTCCGGACTCATGTATTCGAGCGTGCCGATGACTTGGCCATACCGCGTGAACATCGTGCGTTCGGTGAGCGGTTGTCCAATCGCCTTGGCGACGCCGAAGTCGATCACTTTGGGCACGGGCCGCCCATCATAATGCGTGACGAGAATATTGGACGGTTTGACGTCGCGATGGATGATCCCCTTTTGATGCGCATGTTGGATCGCGTGACAGACCGGCACGAACAACTCCAAACGCTCGCGCAACGAGAGCTGGTACTTATCGCAGAAGTCGGTAATTGGGATGCCGCGGATCAACTCGGTGGCGAAATACGGATAGCCATTCGCCGTCGTGCCCGCATCGAGCACGCGCGTGATATTCTCATGGTCCATCATCGCCAGGGCCTGGCGTTCGGCCTCGAACCGCGCGATGACCTGGCGGCTGTCCATCCCGGGTTTGATAATCTTCAAGGCAACGCGGCGACGCACCGGCTCCAGTTGTTCGGCCATGTAGACGACTCCCATGCCGCCTTCGCCGATCACCTGCAGCAACTTGTAGCGGTCGATCACCGTGCCCGCGGCTTCGTATTGGGCCGCGCCGTGATGGAGCTGTTCGTCGCCCCGAGCGGCGTCGTAGCAGGCATCGCCGTCGAGTTGCGAGGACGCCACCGCCTGAAAGCGGGCCAGGAAGGGATCGTGGGACTGAACCGCCTCCAAACGATCGCAGCAGGCGCGGCATTCCTCCAAATGCCCGCCGACCTGCTTGATTTGGAGCTCGCCGAGCCGCCCGGCGGCGAATTCGCTCAGTAGTTCGTCGGAGGGATGATGGGAATCGAGCATGCCAGATGGAGCGGGCGTGGCCGAGTGGAGTCACCTGTACTAGAAAGCGTCCCACGGCGGCGGACCTTACAAGCCAGGCGGCTTTTAGTCCGCCAATTCCAAGATGCCTTCCGCCTCCCTCCGCAGAAACGCCAGTACACGGGATTTGGCGGTGTAAACGGCGGCCAGCGACATGTTCAGTTCCGCGGCGACGTCCGCCGGCGCGGCGCCCTCGATAAACGTACGCCAAAACACCGTCCGCGCCGCCGGCTGGAACTCATCGTCGACCGCCCGGAGCAACTGCGTGACCACGTGTCGATCGTGTTCCTGGTCCCATTCGTTCGACAGTTCGCTGTTCGGATCGTCCATCTGTGCCAGGAACGCATGCACGGAATCGCCGTGGTTCGCAGGCTTCCGGCGGCTAAAGTGGCGCCGGGCGCGATGGACCGTGATTTGTCGCAGCCAGGCCCGCCAAGCGCCCGGCCGGCCGGAATGCTTGAAGGCGCCGACTTCCCGCACGACGGTGGCCAATACGTCTTGAGTGATGTCGGCCACGTCGTCGTCGTCGACGCCGGTACGCCGCAGCCAGCGCCGCACGAGCGGCTCGTACATCGAGACCAATTGGTTCCAGCCGTCCCGCGAGTTGGACTGCACGCGGCGAATCAGGCTGAGGCTCGTTTCGTCGGCCATAAGCGGACGTCGCGAATGCGGCGGCTCGTGCGTAAAGCATTGCCTTGCAGCAGTTTAGACTTCGCCGACGAGAATTACAAGGAATTCTTTGTAAGGTTTGATCCGCGACGCTGCTTTCTCTTGTGAACCAGACAATGCGGCGCGTCGTTCGGGCCGCGAAGGTGGGACGAACCAGGCGTTCCGACCAAATCACTCTTTCAGCAACGGAGGTAGGGGCCATGCCCAAGATCAAGAAGCTGCCCGGGATCAAGCAACTGCGTGGAATCAAGGACAAGGCCGTGATCAAGATCGTCACCGAGTTGGAGTCTGGCCGCCAGGAGAAACAGGCGGTCGTCGACACCTTGGCTCGCACGCGCGACAGCCTGCAGGGGGCCATCTCCGGCATGATCGAGCTGATCGCCGAATTCGGCGGCACCGACGACTACGACGAGATGCTCAAGCAACTGAAGGACGGAAACGCTGAATACGACAAGCATCTCGCGCAGCTTCAAAACGCGCAAAAGCAATTGAAGGCGGCTGAGAAGAAGCTGGAGCGCTACGAGAAGGCCCAAGAAGTGTTGCTGAAGCTCGCCTCGCGCGATGCCGCCTTGCAGGCCATGTTGAATTAACGAATCATGCGTGGCGGAACTGTCGCGGACTCGGCCTGAATTCCCGGGCCGAGTCCACGCGCGCTCGCCCTGCGCCTGATCGTGCAAACCAAGGATCGCGCTGCTTAGGCTAAGCCGGCCATGGTTTCGTTCGGATACGTGACGCTTGCGTGGCGCCCAGAACGAACGCACCAATCACGCCGAGCGCAAACATCGAGGGCTCGGACACCGTTGTGTTCACGGCCCCCGCACCAAAGTAGTAGCTTGGCCGCACGCACCTTGTTGATGCGGGCGTCTTCGCGCATGCAGGCCTCCATTGAGCTCGAGATCGGCGTGATCAAAATCGCCGCCCACGAAGGCGCGTTTATCTATGGTCACGTGACCGGTCAACGTCGCGGAAACCGCCCTGGAAAACAGCTCGCCGCCGCTGACGGTAATGCGCTGTGATGTTGTTTTCCAATTCGAGTCGGCCCGCGGGGCCGATCGAAACGTCGCCCGTGCCGAGGGTACTATTCCGACCAACACGGAGCGTACGTCCATTGATCATTACGTGTCCGTGAAAGTCCGCGTTGTTCCCCCGTAATTCAATGACGTTAGTCCTCTCGTTCACCGGACCTGATTCGATCGTCAGATTGCCATCGCCGGAAATAGGTCCGTTCAGCCGCGCCCCGGCATTTAACGGATAAGGCGAGAACTCCGCCGACAACACCGACTCTGCTTCGACGGATACTGGCCCCGTGAAGTCGTTGTCTCCGATGGCGGGCGTCCCTGCAATGAGTCGGATCGGATAAGGAAAAACTTCGCCGCTGGAACTCGAACACGTGGCCGCGAAGATCCCTCCCTCGATTTCAATCGTCCCTGTTCCTAAGGCGCGCTCCGACTGCACTTCGAGTACGCGTTCCCGAACGATCACATTTCCGGAAAAATCGCGGCTCTGGCCGAAAACGGTCACGGTTCCGTGGCCCTGCTTGACGAGCTCGCCGTTACCCACGAGTTCCAGCTGACCAAGCTTGCCTTCTTTGAGGATCGCCTCGATGGGCTGAAGTTTCGCGTAGCCGCCATCATGTGCCGTAGCGCTTCCGCGCAGGACGAACTGGTCGACCAAGAACGTAGCCGGTGCATCAAGACCGAATCGCAGTTCGCCGCCCTTGAGCGCCAATTCGGTCCCGGTAGGCGGCGCGACCGGCGATAGCACACACAGCTCGCGACCGTTCAACGTCGTCGAACCCGAGTACCTGTTGACGCCGTCGAGCCGTCCGCCGTACGGGTACATGACGTTGACGGCGCCACCGGCGTTATCGACGATGTTCGCATTGCCGGCGACCAGGGACATGACCAGCTCCGCGCCGGCTTCCGCGCCCGCCGTGATCTGGCCGTTGTTGATCGTCAGATCCAACAGACCGCCGGACATCACGGTCAAGCGGTGTCCGCCCAGGTCGAGGCGGCCGATCGGACCCCCTCAGTGATCTCCCGTGATGCAATTCATCTTCTTGACAGCACCTCGGCGAAATGACCGTCCATGTGGCCGGCGTCTTTTCATCCCCGGTCGCAGCGGAGGAAAACTTGGTTCACACCAATCTCGACGTCCTTCAGCTCGCCGTTGGTCGCGAGTCTGCCGGCGTGGCTACGCAACATGAAGTAACGCTTGACGGTGATGCCAATCCACAGGAAGTGGCGGCCGCCAGCGGCGGGACTTCGTGGGTTTCCGCCGGCAGGTAGTAAAACAGCGCCCCCAGCAGCACGTACACCACCAGCAGCAGCACGCCTTCCAGCCAATTGCTCTCGCCGTCGCCGGCGATTTGGGCGGTGATCGTCACGGCCAAGGCCATGGCCACGATTTCGGGCACGGTGAACACCAGGTCCATCGGCACGCCCATGCAGTAGCTGATCCAGACGAGCGCCGGCGCGACAAAGAGCGCGATCTGGATCGACGAGCCGATCGCGATCGCCAGGCTCAGGTCCATGCGATTGCGCATAGCCACGAGGATCGCTGTGCTATGTTCGGCCGCGTTGCCGACAATCGCCACCACGATCACGCCGACGAATAATTCCGTCAGCCCGATGGCGCGGCTCGCTTCCTCGACGCTGCCGATCATCAACTCGGCGAGCACCGCGACGCAGGCCGTCGCGGCCAGAAGCACCGCCAGGGCCTTACGGACGGACCAAGGGGCGTGATGTCCCTGGGCCGCCTCGACGGCGACCGGATCGTCGATGCCGGCCTCCTCGACCGCCTCGCCGCTGCTGTAGAGCTGCTTGTGCGTGTGCAAAGTAAAGAACAAGCTCAAGGCGTAGACCACCAACAGTAGCGCGGCTACCTCGAGGCTCAAGTGCTCGACCTCGGCGCTGTGGATCTCTCCCGCGTAGGCGGGCACGAACCGCGCCAAGAGCGTCGGCGCCGTAAGAGCGATGATCGCGAGCGTCATCAACGTCGCCGACGTGCGCGTGGCCAGCGGACTAAACCGCTGAATCTTGTAACGCATCCCGCCGGCCAGCAGGGCGGCCCCGAGCACCAACAGAATGTTGCCGATGATCGAGCCGGTCAACGACGCTTTGATGATGGCGTGCATCGAGAGCACGCGGTCTGGGTGGCGCATCGCCTCCACCAGCGCCATCAACGCGATGATCAATTCCGCCGCATTGCCGAAAGTGGCATTCAAAAGGCCGCCTACCCCTTCCCCCAGGCGCGAGGCCAAATGCTCCGTGGCGTGCCCCATCCAGCCGGCCACGGGAATGATCGCAATCGCCGCCGCGACGAAGATCATGGTCGCCGAGGCCCATGGAACGCCTCGCCCGTGCGCGATCTCCAGCCCAATCGCGATCGGAAAGAAGACCAGCAACCAGTTCAGCGAAGGCTTTGTCAACTGCTTCCAGAATCCAGCCATATCGAACTCCCAGCGAAGCGGCGTCAGGCGAATTGGCCGGATTGTAGGGCAAGCCAACCGCCCTGGCCACAAGGGAATGCGATCGGAGGCCAGCCGGTGGTAGAATGCGGTGAAGGAGAGCAGGAGCGGAGGAGTAAGGGAGCAAAGGAGGGCGTGGCGAGCGGGCTCCGTTCTGCTTCTCATCTCGGATTCTCACGTTCTCCCTTGTTCCCCCCTTGACGTTCGAATTCAGGAACTCGTGCTTCCCGCCATGCCCTCGCTCTCCCAGGAGCCTGTTGAACTCATCGTCGCGCCGGAGCAAGCGGGCTGGCGGCTGGATGTGTTCCTAGCGCAACACTTCACCGACCACAGCCGCGTGCAGTTGCGCCGCGTGATTACGGCCGGGGGCGTGCGGATTGGCGATCAAGGGGGCAAGCCGAGTTATCGGCTGCTGGCGGGCCAAAGTGTGCAGGTCGTCCTGCCTCCGATGCGGTCGGCGGGGCCGAAGCCCGAGGCGATCCCGCTCGAAGTGCTCTACGAAGACGAATGGCTGGCCGTAGTCAACAAGCCGCCCGGCATGGTGGTGCACCCGGCTCGCGGCCATTGGAGCGGCACGCTGACGAGCGCGCTAGCGCATCATTTTTCGTCGTTGAGTACCGCGGGGGGCGTCACGCGTCCCGGCATCGTGCATCGGCTCGATCGCGACACGAGCGGGGCGATCTTGATTGCCAAGAACGACGTCGCCCATCATCGACTGGCGGCGCAATTCGCCGCGCGCTCGATCGAGAAGCAATACCTGGCAATCGTGGTCGGGGCGCCGGATCGCGATCGCGATCTGATCGACCGCCCCATCGGGATGCACCCGCAACAGCGCGAGAAGATGGCGATCCGCCCGCTCGATCCCGAGAGCCGCGCCGCGCAAAGCTTTTACGAAGTCCGCGAGCGCTTCGGACAATTCGCCCTGGTGGCCATTCGCCCCAAGACCGGCCGTACGCATCAGATTCGCGTGCATCTGGCCAGTATCGGGCACCCGGTCCTCTGCGACGCCCAATACGGCGGCCGCGACGCCATCACGCGCGGCGAACTCTTTGGCGGCAAACCGGACGACGAAGTGATCCTCGCCCGCCAGGCCCTCCACGCCGAACGCCTGGCCTTTACGCATCCGCACGAGGACCGCCGCGTTGAAATCTCGGCGCCACTGGCCGCGGACATGGCAATGGCGCTCGCCGTGTTGCGCAGCCGCGGCCCAGCACGCTAGCGGTCTGTCACAAGTCGATTTTCGGGTGAAATGCAGAAGGTGGGTGCCTGGGGCTGGGGCGAATCATGAGAGTAGTCAAGTCGAATTCGCTGGGGCATCGTGACGATTTGTTGACGGACCAATCGAAGCCCCAGCTGATTGGACTGTGACGACCGCGATGTTAGTGCCCCTGCCCCAGGCACCCACCGTTTCAATTGACCCGAAAATCGACGTGTGACAGGTCAATAGCCGCGACATTTCCAACTACCGCCGCGGCGCAGTCATCGTCGGAGCCGGCGGAGGCGCGAACGCAGGTTGCGGCGGTCTCTGCGCTAGATGAAACGGCGACTTCGGCCCAACAGGCGTCGCTTGGGCGTGTTCCAAGAGAATCCGACGCACTTCCAGCACCGCCAGCGGATGTTGATGCACCCTGGAGTGATCGGCGTTGATCACCACTTCCGAATCTACGCCGTCCAGATGCGCGCTTTCGTACGAGACCACGCCGTCGGTCCCGCCCGCCAGTTTGCCGACGATCCCCTCGTCCGGCAGCACGCCGATCACATTGTGCAAGTGGACTCCCGGCGCCGGTTTCGATGATACGAGCACCGGCAACAGCGGCGATTCGGGCGAGAGGCTGTCCAAGCTCGTTTTCGCTTGCTCGAACCCCGCGTCGCGGAATAAGTCCGGGTTCTCACGATGCAACTCGTTCGTGCCGTCCATCAGCATCGAGGGTAGCGTGATTAGCTTGCGACCCAGGAAGCGCGTGGTGTTGTTCGCGAACTTGCTCCCCCGGTGGGGCGTACCGATCGTAATCACCCGCTTCACGGACGGATTGGCGTGGAAATAGAACGTCGAGCCGAGCACTTCGCGCGTCTCGGGGCTGGCCTTCACCAGATGGAACGGCTTCGTCGCCACCGCCTCCCAGAACTGATTGCCGCTCTCCACCACTTGCAGCTTGGAGATCAGGCCTCCCATGCTGTGTCCCACCAGCACCATCTGATCCAGGCTCGCTTCGTGGCGTGCCGGGTCGATGGCCGTCCGTACCGCCACCAGATCCTTCCGCAACTGCGCCGCGCTATACCAGAACGGTTGCCCCGTCGGGTAGAGATAAAACCAAAACTGGTAGCGCTCGCGGATCGTCGGATCGCTCCGCAGGTCGTTGAACATCTCCATCCACGTGAGCGGACTGGACCACAGCCCGTGGACCATCAATACCGGAATTTTGCCTGGCTGATACGGCTCCAACATGTAAAGCCCCGACACCGCCGCCGTTTTGTCCGGCCGCAGCAACCCCGCGGTGCTGAGCTTGTTCAATTGCGGATTGTTCAAGAAGTACGCCAGCGGCGTGCTCAAATCGCACTCCAGCGGCACGCGCCGCGCGCCGACCCAGTTGTCGCTCGCCACCAGCGGATCGCACAATTCGAGCACCGCGCGATGTCGCGATCCGTTGCCCGTGCCAACATCGTCCGGCAGCAAACGCAGAAACGCCGTGACCGGGAAACTCAAGCCGGGCGGATAGAATCGCTCGGTCGCCGTTTCGCCCGGGTGGCTCTTGCGCACCGCGATCATCGGCACGCCCAGCCCGTAGCCGTGATACTGGTTGGTCAGCCCGTTCACTTCATAGTCGGAGCAGAACTCCAGCTTCTCGAAGTCGTCGTCGTGCCAGGCGGTGCCGCGCGAGACGACTTGTAATTGCCAGGTGTCGGTCGAAGTGACAATCTGGCACTGGCAACCCGGCGCGAGATTATCTTGCTTCTGCATCAATCGCAGCACGCCCTCGAGCGCTCCGTTGTACAGGTCGCACGCGCCGCGGAAATGCGGATCGTACGGGTTTCGCCACTCGGAGTATTGATCGTCGAACAGATAGATGTACGAGTACGCCACGCTGGCGCCATAGAAATCGAGCGCCTGGGCCGGATCGCGTTTCTCCGTCCGCTTCGCCGCAAGGTAGCTCAATTCGGCGTACGCGTGCAGTTTCTCGGGGCTGGGCTCGCGCTCGATGCACTGCTGGAACTTCGCCAGCAACTCCTGGGGATCGCCGTCGAGTTGCTCTTCGAGATCGTACTTCCGCAGCGTCAACAGCGTGCGCTCGCTCGGCTGCGGCCCGTACCAGCTCGCGAGCTGGAGCGTCTCGGTGAGCGCGTTTTTCGGCGAGCTCCGAATCTTGACGTACTGCGACGACGAGCACGCCGGCCCGACCGCGGCGCAAATCACAAGCGCGCACACCCACAGCGCGCGCGGAACGGCGCTCGCGGCGACTTCCTTGTCCGTCATCTGCGACATATCGACCCCGCAACTGGAGGGTTAAGTAAGCAATCCACGCAGTAGCGTCAATGCCGGGTCGCAACCCCTCCGGCCACAGGGTGCATGCCGCACTTTGCGATAACGGTCCGCGCGGCGCGATTCCCCTCCCTTGCAGAAAGGGGGCAGGGTGAGGGTAGAAGCGTGGCGTGTTGGCAGATCTATGGCTTGTGAAAAAAAGCTCGTAGGCGCGGATGTTACGCAATGCTCGGCCGCAGACCCTCCCCCAGCCCCCTCCCTGTCAGGGAGGGGAGCCAAACCGTTCATGCGATCGCACGCTTACCGCAATGCGCGATTTGCACCCCCGGCCACACACTTGCACAACTCCAGGCTGAAAAATCTACGCGCCGCTCTTGAAATTCTTCAAAACTGCTCTTGACCCCGCATGGCGGGTCCGGTAATTACCCGCCCCGCATTTCTGTCGAAACCAACAACCCGCGGGCGGCGTCCGCGCGCCAGGGCCTTGCGCCCTCGTGCGAGACCGGCTGCGCGGTGGCGATCGCGGTTCGCACACGTTGCAAAAGGAGAACGCGTTGAATACGACGGCACGCATCCTGTTAGTCGGATTGGGCACGGCCTGCGCTTGCCCTCCGTCCTTCGCGGCGACCGCGCCGTGGAGCCCCCCTCAGTCCTGGCTGTCGGCGTCCGTCGTGCGACAGGCGGACGGCGACGATGAGCGCGATCCGCACGAGGAAGCGCGCGACCTGCTGGACCGCGCACGGCAAGCCATGAAAGACGGCGACCTGGATGTCGCCGACAAGCTCGTCGGCGAAGCCGAAGCCCTCGACGTGAGCTACAACCCGCTCCATCTGGGCGATACGCCCAAGAAGGCGCGGCGCGATCTGGAAAAGCTCAAGAAGCGCAAGTCGGGCCAGAAGGAAACGCTGGCCGACCGCTTCAAGTTCTTCGGCAAGGATGACGCCGATGCGAGCGAAGAGGTGGAAAACCCCTTCGATACGGTCGCCCCGCAAGAGGAAGCCGCGTCGCGGCGCGCCGCGACGCCGCGAGCTTCCCAACCGGCGCCCCAGCTTGACGATCCGTTCGCCGGCGCCCCGGCTCAAGATCGCTTGCCGACAGCGGCCAAGGTCACGCCGGAACAGGCCCGCGCGAGGAAACTGCTCTTCGACGCCCGCAAGGCGATGGCCTACGGCGACCTGGAGCGCGCCAAGACGCTGGCTGATCAGGCCGCGGGCCTGAAGCTGGAGTACGAACTCTCGGACGACTCGCCGGCCAAGGTGCAGGCGACCTGGTCGCGCCTGACGGAACTGCAGCAGCGCGATCCGGCCACGCGATCGACCGAAGCCTATCGCCGCGAATACTCCGCACTCTTGCTGGAACAAGCCGAGGCCATGCTCCAGTGGAACGAACTGGATGAGGCCGAGCGCCTCTGCAATGTGGCCAGCCAGCAGCGCGTGAACTACGGACCGTTCGACGTCAAACCCGATACGCTCTTGCAGCGCATCACCGCCGCCCGCACAGGCAAGTCGGCGCCGGGCGGACTGGTTGGCTTGACAGGCGAGCCGCCGAAGTTGCAGCCGGTCGGCGGCGACGCCAACTCGGACAAGCAGCAAGCCGTCGATCTGATGCGGCAATCGCGCGCGGCGCTCGCGGCGAATGATCTCGAAACCGCCGAACGCCTGGCCGTCCAGGCGGAGTCGCTCCGCCTGCCGGAAAACACGTTCGCGCAAAGCGAAGATCGTCCCTGGATGCTCCGCCTGGACATTCAGAAGGCCCGCATGGAAAAGGCCCGCGGCCAGGCTTCGCCGGCCGTCTACGACGCCGCGAACGACACGTCGAAGAACGTCGCGGTGCAGGCCACTTCGCCGTTCGACGAGCCGCAACCAGCGGCCGCGCCGAGCGCCCTGCCGGACACCGCACCGTCCGGCACGAGCCTGCCGACGCCACCGGGCGAAGGTCCAGGGTACGCGCTCTTCCAACAAGGCGAAGAGGCGTTGCGCAGCCGCGACGTCCCGCGTGCCGCCCAGCTCTTTCGCGAAGCGGCCGCCCATAAGGACGAATTCGATCCGCTCACCTGGCAGCGGTTGCAGGATCACCTCCAACTGTTGTCGCCAGCCGGCGCCGCCGGTCCGGCCGGTCCGCCGAACGACGCGCAGCGCGCCCAGCTCGCCGCCCGGCAGGTGGCCGCGGAGCTGGCGCGGCTGGAGGCCGAGTCGGCGCGATTGATGGAAACCGATCCGCGCCGCGGGCGCGAAGTGCTGGTCACGGCAGGCCAGATGGTGGAAAACTCTGGCGTCGAGCCGGCGATTCGCGAGCAACTGTTGCGTCGCGTGCAACGCTCGCTGACGCAGGCCGATCAGTACATCGCCAACAATCAAGGCCGCATCGAGTTGATGGACCAGAACCGCGAGGTGCAGGGCCAGATCGATCGCGAAGCCAAACTGAAAGTGGAGGTCGAGCAAAAGCTGGCCACCCTTGTAAACGACTTCAATCGCTTGATGGAAGAACAGCGCTTCGCCGAAGCCGAACTGCTCGCCAAACAAGCGAAAGAGCTGGCGCCCGACGAACCCGTCGTCGTGCAGATTAACACGCAGGTCCGCATGATGCGGCGCTATCGCACCGAAATGGACTTGGCTGATCTGAACGAACAAGGCGTGGTCACTTCGCTGACGAACATCCGCCGCGACGCGGCCGGGTACGACGATGAAAAGCCCTTCCAATTCGGCGACGCCAAGGAATGGGTCGACTTGACCGCTCGCCGCAAATCGCTCGATCCGCGGACGCGGCTGCGGAGCGAAAAGGACCTCGAAATCGAAAAGAAGCTCAAGACCCCGGTCTCGCTGAGCTTCCGCCAGCAGCCGCTGGCCGAGGTGATCGACTATCTGGGCAAGGTGGCGCAGATCAACGTGTATCTCAATCCCCAAGGCTTGGCCGACGCCGGCGTCACCAGCGACACGCCGGTCACGATCGACCTGAAGGATGAGATCTCCTTGAAGAGCGCGCTCAACCTGGTCTTGGAGCCGCTCGGCCTGACGTACGTCGTCAAGAACGAAGTGCTCAACATCACCAGCGAGGACCAGAAGGACGGCGCTCTGTATAAGGTCGTGTACAATGTGGCCGACCTGGTGATCGGCATCCCGAACTTCGTCCCCAATAGCCGCATGGGACTGGCGGGCGCGTTGCACGACGCTCACGGCACGCTCGGCTACGGCGGCGTGGGCGGATTTGGCGGCCACAATCCCATCTCGGTCGTCGCCAGCCGCGACGGCGGGAGCGCCAACGCCGCGATCAATCCGGCCATCCTGGCCCAGACCGGCGCCACGGAAAGCCTGCACACCGGCACGACGCAGTCCCCGTCGAGCAACGGCCCGGGCGGCATCGGCGGCGGCGTGCAGCCGGACTTCGACAGCTTGATCGAGTTGATCACGTCCACCATTCAGCCCACCACCTGGACCGACGTGGGCGGCACCGGCGCTATTCAGGAGTACGAAAACAACCTGACGCTGGTGATCAGCCAGACGCAGGACGTACACGATGAAATCGCCGACCTGCTGGAGCAGTTGCGCCGCTTGCAGGACCTGCAAGTGACCATCGAAGTGCGATTCATCACGCTCAGCGATCAATTCTTCGAGCGGATCGGCGTCGACTTCGACTTCGATCTCGACGATGACATTGACGGGCCGTTCCAGGTCTTCGGCGAGCCGAACGACGACGCCGATGGCACCGGGGGTAACCCGACGCGCGATACGCAGGACCGCGATCACGGCCCGACCAACACGGTCGGTCTCGATCCGACGGGCAACTTCACGTCCGACTTAGACGTGCCGTTCGCCCAGGGGCACTTCCCGTTGGCCGTGCCGCAGTTCGGCGGTTACGCTCCGGGCGCGGGGGCCACGTTGGGCTTCGCGATCCTGAGCGACATCGAGGCCCGGTTCCTGATGGAAGCCGCGCAAGGCGATCGCCGCAGCAACATCTTGCAGGCCCCGAAGGTCACGCTCTTCAACGGCCAGCAAGCTTTTGTCAGCGATACTTCGCAGAGCCCGTTCGTGATCAGCGTGATTCCAGTGGTGGGCGACTTCGCGGCCGCCCAGCAGCCGGTGATCGTGGTCCTGAACGAAGGCACGCACATGAGCGTGCAAGCGGTGGTCTCGAGCGATCGGCGCTTCGTCCGCATGACCGTGGTGCCCTTCTTCAGCCAGATCGGCGACGTGGACACGTTCACCTTCACCGGGGAAACGAGCACCACGGAGGACAGCGCGTCGGAAGGTCCGGACGATGCGACCACTGGCCGGGCCAACTCGCGCACCACCACGACGGCCGGCACCACGGTGCAGTTGCCGACATTCAGCTTCACCACGGTGACCACCACGGTCAGCGTGCCCGACGGCGGCACGGTGCTCCTGGGGGGCATCAAGCGCATGAACGAGGGACGCAACGAGTTCGGCGTCCCGCTGTTGAGCAAGGTGCCCTACGTGAACCGGTTGTTCAAAAACGTCGGCATCGGCCACGAAACGCAAAGCCTGATGATGATGGTCACGCCACGCATCATCATCCAGGAAGAGGAGGAAGCCCTCCTCGGCGTGCCACAGGCCGGCGCCGCGGCGCAGCCGTAGTCATGGCGTTCGAGCCATACGCGGAGTAATCGCTCTACAGCCGCCGCGACCTTCCGGTCGCGGCGGCTGTTTTGATAGGCGGCCTTCGGCTCGCTGTGTTGCCGGTCAGAAGTCGGATTTCCGGTAACCCAGCCACCTGCGCCTTCACTTGTTCATCGTCACCGGAAAAACGGAATGCGACACCTCTCCCATGCATTGTCAAAACCCCGATTTCGTGTTCGCGGAGCCGCCAGAGGCGCGCAACCCGAACGTTGGGGCTTGACGAAGCTCTAGGCCCCGCCCACGACCTCGAATTGCGCCGGCGACTGTGCCGGCTTGTTGAATCGGATGCGAATCCAAGGCGAAGATTGGCCGGAGAGTTCGACGCGCAGCAATACGGCGTGCCGTCCCGGCTCGAGCGGCACCTCGAACCGTTTTTCACTGAGAAGCGGCTGGGCGTCGATCCAGACTTGCACTGGTTCCGTCGATTCCACCTCGACGCCCACTTGGCCCGATTCGTTCACTTGAATCTCGCCCTTGAGAATAAGAACGGCGCGCTGCTCGTCCGGGCGCAGCTCGTCGAGCGGCAGTTGTCCGGCGACCTTGGCGTAGGCCGGCGACCAAGCCTCCTCGGGGCTGTTCAGCACGAGCTGACGGATGTGCTCCAGGTGCGGGACCGAAGCGGTCAGTTCCTCGGGCGGATCTTTCAGTAACCGGTAACGTTGCAGCGTCGGCACGGCCTGCACCGCGTACTCGCCAGGCTTGCCGAGCTCCGAGACGAACTTGATCAGGTCCAACAGCTCGTCGCGCGTGAGGAACTTGGTCAGCCCCGTGGGCATCATCGTCGGCCCCTCGGCTTCGACTTCCACGTCGGCCGTCGGGATGACGACGATCTGTCCTTGCGCGTCGCGGAGCCGAATGCGATTCTCGTCCCGGTCAATGAGAACGCCGGAGAGTTGCAGACCGTCCGAGGTTTCGAACACGCGGGTGACGAACTGCTCCTTGATCGCGAGATTGGGGTTCAAGATCGAATTGGCGATGTAGTCCAACGGCGAGGAACCGCCGACGGCGCTCAGGTCCGGCCCGACCTGACCGCCGGCGCGGCTCACGCTGTGGCAGCGCATGCAGCTTAGGTCCGCGCGGCGGAAAATGCGCTCGCCGCGCTCGGCGTTGCCGTGCTGTTCGACGTCGGCCACGATCTGGGCCACCTCCTCCGGCGTCGGCGGCGCTGCGTCGGCGGCCACGCCGGCGGCCGCGCTCAACACATCGGAGAGCGCCGCGTCGCTGCGTCCCACGGAATACATGTACCGCAGCGCGCGCTTCGCCACATCGACCGCAAGCGTGTGTTCGCCGATCGCCTGCGCCAATCGATCCGGTCCTTCCTTGCGTTGGAAGAAGGCGTTCATCAGCGGCCCGGGATCGTCGTCGGGCGCGGCCGACGCCAGCACCTTGGCCGCTTGCGCGGCAGCTAACTCGATGTCGATGCCCACCAAACCCGCGGCGGCCTGCATCCGCGTGGCGACGTCCGGCGCTGCATCAGAAAGCTGGACGAGCACTTCGCGGTTGGCGTCGCCGCCGATGGAGACTAGTCCATCGATGGCGGCGCGCTGCAACGCGGCGGACGCCTGGTCGTTCGTGGCCAGCGATTGAAGCGCGGGGCCGACCGCTTCCACGCGGCACGCGGCGGCCAGCCGCACCGCGGCCAGTTGCAGCGCGGCATCGTCGCCCGCGATCAATTCGGCGAGGACTCCCAAATCGCCCGCGGGCGCGACCTTGCGCGTGCGCGCGGCGTCGGTCAACCCGGCGAGCGCCTTGAGGCGCAGCTCGGGCGTCATTTTGTCCGGCGCCATGGCATTGTCGAACACCACGCGCAGGTCGTGCTCGTTGCCGCGCGCACAGATCATTTCGACCACCGTCGGCTGGCGTTCCGCTGGCAGTCGCTCGCCGCGGTAGAGCTTCATCAGCGGACCCACGGCCGACGGCGGTTCTTCCGCCGCGCGAGTCACCGCCGTAACTGAGGCAGTCACGGCCAAGAACAACCAAGCGCGCGCAATCGCGCCGCTCCACTTTCGCTTCATGGGGCACCAACTTCGTCGCGCGCCATCGCCTCAACCAGCGTTATTGCTTGCCGGCGGCGCGGATGCGACGTTCCAAGGTCTTCTCGGTTTCCGAAAGCGTGTACTTGATGAACGGGTCGTCGGGATAGAGCAAGGCTTCGACGGCAATCTCCGCCGCGCGGGCCGCTTGCTCACCGCTAAAGTAGCTCAGCCCCCAGATCGCCATCAATCGCACGCGCGGATGCTCATCGTTCACGCGCGCCTGTAAGAGATCGAGCGCCTCGGGCACGCGATCGCGCCAGGCCACGAGTACGCGGACCGCGGCGGCTCGCGCGCGGAAATCAGGCGAATTCAGTACCTCGTTCAACAATTGCTGATTAACCACGTTATGGTTCTGGTGCAACCACAGCCCTTCCAGGCGATGGTGCTCGTAATCCGGATCGCTCGTATCGAGCTTCGCCAGCCACGCCTCGGTGGCGGCGATGACTTCCGTGCTGTTGCGGCCGCCGAGCTCGATCCGGGCGCGATAGCGCTCGCGATCGACGGGAGACTTGAGCACTTCCAGCAACTTGTCGAGTGTTGCATCGGCGACCGTCGGCGCCTTCGCCAGGTCTCGCCCGGTGTGGATCACGCGATAGACGCGGCCATGTTCTTGGTCGCGATTGGGGTCGCGCAGGTTGTGCTGCATATGGCCGATGATGGGGCTCTGCCAATCCGTAAAGTAGATCGCGCCGTCCGGGCCCATCTCGATATCGGCAGGTCGGAAATTGGCGTCGGACGAGTACACGATCGGTTCCAGCTCGACCGCCGAGAAGCTGGAATCGAGGTCCTCGACCTTGTAGCGCAGGACGCCCTGGAAGCCGATCACGTTCAGCACCAGCAGGTTCCCCTGAAATTCCTCGGGGAAGTGGGCGCTGGAGAGAATCTCAGTGCCCGAGCAAGGACGCGTCCGCTGCTGATACACTTGGGGCGGACCGGCGTGTTTGTGCGGGAAGTCGATATCGCCCGAGAAGAGCACGCCGTGGTACGGC
>Ga0073934_10004773_pt1 | contig 21931 bp, 20 predicted proteins | sample LarsenN4metaG_FD_76834 | JGI IMG/M metagenome (GOLD analysis project Ga0073934, IMG submission 76834) | Hot spring sediment bacterial and archeal communities from British Columbia, Canada, to study Microbial Dark Matter (Phase II) - Larsen... ...
CGCCACCGCCCATGCCGCCCATGCCGCCCATGCCGCCGCCGCCGCCACCCATGCCGCCACCGCCGCCCCACATGCCGCCGCCCGGACCCCAACCGCCCCAATACCAGCCGCGCCAACCACGCGGACCGCCCCAGCCGAAGCCGCGACGCCACGGATAGCCGCACCAGTACCAGCCGGGACCATTCCAGCCGTCATCGTACCAGCAGTAACGGCGGCCGCCCCAATAATAGACCTGCACGTTGTCGACCACCGACAACGAGTCGAGAGCTGAGATGATGCGGTCGGTACCGGGCATTGCTGCATCAGCGCGCCCGGTCATCAGCGCGGTGCTGGCAAGCAGCGCCAGCATTCCGATCTTCAGTGACTTGCGCATTTCATTCCTCCATGCTCGAGCATTGAGTGTGGTGCCACCATCCAACGCGTATTGCACGCTTCTGCTATGGAATTGTCAATTTGGTTCCATGTAATTTCGTCGCGCGCGGCAATTTCCGTTAGCCATCCCTGAACAGAAATTCAGACAGCTCCCTGAACAGCCATTCAGACAGTGCCGTCCGCGCCGGTTACGGCGTTGTTTGAGGCGGATTCCTTGGACCGCTTCCGTGATGGCCTGATTCAATTGTCGATGCCCGAGGTCAGGCAGCTTCTTTCAGATCGCAAGCCAACGTCACCGCCTGGGGGAATTCCGCATCCGCAAGCGATTCATAGCCCACGGCGCGCAACGCCCCGACCGCAGGACACATTTCGACAGCGAGCCGCGTATAGGGGTTAAGTATCGGGGGCGTCACCCAGTCGAAGCAGCCGGCAAACTCACCGCGCCAGCTTGCGAAATGTTCGCGGCGAGCGCGGCTGTTGGCTGCGGTCTCCTCGTAGGTGCTCGTCATCATCATGTCGGCGCGAGTCCTCGCCTCCCAACGCGGCCGGGATTCGAACCAGTCGTTCGCCGAAACGGTGTCCCTGGTGCGTGTCGTGAAAGCCTCTTCGGTACGCTCGATCACGCAATACTCGCCCGCCGAGCAGCCAACCAGCGCGTAGATCACCGGCCGGGCGACCGGGGTTGTCTCGAGTCGATGTCGTGCCTCCGCGTAGTTGCGACAGGTCTCGAACACGTTGCGCAACAAGTGGTCCGGCGGGATGAAACGGATACGCCAGGTGCGGATCGCATTGAGCGCCATGTCGGCGGGACGCAGCCACGGGTGGCGCGTACGGCGCCACAACGGCGCCTGATTGATGGCGGCGGCAAATCGTCCGGGCGCCGTCGCCGTCAAGGCACCGACGTAGCCTGGCCAACCCACATTGTCGAAGGCGCCGGCAGGCCCCTGCATGCGCGCGACTTCGAGGTAGCGTCCAAGCCCCGGGAACGGCCAATCGAGCGTGCGCGCCAGCCAGGGCGTTCCGGACCGTTCACGGGCGAGGGAGGTGCAGCCCCATTGGTAGCAGCCGTTCAAAAACCAGACACCCGGGTAGCGAAGCTCGGCCGCAATGGCATCGATTTCGGCGACATAAGGCGAGCATGAACGCTTGAGCCATCGCCGCGTCACGGCATCGATCGCCGGAAGCGCCACGGTTGCCGCGCGCGGCAGCCACGCCACGCACTCGGAGCGCAGCGCCTGTGCGCGGTCGGCACCCTCAAACGCCCGCCGCACCGGACCGCCGACGCGGATATCGACCACGGGAACCGAGGCAAGCTGCTGAATCATTCCGTCACTCTAAAACATCGTGCACGCCGCGCCCAAGCGCATGGCAAGCTCCACCCCATCACGGGCATCCTGTTCTTACCGAGGCATGGGCGATAACATTCAATGGTAACGTCACAAGGGCTTGAACCGAGTAACTTGAGCGATCGGGACAAACTATGCCGGCCGACTGGTGGCAGACACGACTCCTCTACATGGCGATGTCGGCGTTCGTCGCCTGGCATTCCGCCGCACTGCTGGTAGCGCCGGCGCCAGCGACCAGCGCCATCGCGCAATCGCTTCGAGCCGTGTTTGATCCCTATCTGACAATGCTCGGGCTCGACAACCAATGGAGCTTCTATGCACCCAATATCGGCTGGGGACGCCAATTCCGCTATGCGGTCGAGGATGCCGAGGGACGGCGGCACAACTTCGCACCCGCCGAACACTTGAGCTGGTATCACCCGGGCTATTGGTGGTTCAGGGCATGGCATGACGCGATCATGACCACCCCTGACCTCTACGGCGCGCAGGTTGCTGCGCAACTGTGCCGCGATCACGCGTCGCTGAAACCGGTCTCGGTGTCGCTGATCCGGGCCCAACAGGGCGAGTTCTGGCCGGAGGACCATCTCGCCGGCCATCGCCCGATGGATCCCGATTTCCTATCCGAAGAGATCTTGAGTACGGTCAAATGCAAAAGCTAGCGACCATTGCTCGCAGGTTCGGCATGGCATGCGCCAGGCCCGCGCGGCAATGGGCGCAGTTCTGGTTTCAAAGCAGGCCCACGACGCCGCTCGAGATCACGCGGATCGGCATCGGGCTCGCCCTGCTGACGAACTACGGTCTGGCATCGCCCTACGTCTTGCTGTTCTGGGCCGACACCGGATGGATTTCGCCGGAACTGCATGCCGAGAATTTCGGCGCTCCCTGGCGACATTCGATCTTCCTTCATCTGACGGCACCCTGGCAGGTGATCGCCGCTCACAGCCTCTTCCTGTTTTGCTGCGCGGCCTTCGCGGTCGGGTGGCGGACGTCGTGGGTCAAATGGATTCTGCTAATTGGCCAGATTTCCTATGCCCATCGCAACCCGATCCTCCCCTACGGCGTGGACAAGATCGTCACCAGCCTGCTGCTGATCTTGTGCCTGGCACCGGTCGGACGCGCGCTCAGTCTCGATCGCGTGCGCGCCGTACGCCTCGCCAAGCGCGGCAACCTCGATGCCGCTCTGCCGCCGTTCGCAAGCCCCTGGGCGGGTGCCTGCACGCGGCTGATGCAGATCCAGATGGCCGTGCTGTTCTTCTGGAGTGCAGTGGAGAAGATTCGCGGCGACGACTGGTGGGACGGCAACGCCGTCTGGCTGGTCTTCGTGAACAATGAGTTCTACAACCGCATGGTTCTCGATGTGCTGGCGTCGCAGTACTGGCTGGTCAATGTTGCGACCTACGCCACGATCCTGATCGAGATCGCCTATCCGTTCCTGATCTGGCAGCGGCGGACCCGCCCCTACCTGCTCGCAGCCGCGATCTTCCTGCACGTCCAGTTCGCTACCTTCATGGGCATGCCCTACTTCTCGCTGGTCATGATCCTGGGCCACGTCAGCTTCGTACGGCCGGAGTGGCTGACGCGCCTCGGCGCATGGTGGAAGCGCCGCGTGGGCGAGATGGAAATGATCTACGACGGCCGGTGTGGCTTCTGCGTCCGCTCGATGGCGTGGTTCCTGGCTTTTGACGGGTTGCGACAGATTTCCGTGCGCAACTTCCGGACCAACCCTTCCCCGGTCGTCGACGATGCGCTGGTCGAACGGGCACTGTATCTGGTCCTGCCCGATGGCCGCGCTCTGCCCGGGTTCGAAGCCTATCGCCATGTCGTGCTGCGGGTCCCGGGGCTCTGGTGGCAGGTGCCACTGTTCTACATTCCGGTGCTCAGCCGGCTGGTCGGCCATCCGATCTACAATTGGATTGCGGCCAACCGCGGCCGGCTTTCCGCAATACGCTTCGGAATTCCCCGCCCTGAAACGAAATAGCGACGCCGGCGTCACTTGCCGCGCAATGTCGCCTCGGTAAGCGCCACGACGCTGCGCGGCGCGTTGGCCGTTTCCGAAATGAGGGCCTGCACCTCGTCCCCTGAGGCGGGGTAGAACTCCTGTCCGCTCTTCTCGATTTCGGCGAGGAAGTCGCGATCCTTAAGCATGGCGGCGAAGGCCGTGCGCAACGCCTTGACGCGCTCCGGCGGCAGGCCCGGCGGCGCCACCAGCGACCGTCCAAGCTGGGCGCCGCTGATGTAGAAGGCGAGTGCCGCCTTGCCCTCCGGGCTCCTCGCGGTTTCGAGCGCGGACGGGATGTCCGGCATTTCCGGGTGGCGCCTTGCGCCATATTGCACCAGCACGTTGAGGTCGCGGTTTGCAAGCCATTGCGGCCGGGTGCGCTTGAGCGTGTTCCAGGACGTCAGACCGCCGTCGACCTCGCCGCGCTCCATCGCCAGCATCCCGGCGGTCGAGCTGGGATAGCCGGAGACGATCTTGAACCTCGTGCCGGCAAATGCATTCAGCAGCTTCGGATAGCCCTCCGACGGCGAACCAGAACCGGTGCCGGCGAGCGGGACTTCATGCTGCCGCGCGTCCTCGATCGTTCGCGCCTTCGATGTCTTCCAGGTGAAATGCACTTCCAGGATCGCCGTCATGCGGCCGATCCAGTTGAACTCTGCCGCCTTGTATTGCGCGCCCGGCGAACGCAGCGCGTCTTCGATGGCTGCATTCTGGGTGATGACGCCAAGCGCGGTACCGTCCTTGGGCGCAGCGGAGAACAGGAAATTGGCGGCCCGCAATCCGCCGCTGCCGGGCATCGACTGGGCAACGATGGTCGGCTCGCCCGGCAGGTGACGCCCCATGAAACGGGCGACCAGGCGCCCGTAATAGTCGTAGGTCCCGCCGCCGCCGAATCCGATATAGAGGTGGATGGTCTTGCCCTTGAAGAACGCCCCGGCCGGTTGCGCCGCAGCGGCGGCCGGCCACAGCATCAGCATGGCCGCAACCGCCGCCGTCTGGCGAACTGGTGTGAACACGTTCGGTATCGGTGTCTCCGCCATGGCCCGGTTGATCCCGCGTCAGCCGACTATGCCACGCGGCCGCGAACCGACGCTAGTGGCGGTGGGGACGACGCGCGCATCGGAGCCGTGGCGCCGCATGAGTTAACAGGGGGCTTCAACTCAGCTATACAATATCGCGCATTGCAGCGGCACCGCCAGCGTGATTGCCTGCGCCAGACCTGCCGGAGACCAATCATGACCGTCATGACGACGACCAAGCTCGATGTCGTTCCCCTCACCAAGCATATCGGCGCGGAAATCCGCGGCCTCGACCTGCGCGAGAAGCCGGATGACGCCACCGTCAAGGCGATCTACCAGGCTTGGCTCGATCACATCGTCATCGTCTTTCCCGACCAGAAGCTCTCGCAGGAGGATCTGATCCGCGTCACCGGCTATTTCGGCGAGCAGGGCATGCCGCGACGGCCACCAAAATTCTTTCCGAAAGGATACTCCAAGATTCTGCCCGGGATCATGATGATCTCCAACATCCGCGAGAACGGCGAGCCGATCGGAGCGCTGCCGGACGGCGAGATGATGTTTCACCACGACATGATTCACTCCGAGCTGCCGGACAAGGCCACGCTGCTCTACTCGGTGGAGATCCCCTCCGCCGGCGGCAATACCCTGTTCGCCAGCGGCTATGCCGCCTACGACACCCTCGATCCGGAAGTCCGCAACAAGCTCGAAGGCCGCACCGCGATCCATCACTACAATTACGGCTCGGTGCAGCGCGGCGACGGCAAGGGCACCGAGGCCTTCGGCGAGTGCAAGCACCCCGTGTTCCGCACACACGAGGATACCAACCGCAAGGCCGTCTATGTCAACCGCCTGATGACGGTCGGCGTCGAGGGCATGCCGCAGGAGGAGGCCGAGCCGCTCCTCAATGCCGTCTTCGACCACGCCGAGAAGCGCGAATTCGTCTACGAGCACGTCTGGCGGCTGGGCGACCTGCTGCTGTGGGATAATCGTTGCTCCTCGCATGCGCGCACGGACTTCCCCTCGACCGAGCGGCGGCTGATGCTGCGCACCACCGTGAAGGGCGCCGTCCGGCCGTATTGAGGCCGTTACGCGCCGAGCTTGCGCGCAAGGTCCTCCAGACTGGCAGCCGCGACGTCCACCGGCACGGTCGGAGCGGTTTCGCCCCTGCCCGGCCCATGCTCGTTTGGGCGGGCGATATGGCCGGTGCGCAGCCCGAGCCTGGCGGCGTGTTCGAGATCACGGCTGTGGGCGGCAACCATCATGCAATCGCCGGGCGCGAGGTCGAACGCCTCGCACGACGCGAGATAGACGCGCGGCTTGGGCTTGTAGTCGCCGGCAATCTCGGAGCCAGGATTGCATCCCACGGTATCGCGTTGCGGCGCGCGAGGTCGACCATCAGCGAAATGTTGCCGTTCGAGCATGGCGCAAGCCAGAATTTCCGCTTGAGCGACGCCATGCCCGGCGGAACGTCCGGCCAGACGTCGAGCCGATGCCACGCCAGATTGAGGTCTTGCATGACGTGTTCGGCCAGCCCCGATATCCCAAAGCGCGGCAGAATGATCTCCAGGTTTCGGCGATGGAGTACGTCGAGCTTGCAGAACGGAATGCGGCCAAGCCGCACCTCGTCCATCGCGCCCTGGTATTCGCCGCGCCAGGCATCGGCAAAGGCAAGCCAGTCGAGCGAATGACCGAGCGGACCCAGGAGAGCCTGCGACTCCCGCGCAATGCTGGTACGCCAGTCGACCAGCGTGCCGAACACGTCAAAGAACAGGGCTTTGGGAAAGCCATCCATGTCGGGTAGCTGGCATTGCCGCGGGGCCGGCTGTCAACCCGGTCGCGGAACAATGCGCCGATGCGGCAACGTCACCCCTTGTGCGCAACATGATTGCGCCTATCGTCGCGACGGGTTGCAAAGCATGCATTCGCGGGAGTCCGCCATGATCCGACCTGCCGTCATCCTCGCACTCGCGGCACCGCTTCTGTCCATGACTGTCGGGCAGGCCGCCGCCGAGCCGGTTGCCGATTTCTACAAGGGCAAGACCATCCAGATGGTGATCGGCGTCTCCGCCGGCGGCGACTACGATCTGCGCGCGCGCCTGCTCACCAAGCATCTGCCCAAATACATTCCCGGGAATCCCAACATCGTTGCCCAGAACATGCTGGGTGGCGGCGGCCTTAACGCCGCGAACTGGGCCTTCAACGTCGCGCCCAAGGACGGCACGGTGCTGCTCGCGATCTCGTCGACGCTGCCGGTCAGCCAGGCGGTCGGACTGCCGGGCATCAAGTTCGATGTCCGCAAGTTCCACTATATCGGCAATACCACCGACTCTCCGAACGTCATCAATTCCTGGCACACGACCGGGATCACGAGGATCGAGCAGGTATTCGAAAAGGAACTCGTCGTCGGCTCCACCGGCCGCAGCAGCGGGTCGTATTATTATCCGGCGGCGCTCAATGCCTGGGCTGGCACCAAGTTCAAGATCGTACTCGGCTATCCCGGCGGCGCCAATGTCAACATCGCCATGGAGCGCGGCGAGGTGGGCGGCCGTGGTTCCAACCTCTGGGCTTCCTGGAAGTCGACGCGCCCGCAGTGGCTGGCCGAGAAAAAGATCTTCATCCTGGTTCAGGTCGGCCTCAAGCGGAATCCTGAGCTCAAGGACGTCCCGCTGATGCAGGAGCTGGTCAAGGACGAGTTGTCCAAGCAGGCGATGGTCTTCATGTCCGCCGATTCTGCAATCGCGCGCTCGATCGTGACGACGCCCGATACTCCGCCGGAACGGGTCGCCGCGCTGCGCCGCGCCTTCGATGCGGTGATGAAGGATCCCGCGCTGCTGGCCGAGGCCAAGCAGGCCAAGCAAGACATCAGCACCGCCACCGGAGAAGAGGTGCAGGCGATCGCGAATTCCATCGTCAATACCGATCCCGCGGCGGTCGCCAAGGCGAAGGAAATCATTGCCGGAAAGTGACGGCGGCCACGAACGCGTTTGGCCGATCGTTGCTAACCCGCGGCGGGCTCCAGCCCCTTCGAGCGGATCATTGCGGCGTTGTCCGGGCTGGCAAAGGCCGCAATCAGCGCCCTCGCCGCCTCCGGCTCCCTGGCATTCGCGCCGATCCCGGCGGCGTATGTCGTGTAGTTCTGGATCTCCTTCGGAAGCGGCCCGACCAGCACGATTCCCTTGACTGGAAGGATCTCGCTGATCTGGTGGACGCCGAGCTCGGCCACGCCATTGGCGACGTGGGTTGCCACCGCGCCGCCGTGAATGAGCTTGGCCTTGGCCTTGACCTCCCGGGCGATGCCGAGCTTCTCCAGAAGCCCGGCGACATAGATGCCGCTCGAACCGCCAGCGTGCGGATCGATATAGGCCACGGTCTTGGCCGCGAGCAGCGCGTTCTTGAAGGCATCGACCGTGCTGATGTCGGGTTCCGGCGCCCCCGCCTTGACCACCACGCCGACGCCGACACGGGCAATGTCTGTCCGGCTGCCGGCAACGAACTTGCCTTTCTCGGTCAGCTTGTCGATCGCGCCGGGCGTGAGCAGCGCAAGGTCGAAGGCTTCTCCGGCCTCGATCAGCTTCGTCAGTGCACCGGCGGTGTCGCGATGCAGCGTGACCTTGTGACCGGTCCGCCGCTCGAAATCCGGAACCACGGCGCGCACCACTTGGGTGATCGCACCGGCATGCAGCATCTTGATCTCGCTCATCCCGTCCCCTGATTCCGGATATCACTTGCCCGGCCGGCGTCGCCGCCCGCCGTCGGCCTCGGCCTGCTTGATACTCAGCTTCAGGGCCGCTTTCAAATCGTCGGCCCGCCCGTGCTTCTTGAGGAGGTCGCGGAACGCCTCGTCGCTGAGTTCCTGCCAGGATTTCATCGAATCCCGCGCCAGCAGGTCGAGCGCCTGCCAAGTCTCCGCATCGAATGCGAGCAACTTGCGCTTGATCGACGGTTTCGAGCCCATCAACGCCGCCTGCAATTGTGGAGAAGCCGCGCTGCCCCGCCATCAAAGAGGGTAAATACAGCCTTTCCGGGGACAGCCCAAACGAACGATCCCCCTTTTCCGGATTCTTGACGCCGCCCGTCTAGACTGGTTGCGGGAGGAGGTGCGAGGAGGCGGCAATGTCGCTGACCGTACCGATTGCTGCCATCACGCTGCTTGCGATCCTCACCCTGATCGCGAAGGAGCGGCGATACGAGATGACCAGCGCTGGCCTGCTGGTGCTGACCGGCGTCATGGTGGGATGGTTCGCCGGCCTCATGTGGATGTTTGGTTGACGGCCTGCGGACGGCGGCCAGATCCGGACTCGGCCGCGGTCAACGGCTCGCCCTGTGGCATCTGTTGCTTGCCGATCCGCTGGCCCAGCGCGCGCGCCGCCATGATCGCCATGGCCGCGACCGCAATGCCGGCGATGAGATCGATGAAGTAGTGGCCGCCATCGACGGGAGTCGAGGCCAGCATGGCGCCGTTTGCAAGGACGGCCACCGGGCGCGCCCACCACACCGGCCAGAGCGCCCAGGCGTAGAGCACCGCCGAGCAGGCGTGGAAGCTCGGGAACGTAACGATGCCGGCGAGACTAAGCAGGTCGAGGTCGCGCAAAGTGCCCGCGCGCACCGGCCCAAGGTCGCGCTGCTGATCGAGATAAGCGCGCGGGTCAATATTGACGAAGTCGGCGGGATCGAGTCCGATCTGCTGGAATACCCCGATCGCAGGCACCAGCGCCGACACCGCGGTGGTCACGATCAAGGCGACGGCAAATGCCAGGGTGAATTCTTGCAGGCGCTGAAATCGCCACGCCGCCGCCAGCACCACCGGAATGGCAAAGATCGGCCAACGGATCATGGTGTAGCCGTAGCTCAGGCACGCCGCCAGCAGCGGCCGATCGTTGACAAAGTCGAGATAGCCGCGCCAGTCGAGACCAAGCGCCCGATCGATGGCCAGGAGGTTGGCGTCCTGGAGCGGAAAACCTGCGGCTCCGGCGACATAGGTGAGCGGCGTCATCAGGGCCGTGATCAGGACCACCTGCGCCGTCGAACCCAGCACAAACATGACCTGCGGGTCGCGCCGTGCATCGGAACGCGCATTGGCATGGGCAAAGCCGGCATAGATCGCGACAAAGCCGAACGTGACGATGAGGCCCGGCAGTCCGATCCTGAAACTGGTGAGCGCAAGGCTTGCTGCCAGCACCGCACCCATCAGCGCGATCAGAATCCAGTTGAGTTGATAGAAGCGCCAGGCCCGCCAGACGTCGCCTTGCTTGATTGCCATCCCGCCGAGATACCTCATGCGGGTGAAAGGTGCCTGGGTGTGGTTAAGATCGAGACAAGAGCGATGGTTACTTCGCGATGAATGACCAGCGAACGGGACCGCTCGACTGGAATGCGTCCGGCCTGCCAACCCACGCCGGCATCTCACGTCGTCCTAGCAACACGGTACGCAGCGCCCGCCACGCCGGCCGGTTTAGTCGTCCAGTAGGATCCGACCAGTTCGTCGGCCTGATCGGGCGGGAAAAGCACCAAAGCCGCTGAAGGAATAGACCGTCAGTTCCCCGATCCAGATGACATCGTGCGAATCATAGAAGTCGACGCGCAGGTGATCGAAACCTTGGCCCAGCCGTTCCGCAAGCCCGATCATCTCGTCGAGCCGTTCGGGACGGGGGCACAATTCTGGCCGGCTCGGGCTCACCCTCCGCCAGTCCAGCAACCGCCAGTCGGGATCATGGTAGGCACCATGATGAAGCTGGTCGTCGATCGACAACGTGGTCTGCACCAAGCGCACGCGACCATTGAATACAAACAACCGGCGCCCACACTGAAAAACTGGGTCGATCCGACTTCCTGGCTGCGGCTATCCTATCAACCTCGGCAGTGTGCGTCATCACCGCGCCATCCGCCCAGCCGTGGCGAGCGGCCGGTGTCCGTGCGGCAGATGACCGAGGGTTTTTCCGAACGGATGTGTTAGGCGATGGTCCATGCCCGTCCTCCCGTTAATCGAGATCGCCGCCCTCATTCCACCGCGCGGCGTACTGATTGGGCTTGATCTCGGCACCAAGACCATCGGCCTGGCGGCGAGCGACCCCGACCGCAGGCTGGCTACCGGCGTTGAAACCATTTCCCGAAGGGCGTTCTCGACTGACGCGCAGCGCCTGCTGGCAATCGCCGCCGAGCGCAATGCCGTCGGATTTGTGCTCGGATTGCCGGTCAACATGGACGGCAGCGAGGGACCGCGGGCCCAGTCGACGCGCGCGTTCGCGCGCAATCTGGCCCGCCTGACCGCGCTTCCAATCGCGCTCTGGGACGAGCGGCTTTCGACCGCCGCGGTCGAACGCGACCTGATCGCCGCCGACGTCAGCCGCCGCAAGCGGGCGGCGGTGATCGATCAGCATGCGGCCGCCTTCATCCTCCAGGGTGCGCTCGACCGGCTGGCACGGCTGCGCCCGCCGCCATGAGACCGCATTCTTATGTGGAGTGGTCGGCAAGCGCTCTTGCCCCTCCCCCCTGCCGCGCCTATACGATGCCGCTTTAATGAACCGCGCGCTGTTCCATCGCTGCGACCGGAACCGGCCGCGGCGCAATGGGTTGCGGAACTGCGGGGCCGAAAATGTGTGAGGGCCGATGGCATCGAAGATGGCCGCCAGGGCACGTCCAGCCACCCGCCACGTTATTTCAATCAATGACCTGTCCGACAAGGACATTGAAGCCATATTCGACACCGCCCAGGCCTATCTGAAACAGCTCCCCGACCCGCACTTTAGCTACCGCATCGGGCGCTCCACCGATGTCGCCTCCAACTTCATCCTCGCCAGCCTGTTCTACGAGCCCTCGACGCGCACGCGCCTGTCGTTTGAAAGCGCCATGATACGGCTTGGCGGGCAGACCATTACCAGCGCCGACCCGGCAACCAGCTCGGCGGCCAAGGGAGAAAGCCTCGCCGATACCGTGCGCGTCATCGCCAACTATGCCGACATCATGGTGATCCGCCACCCGCGCGACGGCGCGGCGCGGCTTGCCGCCGAGTATTCGCCCATCCCCGTCATCAATGGCGGCGACGGCAGCCACGAGCATCCGACGCAGACGCTGTGCGATCTCTTCACCCTGAAGCAGAAGAACAAGCGGCTGAAGAACCTGAAGGTTGCGATCTCCGGCGATCTCAAGGGATCGCGCACCATCCACTCCTTCGTCTATGCCTTGGCGCGGTTCGGCGCGACCATCATGCCGATGCCGGCAAAGGGGATGGAGCTGCCCGCCCATGTCGATCAGCGCCTGCGGGAGGAGTTTCGCTGCCACATGGTGCCGGTCCCCAGCGACAACGGCACCTCACTCGACGCCCTCTATGTGACGCCGGAAGAACCCCACCAGCAGTCGCTGTTTTCCGGTCCGGAAATCGAGAATGACCTGCGGCGCGACCTCGGGATGGTCGACAAGAAGGTCGATGCGGTCTACGTGACGCGCTTTCAGAAGGAACGCTGGTCGGACAAGGATCAAGCCTATCCCCGTATCGACCGGAAATTCCTCAACGAGCCGAAATACTCCGATGCCAGCGTGATGCATCCGCTGCCGCGCGTCGGCGAGCTCGACGCCGCCTTCGATACCGACCGCCGGGCGGTCTATTTCGAGCAGGCCGCGTACGGCGTGCCGATCCGCATGGCGCTCATCGCGCTGCTTTTGGGCCTCAGGGGCAAGTCGTTGCACCGCTTCGAGGGCGGCTTTGAGCGCGACAAATACGACGTCTACGATCAGCCTCGCAGCGTCGGCCTTCACTGCATCAATCCGAACTGCATCGTGCACGAGCCGATGGAAGCGCAGTATGCGCGCAACAAGTTCTACGTCGTCCCAACGGGCACTGGGGCGCGGTTGCGTTGCGTCTATTGCGAGCGTGAAATCGATAGGTTCGTGGTCGCCAACCGGAAGAACAAATGGTACTCCGCCGACCCCTCGGTGATCCGCTCGAGCGACCACAACCTGAAGGACATCGTGCTGTTCGCCGAGGAGGCTGACGCGCAGGCGGCAGGGTTCCATCCGCGGCGCGCCGCTGCGGAGGCCCGGCCCGCGCAGCGTGCCGGCGCGCGCGCGAAGCTGTAGGAACCATGCCCGGCGCCGAATGGTCGTTCCAGGGCGCCGCCGCGGCGGTGCTGTTCGGCTATCTCTGCGGTTCGATCCCATTCGGCGTGGTGCTCACCCGCCTTGCCGGGACGGAAGACATCCGCAGCGTCGGCTCGGGCAACATCGGCGCCACCAACGTGCTGCGGACCGGCCGCAAGGCACTCGCCGCCGCAACGCTGCTCGGCGACGTGCTGAAGGGCACCGCCGCAGTCTTGATCGTGCTTTGGCTGGCCAATCGCAATCTGGCAATGATGGCAGGAGTTGGTGCCTTCCTTGGCCACCTGCTTCCGGTCTGGCTCGGCTTCAAGGGCGGAAAGGGTGTGGCGACCTATATCGGAATCCTGCTGGGCCTGGCGTGGCCGGCAGCCTTAGCCTTCTGTCTGATCTGGCTTGCGGTGGCGGGCGCCACCCGATTCTCCTCGTTGGCAGCACTCATCGCCAGCGCCGCCACCCCCGCCGTTCTGCTGGCGACCAGCTCGGGGCTCGAACCCGTGCTTTTCGGGCTGTTGACCATCGTGCTGTGGATCAAGCACCGCGACAACATCGCGCGCCTGCTCGCCGGTACCGAAGGCAAGCTTGGCCGCAAGGCCTGAGCGGCCTCAGTCGCGGCCCCGCGGATCGTCGGCGCGCATCATGTAGTCCTGCATCGCCATGCCGATGTGCAGCGCGACCAGCGCAAGCAGGCCGAATGCCAGGTAGGCGTGAACGGCGAACAGGACGTCGGCGTAGCCGGCGTGTTCCGGCCAGATCGCTGGCAAGGTAAGGCCCGGGAATATCTCGCGCGATCCAAAATCCGAAATCCCCGCCCAACCCGCGAGCGGAATCGAGATGACAACCGCATACAGAAGCCAATGGAGAACGGGCCGTCGCTGCGGCACCGGCTGTGGTTCGCACCACCATTGCCAGACCCGATAGCACACGCGCGCAATGATCACGGCCAGCGTGATGAGGCCCGTGGTCTTGTGCAGCATGAACAGCGTGTCGGACCACGGGCCGTCGTTGAGCTGCTTTGCGATCACCGCCGACGAAACCATGAACACGACCAGCGCAACCGTGAGCCAATGCAGGACCTTTGCCAACAGGCTGTATGACCGCATCGCATGGCGCTGCGCCTCGATTTGTGCCGGCAGAGCATGCATGTCGGCGATCGTCATGCTGCAATCCTTTCGGTGGTCTCGATGAACCGCACAACCGCCGCCTTGAGGTCGGCGGCCTGCTGATTGAGATCGGCGGACGCGCTGGTCACGAGATCGGCCGCCTGTTTGGCATTTGCAATCATGCCGGCGACGTCTTTGACGGTCGCGGCGACCTCACGCACATCGTCGGCGGCCTTGCCGGTGTTCGTCGTGATCGCCTGTGAGTTGGTATCCTGCCGCCGCATCGAATTGGCGATGGTCGCCGCAACGGTATCCACCTGTTCGATTGAGTCGACGAGCTTGCCGACGCGTTCGACGATCCGCGAGGATGCCGCCGCAATCCCGTGCAAGCCGCTTCGCACCTCTTCGGTGGCACGCGCGGTGCGCGTTGCGAGCTGCTTGACTTCGTGGGCGACGACGCCGAAGCCACGGCCCATCTCCCCGGCGCGGGCCGCCTCGATCGTGGCGTTCAGTGCCAGCAGATTGGTCTGATTGGCGACATCCTCGATCAGGCCGATGACCGGCTCGATCGTGCGTGCTGCTTCCGTCAGAGCATTGACGTCGTCCTTTGCTGCGGCCACCAGGTGACGAGCCGCGGCCGCTACATCGGAGGTCCGCTGGGCGTCGCCCACCACCTCGGCCAGCGTAATCGAAATGTCGCGAATCGAGGACGCCACCACGTCGACATGCCCCGACACACGTTCCGTTGACTGCGCGGAAGCGGCCGCGCGCGCATCGGCCTCCGACGAAATCGCCACCAGGTTGTCCGAGGCCGCCGACATCCGACCGGCATGGGCTTCAAGTCGCTGCACGAAGTCGGCAATGCGAGCCTGGAACGACATGCTCTCTTTCCGGAACAGCTCCTGGCGCGATAGTCGATCTTCCATCTCGGCCTGATGCTGGCTGGCGATGTCCTGCTGCCGCTGAACCAGGTGAGCGTGATGCATCAGGGCCTGCGCGAAGACGCCGATCTCGTCGCGGCGGGGGACATAGCGCGCGAGCAGATGCCAGGAGGTATCACCCGTCCGCAGCACCGCGGCCATCCGCACGATCGGCCTGACCAGCCACCGGTATTCGAGAATCAGGACCTGGGCTATGACGAACAGCGCAAGCAACCCGATCAGCAGCTTGTTCTGCTGGTGACTTTTGAGAACGCCGGCCTGACGCTCGTCGAGCGACCGAATCCTCTCCACGAGTGCAGCGCCATCTTTGGCGCGGCTCAGATCGCCGTCAGCACCCCCCGCTGCAACATGCGCCGCCAGGGCTATGGTCGCCTGGCGCCGCTCACCGAGAATCTCGGCAATCCTGTTGGTCTTGATGACCTCGACGGTTCCGTAAAGCACGAGCAGGGAGCCGATCAGGCCACACCAAATCGCCAGGCGTTCCGCCACGCGGGCGCTAAACGAATTCGGGAACATGACAACCTGTGGTTCGGATTGGACCCATTTAACTCTAGCGGCTTGTGGTTAACGCCCTATTGACCATGATCGGCGGGACGCGACTTTCGGTGCGTTGCTCACGTATCGGTTGTAAGGGGTGGGCAAACCGCGGCATTCTACCCCGACGACTGGCGGGGGTGACGTGGGGCAGGACAAGCCGGGATTTGAGCTCACCGACGAACAGCGGATCGACTGGCTGCGGCTCATTCGCAGCGAGAATGTCGGTCCGCGGACGTTTCGGGCCCTGGTGAACCATTGCGGCGGCGCGCGCCCGGCGCTCGAACGGCTGCCGGAGCTGGCGCGCCGCGGCGGCGCATCCGGCCCTCCACGAATCTTTTCGCGCTCGGAAGCCGAGCGGGAGATCGAAACCGCGGGCAGGATGGGCGTCAGCTTTATCGCCCTCGGGGAACCGGACTATCCATTGCGGCTACAGATGATCGATGATGCCCCGCCGCTGATCGCGGTGCGCGGCAGGACATCGGCCCTTGCATTGTCGATGGTCGCGATTGTCGGCGCCCGCAACGCGTCGGCGGCCGGCGTCAAATTCGCTGAGCGCCTCGCCCACGATCTGGGAGATGCCGGCTTCGGTATCACCTCCGGCTTGGCCCGCGGCATCGACGCTGCCGCCCACCGCGCTGCGCTGGGCAGCGGCACCATCGCCGTCCTGGCCGGCGGCCACGACCGCATCTACCCGAAGGACCACGAGGGCCTGGCCGAATCCATCCTGGCCGAGGGCGCGCTCATCTCCGAAATGCCGCTCGGGTGGGAACCGCGCGGGCGGGATTTTCCGCGCCGCAACCGCCTTATCTCCGGACTCTCGCTCGGCGTCGTGGTCATCGAGGCTGCGCGCCGTTCGGGGTCGCTGATTACCGCTCGCTTGGCGCTCGAGCAGGGCCGCGAGGTCTTTGCCGTGCCTGGTTCACCGCTCGACCCGCGTTGCGAGGGCAGCAACGGCCTTCTCAAGCAGGGCGCCACCCTGGTGACGGAAGCCGCCGACGTCACCATGGCCCTGGAGCCGATCCTTGGCCAGCCGTTCGACCTGCCGGCGGAAGAGGCTGAGCCGGCTCCGGGCGCGCCGCCGTCGGAGCCGGACGCCGACGAACGCACGCGTATTATTGGTTTGCTAGGCCCGACGCCGGTCGGTCTCGACGACCTTGTCAGGCTGTCGGGAAGCTCGCCGGCAGTGGTGCGGACGATCTTGCTGGAACTCGAACTGGCCGGCCGGCTCGATCGCCACGGCGCGGGTATGGTGTCGCAGTCCTAATCGCTATTGCGAGCGCGAGCGGCCGTTGGCGCCTCGGCTCAGGTTCTCGGCTTCAAGCCGCGCCATGTCCAGCAGATAGCCCAGCGTATCCAGACCGACGCCGCGACAGAGCTGTGACAGTTCCATGGTGTGGGTGGCCACATAATCGGCGGCCGCCATCTGAGCCTTGCGAGCGTCGGTTTCAGAAAAGGTCATAGCGTTCTTGGATCATGCGGGTGCCCCCTCGACCGTGGAGGAGGTATATATAATTACGCTAGATATTACAATTGCTCATTCTAAAGTTGTAGACACAGAAGCGCTGCTGGGCTTGTTGTTTACCGGTTGCTGCGACCCTCCCGGCGATGCCACCGCGGACCGTCGATTTGACAGCAACGGGCGTCCTCCCCATGTTCGGGCCGGGACTGCGGCCGATTCCGATCCTAAATTGGGTCAGCATCGGCCGCTAACGCAATGGAATTCAATGAATATCGTCGTTGTTGAATCGCCGGCCAAAGCCAAGACCATCAACAAGTATCTTGGTCCGGGCTATGAGGTTCTGGCCTCCTTCGGGCACGTTCGGGACCTGCCGGCCAAGGACGGGTCGGTCGATCCCGAGGCCGATTTCCGCATGATCTGGGAAGTCGATGACAAGTCCCAGAAGCGCCTCAACGACATCGCCCGGGCCGTCAGGGGTGCCAGCAAGCTGATCCTCGCGACCGACCCGGACCGGGAAGGCGAGGCGATCTCCTGGCACGTGCTGGAGGTGCTGAAGCAGAAGAAGGCGCTACAGAAACAGACCGTCGAGCGCGTGGTCTTCAACGCCGTCACCAAGCAGGCGGTGCTCGACGCCATGAAGCACCCCCGCGCGATCGATGGCGCACTGGTCGATGCCTATCTCGCCCGCCGGGCGCTGGATTACCTCGTTGGCTTCACGCTCTCGCCGGTGCTGTGGCGCAAGCTTCCCGGTGCGCGCTCCGCCGGCCGCGTGCAGTCGGTGGCGCTGCGGCTTGTTTGCGATCGCGAACTCGAGATCGAGAAATTCGTCCCGCGCGAATACTGGTCGCTGGTGGCGACGCTCGCGACGCCGCGCGGCGACACCTTCGAAGCGCGGCTGATCGGCGCCGACGGCCAGAAGATTCAGCGCCTCGACATCGGTTCTGAAGCGGAAGCCGAGGCGTTCAAGCGGGCCCTGGAGTCCGCCGCCTTCACGGCCGTTTCCGTCGAGGCGAAGCCGGCCCGGCGCAACCCGCCTCCCCCCTTCACCACCTCGACGATGCAGCAGGAAGCCAGCCGCAAGCTCGGCTTCGCGCCGGCGCACACCATGCGGCTGGCGCAACGGCTTTATGAAGGCATCGATATCGGCGGCGAGACCGTCGGCCTGATCACCTATATGCGGACCGACGGGGTGGACATGGACCCGGACGCCGTCAATGCGATCCGGAGGATGATCGGCAAGGACTACGGCACAAGCTATGTCCCCGATGCGCCGCGCACCTATCAGACCCGGTCGAAGAGCGCCCAGGAGGCGCACGAGGCCATCCGCCCGACCGACGCCACCCGCAGCCCGCGCGACGTGGCGCGCGCCGTCGATTCCGACCAAGCCAAGCTCTACGAACTGATCTGGAACCGCGCGGTGGCCTGCCAGATGCAGTCAGCCGAACTGGAACGCACCACCGTGGACATTGCGGCCCGCGTAGACGGCCGTGTGATCGACCTGCGAGCCACCGGACAAGTGATCAAGTTCGACGGTTTCCTCAAGCTCTACCGGGAAGATCAGGACGACCGGGCGCCAGACGCCGACGATGATGAGGAATCCCGCCGCCTGCCCGAGATCAATGAGGGCGAACGGCTCGACAAGCGCGCGATCGACGTCAGCCAGCATTTCACCGAGCCGCCGCCTCGCTACTCGGAAGCCTCGCTGGTCAAGCGCATGGAGGAGCTCGGCATCGGCCGGCCCTCGACCTATGCCTCTATCCTTCAGGTGCTCAAGGACCGCGGCTATGTGCGCATCGACAAGAAGCGGCTGGTCCCCGAGGACAAGGGCCGCGTGCTCACCGCGTTCCTGGAAAGCTTCTTTGCTCGCTACGTGGAATACGGCTTCACAGCCGACCTCGAGGAACAGCTCGACCGCATCGCCAGCAACGAGCTCGCCTGGCGCGAACTGCTACGCGACTTCTGGCGCGAATTCACCAATGCGGTCGGCGATATCAAGGAATTGCGGGTCGCGCAGGTGATCGATGCGCTTGACGAGATGTTGAGCCCGCACCTGTTCCCGCCGCGCGACGATGGCTCCGATCCGCGCAAGTGCCCCAATTGCGAAACCGGCAAGCTGTCGCTGAAGCTCGGAAAATTCGGCGGTTTCATCGGCTGCACGAACTATCCCGAGTGCCGCTACACCCGCCAGCTGTCCAATGGCGCCAACGGGGCGCCGGACGGCGGCATGAAGAAGCTCGGCGAGGACCCCGCCACCGGTCTCGACGTGACGCTGCGCTCGGGCCGATTCGGCCCCTACATCCAACTCGGAGAGGCGGTTGAGAAGGAAAAGCCCAAACGCGCCGGCATCCCCAAAGGGCTCAGTCCCGACGACATCGACCTCGGTCGTGCGCTTGGCTTGCTATCGTTGCCGCGCGAGGTCGGCAAGCACCCGGAAGACGGAGCGCCGATCATGGCCGGCATCGGGCGCTTCGGTGCCTACGTCCAGCACGGCAAGACCTACGCGAATCTGGAGGCGGGCGACGACGTGCTCGGCATCGGCCTCAACCGCGCCGTCACGCTGATCGCCGAGAAAAAGCTCAATCCCGGCCGCCGCCGCTTCGGCGCCGATCCCGGCCGATCACTGGGCGAACATCCCGACAAGGGCGGACCGGTGGTGGTCAAGAATGGCCGTTATGGCCCCTATGTCAGCCATGACGGCGTCAACGCCAACCTGCCCTCCGACATGACGCCGGACACGGTGACGCTGGAACAGGCGCTGCCGCTAATCGATGCCCGCGTGGCGCGCGGCACCGGAACCGGCAGGAGGCCGCCGGCCAATCGGGCCGGCAAGCCGCGGCGGGCCGCTGCCAAGACCAAAGCCAAGGTTCCGAGTAAAGCTGCGAGGAAAGCCCGCGCCTCCAAGTCCAAGCCGCCCAAGGCCGCGAAGGCCGAGGCGACCGAGTCCTAGGCTGGTGGAACCAGCCCTCGATGCCTACCTTCTCGATTGACAGGCAATGCGGGGCGTGATCGCGCCCGCGGATAATTTCATTCGTGACACGAGCCCATACCAAGCCGCATATCCCCTCCAAAGACGAACTCGTCGCCTTCATCGGCCGGCAGCCCGGCAACGTCGGGACGCGCGAGATCGCGCGCGCCTTCGGGCTGAAGAACGCTGACCGGGCCGCGCTGAAGCAAATGCTGCGCGAGCTGGCCGACGATGGCGTCGTCGAGCGAAGGCGCAGGAAGCTGCACCGGCCGGGCACGCTACCGCACATGCTGATGGCCGACATCACCGCGCGCGACCGCGACGGTGAACTGATCGCAGTTCCGACCGAATGGGACGAAGAGGCGCACGGGACGGCGCCGAAGATCCGCATCCTAGCACGCCGCAAGGTGCGGCCCGGCGAGGCTGCCGACGTCGGCGACCGCGCCCTGCTGCGGGTCGAGAAGGCCGCAGATGACGACACCGCCACCCACGCCGGACGCGTCATCAAGATCATCGACCGCGCCCGGCAGCGCATGCTCGGCATCTTCCAGTCTCTGCCCAGCGGGGGCGGCCGGCTCAATCCGATCGACAAGAAGCAGATCGGGCGGGAACTTTCGATCCCGGCCGGTGCGACGGCCGATGCCCAGGACGGTGATCTGGTCGCCGTCGAAAGCGCGGGCCCGCGCCGCGGCCTGGGACTGCCGACCGCGCGAGTCGTCGAGCGGCTCGGCTCGCTCCAGAGCGAGCGGGCGGTCAGCCTGATCGCAATCAACGCGCACGGCATCCCGCATGTATTTCCGACGGCGGTCCTCAAAGAGGCGGAGGCGGCGCAGCCGGCGCGCCTCGGCAGCCGCGAGGATTGGCGGAGCGTGCGATTCGTCACCATCGATCCGGCCGACGCCAAGGACCATGACGATGCGGTTCAGGCCGAGCCCGATCCCGACCCGAAGAATCCCGGCGGTTACATCGTGCGCGTCGCCATCGCCGACGTGGCCGACTATGTGCGCCCCGGGACCGCACTCGACCGCGAGGCCCGCATCCGCGGCAATTCGGTCTACTTTCCCGACCGCGTGGTGCCGATGCTGCCGGAGCGCATCTCGAACGACCTGTGCTCGCTGCGGCCCAGCGGGGATCGTGCCGCGCTGGCTGTGCGCATGGTAGTCGGCAGCGACGGTCGCAAGCGCGCGCACAGTTTCCACCGGGTGCTCATCCGATCGGCTGCCAGGCTCAGCTACCAGCAAACGCAGGCAGCGATCGACGGCTGGCCCGACGATACCACCGGGCCCCTGCTCGGCTCCGTGCTCGAACCGCTTTACGCGGCGTACCGGACGCTCAAGCGTGCGCGTGACCAGCGCGCCCCGCTCGATCTCGACATCCCGGAACGCAAGATCGTGCTCACCGCGCACAATACCGTCGACCGGGTGATGACTCCGGAGCGGCTGGATGCGCACCGGCTGATCGAAGAGTTCATGATTCTCGCCAATGTCGCGGCGGCGGAGACGCTGGAGCGCGCCAAGGTGCCGCTCATCTATCGCGTCCACGACGAGCCCGACATGGAGCGGGTCAATGCGCTGCGCGAATTCCTCAAGACCCTGGACATTGCCCTGCCCAAGGGCGGCGCGCTGCGCGCCGAGCAGTTCAATCTCATTCTGCAACGGGTCAAGGGCCGTGACGTCGAGAAGCTGGTCAACGAAGTCGTCCTGCGGACCCAGGCACAGGCCGAATATGCGGCCGAGAATTACGGCCATTTCGGACTCAATCTGCGCCGCTACGCCCACTTCACGTCGCCGATCCGCCGTTACGCCGATCTCGTCGTGCATCGCGGGCTGATCCGTGCCGGCAAGCTCGGCGATGGCGGACTGCCGGACGGCGAGGACATGCGGGCGCTTGGCGAGGTTGCCGCCACCATTTCCGCGACCGAGCGCCGCGCCATGAGGGCGGAGCGCGAGACCTTCGATCGGCTGCTGGCGCACTTCCTGGCCGACCGGGTCGGCGCCACCTTCGAGGGGCACATTTCCGGCGTGACCCGCGCCGGCCTGTTTGTGAAGCTCGACGATACCGGCGCCGACGGCTTCATTCCGGCGCGCACCATCGGCTGGGAG
>Ga0073934_10004774_pt1 | contig 21930 bp, 12 predicted proteins | sample LarsenN4metaG_FD_76834 | JGI IMG/M metagenome (GOLD analysis project Ga0073934, IMG submission 76834) | Hot spring sediment bacterial and archeal communities from British Columbia, Canada, to study Microbial Dark Matter (Phase II) - Larsen... ...
ATCTGCAGGCGCTCGGCGTGAAAATGACGGAGGAACGCAGGGCGGCATCTCCGGCATCGTCGCCGCTCGCAGGCAAGACCATCGTCGTCACCGGTACGCTGCAACACTATAGCCGCAACGAAATCGAGGACTTGATCAAGAAACTTGGCGGCAAGGCGGCCGGCAGCGTATCGAAGAAGACCGATTTTGTCGTCGCCGGCGAAGAGGCGGGCAGCAAGCTCGAAAAGGCACGGCAACTGGGAGTGCGCGTCTTAACGGAAGACGAATTCCGCAAGATGATCCAATAAAAAAAAGCCGCAGGATTGCAATCCTGCGGCTTGGAATAACTCCGGGCGATTACTTGTTCTCGCCTTTCGCTTCCTGGGCCTTGACCGCGAACTCGATCAACTTACCCTTCAGCGACAACTGCAAGCTCGCCTTGGCGCCGCCTTCGATCTTGAGAGAGAACGTATCGGTTCCTTGCAGGTTCTTGCCGAACACGTCTTCCACGAGCTTCAGCGACGGGCGATCCTTGGCCTCCATCAGCGGAGCGATTCGCGACAGTGATGCCTGAATGCTGACGGCTGGTCCGGCCTTCGCCTGGGCGGTGACGATTTCCTTGATCAATTTCAGGCCGTCGGCGCCGAAGGTGACGAACATCGCATCGTCGCGGAAGGCGATGTAGACCGAGTCGCTGCCGAAGACTTTCTTCTGCTCCGGCGGCAATTCGTCGCCGACGACGATCTTGTGAATCTTGATGTCGCCGGCCGAGGCGGCATCCACTTCGATCTTCTTGGCGTCCTTTTCCGGCAGGATCGAAACGATCGTCTTGACGAACGATTCGAGCTCCTTGCCCTTGGTCAGGCCGAGCACGCCCACGACGGTGTAATGCTGTTCCGCATTCGGGCCGCGGAGCCCGACACCGAGGTCATACTCGCCCGACTTCAACGTCGGCGCCAGCTTTTCGAGGAACGCCTTGAGGAAGTTCCTGCCTTCCGCCTTTTCGCTTTCGATCGCCTGCTTGACCAGGTCATCGACGGCCGGGCCGAGAAGCTTCTTGATTTCGTCCGGCAGGCTGATGCGGGCGGAAAAGTTGAGTGCGCCGTTCGGATCGGCGATGCCGGCATACAAGCTGGTCGTTTCGCCGACGCCCTTCACGATCTTCGCCATTTCCGAACCCGATTTCGGCGTGCCCGACAAATCGAGTGAAATATCATCCTTCTTTTGATTGATCGCGAGACGCAACGAAAGTTCCTCGCCGTCCGTGAGCAGCATTTGCAGGCGCTTGAGGAACAACTCGACGGCGGCAACCTTGAGTTTCTTCGTCGCTTCCGTTTCATTCGGAAGTTTCTCGTCCTTTAGTTCGCTGAGCTTCGCTTCCAGTTGGCCGAGTCCCAGTTGCTTGATCAGGTCCGGGACCTTGGCGATGTTCAGGTTGACCGATGCAATTGCGTCGTCGCCGGCGGCCGGCAGGACTTTTTCCGGCGCCAGCATCTTGTCCTTGGCGATATGTGCCTTGTCCATCGCGCAGACATAGGCGTACTTGTTGGCGAAGCGGAAGTAGACGGGCACCGGCAGATTGGGGACGTTTTCGATCGAATACACGCCGTCGTCGCCCTTCTTGGCCTCGATCATGAAGTTGCCGAGGAAATCGACGAAGGCTTTTTCATTGGCAATGGGAACGAGTGCAACGAGTGCGCTTTTTTCAACGTCTTCCGCAAAAGTGCCGTAAAGTGCGAATGGGCGTTTCGTATCGATGCCGCCCAGACCTTCCTCGGTCGTGAAGGTCTTGATCATTTCTTCGGCCTGCTTGAGGGCTTCTTCCTGGCCGGCCAGTTTGGCGAGGTACTTGGCGTCCGAAAGCAGGCCGTCCACGGACTTCAGCCGCACCACGACAGCCGGGGCATCCTGAGCCCGGGCGGCCAGCGGCGCAACCAGCAGCACCAGGGCGGCAAATATGGGGAAACGCAAACGCATATCCGGTTCTCCTAACAGTTACATTGTGACCCGTCCGGTTCATCTCCTGGCTATACCTTGGAACCGGCGAGAAAGTGTCATCCTGACGGCAAGTTACGAAAAAACCGCCAAAAACCCAATGCCATGTTGAGCCGCAAGCGTCAGCGAGCGATAAGCGCTGGAGCGCTCCCAAAAATATTCCCCCAATTACCGCGCAAGTTCTCCGCAAGCAGGCGTCAGATGCATGGAACTACCCAGTTCCCCTGACAGACATGATGGCGGCGGGCGCCGCGAGCCGAGGCCGGCGCTGGTTTTTTCTGGCGACAGGTGCGGCCCTTGCCTCGGAGACCGATTCACCCTCCGGCCTCGACTCGGGCGTCCCGTCCCAAGATGGTCTGTCGGGCTTAAATTCGGCACCAACTCTTCCCCAAGAGTCGAGAAGCCCGGCGGCGTTCGCCGGGCTTTCTCGTTTTTTGGAATAGCGGCTTGCGATTACTTCTTCACGTTCTTGCCGTGCGCCACCTTGGGCCAGAACTTCGGGAACTTGAAGTACGGGTCGTTATCCACGTCATGACACTTTTGACACGTCTGCAGGTCAATGGCTTTTTCGACGCCCGGATCGGGCAGCCGGTCGCCGGCCTTTTCTTTCCACGGGCTCATGGCCAGCTGGAATTGGACGTTCTTCGGATCGGCCACGTGCAAACTCCCCGGTCCGTGGCAGCTCTCGCAGCCGACGTTCAGCAAGTGCTCGGTCTTCTTTTCGTCAACGAAACCAGTGCGATAGCCGTAGCCGGTGGTATGGCACTGCACGCATTCGGGATCGAACTGCCTGTTCGACGGCTTGCGTGACTCTTCGAGTTTACTGAAGGCCGTCGAGTGGCGGCTCTTGTCCCAGATGGCATAGTCGGCCTTGTGGCAATCTTTGCACTTCTCGGAGCCGACGAAGGAGACCTGGTTCTTTGGAAAACGCGTCTGCAACGGATGCTGAGGGGCCAGCTTCGCGACCAGGCCGCGAAAATCCTTGTCCTTTACCTCTTTGGCGTAGTTTTCCATCAACTGCACCAGTGGATTCGTTTCGACTTGATCCTTTGACGTCTCGAGTTCTTCGCCCAGGAGCACCAGATCGTAGTGTGCTTCGTACTTGTCGCCCTTCTTGAAGAAGCTCAAAAGGCCGACGTTGCGTCCCTTGTGCCCGACGCGAATGATCTGCGTGTTTTTGACGACCGTCGGTTGCGCCGGCGGTTCCGACTCCACCGACAGGCAGACGATCACGTCGAATTGCGGCAGTGATTCCGGGATCTTTTTGGCTTCCTCGTATGAGCCTTGATACAGCAGCACGCGGACGTGTGCATCGTTCAGTTTTTGCAACGCGGCCGGCAGAACCTTCGGATTGTCGCCGAACTTGACGGATGGATCGTTTTTCGAAATATCTTCGGCCACCGACTGGCCCACCGTGCCGACGACGCCGACTTTCAAATTCGTACGAGTGACCATCACATCGCCAATCATCGACCCGCCGTCCTGGGCGGGGAAATTGTTTTCGCGATCCAGCAAGTTGGCGGCGAGGATTCGATAGGAAACCTTTTCGTTCAGCACCGTTTCGGCCAGTGCGTCCAAAAGAGGGTAGCGAAAGTCCTGCTTGCCCACCGCGAGTGCGTCGTACTTCATCAGGTTGAGCGCCTTCATCGACACTCGAAACTTCAGCCGCGCCTGATCGGTGAGGCGGGCCGGATAGTACAGGTCGCCGAGGTCCACGGCGGCGGTTTGCAGACCTTCTTTCCGCATTGCCTCGATCAGGTTATATCGGCGTTCGAGTCCGCCGTAGAGCGGCCGCGTGCAGCCGCACGGTTGCAAGTAGTTATGCTGTTCGCCGGACATGATCAGGACCAATTCCGGCTTTTGCCCTGCGGGCCAGGTTTTGAAATACTTGGACGCGAGGTCTTTCATTCCTGCCGGCAATTCGCTCGGCGGCCCAAGCGGCGGCTCCGAGGTTTCACTTCGCGGGTTCTGATACTTGGCCAACAACAATCCAGCGGTGAGCGCGGCGCCGATGCCCAGCACAACCCCGGCAATGATTCGCAGAACCGTCCGAGAGGGACGAACCGGAGAAATGCCCGTCATATTCTCGGTGGACATAGTGGTCATACCTCCTGTCAACTGCGTCCCTTTGGGGCAACCTTACCCAATTCCGTGCGACGGTGCGAGGTCAGGTTGATGAAGCGAACATCAACCCTTGATGCGCACATGCGTTCACCAAATCAACGAAATGCGTTACCACTTAATGGTATTCGAAGCTGCCGGGATTTGGGACCCATGGTATTGAGCACGACTGCGGTGGTCGATGGAATCGGTCCGGCCATGCTGTAGGCGGGAATCTCGATGGTAAGCCGCCATTGTTTCCTTCCCTCGCGGGCAGGTTCCGAAACAAGCGTTGCTTTGACGGCCGTATCGGTGACATGATCGATCGTCAGGTCGAAGTCGGAGCGAAGCGTCGACAAGCGCACCGAAACAACCTGCGAGCGATCGATTTTGAAGCTGCCCAGGTCGACTCGCCCTTGTGCATTGGCGCCGTGAACTTCAACGTCTCCTCGTATCAAGCCCTGGATCGGGATGATCGCTGCTTTGCCGCTTCCGGGAATCGAAATGTCGAGCCGTCGTGAAATGGGTCCCAGGTCCAACTGCTTTCCATCGCGCATATCGAAAACCGAAACGACGAATCGATACCCTCCGCGAACCTTCAATTTGGCCTTGGAAGTTGACATCAGCCGCGACAATTCGGCGCATTCTTCCGCTGAGAGGCGAGCGAGTTTGGATATTTGAAAACATGGATGATCGACGTCGGACGGTTCCGGTCCGATCTTTGTATCGATGTCGAATCGATCGCGCGTGGTCGAAACGGCCACACAGGCGACTTCGCGTTTGCCTCCCGCCGGGATTTCACCGACGTCGATTTGCTGCGGATTGACCGTCAGCATGGGGACCACCGAATAGCGCGCTTCGAAACGGCGAGACGTCGTGAACTCGCCAAGCTGCTGAAAAATATCGACGTGAAGCCGAACGACGTCTTCCCGCCGTTCCTTGGCGTCCCATCGCAGTCGAAGAATATTTGGCTTTCCGTTCACGGAAGACCTCGGCGCGATTTCCTTTCGGCCGCTCGACCCCTGGGGCATGTCTTCCCATTGAACCGAGTGCAGCAACGACAAGCCCGCGATCGGCCCCAGCAGCGATTCGCCGGTTGGGGCGAGCAATCCCGATATGCCGCGAAACGCAATCCACTCATTCCAGTACGGATCGGGAATGGCGCCGACCGATACGCCGGCACAGGTGCAACTGGCCTCATTCAACCCGATGATCGCATTTCGATCATGCGGATTATGAAACCAAAAATCGTAATGATTTTGCGTGCCAATCTCGATGTCCCGAACAGCGGCTTCGGCAGGATCGCTGCTCAGGTCGATGTCGGACGATTTTTCCCAATTCGCCTGGTACTCCGCGAACCGGAGCGGATCGGCGGCGGCGCTCGACTTGGGATTCGGGTCATCCGAGCGGGGGCCGTCAATGTTGGTCTTTTTCGCCGTGAATTGCGACACATAGGCGATGCCAAAGACTAACCCGACCAACACCAGCAACGGCAACACCACTCGGGTCACAGTTTTCATCGACAAACCCATCCATTGCAAATGCGAACTGAATTCAAACTCGGCGGCAACAGGACCAGTGGAAGCGATGTATTATACGTCGGAAGAACGCCGGCGGTTCATTGCCGGCGGCGAAGCTCGTCCCGCAGTTTGGCTGCGGTTTCATACTGTTCGTTGTGAATCGCGGCTTCGAGCCTTTCCTGCAAAGTGGCCTCGATCCCGTGCAATTCACGCAGCGAGCTTTCCAGTTGTCGAAGGGCAACCACCAATGCGTCGCTTTCCATCTGCTCTTCGAGTTCATTCTCGACGAAATGCTCCCGCATTTGCGACAGGCCGCGCCGGATTTCCTCGATCGCATCTTCCGGCCGATCCTCCTCGGCAAACCGGGCGGCCGAAGCCTGCGTGCGGTGAAAACAGACAAAATTCCGGTACTGCTCGTGAGCGGCTGTGTATTCCGCGCTCGGCGAATGCGATCGCACCAGGTCCATGAACGCCAGCGTGTGATCCGCGTCGGCGACGGCTTCGTGGAAGCGGCGCAATGCCAGCCAGGCGATGCGGCGATGATAATACTGCACGAACTCGCGGTCGGCTTCCTGGCACTCCTCCTCGTTCATGATGAAATCGCGTTTCCGCCGGACTTTCGAGCGCAAATAGTCGGCATAGGTGGCGTGCCCATGCGGCCGGGCGCCGTCGGGCCGGCCCTTCGTTTCCAGTTGCAAGATTCCCAGGTCGATGCGAATTTGCAGCACTTCGCGACCGTCATTGGCGGTAACCAGCCGTGCCTGGACGCGGTTCGGCTCGAACTTCCAGGACTGCAAAACGAGGTCGAGGTCTTTGGCCATCGCGGTGAAGCTTCTTAATCGGGTTTTGTCAACGGTTTGCCGTCCCGATCAATCGGTCCGGCGGCAACAATGGTCATCTTATCGATATCGAGGTATTTTTTCGCAACTTCCAGCACGTCGGCGCGTGTGACGCCGCCGACTTCTTTTTGAAATCGCCGGTGATAGTCGAAGCCGAGGCCATAGCGCTCGATCCGCGCCAGTTCATCGGCGACGTTCTCCAGCGTGGCAAAACGAAACGGAAAGCTGCCGATCAGGTAGTTGCGAGTCTCTTCGATCTCCTCGTCCGTCGGTCCGTCGCGGCGAAAACGTTCGATCTCCGCCAGCAGCATCTTTTTGACATCGTGGAACTTATCCGCGTACGTGCCGATGTAGACTTCGAACACGCCGGGTTCTTCGCCGGCACTCGAGGTAATCGACGATGACACCTCGTAGGCCAGGCCGTGGCGATCGCGCAATTTGGACGACAACCGGTCGGTGAAGCCCGTCCCCACTCCGAGAATATGGTCCATCACCAGCAGTTTGTAGTAGTCGGGGCTGCTCCTGCGAATGCCGATATGTCCGAGGTTGATGTTCAGTTGCGCCGAGTTCGGCAGCGAGATGATCTCCTGCGACGACTGGGCGGGTTTCTCCACGTCGGGAAGGTCCAGGCGCGGAAGTTCTGCGGACTTCCACCCCGATGTTACCTTTTTGACTTCGTCGACGATGGTCGCGGAATCGAAATCACCGGCGATGACGAGGATCGTATTATTGGGAACGAACACCGATTGATGAAATCGCTTGCAGTCTGCGGATGTCAGTCCCTCGACGCTCTCGGCCGTGCCGTTCGCGGGTCGGCCAAGCGGGTGCTTGCCATAGATTCGTTTGAGAAACTCGTTCGCGGCACGGGCGCTGGCGATCTGTTCGTCGGATTCGATTTCCGCGATCAGATGTTCGCGCCAGCGCGTGACCGTTTTTCGAGCGAACTTGGGCCGGATCAAGCAATCGAACAAGAGGTCCAGGCCTTTCGCAACGTCAGTGGACAAGACCTTGACGTCACCGCCATTGGAGGCGAAGGAAACGCTGCCGCCCAGGTCGTCCATGATTTCCGAGATTTGCTCTTCGCTGCGCGTCGCGGTGCCCTCTTCGAGCGTCATGCCGACCAACGCTGCGACACCGGCTTTTTCCGCCGGTTCATAGAGCTGCACGTTCTTCACCAACGCGCTCGTAAAAACGATCGGCAGTCGATGGTTCTCCCATAACAGAATCGTAAGTCCGTTCGGAAGCACGAGTCGTTTGGTCTTCGAAAAATCGCCTACCACAGCGCCGGCCGGCGCCGTTTCGCGCGGACGGCGATGCTTCCACGAACGAGTGCGTGCGGCGATGAGCGAATTCCGTTGAATAGGCCTGGAAGCGCCGACGCCCTCTTTCGCGGCTTTCGAGCATACGACGACGCGCTTTTGCGGGTCCAGCAACCGCCGGGCCACATCCTGCACATCCTTGGCGGTAACGGCCTCCAGGCGGCCAAAGTACGTTTGCACATAGCTCAGGTCGCTCATCGCGACCGTGTTGGCGATGCTGTCGGCCAGGTCGTGGATGCTTTCATGCGCGAAAATGAACTGCGTCAGGATCGAGCGCTTGACGCGCTGCAGTTCCTTGTCGTCAACCACTTCCTCGCTGAGCCGGCGTAGTTCGTCGAGCAGCGCCATCTCGGCTTTCTTGCTCTCGACGCCGCGGAGCACTTCCATCTCGATGGAAAACCATCCCGGCCATTTTCCGGCCTGATTCGAACTGCTGACCTCCGCTGCGACTTCCTGCTCGATGACCAGCTTTCGATACAGCCGGCCGGTCTTGCCATTGGTCAGGATGCCCTGAATCACATCGAGCACGTAATCTTCCGGTTCGCCCATGCGTACGGTGTTAAAACCAACCAGGATCCGATCCACGTCGAACTTCGATGGGAATTCCTTGTAAACGGGGCCGGAACGTCGCACCGGTTCGGCGGTCTTGCGTGCCGGCAGCTTTGCGGAAGGGATCGAACCGAAGAGATCGCGAATCCTTTTCAGCGCCCGTGCGGGATCAAAGCCGCCGGCGATGACGATGCTGGCGTTGTTCGGGTGGTACCAACGATCGTAATGCCCTTTGATGATTTCGGCGGTCGCCCCGCGCACGTGGGCCTTTTCGCCGATGATCGGATGGCCGTACGGGCTCTTCGGGCCGAAGAGGAGCGGCAGGATCGCCTTGTGTTCGAGGTCCCACGGTTCATCCTCGGCGCCGTCCAACTCGGAAATCACAGCGCCTTTTTCCTGCTCGAATTCGTGTCGGGCGTCGATGCGAAGGTTGCGCATCCGGTCTGCCTCGATTTCCAGCGCCGTTTCCCATTTGTCGGCCGCAAATTCGAAGTGGTAATTCGTGAAATCCTGCGTCGTGTAGGCATTATTCTGCCCGCCGCCTCTGCGGGTCTTGCGATCGATGTCGCCGGGCATCAGTTTGTCCGTGCCCTTGAACATGAGGTGTTCGAGGTAATGCGATAAACCGGTTTGATCGAGCTCCTCGTCGGCCGACCCCACGCGATACGTCGTCATCACGCAAACGATGGCCGACTCGGGCACCGGTTTCAGGTAGACGCGCAGGCCGTTGTCGAGCGCATGCACCTGGATGCCGTCATAAAAGGCCGCGGCGGCCTTCTTGCGCGGATCGACTTTTTCCTGCGCGCAAGCCTGCGGCCCGGCGAGGAGATTCCAAGCACAGCAAAGGGCAATCAGCGTAGACAAAATTCGTCGCATCGACATGGTTTCGACTCAACCAGAGAAATGAAGAGTGCTGCTCGATACAGACAATCACCACAAGGTCGCCAAGCCAGGCAAGCAGTGCAGATTCTCTTCGTGGCCCGGCAACCTTGTGGTTGATTTTTTTTATCCCAGCTTGATCGTCACCGTCTTGGTTTCGGTGTAATGGTCGAGCGCCGCCTCGCCGTTTTCGCGGCCCTGGCCCGACATCTTGAAGCCGCCGAACGGGGTGGTCGTGTCCACAATGTGATAGCAGTTGACCCAGACGGTCCCCGCCTTGACGGCCTTGGCGTACAGATGGGCCTTGTCGATATTCTTGGTGAAGATCGCCGCCGCCAGGCCGTAGTACGTGCGATTGGCCCGTTCGACGACTTCGTCAAAGTTCTTGAACGGCAAGATGCCGACGACCGGTCCGAAGATCTCGTCGTTGGCGATCTTCATGTCGTCGCGCACGTTGTCGAAGACAGTCGGCTCGACGAAGTAGCCCTTTTTGCCCCAGCGCTTGCCGCCCAGGAGCAGTTTGGCGCCTTCCTTTTGACCGATCTCGCAGTAGCTCAGCACTTTTTCCTGCTGTTCCTTGGAGACTTGCGGGCCTTGCTGCGTCTTCGGATCGAGTTGGTCGCCGAGCTTTCGCTTCTTGGCCTTGTCCACTAGCCGCTCGACGAACTCGTCATGAATCTTTTCCTCGACGAAGAGCCGCGAGCCGGCCGTGCAGCATTGGCCGCAGTGGAAGTAAATCGCATGGAAGGCGCCGTCCACCGCCTGCTGCAGGTCGGCATCGGCGAATATCACGTTCGGGCTCTTGCCGCCGAGCTCGAACGTGCAGCGTTTGAGCGTTTCGGCAGCGCGCTTCTGAATGATCTTGGCGGTATCGACATGGCCGGTGAACGCGATCTTGTCGACGTCGGGATGCTTCACGATGGCGTCGCCGGTTGTTTCGCCAAAACCGTTCAACAAGTTGATGACGCCCGGCGGGAAGCCGGCCTCGATGGCAAGTTCGCCGGCCCGCAGTGCCGTGAGCGGCGTCTGCTCGGCCGGCTTCATGACGATGGTGTTGCCGCATACCAGCGCCGGGCCCCACTTCCAGGCAAGCATCAATAACGGAAAGTTCCAGGGAATGATCTGCCCGATGACGCCGACGGGCTGGCGGAGCGTGTACGACAGGAAGCTGCCGCGCACCGGAACCGTCTTGCCTTCGATCTTGTCCGCCCAGCCGGCATAGTAACGCAGCGTGTTGACGACGCCTTGGAGGTCGCCTACCGAGTCCGTGATCGTCTTGCCGCAATTCAGCGATTCGAGCGTCGCGAGTTCGGCCGCGTTCTTTTCGATCAAATCGGCCAGCTTGAACATGAGCTTCCCGCGATCGGCCGCATCCATCTTGCTCCAGGGGCCGGTTTCGAGCGCTTTGCGAGCCGCTTTCACCGCTTTATCGACGTCCTTGGGACCTGCCTCGGCCACGCTGGCGATTTTTTCGCCGGTAGCGGGATTGACGGTGTCAAACGATTTGCCCTCAACGGGATCGACCCATTGGTTGTTGATCAGCAGTTTGGTCTGCCGGATGGCGGGCGGCGTGGGGCGCTTCATGGCGGTCGCGGTCATGATCAGACTCCAAAGTGGTAAGGCAAAGCGGGGAGAATCCGTGGAGGCCATGCTACCGCAGCGGCGGCGCGGGTCAAGTCGGCTGCGGACCGCCGCCGGACATTCCTGGAAAGCGTTCATTTTCGCGACTGGCGGGCGATTCGTGTATCCGGAACCATGGAACGAAACGACAGACGCCGACGCTGCCGATCGGTACGAAAACCCCTGGCGAGTCATGAATTTGGGTTGGCGAAAGGTACGATAGGGCTGTATGCTCTAATTGATGGCATGAGTTCCAACAGGCACTTCGAAGCTTGGGGCCAGTTATGAAACGCTTTGTCGCTGTTGGGTTGATGGCGGCGCTCGTTCTTGGTGTTATTTGCCAATCGCATGCGGATGAGCGCACACAAGCCTCGATCGCAGCCGCCGTCAAGTATTTGAAAACGAGACACGGCACGGACTTCGTTCCGAACAACGAATTGGAAGTCGGCGAAAACGAAAGCGGCGCCTATGCGGAGGGTCCGGCCGCCTTGGCGGGGCTGGCATTGATGGAGTCGGGCATCGTTGCGCCCAACGATCCTGCAATCATGAATATTGCCGCGCGCGTTCGCCATGCCGCGATTCGTCAACACCAGACGTACCAGCTTTCGCTGGACATCATGTTCTTGGACAAGCTGGGTACGCCGTTGGACACGGAATTGATCCAATCGATGGCGGTGAGATTGTTGCTGGGACAAACGCCCAGAGGCGGCTGGAGTTACAGGTGCCGAGCGCCGGACGACAAGGAGATCGCTCGACTGAAACAACTCGTGTCGGAAGCAAAACCGGCCGCCAAGAATGACGGCAATCCAGTGGGAGCGGAAATCGACAGTCGACCCAGGTTGTCGGACGCCGTGGCCGACATTTTGAAAAGCCGTCGCCTCCTGTCGCCGAGCAACGGAGCCAATCCGGATGGAATGGACGACAATTCGAATACCCAGTTCGCCATTCTCGGCCTGTGGGCAGCCCGGCGGCACGGCGTGCCGGTAGATGACGCGCTTGCGTTTGTCGAAAAGCGCTTTCTGGCCGCGCAGGACCCCCGCTCGGGAGGCTGGGGCTACGGCGTCGGTGGATTTGCTTCGCCAACGCCGCCGATGACCTGCGTGGGTCTGTTGGCACTGGCGATCTCCAGTGGCAACAACAGCGAGCGCGTGCTGCGAGCGGGCAACAAACCCAAAGTGAACCCAGACGGGAAAGTAACTGAGCCCAAGGACATCAAACCGCCGAAGATCTCCAATCCATTGGAAAGTCGCAGTGTGCAAGCCGGTCTTGCCTATATCGCGCCCTTCATTGCTCCACCGGCGCCCAAGCAAGGACAGGGGGCGGTCGCCCCGTCTCTCCCCGGCGCCGGCGTCGGCACCTTGGGCGACTGGATGAGTGATTTGTATTTTCTTTGGACGCTCGAACGCGTCTGCATGGTGTATGGACTCAAGGACATTCACCGCAGGGACTGGTACGCGATCGGCTCCAAGTATTTGATGGAAAGCCAAAACAATGACGGTAGCTGGCGTCACAAGTATTCGCCGGAAATCGAGACCAGTTTCGGCCTCATGTTCATGTGCCGAAGCAACCTTGTCAAGGATTTGACCCGCATCCTCCGAGCAGGGAATAACCTTCCCAAGACGGCCGCCGGCGGACCTGCCGTCAAGCCGGGCGTCGGCGCCAATGTTCCCTCTCCGGCCGGTCCAACGAGCACCGGCGACGCCGATGCGGCCGAATTGACCAAGTCGCTTCTCGAAGCCAAGGGCGCGGAGCAGGCCAGGTTGCTGGAAAAACTACGAGACGAAAAGGGCGCCGTATATACCAGCGCCCTGGTCGATGCGATCCCGAAGCTTTCCAAGGATATGCAGAAGAGCGCACGAGAAGCGTTGGCCGAACGCATGTCGCGAATGAAGCCGGAGTTCATTCAGGATCGATTGCAAAACGAGAACCCGGAATTGCGCCGGGCCGCTGCCATGGCCGTTTACATGCGCGATCTGAATGACTTGATTCCGGACGTGATTCCGCTGTTGGCCGACAAGGATGAACTCGTCTGGCGCGGGGCTCGCCTTGTGCTGACCAAGATGACCGGCAAGGACTTCGGTCCGCCGCCGCAGGCGACCGAGGAGGAAAAGAAGACGGCCGTTGCCGCATGGAAGGCCTGGTACAAGGAGCAAAAGAAGTAGCGCGATCGGCAGTCGCTTTGCGAAACCTCGACGGCATGGCAGGGTTCAATCAGTATCCCTCCTTTGCCGCCGAGGTTTTTATGGTTCGCAACGCAACGATTTTGGCGCTACTCTTTGGCGCCGCCTCCGTATGCGCCCAGGATGCCGGCAAGAAAAAGTCGGAGCCCAAGAAGGACCCGCTGCCCGGCCCGGCGATGATGGTCGACCAAATCCTCGAACGCCTCGACCGCAACAAGGACGGCAAGATCAGCAAAGAAGAAGCCGCCAATGTGCCGCGCATCAAGGACAGCTTCGAACGAATCGACCAGAACAAAGACGGTCACCTCGACCCATCCGAACTACGGGCGATGGCCCGGCTTCTCAGCCCGCCTGGCGGTCCGGGCATGCGGCCCGGCCCCGGCGGCTTCGGTCCCGGCTTTCGACCCGATCCGTTGGACTTTGATGCCCTGGACAAAAACGCCGACGGCCGGCTGACGAAGGAAGAACTTCGCGGTTCACGCTTTGCCGATTCATTCGACAGCATCGACGCGAACAAGGATGGAAAGCTCGATCCCAAAGAATGGAACGCGTTTCACAAGAAGAAGTGAAGCGCCTTAATCGAGGATGCAATCGATCTGGTGCGCTTCCGTGCGGTCCGGCGTCTCCCAGCGATCGAGCAAGCGTTCGATCACGGACACCGGCACGCGGTTGCGACGCTGGCGGTTCTGAGCAAACAATCGATCGGGCGGCACCTCGCGGTAGACGATGCGAACGCGGGCGCCATGCTCCGCATACAATCGAATAAACTCCTGTCGCGCCTGCCGGCTCAAATTCGCTGCATTCCAGACAAACGATTTTCGCCCTCGCAAATACTCGCGCGCGATCTCACGTGCTTTCGTCAACACCGGCCCCTGCGGCTCGTTCGGGGCCAGCCCGAGCTGCTGGCGCAACTGGTCGATCGAAATCACCGGCCAATCGCGAAGGTACTGCTGAATCCAGTAATCTTTGCCCGAACCCGGCAGGCCGCACATCATGATCACTTCGCAGGTGTAATCCTCCAGCGCGGGGCTGTCCGGCTGGCGATTGGAAGTATGGAAGTACAGAAACCGGGCCTGATCCGACGGAAATACGAACGGCTTGTCGAAGCACTCCTGAGTCCGGCAGAAGTCGGCAAACGCCTGGACGTTGTTCAATAGTTTTTCCGGGTCGGAGCAAATGCGTCCCTTGGCGTCGGCCTCCGAGAGGATCGCCAGGTAATCGCATCGCGCCGTTTGACTGACTTCAATCGCCGTCCTTCTCGGTTCTTCGCGTTCGATCAGGTAGAGCGGCACGAGATGATGCCGGACCAGGGCCGTGATCTGTTCGCGCTGGGGGAACGGCACGTTCATGCGCCAGAGGATGCGACGCGCCATGATCGCCCCGCGCCACGAATGCCCGCGCGTCGAGACCTTGCCTTCGGCGTCCACGCGAAGGCAGGCCGGCTTGGCGACGTCGTGAAGAAGGGCGGCGGTGAAAAGAACTTTGCGCTCGAGTTCGGGCAGGCTGCGCCATTGTGCGAGGCTGGCCATTGCCTCGCACGCCATGCGCACGTGCGTCCAGACATCGCCTTCGGCATGGCGAACGGGATCCTGGGCGCAGCCGCGAAGATTCTGAATCCACGGATATGTCCGGTCGAGCGTCTCCCAGTCAACCCGCCAGTCGGGCGGCTGCGGGCAAATGGGAAACGGGTCGCTCACGTCCAAACTCTCCAGAATAGTCCTGAACCTTTGAGGGTAGAGAATCGTCCCGCGTTATGCAACCCGCACCAGGCCTCCCCGAACTCTTGCGAGTTCGGCTGCGGCACGCAACCTTTTTAGTTCTTCTGGAAGGCCGCCGGTTTTTCCAGCACCTTCGCGAAACGATCCTTGGGTACGGCCAGCACGGCGCCGGGCAATTGGCTGGATTGAACGTACTGCAGCTTGCCGTCCTTGTCCAACCCGCCGACGGTCAAGACCAGCGGAGATTTTTCGCCATCGACGGTCAGCTCGATCGTCAGGCCATTTTGCTGCACGTCGAGTCGGTGCTCCGGACCCGGTCCTCCCTGGCGCTTGACAAATTGTTCGCCGCGAAGCGACGCCAACGCGGAGGCAAATTGTTCCGCGTAGGCGCCATCCACCTTATAGTCCTGCTTCTCCTTCGCCTGCCAGTCCCCGGCCGCCTTCCGCTCCAGCACGAGCGTCGTCGGACTGCCGACGATATTCTTCCAGCCGGTGAGTTTGACGCTTGTTAGTTTCGCCAGGTCAAAGCGAAGCAGGGTCGGATCTTCGAGTTCGCCGTGCAAGAGTGCATCGATCGTATGCTTGCTGACCAGATAGACACGCTCTCTCGGGGCAACCTTTGCGAAAAACGCGCCGTCCTTCTCCGCACCGAAAAAGTACTGCTTCGGTTGCGCCTCGCCGGCCAAGAACACACTGACGTCGACTTTGGGCGGCTTCAGGCCGAAGCGATCGAGTTCCGCGTCGGTCGGCTTCTTGGCGATCAGGGCCGCGGCCTGCAGATTGCTCAGGTTCAAAATAATCTGATTCAGCCGCACCGAATCGGCGTAGCGGCCTTTCAATTCCGCCGGCTGATTGAATGTCCATTGGCCCGCGGCGTTCTTTTCGATCTCGTATTTCGTCTTGTCCCGCGAAAATGCGATCTTACTTACCTTGAGGCCGTCAAACGTCGGCATCTGCAGTTCGACGTAGTCATTCGCCGGCCGGCTAACGGCGGTCAACAATGTGTCCGGCACGGCCAGGACAGTCGACGCGGCGCCCATGAATCGGCGAACGTAGACGATGTCTTTGTCCTTTTTGCCGAAATTGAGCCGGATCGCCGGGTCGCCCTTGAGTCGCGGCTTTTTCGGGGCCGATTCTTTCTTTTCGCCGGGCTTCGACTCCGCTTTCGGTTCGGGTTCGATGCCGTTTTGCCAGATGGAGATTTGCACGTCCGGATGCTGCAAGCCGTACTGCGGGTCGAGAGTCACGGCCGAATCGGGGAAATCCTTGACTTGCCTTCGCCGGGTGACGGCTTCCAGCAATTGCATGACCACGGCGTGATTTGCCGGTTCGGCCTCGTCGCTGCCTTCTTCAAATACGCGCCACTGAGGCGGCTCGCCAATTTTGCGCAACTCGAGGAACGGCTGATTGCGGACGCGAATATTGATCGCATCCACGACGATCGACGGAAACTGAACCAGGTTGCGGTCGCGGAGCGCCACCGGTTTGTCCAGCACCTTCTTCACCGGCTCGAGCGCCTTGGCGGCCAGCTTCATGACGAACCGTTCGCCTTCGACGGCGACGTACGTCTTCTCGCTCTTGTCATCGACTTTCTTGCCGACGAGCAGCACTTCGGTAATTCCCTCGTTTCGAACCAGTTCGACGCGCCAAGCTTCTTTGCCGCGCTCCAGGCCGTACTGAGCGAAATCGGCAACACCCTCGATCATGTCATCCGGACTCGTGGGCAGCCGCCAGTTCGCGACCGCAGTCAGCAGCGGCTTGACGCCGGCGATGTTTTCGGCCGATGGTCCCGCGGGATCGCCCTCCGGGTCGGCGGCGCCGTAGCCTTCGGGCTTCAAGAAAAACCAGGCGCCGGCCGGCTCGCGGCGGATGACGATTTCCTTGTCGCCTTCCTTCAGCTTCACCTGCGTAACGAGGTCCCAGGGCACGGGCGAGCCATCGGCCAGCAGGCTTCGCGGGCGAAAGTCGCTCAGCGATTTCAAGGCTTCACCGGCCGTATTGGCGTCCTTGGAATTGGAGCGGAACAGGCTTTCGATGCTGCTGCGGCGCAGGGCCAGGGGCTGTTTGCCGCGATCGCCGGCGAGGGCATAGACCGTGGCATTGCCGCCGCCGATGGTCAGCTTGCCCAGGGAAAGTCGATAGCTGTGGTTGCCGCGCTTCAGCGTGACGATGGCCGACGGCGAATCGAGGCCCAACTCGTGGAGCTTGCCGGTCTCGGCGTTCTTGTCGATCTTGGCGGTGGTCAAATCGCGAACGATGTCATCGACAAAGTTCGAATCGATCTTCGCGGGGTAGGGCGCTTCGACCCTCCAGGGTTTCTCCGGTTCGCGCACGAAAACGATCGTTTCCCCGGCGGGCGACGCACGTTCGATTTCGACGCGGTCGATTTCCTTGCGCAGCGTCGCCGCCTGTTCGTCATTGCGCGCCTGTTCCCGAAATGAACGCAGCGCGAATTCCTCGACATCGCCCCGCGAGCCGAGCGTCATGGCCAGGATGAAGACGATCAGCAAAACCGCGACGGCAGCGAACAGGATGTACGTGGTGCGAAAGTTCATGATGCGATCCTGCAAAACCTGATGTGTGCTAGCGCCGGCGCATGGTCCAGACGATCGCGCCCATGCCCAGGATGCCGAAGATCATCGCAGCCGCCGGCAAGGCAAATAACTTTCCGAGGCTGAGCTTGTCCGGCAACGTGTAGTTCTTGTGCGACTTCGGTTGAATGCCGATATTCGTAAACCGTTCCCGGTTCCAGTCGATCGCCCCGCGAACCAGCGAATAATTCGTCTCGGTAAGCGAACTATTGGTCGTAAAGTCGTACGATCCAAAAACCGCCATACGCGGCGTGCTGGCGCGGCTGCCCTGGGCAAAGGCGTGCGGGTCGCTGCTGGCTTCCGCGACCGTCACCAGGACGCCGAACGGGTCGTCGGAGACCCGGCCGGCATGCGCTTTCGGATTGGCCTGGAACTCGCGGATCGTGTCTCCGGGCCGCTTCGTCATGTTCGTTTCTTTCCATTGCAAACCGACCGTCGCAATCACCGTTGTGGCCCGCAGCGTCGGTTTGCTCGTTCCGGGCCGTACTTCGCGCGCATGGTACCAGGCAAAAAGCCGGTTTTTGAAATTGAGCGCAATCGGATGACCTTCGCTCGCGGCAGCCTCGGTCGGCATGCCTGGAACGAGCTCGGGGCCGGCGTTGAGCCGCGCCAAATCCTGCGGATGCGCCAGCGTAAGGATTCGCTCGTTGGTGAGTTCGACGTTGAACTTCTGCAGCAGCGCTTCGAGGCCGGTCTGTCGCATCGTGTTATTGGCATTTTCGTCCGGCGGCGTCGGGCCCATGAAGACCAGCAGCTTGCCCTTTTTGCCGTTGGCGTCGGTGCGATCCATGTATTTTTCGAGCGCGTCCACGGCCAGCTTCATTGGGCGAGTCGCACCGAGGCAAACGACCAGGTCCGCATCGGCCGGCACGTCGGTCGCCTTGCCGTCGGGCCCAACCTTGAACGACAGCGGTCGAACGTCGTAATTGTCTTTGCGCAGTCGCTGCGTCAGCGCCGAGATGCCGTCGGCGGAACGGCCGTCGACTTCCGGCTCGCCATGTCCTTGCGTAAAGTACACGACCGCTTTGCGCTTTTCCTCGGCCAGGAAATACAGCTCCTGCATCAGCCGCACTTCGCCGTTGAAGAGCCGGCGTTCCTGTTCGGCGTTGTTGAAATCGAGCGTCGTCAATTCGTTCGTCGGAATCAGGCTGTAGTTCTTGTCGCTGCCGTAGGTGACGATGAGGCCGGTCGAGGTCAACTGCGGGAACATCTGCAGCATGTCGTTCATGCGCGTGTCATTGCGGACCGGAGAAATCGCCTCGAAATCGAATTTGTCCGCATTGAGCTCCTTCATGCTGGACAAGAGCGCATCCATGTTGCTGAACGCCGGATCGTTGCGCGACATGACCATGTACACTTTGACCGGCTTATCCAGCTCCTGGACGTACTTTCGCGTGACTTCGCTGATGCTGTGGAAACTGCCCTGCGTGGTGTCGAGGAAATTCGGCACAAAGATATTCACAAACAGGTTGACGATGCCCAAGAGCACGAGCAACAAGACGCCGGTCAGCCCCGCGTTGTAGCCGTAAAGCACGACGCGAATGGTCGGATCGATGCGCTCGAGTGGGCGGACGTACTGGAACGAGGCGAACATCAGCGCCAGGCCGGCGAGCATCGAAAGCATCACGACGCCGGGCCGCCAGGCGCCCTCGTTAGCGCCTTCGCGCAGCCATTGCAACAGCGGGTCCCACCACCACTTGAACGGAATCGCCGGCCAAACGATCAGCGCCACGCCGACGATGGCGCCGACGGCGAGGATGATGTACGCCGTCTCGCGATCGAGGTTCGTGCCGCTCTTTTGCGTTTCGCTTGCCATGACTCACACACCGGGCCTTATGTCCAACGCCGCGCTTCCAATACCTTGACGCTCAAAAACAACCAGAAGATCGTGGCCGACAGTTGGAAGACAATATCGCGCAGCCAGAGCTTGCCGGCCCACGTTTCGAGCCACATGTCGATGAAACTGCTGACGCGGAACACCTCGCGCAACTGGCTGAAGAACCCCGTCTGCGACTGCAACGTCACGCTCAGGAAATAGAAGAACACCATCATGATCAGCACCAGCAGCGTCAGCACGGCGGCGATGATCTGGTTCTTCGTCAGGCTCGAAAAGAACAGGCCCATGGCGACGAAGCCCGATCCGCTCGCCGCCAGCGCGATCATGAAACCGACGAGCGGATAAAAATCGAACGGCTTGCCCGTTTCGAGCCGAAGCGCGACCAGGAACATGAACCACGGAATCCACAGCAAGATGAAGAACAACCAACCGGCGACGAACTTGCTCAGCACGACGTGCCATTCCGATAGCGGCGCCGTCAGCAAGACTTCCAGCGTCCCGGTGCGCTTTTCTTCGCTCAAGAGCCGCATCGTCAAGAGCGGCACGGCGACGATCACCGCCAGCACGGGCATGAAGCTGATGAAGAACTGCTCCAGAAACGGCTCTTCCAGCGGCCGGTTCATTTCGGCCATGCGAATGACGTTGCCGAGGAAGAAGTAATACGACACCGCGCCCATGCAGGTGTAGCCGACCAGCACGAGGTACGCGATCGGCGACACGAAGAAAGACGTAAACTCGCGGCGGATCATGACGATCAGGCGGTTTTCCGACGATTGCATCAGCCCCAGGCCGATCAGGCCCAGCGATACGGCAAAGAAAACGACCCCGTTCGGGATCAGGAATTGCGGCGGCTTCGTCGTGAACCAGCCGGCGTTGCGCAACATGTCGGTCGCGAACAGCCGAACGACGCCGATCAGCGTCAACATCGTGCCCGACATGACCCCGATCCGGCCCAGACTCTTGATCTGCTCGATGCTCCCCGGCGACATGTTGCGAATTTGCTTCGGCAGCACGAGCCACGCCACGAGTCCGAGCAGCAACATCGTCACCCCGACCAGCGCCGTCGGCATCGCATACTTCGGCACCGGATCTCGCCATTCGTACATCAAGTCGGGAATAATCGCCCGAACGAGCGTGACCACGAGCAACCCGGCGCCAAAGGCGACCAGCCCTAACGCGGCGTAGTAAGTAATCTTGTCGTTGCTTTTCGACAGCCCGAAATACATCGGCAACGCAGTGGCGCTGAGCAACAGCAGCACGTAGCCCAGGTTTTCCGACCACGGCTTCGCGATGCCAACGAGGACGACGCCGATCAGAGCGCCAATGACGCCGATGCCGCCGAGCACGTACTGAGCCAGGCTGCGCCAGAATTCGTCCTCTTCCTTGCGGGCAAAAAGTGCGACGAAGAACATGCCGGGAAAGAAGGGAATCAGGCCGACGCCCCAGGGTTTGCTCTGGCTGGCGAAGGCGGCGCCCCAAATTACTCCGCCGACGATGCCGACGATGCCGGCCACCGCAGTGTAACGGCGAATCATGCCGTCGGTTTCGATGGCGGCGTGGACCAGCGCCAAAATGACGCCGATCATCGCCAGGAACCAGCCCCATTCTTCGGTGAGGACGCTGGCACGCACATACAGATTAAAGCTGACGATAATGACGCCGAGCAGGACCAGGCACCAGCCGATCATGCCGATCCAGCGGCCGACGGTCGGTTGGTCCGCGCGCATCTGCGACGGGGCGGCTTCGACCAGAACTTGTCGCTTGCCGGTCATGGTCGCGGCATCTCCGTAAATTGCGTGGAACCTGGTTGCGACGAACTTGCCGGAACCGGGCGCGGCCCGTCCAGCGGCTCGTCTTCCTGCATCGTGGCCTTGGAAAAGTAGTCGAACAAATTCCGCCGCCGCGATTCCAGGCACCGCAGCGTCCAGCCGTTTCGCACAGCCGTTTGAAACACCGCTTCGCGCAGGTCGCGCCGGCCCGCCGACCGCACCTCGACGGTGATAAACCCGTCGTCGGCATTCCGGCTCTTCACGCTTCGGGCGCCGTCGAGCGCTCGCAGCGCTGCGAGGACCGATTCGGCCGGCCCACGAATCTCGGCGATCACGTCGCTATCCTCGGCGCCGGTCATTTCCGACATCTTGCGGTCGAACGCCAATTGCCCGCGATGGATGACGATCACGCGCTCGCAGACCGCCTCGACTTCGGAAAGAATGTGCGTCGAAAAGAGGATCGTGTGGTCTTCGGCCAGGTCTTCGATGGTGTGGAGCGTCTCGCGAATTTGCAGCGGGTCGAGGCCGGCGGTCGGTTCGTCGAGGATCAGGATCTTCGGATCGTGCGTCAGGCAGTCGGCCAGGCCGACGCGCTGGCGATAGCCTTTGGAAAGCGTGCCGATCAGCCGGCGGCGCACCTCGCGGATGCGGCAAAGCTCCATCGCCTCGGCAATTCGATTCGGCCGAGCGTCGCGTGTCACGCCTTTGAGCCGGGCGCGGTAGTCGAGGTATTCTTCGACGCGCATTTCCGGGTAGAGGGGCACGCTTTCGGGCAGGTAGCCGATGTTGCGGCGGACATCCATCGACTCGTTCATGACGTCGTAGCCGGCCACCCGGGCGATGCCGCTGGTCGCGGGCAGCCAGGTGGTGAGGATGCGCATGGTCGTCGTCTTGCCGGCGCCGTTGAGCCCGAGGAAGCCGACGATTTCGCCCTTGCCGACCTGGAAGCTGATGTCATGGACGGCCAGGACCGGGCCGTAATGTTTGCTGAGGCGATCGACCTGGATCATCATGGTGCGTCGCTTTTCCTTCCAC
>Ga0073934_10004778_pt1 | contig 21910 bp, 24 predicted proteins | sample LarsenN4metaG_FD_76834 | JGI IMG/M metagenome (GOLD analysis project Ga0073934, IMG submission 76834) | Hot spring sediment bacterial and archeal communities from British Columbia, Canada, to study Microbial Dark Matter (Phase II) - Larsen... ...
AAAACGGCAAGATCTATATGTTCTCCGGGACCTACCTTACGCAGGAGGACCGCATCCGGGACGACTTCATCGACATGCTGCAGAGCGTCAGATTCCTGCCGTAGCTTCCGTGCCGTAGGGTACGGTATACTCCCTCGTATGAATACCAACACCTATATCATCGGCGGCATAGTAGCGGTCGCGATCCTCGCCGCTGCGTTCGTGCTGTTCACCGATACAACGCAGCCGGTCCCTGCCGGAAAGTACGACTCGTTCGCAAGCTGTATCAAGGATTCAGGCACTACCTTCTACGGGGCATTCTGGTGCCCACATTGCCAGGCGCAGAAAGCGATGTTCGGAACCGCTGCCAAAAACCTGCCATATGTCGAATGTTCGACTCCTGACGGCAATGCCCAGCTTCAGGTCTGTAAGGATGCCGATGTAAGCTCGTATCCGACGTGGCAGTTCCCGGACGGAAGCCGCGAGGTCGGCGAAGTCCCGCTCGCGAAACTTGCCGAGAAGACAGGTTGCGCATTGCCCGAATAAACAGTCTATGAGCGTCGTCGAATTGAACTTCTGGGTCGCCTTGGGCGCGGTGTTGCTTCAGGCGGGAACGATCGTGCTTCTCATCGCGTATTTCCTTAAAGCGCCTTTTCTTTACCCGATCAAGGATCTTATTTCCCGCTACGGTCTGACTATCGGTTTTCTGGTATCGCTTGCCGGTATTGTGATGTCGCTCGTGTATTCGGAGTATTACGGCATCATCCCCTGCGGGTTGTGCTGGCTTTCTAGGATCCTTCTTTATCCGCAGGCCGTGCTCTTCGGCATCGCATTGTGGAAGAAGGACCGCGGCATCGCGGACTACTCGATCGCGCTTTCTTTCATTGGCGTCGTCGTGTCCCTCTACCACCACTATCTGCAGATGACGGGGGGACATGGGTTGCCGTGCCCAGCAGCGGGCGCGGTCGATTGCGGTAAGCGATTCATCTTCGAGTTCGGGTATATGACATTCCCGTTGATCGGTTTTTCGACCTTCGCGTTTCTACTCGTCCTTATGCTCTACGTCCGAGCGAGAAAGGACAGCATGATATCCTAGGGCCAGAGCACTACTACCATCTATGTCTAAAACACTCATCATCGGCGTCCTTGCGGTTTTCGTTGTGGGCGGCGCCATCGCATATTTCGCGATGCCGAAAGGTCCGGCGGGAGAGGGAAGCACGAATTCCGAGCGAACGCGAGAGACATCATCCGGTTCGATCGCGGATCTGATGGCACGGCAGGGTGATTGGAAATGCGCGGTCGCGTCCCACAATGACGCTTCGAATTCATCCGGCACAGTGTACGTATCAAACGGTGAGATCCGTGGCGATTTCGAGAGCCGCATCCCGCAGCTCGACCGTACCATCGAAAGCCACATGATCAACATGGGCGGCTATGTCTACGTGTGGTCATCAGTCGTTCCTCAGGGGTTCAAGTCGAAGGCGGCTCTCTCCGGTGCATCGAGTGCAGGCACGGCGGGGCAGGGAGTCGACTTCAATCAGAGCTACCAATATTCCTGCGAGCCCTGGACGAGGGATGCATCGCTTTTCGCACTGCCCCAAGACGTGACATTTATCGGAAATTAATTACAATAACTGCATATGTTTTTTGATACGGAACCAGATGATGCACCGGCACCGCAAGCGCCTGCATCCGACCCGGCACTCGACGAGGCGATGAAGCAGCTTCCCAAAGATCCGGAGAAGATGCTTAAGGATATCCAAGGGCAGACAGAAGAGAAGAAGTAAAACCAAAGACGGGGAAACCCGTCTTTGTTCATAGCGCCTTAATCCGAAACAGTCACAATCCATATACATATGACAAGCATGAGAAACGTACTTATCGCCGTCGCGTTCCTGGCCCTGATCGGGGTCATCGTGATCTATGCGCTGACGCAAGATGCGAAACCGCCTGTTGAAGTGCCGGGGAACGGTAACGGAACTGTGGACGGCGGGATGCCGGTACCTGATATTACGTATGTGAATGCGAGCGAAAACGATATCGTCGTCACGTCCCCTGACGTGTACGAGGCCATCGATCGTACCTTTACGATCTCGGGTAAAGCGCGCGGACCGTGGTATTTCGAAGCATCGTTCCCGTTCGAGGTTCGCGATGACAACGGCGGACTATTACTGCAGACGCACGCAGAAGCGCAAGGCGAGTGGATGACAACGGAATTCGTTCCGTTCGCACGAACCGTCACCATTCCCGGCTCCTACACCGGACCCGCTACGCTTATCCTGAGGAAAGATAATCCGTCAGGACTGCCGGAGCATGACGCATCGGTAACCTTCCCCATAACGATCAAATAGCGCCTGTTGCCGTCGCGTCGGGCGTTACAATGGACGCATGCGCGCCCTCCTTGTTTTGCTGTGTTTCGCATTCACCGCGACAGGCGTCCACGCGGCGTACAGCAACGATTCGAACGCGATCGACATCGATTACGTCGGGGCTGCACCCACGCCTTCGGCTTCAGGCGGGAACGAACTTCTTTTTTCTGACCCACCGGATGGGGATGAAGGCGGCGAAGATGGAGGCGATGAGGAAAGCGATGAGGAATCACAGTCGGTCTCCGTTCCCGTCTCCGTCGTCACATCAGCTGACGACGGCACATCACCGGGCGCGGGCGGGTCAGATGGCGAGGACGCGATATCGGCAGATGACATCCTCAATACGCTTCGCGGAAATCAGGCCATCTTTTTCGAAGGCGGATCCGGAGGCGGATTCGGCACCGTGCGTATCTGGGGGGACCGAGCCCGGGAAGCGCTTGGATCACGCGGCATCACACGGCTTGATGTCGGAGGATTCGGCAACAAGTTCCTTACGAAAGGGGATTTCGCCGCCGCAATCGCTTCGTCCGTCTTAGAGAATCCGGCGCTTCAGGAAGTGGTGGTGTCGCTTGAGTCATTCACGATCTCATACAAGGCTGAAGGGCGATTGTTCGCGGTGTTTCCTATGCAGTATCCGGTCCGCCTCACGATCAATCCGTACGGAGCAACGACGGAGGAGCGCGTCGTCATCAAGCTTCCGTGGTATCGATTCTTCCTGCAGACGTTTTTTTCGCGCTCCGCCTTGCAGAAAGAGCTTGATCAACAAGTGACCGAGTCGATCGCAAAAGGTGCGGATGTTGATGCGCGAACTCGCCTCTACACCGCCGTCACCCAAACGCTGACCTCGCGTGTGGACACGGTGGCGGATTCCTTGTAGATAAGCCGTAATCATCATCGGCTCGGTTTCCAATGGAGCCGTATCCATGCAAGAATAGCTCGATGCAGAGAAGCGAATACCCCAACGTGGGGGTTTTCCATATACTTTCGGCGATGTGGCAGGGGCTCAGGCCCCAGAAGTGGACGCTTGCCCTCGGGCTTGCGGCCTTCCTCATTGACCAGACAATACGCGCGACCGCAGTACCGCTTCTCTATAAGGATTTCTTCGACGAACTTTCATCACCTGAGAATCCCGAGACACTAGCCCCGATTCTCGTGGGGATCGTCATCACGATCGCGGGGTGGAACTTTACGCGGCTCCTCTCGAGACGTGTGGGCGATTTCAGCATCGCTTTGATCGAAGCCAATACCATGGCGCGGCTTCGGCAAGGCGCGTTCGATTATCTGATCAGACACTCGCACGGTTTTTTTGCGAATAATTTCACGGGGAGCCTGGTGCAGCGCGTATCGCGATTCGCGCGGGGACTGGAGCGCCTTATCGATACCCTGGCGTTCAATCTCATCCCGCTTGCGGTCACGATCATCGCCGCGGTCGCCGTCACTTGGAACGAAGAACGTCTTCTTGCATACGTGATCCTGATCTGGGTGACGCTCTTTTTGGTCGCAAACTTCTTCTTTTCCGTGTGGCGAGTGAAATATAACATCAGGGTCGCTGAAGCGGATTCAAAGACGACCGGCACGCTTGCCGATATCCTCGCGAATCAGAACGCGGTCGCGCTTTTCGCAGCATTCCCCGGAGAGTCTTCGCGCTTCAAGGACGTCACGAATGCGCAGGCGAAGATCACGAAATTCACCTGGAACCTGGGGAACATATTCGACGGCGTGCAGGCACTCCTCATCTTCGCGGCCGAGTTCGCTATCTTTTACTACGGCGTGCAGCTCTGGGCCGCAGGCGAGGTCACGGTCGGCGTCCTAGTCCTTGCACAGGTATATGTATTGCAGCTCTCGACCCAGCTGTGGGATTTCGGCCGCATCATCCGCACGCTCTATGAGGTGTTTGCCGATTCGAAAGAGATGGTCGAGATCATGAAGCTGCCGCACGAAGTCGCCGACATCCCGACCGCCCGTACGCTGGCCGTTCCCGAAGGGAAGATCGAATTCACTGATGTCACGTTCAATTTCGAGCAGACACGCACGGTCCTAGACCGCATGAACGTCACGATCAAAGGGGGCGAGAAGGTCGCGCTCGTAGGCCCATCAGGCGCCGGCAAGACCACGTTCGTGCGTCTTCTGCTTCGGCTTTTCGATGTGACCGGGGGGCATATTCGGATCGACGGCCAGGATATCCGCGAAGCGACCCTGGAGACCCTTCATAAGAACATCGCCATGGTGCCGCAGGATCCCGTGCTGTTCCACCGCACGCTTCTTGAAAACATCAGGTACGGCAGGCCTACGGCATCAGACGAGGAGGTGTACCATGCCGCGAAGCTATCGCACTGCGACGAGTTCATCCAGGCGCTTCCCGGCAAGTACCAGACGTACGTGGGCGAGCGCGGGGTCAAGCTGTCCGGGGGCGAACGCCAGCGGATCGCGATCGCACGGGCGATCCTAAAAAATGCGCCGATCCTGGTATTGGATGAAGCGACGTCATCGCTTGATTCGCATTCGGAATTCCTGATCCAGGACGCGCTCGATACGCTCATGGAAGGGAAGACCGCGATTGTGATCGCGCACCGCCTATCCACGATCCGGAAGATGGATCGTATCCTTGTCATCGACAATGGCGTCATCACGGAGGATGGATCGCACGAAGAGCTACTGAAGAACGAAAAGAGCCTGTACCGGAAGCTCTGGGAGCTTCAGGCTGGAGGGTTTATCCTTAAGGACGAAGAAGAAGCATGAACATACTTCTCGGCATCACGGGCACCAACGGAGCGGGCAAAGGGACCGTTGCGGATTATCTGTCATCGCACGGCTTCGTTTCCTACTCGGTTCGCGAATTCCTTATCGAGGAGATCACGCGGCGCGGTATGCCGATCAACCGCGATTCGATGATCGAGGTCGCGAACGATCTCCGGAAGCAACACGGGCCAAGTTACATTCTGGACACCCTTTATGACCGTGCGGTCGCAGCGGGACATGACGCCATCATCGAATCGGTGCGCACCGTCGGGGAAGTTGAGTCCTTGCGGAAGCGGGGCATGTACCTTCTTGCAGTCGATGCTGACCCGCACATCAGGTACGATCGCGTGAAGCTCAGGAAGTCGGTAACTGATGACGTATCTTTCGAGAAATTCATGGAAGATGAGCTTCGCGAATCAGAAGGTGTGGATCCCGGCAAGCAGAACCTGAGGCACACGGTTGCGCTCGCGGACTTTACCCTGAATAATGACGGGACCTTGGAGGACCTGTACGCGCAAACGGAAGAGGTGCTCCGAAAGATCCGATCCTACCAACGATGATAAATCTCTTGAAATCATTCCGGTATCCCGGCAGATTCCTCATCATAGGACGCGACCGCGATGCGTATGTCGTACTCTACGGCGCGACGGGGCGCAGCCCTTCGTCTCTCGCGCGGCGATTCGTTCTGCAGGGGAACGCCATCTACATGGGTGGTATCGACGACACGGTAAAGAACCAGGGCAATCCGGAGCTTCTGGAATACCCTGCGCTTCAGATATTCGAAAACGGCATCGCGGTCGCGAATGGTCGACAGATAGAAAACATCACATCGCTCCAGAACCGCGAGGCAAAGAAACAGCTATCCTACGCGCTATCGTCTGAAGCGTATGAACCGGATGAATACCGGACTCCGCGCATCACGGGCTGCCTGGTCGCGACCGATCGCGGAATGGATGCGGCGATACATATCGTCCGTTCAGCGTCGGATGGCATCGACCATTCTTCCTGGACCGTGCCTCTCGTATCGGGAGAAGGACGCTATATCTCGACCTACACGGGCGAAGACATTAAGCCGACGCCTTCATTCCGTGGCGACCCTCTTCCGGTCACGCTTCAGTTCGGCTCCGCAAAAAAGGCGGTGAAAGCGGCGTTCGACGCTTTGAAGCCGCCGAGAGGCCAGATGGATTACCGCGTCGGATGTTTCGCAGTCTATCTTCACGAAGGAGTGGATCCTGATATTGCTATACTTAACCGACAGTGATCCCGTTGTAGAGTTTCGGCTTGGTTATGTTCTATGTGTACGTGCTTCAAAGTATCAGTGAGCGAGAATTGTATGTCGGTAAAACTACAGATTTGCGTAGACGCTTCAGCGAACATAATCGAGGCATAACCCTTTCGACGAAGTCAGGAAGACCATGAAGGTTAATTTACTACGAAGCTTGTTTGCACGAAAAGGATGCTGAACGGAGAGAAAAATGGTTTAAATCCACACATGGGAGTAGAATGCTCAAGCCGCGAATCAAAGAATACTTGTACGAACAACGCCGAAAGGGTTATTAGCCGAAACTTCACAACAGGATGACGCACAAAGAATTCGAAAAGCTGGTAGCAGAAGCGTTTGAGCAGGTTCCGGAAAAGTTCCGTGCGAAGCTTACCAACGTCGCGCTTCTTATCGAAGAGGAACCGGACGAGGAGACGCTGAAGGAGAACGGTGTTCCGGAAGGCGGAACGCTGCTTGGCTTGTACAAAGGAACGCCGATGACGGAACGCGGCGATGGATACGGTGTCGGCGAAACGCTCCCGGACACAATCACCATCTATCGGAAGCCAATCATCGAGATGGCGGCACACGAGGCGGGCGTAGGGGAATTGATCGCGTGGGGAGAGGAGCCAACCGAGCCGATGAAGAAGCGCATCCGTATGATCATCCGCGACACGATATGGCATGAAATCGCCCACGCATTCGGGATGGACGAATTCGAAGTCGAAGCTCGAGAGACGGAAGGCACGAACGACTTCAAGTAGTTTTCTGGTCAGCAAGAAGTTCAGCGAATTTTTCCTGCACTTTCTGTAACTTCGGTTCGATGACTACCTGGCAGTAACCCTGGTTCTTGTTTCGAGCGTAGTAATCAAGATGTTCCTGCTCTGCAGGGTAGAACTTCGTCAGAAGCGCGACTTCGGTTGCTATCGGATTTCCTTCCGTACTTGAATCGTTCAATTCCTTGATAAACGCTTCCGCTTCCGCTTTCTGGCTCTCATCCGTCGCAAGGACGATCGAGCGGTATTGCGTGCCGATGTCGTTGCCTTGACGGTTCACCTGGGTCGCGTCGTGCGACCCGAAAAAGACGGTAAGTAGGTTGCGGTAGGAAACCTGAGCGGGGTCAAATTCAATTTTGATGACTTCGGCATGTCCCGTGTCACCTTCGGAGACCCGGTAGTAGGTCGGGTTTTCGGTGTGTCCGCCGGCGTATCCAGGCTCAACCGATGCGACGCCGCGAAGCATCTTGAACACAGCTTCCGTACACCAAAAACAGCCGCCACCGAATACTGCGGTTGCCATATTATTTTTCATCTGCGATAAGGCAGACAGAATTTATGCAGTACCGTTTGCCGGTAGCGGTCGGTCCATCGTCAAAGACATGACCCAGGTGGGACCCACATTTCGCGCACTGTACTTCCGTGCGGCGCATGTCGTGCGAATCGTCTGCTACGTGCGTTACTGATCCCGGGATCGCGGTATCGAAAGAGGGCCAGCCGGTCCCCGAATCGAACTTCGCATCCGATTCGAAGAGCGGATTCCCGCATACCTTGCACGTGAACATCCCGTCCATATCAACATTCAATAAATCACCGGAAAACGGCGCTTCTGTTGCGCCCTCGCGCAGCACGGCATATTCCTCCGGCGTCAGACGCCTCTTCAGCTCGTCCTCGCTTGGGATGTCATTCGTTCTATCCATACGGTTGTTGATTAGTAAGTAATCAACCCTTACTCTTTAATCTTAACAAACGTGTCAAGACACACTACAAAAAGGGGGCTGGGGGAACGCGCGGCTCGCGCGAAGCGGGTGGTCGCATATTTGAAAAAGACATATCCCCAACCCAAGAGCGAACTTATCTATCAGACACCTTTTCAATTCGTAGTTTCAGTCATTCTTTCCGCGCAATGCACTGATAAGGTAGTGAATCGCGTTACGGCGACATTGTTCAAGAAATACAAAACGCCTGCTGATTTCGCAAAGGCGAACCCACGCATATTCGAGAAGGAGATCGCATCTATCCCGTTTTTCAGAAACAAGACGAAGGCGATCATCGCGGCGGCGAAGGATGTGGTGAAGCTTCATGGCGGCAAAGTCCCTCGAACCGAGCGGGAGTTGGTCGCGCTTCACGGCGTCGGCTATAAGACCGCGCATGTGATACTCGGGGAGCTGTACTCCATGTGGGAGGGGATACCGACAGACACGCATGTGAAGCGTTTCGCACTGCGCTTCGGTCTCTCGACTCACACTGATTTGAAGAAGATCTCGAAAGACCTTGAAGCGCTTGTTCCGAAGAAGGATTGGAAGTACGTCAACAACGGGCTGGTTCTCTACGGCCGCTACATCTGCAAAGCGAACCGTCATGACTGCACAGCTCATCCTCTGACGAAGATCTACCCGAAGGCAGGGAAGGTGTGGCCCAAAGCGAAATGAGCTAGGATAACCCTATGGATAAACGACCCGTTGCACATTCGCCTGCTGACTCAGCACCCATTCAGAAGCCTCAGGACTCCTTTCAGTCGCTCCCTCACTCGCGTTCGGTCGCAGTGTTTGATGTTGACGGCACGATTTTCCGGTCGTCCTTGTTTATCGAATTGGTGGAACGACTGATCCAGGAAGGGCATGTGCCTGGTTCCATGCGGGAGCGGTACGGAGACAAGAAAGAGCAGTGGGTCAATCGCGAGGGTACGTATGACGCGTACGTGCGTGCCATGGTCGAAGCGTCATATGAATATTTCCGCGGCATACAGGGCGAGGCGTTCACCAAGGCCGCGGAAACCGTCGTTGCAACACAATCGAAGCATGTGTACCGCTACACAAGGGATCTGGTAAAAGAGCTCAAGGGTAAGGGGTATTTCCTGCTCGCGGTATCCCACTCCCCTAAAGCGATTCTCGATTATTTCTGCCCGAACCTGGGGTTCGATAAGTGGTACGGCCTTATCTACGAGACCGACGATCAGGGCAAGCTTACGGCGAAGGTCATGGATGAGCATGTCATCCTCAATAAAGCTGCTGTGCTCAAGCGCGCGGTTGAAAATCAGGAGCTGACATACGAGGGATCGATCGGAGTAGGGGATTCGGAATCCGACGTCCCGTTCCTCTCGCTTGTCGAGACTCCGATCTGTTTCAATCCATCAAGCGGGTTATATGCGCACGCGAAACAGAATGGCTGGAAAGTAGTAGTTGAAAGGAAGGATGTCATATACGAGATCTAGTGCGCGCGCCCTCCGCCGTACCGTACTTTCCTACTACCGGAAACACGGACGGCACGATCTGCCCTGGAGAAAGACGCATGATCCCTATCGGATCATGGTGTCCGAAATCATGCTCCAGCAGACGCAGGTGGATCGGGTCATCCCGAAATACCGGGCATTCATACGAAAATTTCCCACAGTGCGCGCGCTTGCGCGTGCACCGCTCTCCGCCGTGCTTCGCGAGTGGCACGGGTTAGGATATAACCGCCGCGCAAAGATGCTGCACCAAGCAGCACAGGCGATCGTAAAAAAACATAACGGTAGGTTTCCGTTAGATCGGAACGACCTTATCGACCTTCCGGGGATCGGACCTTATACCGCGTCCGCGATTCGCGTCTTCGCGCATAACCAGCCTGATTCGCTTATCGAAACGAATGTCCGGGCGGTGTTCCTCCATCATTTCTTTCCGAAGAAACAAAAGATCGCTGACTTTGTCCTGCTTCCCTATATCGAAGCGCTCACCGATACGAAAGCGCCGCGGGAATGGTATTCGGCGTTGATGGATTATGGATCGTATCTGAAGAAAACAGTACCGAATCCATCCCGCCGAAGTGCTCATCATACGCGGCAGAAGCCATTCAAAGGTTCAGATCGTGAAATCCGCGGGGCAATCCTCAAGGCGTTAGTACTCAAAGATGCGTCGATGTCGCAGCTTCTCTCGCTCCCGTTTGAAAATGAACGGATCAAAAAGCAGCTGAGAATGCTTGTTCACGAATCACTCGTAGCGATATCTGGCAGAAGGGTTTCTCTTGCGGATTGAATGCGTTTATATTGCCGCATCATTGCGTCCTTCGGCCATGCCCGTTTCCTGCACCAATCGCACAGCGGCAAAGGTTTCGGGTGTTCTTTGAGCAGGACCTCATGCGTCGCCCAGACGCTGCTGTGATAGATGCAATAGGGCAGGCCTTCCTTTGAGGCGATTCTGCGGGCCCTCAATGCTTCCCGCTTCATATACCCGTCATTGTAACGTCGGTATCTTGACTAGCGTATGGCGCAGGAAGCACCGCAAGACCGAACAGAAAGGACGCTCATCGAGAGCACTGCGCTTGAGCGGGTGCGGCAATTGGCGAACGAAAAGAATCTTCGTGTGCGGGAGCTCGCGCATGCGGGTGATGAATATGACGGCCCCACGGAGCGTCTGGTGTTTGATAAGGCCTTAGGCAAGTTCGTGACAGAACCCGTACCGCTTTCTCCGAGCGGGAAGCCGGTGGTTGAGTTCGGAAAGGTATGGATAGAACTTAGGGGGAACACGGATAATGATCCGGCGTCCTTCCTGCGCACTCAAGTGAACGAGCGGACTCTATTCCCACCCATCGAGCTTGATGAGATGAACAAGGATCCGCACATGCACTCGGCGACACTCGAAAGGCAAAAACCGCTCGGTAATCGCCGTCCTTTATGGTTTTTCTGAAAGCAGATGTCTCTGCTATTGATCCGATCGACTAGACACCTATCAAGACCGGGATGACCATTGGCCTCTTATTGGTTTTCTGGAAGAGGTAGCGCTCGACCGAGTCGGTGAGGTTGGACTTGATGTATTCAAGGTCGATTGGATTCATGCCTGCCGCAAGGTCCTCGACGTTCTTCTTCACAAGAAGCCGGGTCTCTGATAACAGGTGCTGGGATTCCCTGAGGTAGATGAATCCGCGAGAGATGATGTCGGGGGATTTCTTGAGAAGCCCCGTCCTCAGGTTCACGGTCGCGATGATGACGAACATGCCGTCGTTTGCCAAAGCCTGCCGGTCACGGATCACAACCTCCTGCATATCCCCGATCGAGAAGCCATCAACCATCATGGGGTTTGCCGGGATCTTTTCCTTCCTGATATTCAGTTTCGTGCCGTCCTTGATCTCGATAACGAGACCGTTATCAGCGATGATGACTTTTTCCCTAGGGAAGCCAGCGTTGATCTGGGCAGCCGCGTGATAGCGGAGCATCGAGTGGTAGCCGTAGCCTGGCATAAAGAATTCAGGCTTTACCTGCTCGCGCATCCAGATCAATTCACCCGTATTGCCGTGGCCCGTCGAGTGAACGTCAGAGGATCGGTAGTGCATGAGAGTGAGTCCGTACCGGAGGAGATTGTCCTTCAATTTCTGAACGGAAATCTCGTTCCCGGGAATGACGGATGAGGAGAGCACCACCGTGTCGCGTTCGTTGAAGGTGATGAACTTATGCTTCTTCGCCGCGATACGCATCAGCGCCGCGGACTCTTCGCCCTGAGCTCCGGTCGCGATGACGACGATCTTATCCGCCGGGTAGTCGTTCACTTCCTGCGGTTGGATGATGGTGCCTGGCTTCGGGGTGAAGATGTTCGCGCGCTGCGCTATCTCGAGGTTGGTCTTGATGGATCGTCCCTCCGGGATGATCTTTTTCCCATACTTTTCAGCTGATTTGATGATGTGGATCATGCGTTCGAACTGCGAGGCGAATGTGCCGATCACCAAGCGGCCCTTCACGTTCTTGATGATGCCCTCGATGGTTTCGTAGACGCGGGATTCCGGGATCGAGAAGCCGTCCCGTTCCGCGTTCGTCGAGTCCGCGATGAACAGGATGTTCTTGTCCTCACCCAACCTTCCCCAATTCTTCTTTTCCTTCTCGGTAGCGACGCCTTCCTCATGCTCGAGCTTGAGGTCGCCGGAGATGACGATATTGCCGTGCTTGGTCACGATGGAAATCCCCATGGAGTCAGGGATCGAGTGCGTCACAGGAAACGACTTGACCGTGACCTGGCGCCCCGGGTTTCCGACCAGGATCGTGCCGCCGGGTTCTACGACGCGGAGATCGATCGGAGCAAGGTGCGCGAATTCCTCCTGGCGCTTCTTTATCATCAAGGCCGTGAGGTATTGGGTATAGATCGGGGGGTTCCCGATGCGATCGATGATGTAGGGGATACCGCCGATGTGGTCCAGGTGGCCGTGCGTTATGAAAATGCCGAGGATGCGATCCCTATGCTCTTCAAGGTAACGGACATTCGGGAGGACGTAATCGATTCCCGGCGCGGATTCTTCGGATACGAATTGGAAACCAGCATCAACGACGAGAATGCCTTCCGGCAGTTCGACGAGGATCATGTTGCGTCCCACTTCTTCGACTCCGCCGACCGGCATGATGCGCACGGTATCGGGATCGATCGGGGGGAGCGCGATGAAGTCGCCGTTCTCACGCGCGACTTCCCGCGGACGGAACGGTTGTTCGCGACGTTTATTCGCGTGCGGACGGGGATGTTCGCCGCTCCGTGCGCCGCCCCTTCCCGGCCGTCTGCCGGGTCCGCGGCCGCCCGCCGGATGGCGAGAGGGAGCTGCTGAGTACGGGCGAGAGCGCCCGGTGCGGCCGCCGCTCTGCGGCCGCAGATTATTGGTATTCATAGTTATAAGAAATTAGTAATGCTTTTAAATAGTTGTGACAGATCTACAGTAAAGAGGGGCCATACCTGCTCGGTTTTCATATACCACTGGTCGACCGTGTCGTAGCGGTCCGCAGGTGTCGACAGATCTCCAAAGATGATACCCGATACGCTTTTCGGAGCGACGTACACGAAGTGCGGTGCGTAGAGGAATATCGCCGCCGTCTCGTCGCTTATCTCGCGGGCAGCCGCTTTCGACAATGACTTTCGCTTCGCGGGATCCGTTTCGATCCGCGCGTCGGACAGCTTCTTATCGGTGTCGGTGTTAGCGTAGAGCGCGATGTTGAGGCCCGGGTCGTTCCGCTGGCTTGAATGCCAGAAGGCGAACAGGTCGGGTTCGCGACCCACCACTTCTCCGAAAAGGAGCGCGTCGTACTTGCGAGGCCTGATCACTTCGACAGCGAGATCGTTCTGTTCAAAGATCTTTAAAGAAACTTCGGCGCCGAGTGCGCGCCAATCGGCTGCGACGAGCTCTGAGGCTTCTCGAAGCTCGTCCGCGTTTGACGTCGAAAGCGAGAAAGCGAGCCGCTTGACCTCCTTCTTTCCCTTCACGGTCGTGGTCTTTTCGTACACGCCGTCAACACCTGCTTCCCACCCGTCTCCTTCAAGGATGGCTTTCGCCGCTTGGATCCTTTCTTCGGCGCTTCCCGCTGCGGGAGCTATGCGTATCGAATCCGGAGGGAGAGGCCCGTCGATCACGGAGCCGTAGCCGCTTAAGACTGTATCAACAAGCCGTTGCTTGTCAACTGCAGCATTGAGCGCACGACGCACCGCACTATCAGCAAAGAGCGTATTCTGGTTCTGATTCATGAAAACGCCGAAGATCCGTCCGAAGACCGCCTCATAAACCGTCCGCATGCCATCGGTTGCGCCGGGATTTATGGAATTCGCCGCGTCTATCTCGCCGCGATTGAGCGACGCGAGAAGCGCTTCTTCGTTCGTATAAAATTTCACAATGAACGTGTCGATGTACGGCCGGCGCACGCCATTCCATGCTTTCAGGCGATACTCGATCGGTATACCCGAGCTGTTCTCACGGCGGCTTTCAATCCTGAAGGGGCCGCTTCCGACCGGCTTCTCGTTGAGCGTCGTAAATGGAAACTCTTCTGATGCGACTTCGCCCCAGAGGGACTTGGGCAGAATACCCAGGGTCAGGTTTTCGATGAAAGGGGCGTACGGGGCGTTCAGGGTGAAGACGACGGTCCGATCGTCGAGCGCTTCGACAAGGACACCTTCCCATTCCGCTCTTCGCGGACTTTTGATGTCAGGGTTTTGAGCGGCTTTGACGGTAAACACCACATCGTCAGCGGTAACGGGGCTTCCGTCATGGAAACGCGCGTCCTCCCGGATGGTAAGGGTGTAGGTCAGTTCGTCCTCGCTTATCTCGTATCCCTCTGCAAGATCAGGCAGCGGAGTGCCATCAGGACGCTTCCTCAGGAGGCCGGAAAAAACAAGTTTCGAAAGCGATTGGTCGGTTTCGGATATCGCCAAAAGGGGATTCACGAAGCGAGGAGAGCCGATCATACCTTCCCGGTACGTCCCGCCGTAGGCGGGGACCTTCGACGTGAGCGCAAGGGATACTCCCGCAAGCATGGTTGCAACCGCAAGCGCCATGGTGATCGCAAGCGCCCCGATGATGAGCCAGTCTAAGGGCCGCAAGAAGGCCGTCCGCTGTTTCAGCGTTTCAAGCGGAGGAAGCGCGATAGGCTTCTTGAGTACATTCAGGAATGCACGGAAAAAAGGCATATAGGGAAGTAAGACACCGAAGCTAGCGAACGAAGAGCGCGAGAAGCGAGGTCAATGCGAACAGTATCGCAAGGACTATAGACGCCTGGAAGAGGAACAATTCCGCCCCGCGGCGTTTATAGTACGTACCTCCTGCGCTGTCGCCGAATGCGCCGCCAAGACCAGCGCCCCTCTGTTGCAAGAGGATCGCTCCGATGAGAAGAATCGATAGAAGTATCTGGACCCCCGGAAGGAGGCTCTGAATCAAGGCCATAGTGTCTTATCGGCAAGGATACCATTTCTCCTATGCGACGGCAACCCGTGCTTGTTGGCCTTGGCTATCGGTGTTACAACGCTCGCTATGGGTGAGGAGAGGAAACCGCGCAACGAAGAGCCCCCATACGAAGGTATGGAATTACTTTGAAGGAGTGTTTTATCAGGGCTTGGCGATACTCGCCATCGTCTGGGAGGAAAAAGTCTACCCGAAACTTACTGACTTGCTTGCGCGTCTGAAGCGACACAGAACGCGGATGATGGAAAAATTGAATGCGACGATAGAAGAGATACGGGAGCGTAGAGGAGGGAAGCGGTAGGGTTTGACTCGGACCCCCGCGCTCCATATAATTGTGAAACTTCACGGATAGATTCCGTGTTCTTTAATAAGGTTAGTATAGAGAAGTATGGCAAAAGCGAAAAAAAGCGCTAAAAAAGCAACTGCAAAGAAAACATCCGGCTCGGTTCCCGTCCGTCCTTTGGCCGATCGCGTTGTCGTAAAACCGCTTTCTCCCGAGGAGGTTGCGCCGATGACCGCATCCGGCATAATCATTCCGGATTCGGCGCAGGAAAAGCCCGAACAGGGAACGGTGGTCGCGGTAGGAGAAGGAAAGTGGAACGAAGACGGCGATGCACGGATTCCCGTGTCGGTCTCGGTCGGAGATCGCGTCCTGTTTTCGAAGTATGGCTTTGAAACGGTGAAGATAGCCGGCGTTGAATATTACGTGATCGAAGAGCGAAACATATTAGCGGTCATAAGCAAATAACCTATGGCGAAAAAAATTCTGTTTGACGCAGCGGCGCGTACCGCAATAAAGAAGGGAATCGATATCGCAGCGCAGGCGGTCAAGGTTACGCTTGGTCCCCGCGGGAGGAACGTCATCCTTGATAAGGGATACGGCGGCCCGCACATGACGAACGACGGCGTCACTATCGCGAAGGAGATCTCCCTCAAAGATAAGTTCGAAAACATGGGAGCGGAGATCGTGAAGGAAGTCGCGAACAAGACGAACGATCTTGCCGGCGACGGTACCACGACGTCGGTCGTGCTGTTCCAAGCGCTCGTTGACGAGGGCATGAAGCATACGTCCATGGGATTGAATGCCATGGGCATCCGCCGCGGTATGGAAGAAGCAGCGGAGGCAACGGTGAAGGCCTTGAAGGCGCTCGCTAAACCCGTCCAAGGGAATAAGGACATCAGGCAGGTAGCAACGATTTCCGCAGAGTCCGAGGAGATCGGTGAGACGATCGCGGATGTCATATCGGAAGTCGGTCAAAACGGCGTCGTCACTGTCGAGGAATCGCAGACCTTCGGTATCGACAAGGAGATCGTCGAAGGTATGGAGTTCGATAAAGGATACGTTTCGCCCTACCTCGTCACGAATTCCGAGCGCATGGAGGCGGAATACAAGGACGCGCTCATACTCGTGACCGACAAGAAGATCGCATCGGTTCAGGAAATACTTCCGGCACTCGAAGCGGTGGCGAAAAGCGGAAAGAAGGAATTGGTCATCATCGCGGATGACGTTGAGGGCGAAGCGCTCGCGACATTCATATTGAACAAGCTTCGTGGCGCATTTTCAGTGCTTGCGGTCAAAGCGCCGGGCTATGGCGACAGGAAGAAGGAGATGCTTCAGGATATCGCTATCACTGTCGGTGCAACCGTAATATCGGATGATCTGGGTCTCAAGTTCGACAAAGTCGAGGTTTCCATGCTGGGTCGCGCATCCAAGGTCATCGCGTCAAAGGATTCGACCGTGATCGTGGGAGGCAAGGGCAAGAAATCCGACATCGAAGCGCGCGTCACGTCATTGAAAAAACAGTTTGAAGCTTCGGACTCGAAATTCGACAAAGAGAAATTGGAGGAGCGCATCGCGAAATTGTCCGGTGGTGTTGCGGTCATCCGCGTGGGTGCAGCGACGGAAACCGAGATGAAATATCTGAAAGACAAGATCGAGGACGCGGTCAATGCCACCAAGGCAGCGATCGCGGAAGGCATCGTCCCTGGCGGCGGTACCGCACTTGTGAAAGCGGCGCAGAAGATCGAATCGTCGGCAGATTGGAAGAAGATGAGCAAGGAAGAAGAGATTGGATACCGCATCGTCATGTCAGCTCTTATCCGTCCGCTGAAGCAGATCGCGATAAACGCAGGCAAGGATTCAGGTGATGTGGTAGTCGAGGAGGTTCGCAACTCAAAGGGCATGGCGGGGTACGACGCCGTCAAGGACGAGATCGTTTCCGACATGCTTGAAGCCGGCATTATCGATCCTGTCAAAGTGACCCGCGGCGGCGTGCAGCACGCGGTGTCGGCAGCGGCCATCCTTCTTACGACGGAAGCCGCGATTGCTGACGAGCCCGAAGAGAAGAAGGATATGCCGAACCCGGGAATGGGCGGAATGGATTATTGATCGCAAACAGGATGAATACGGAGAGCGCTCCGGGCCGCTAGGCCAAGTCTTACGCTCCGTATTCATACTGTTTGCTCCTGAGGGTGGAAAAGAAAAAAATACAGATATGCCACCCAAAAACCCCGCTTAAAGCGGGGTTTTTGTTACCTCTCCCTATAAGGATCAAGTAGTACTAGGTATGGAAAGAGCGAATAGGCTGAACGAAACTTACCAGGCGCACATAGGTCTGTGAAGAGAACATATCGAGGAATTTACGAATCAAGTGCATAGGGACGGAAGTTCCATGAACAGAAAGTTTCCCGAAAACCGCGGGAACAGAATCGCTCTGGCGGCTCAACTAAAAAAGCACCGGAGGGCAGCGCAAGGGAGAAGAAAGTTTTGGGATTTTTTGATACAATAGAGGGATGACACCACTCTATATCGTATTAGGAGTCGCCGCGGTTTTGGCCGCGTGGCTCATCGCTTCCTATAACGGCTTTATCACACTCGTTAACCGCGCAAAGGAAGCGTGGTCGGACATCGAAGTCCAGATGAAGCGCCGGTACGACCTTATCCCGAACCTAATAGAGACTGTAAAAGGATACGTTGCTCACGAGAAGCAGGCGTTTGAAAACGTCTCAAATGCTCGCGCTGCCGCGATGGGCGCTACTTCGGTTGCGGATCATGCGCAAGCAGAAAACATGCTGACCGGTGCATTGAAATCGATTTTCGCAATTGCAGAGGCGTATCCGGACCTTAAGGCGAACACCAACTTCCTTGAGCTTCAGCGAGAATTGTCTGACACCGAGAACAAGATCCAAGCCGCTCGCCGATTCTATAATCAGAACGTGATGGCCTTGAATACGGGGTTGGAGCAGTTTCCGGGCAACATCGTGGGGAACATGTTTAAGTTCGAAAAGCGCGAATTCTTCGAATTGGATGAAGCGGAAGCAGCGGCGCGCCAGCCGGTTGCGGTCAAATTTTAATCAAAATCCACGGGGATTTTGATATACTGAGCCGCTCATGGCCGACTTATACCAGGAACGTTCGGAAAACATCTGGAAGACAGGCCTATTAATGGGGGTCTTTTTCGCGATAGTCGTCGGTATCGGGTGGGCGATTTCCTGGTATTACGGCAACCCGTCAATCCTTTATATCGCTGTCGGGTTTTCCATACTCATGAATGTGGGCAGTTACTGGTTTTCAGACAAGCTGGTGCTATCGATGACGCATGCGAAGCCGGCGAGTCGCGCCGAGCATTTCGACCTGTACACGGTTACCGAAAACCTGGCGATCGCAGCAGGCATGCCGATGCCGAAGTTGTATGTCATCAATGACCCAGCGCCGAACGCATTCGCGACAGGACGCGACGAGAAACACGCAGTCGTCGCCGCAACGACAGGACTTCTTTCAATGCTTGACCGGACGGAGTTGGAGGGCGTGATCGGCCACGAGTTGTCCCACATCAAGAACCGCGACATGCTGGTGATGACCGTCGCGGTCGTTCTTGCAGGATTCGTTGCGATAATTGCCGACATGTTCCTTCGGGCATCCATGTTCGGAGGCGGGGGAGATCGGGATAACAAAGCAGGCGCGATATTGGCAGTAGTCGCAATCGTCGGCGCGATATTGGCGCCGATCGCCGCGCAACTCATACAGCTTGCGATATCGCGCAAGCGCGAATTCCTTGCAGACGCATCAGGTGCGCTTCTTACCCGCTATCCGGAAGGGCTTGCATCCGCGCTTCGGAAGATAAGTTCCTACGCTGCGCCTATGAGAAGCGCGAACCACGCAACCGCGCACCTGTTCATCGCCAATCCCTTCGGCGCTCGAGCGGCGAAGTTCGTGAACAAACTGTTTGCGACTCATCCGCCGGTTGAGGAGCGGATCCAAGCTTTGCTTGGCCGCTCCTAACCGGCGTCTGCCCTCCTATGGCCTTGCCTCCGGCATCGGCCATTTTCGCTTCGCGAAACCGGAAGAAATGAGAAGCAGTTCTCATTTCTTCCACCTGTCTCGAAGCGAAATTCAAGCGTTGCTTGGCCGCTCCTAACCGGCGTCTGTCCACTTCCTCCCTGCCTGCTCGCATCGGCGGAGGGCTTCCAACAGAAAAAAGCGGGCTCGCCAACCCGCTTTTCGACCTGTCTATCTATCTACCTTACTTCCCCATATGCAGGAAGGTTACATGCCTCGTGCTAGGCAGGCTCATGTACTTGCCAGCTCTGCCGTGAGCGCCGTCGGTCCCTCTCATCCGGTCTGGACCTGCCCCTCCTCCGAATATAGGCCTCCTCGGCATCGTCTCTATCAGGGACGAAAGCCGGTTCCGAACGCCGGACGGTGTCGGCGGTCCTTCCGCCTTCGCGCGCTTCTCCCTCCGTGTCGCCGCTCCCGTCATCAAGGATGATGCGCAGAACATCAAGTCCCTGATCATCAATCTCCACCTCCTGCTCAAGTTCTTCCGCTTCAAGTCGCGCTTCTTCCGCTTCCAATCGCTGGCGTCTCGCTATACCTTCGGCTTGCCGGGCTTCCTGTCCCAGCAGTTGCGCACGTATACCTTCATCGCGAGCACGCTTGGCAAGAAGCATCGCTTCGCGCATCGCCGCGAAGTGCTTTTCCTTTTGCCCGTTGTATGCCACTCGCTTCTCGCGCGCTACACCCTCCGCCTGTTCGGCTTCCTCCGCTTCTTTCTTGGCACGTTCCCGTGCTGCAATCGCGCGTTCACGCGCTTTGGCGTTTTCGCGGGACTGCTCCTCGGCATCTTCTACGATCTGCTGGCGACCGCGTTTCTTATCGTCGTTTATACGCCTTGCTTCGCTCAAGGCCCGGCGGGTACCGGCCTGTTCGGCGTCGCGGTCTCCCGCGTCGCGCGTAAACCTACCTTCGCCCTCGCCGCTATATGGATCTGACATGATATGAAATGAATAAACAATAAACGTGGACGTACTGTACGGCAAAAGCGGTTAAGAGAAGGTGAACGTAGCGCGTGACCATTTCATGAACCTTTGAGCGCGACGTTTATACACTTCTTTGGTACAATCCAGCGCTGTTGGAGACGTCGCATAGTGGTCTAGTGCGCTCGCTTGGAAAGCGAGTAGGGGGCAACCTCTCGCGAGTTCGAATCTCGCCGTCTCCGCATCTGTTTCAAATAATCGTTTTTGTGGTATGCTGAAGGAAGCACCAGGCAGTTGCCGAGCTCTAGTTTGGCTTTAGAAAAGGAATCTTGGTGTTGTTCTTTAAAGTTTTTTCTCCGCCTTTGTAAGACCAAACTAGGGCTCGGAGGAAAGTCCGAACACCCGCTTCAGCAATGAAGCAGCAGGATAACGGGTAACGCCCGTACGCTCGATAGCGCTCGAGCGCGCGTTGCGAACAGAAACGTCCGAGGCCGAAAGGCCGAGGACGCCCTTTGAAGCTTTACGCGAAAAAGGGCGAGCAAAACTATACGGTTAAATGTCCCCCGTCGCATATAGCTATGGAGGACATCAAAACCCAAGGTTTTGATGAAACGGCTAAATACGTATCCGGGTGCAAGGCCGTGCCCGTCATGCAGGAATGCATGCCGAGGAGTGCCGCTTGATCCGGCAGGTAACTGCCGAGACAGATAAATAACTGCCTCCGCGGAGAAATCCGCGAAGACAGAATTCGGCTTATCGGTGCGACGCGCGCAATATGAACCACCCCCGGGAAATCCGGGGGTGTTTCTTTTGGGGAATAGGAAACGACGCTTTCCTGCATGCGGTATACTCAACGATAGCGTATGAATGACATAGCTACCCCCGCGGGCCCGCAAAGCGGACCGCACCCCTCTTCCTGGAGCGTCCGCATCGTCGGCCTCCTCGCATTTCTTATCCCCGTCTTTCTCCTTCCGATCGCTGAAGTGTCTATCCCATTCACCAAGACGCTCATCGCGCTCGCGCTTGGGACCGTCCTTCTCATCCTCTTGATTGCAAGCGTGCTTCGGTCACGGTCGGTTGTTGTTCCGGTCCCGGTGACACTATTCGCGCTTCTCGCTCTTCCGGGTGCGTATCTTCTGTCGTCTTTATTCTCGGCATACCCAGCCCTTTCTTTGTGGGGGTATCAGCTTGAATTCGATACGTTCGGGTTCATCCTTCTCGGGAGCGCTCTGTCGATCCTGATCGCCTTTCTGGGGCTTTCCAGCCGTCACGTGTTTTCGGTTTTCGTGTGGCTCTTTGCCGGAGGGTGCGTTGTTATTCTTTTTGAGCTTCTGCAGCTTTTCTTCGGAGGACCGCTGCCGTCCGTTCTTTTCAGCGCACCGACGCTCAACCTTGTGGGGACCTGGAACGGTCTTGGTATCTTCCTCGGCCTTATGGCTTCGCTGGTCCTTATCGCGCTTGAATCCCTCGAGCTTCCTCGATTTCATCGCTGGCTTCTTCGCGCAACGCTCATCCTCTCGCTTCTTCTGCTTGTCCTCGTCAATTTCGGCACCGTCTGGATCGCCCTTGCAGTTGTCGCATTCGCAGTCCTTGTCCACGCGATACTGCAATCACTCCGTGGAGGGGAAAGCGCGGGA
>Ga0073934_10004779_pt1 | contig 21910 bp, 21 predicted proteins | sample LarsenN4metaG_FD_76834 | JGI IMG/M metagenome (GOLD analysis project Ga0073934, IMG submission 76834) | Hot spring sediment bacterial and archeal communities from British Columbia, Canada, to study Microbial Dark Matter (Phase II) - Larsen... ...
ATCCGCTTCCACTGTTCGTCATTCAACCAGAACAGATTGCTGCGCATGACCCCGATCCCTTTCCAAAAACGAATCAGGATCGTATTGTCAGGCCGAAAGAATTAATGAGTTTTGACCCTAGTCTAGCGGCGTGGGGTTGAGAAATCCAAGGTACGCCTGCCGCAGGATGGAGAGTGCTGCAACGACGATCAGCACGCCTTCGATGACCGCTGAGAAATACTCCACCTTGGAGTGTCCAAAGGGATGGCCAGCATCGGCTGGCTTGGCGCTCAAGTGAATGGCGAATAAGGCGACAATGGCTGTGACTACGTTGACGATACTTTCCAAAGCGTCCGAATAAAGCGCAATGCTGCCGGTCAGATAATAGGCAAAATACTTGAGGCCGAGAACGATTGTCCCGACCACCAAACTCCAAACTGCAAGTCGTCTCGTCCAGTCCATAGGCCGATCCGTGACAGAGTGTCGATCAGGTGGGCTAGAGGTTACACTGCCCGGCCTGGATCGGGGGGCATGACACCGAGCCGTACGAACAGAACACAACGGTAGCGGGCGTTCTGTCTGTCAGGATTGCACGCTCAGTACGAGACAGGAGCATCCCCATGATCAGCAGACGACGCCACCGCGTCAACGCATGATCGAAGACATGACGATCCGGAACATGTCTCCGAACACTCAGAAGATTAAGGCGGTTGGTTGCGTCAGGAAGCTAAGCAATATGTACCCAGATCGGCGTTTGCAGTCGGGCGACTAGCTTTCGATAGCTTCAGCTTGTCCGCAACAGTCCGCGCCCATGGTCTCGCCTCTACCCACGAGAGTCATATAAGCGCCCACGTTATCGTTACCACTATCATTTTGCCGTCGCCGGATTCACCACGATTTCGGCCCGCATCGACGGTGCATGCGTGCTGCATATCACCGGATAGACGCCTGGCAGATCGGCCAGGAACTCGACGCGGGTAACGTGTCCGCGCTTGAGTAAGAACGTCTTGCCTAAACCTCTGATTTCGGTCGGGTGCGAGGCGCCGTTGATGCCAATGAATTCCAGGGTCACGTGATCGCCTTGGTTGACCACGATCTGACTTGGCATCCAGACGTAGGTGGAGACTTCCCAACGCCCGGTCTGATCAGGCTGCCGAATGACATAGCCGCCGCCCGGCGGCAGGCGCTCCGTCGGGAAGGGCTCCTCGGCGATCGTGACGCCTCCGCGCGGTTCCACTGCCGCGATGGTGAAGAAGCGCTTGTTCGGCATCTGGGCGCGCGACGTAGCGAGATATGAGATCTGCCCAGCAAGCGCGATGCCGACCATCAAAACCGCCGATAATTTCGCCATGTGTCGCCTCCCTGCTCGTGTCTTTAGCGCCGTCGGTCAGCCTTCTTCCATCGGGGAGCGAGCCGCCTTGCATAAAGTTCGAGGCGGTGCCCGACCAAGCGATAGCCGAGCCGACGCGCGATATCGGTTTGCAGCCGTTCAATTTCAGGACTGCGGAACTCGATCACCTTTTCAGTCGCGAGATCAATCAGGTGGTCATGATGCATTTTCGACGCCGCTTCATAGCGGGCGCGGCCATCACGGAAAGCGTGCCGCTCGAGGATGGCCGCGCCCGCCAGTTGCCTGACGGTCCGATATACGGTGGCAAGAGAAATGCGTTCGTCCCGCTCCCTTGCGCGCCGATGAAGCTCCGGCACATCCGGGTGGTCCCTGGCTTCAGAAAGCACTTCAGCGATCAGCTTACGCTGGTCGGTCATCTTCAGGCCGCCCGCGCGGCACTGCGTCTCAACGCGGCGGGTCATGGTCCGGCCTGTTGTCCCATCCTTGCGTTACGACGAACCCGTGACAAAATCGAACAACAGCTTGATGTTAAGGGCGGCGATTACGACCGCGATAAACCCCGCGAATGCGATAAGCCAGCGCGGAGCGACGAGCTCGCCCATCTTGGCCTTATCGGCGGTGAACATGACGAGTGGGAAAACGGCGAACGACAGCTGAAGACTTAAGACGACCTGGGTCAGGATCAAAAGCCGCGCCGTGCCGCTCTCCCCGTACCAGATCGTCACAATGGCGGCCGGGACGATGGCGATCGCGCGGGTGACAAGCCGACGCAGCCAGGGCGGCAGCTTAATATTTAGAAAGCCCTCCATGACGATCTGACCGGCGAGTGTCGCTGTCACGGTGGAGTTGATGCCGCAGCACAAGAGCGCGATCCCGAACAAGGTCGGCGCGATCGCCAAGCCGAGAAGCGGCGCCAGCAGCGTATGAGCTTCGCCGAGTTCCGCGACATCGGTGCGTCCGGTCTTGTGGAAAGTGGCTGCCGCAAGGATCAGGATCGACGCATTGATCGTGAGTGCGAACATCAGCGCGAGCGTGGAATCGATGGTCGCGAACTTCAAGGCGTTGCGCTTCTCCAGGATGCTATCTCCATAGGCACGGGTCTGCACGATACCGGAATGGAGATAGAGATTGTGCGGCATCACGGTTGCACCGAGGATCCCGAGCGCGAGGTAGAGCATCTCGGGATTGGTCACGATCTCAGTCGTCGGCGCGAAGCCCTTGATGACCGCCGCCCAGTCCGGGTTGGCAAGGGCGATCTGTACGGCGAAGCAGACGGCGATCACGCCGAGAAGCGCGATGATCAACGCTTCCACGTACCGGAAGCCGAGTGTCTGGAGATAAAGAATCAGGAAGACATCGAGTGCCGTAATGATGACGCCGATTTCCAGCGGGATGCCGAAGATCAGATTGAGACCGATCGCCGTGCCGATCACTTCGGCGATGTCGGTGGCGACGATGGCGACCTCAGCGAGAAACCAGAGGACAATCGAAACCGGCCGCGGGAATGCGTCTCGGCAGGCCTGCGCAAGATCGCGCCCGGAGGCGATCGCGAGTCGGGCACACAGGGACTGCAGCACGATGGCCATGATGTTCGACACCAGCGCCACCACCAGCAGCGTGTAGCCAAACTTTGAACCCCCAGCGAGCGAGGTCGCCCAATTCCCCGGGTCCATGTAGCCGACGGCGACAAGGTAGCCTGGACCCACGAAAGCCGCGGCCTTGCGCCACGTCGGGCCCGTGGTTCGAACGGCAATAGACCGGTGAACGTCAGACAGCGAGGGTTCGCCTCGATCCCGACGCCACCCGTTGGACAGCCGCGTCACCCTGGCGTCCACAACCGGAATCCTCAGTCGCTGTTGCAACTCATTTGCAACAATACACCGCTGAGGGGCGTTTGCAAGCAACCGAAAGACCCTTTTGCGCGCCGCCCCGCTCCTGATGGACGACGCAGCGCGGGCCGGCTGTGGCGTTTGATCATGTCGGTGTGGGGAAAAGGCGCGGATCGCTTCGGGTCAAACGAAGGATCGGTCAAAGCCGCAAAGCGTCCGCTTCGCCCCCGAACGCGTGCATGTGCTGTGCTTGCGCGGTTGCGAAGCGATTAAGCTCGCCCCTTCAGCGAAAATCCCGGACGCCTGTTATCGCTCGACCGAAGCGCGCGCGGGCTGTTCACACCTCGCCTGGAACATACTAAAATCATCGAACTGTTTTGGTTGCAGAGGCGGTCATGCGCTTAGGGATTGTTCTCGCGCTGCTGACCTTCGTGCAATATGAGGCGCGGAGTTCACCCATAGACAAGGTCGTGATTGTCGAAGCGGGTATCTACTCCGCGAGGACTGTTGGGGATGTCGCGCGGCCGCACGATCCAACGGCCATCCATACCGTCGATCGGATTAAACTGCTTGAGAGCACCACAACGGTGCCAGCGCGAAAAGGAATTCGGTTCGGTTTTCGATACGTCATCCTGGGGTCGCCGAAGGGGACAAACGTCGAGCTGGGATTGGCGATCAATTTTCCCACGCCAGGCTTGCACGCACCCGGCAGCAACACAACGTATCTGCGCAGCGAAGTTACGGCCGTACGAACGATCGGAAGCACGGCCTACCGGGAATTCCACTTCGATCATGAATGGGAAATCATACCGGGCCTGTGGACCTTCGAGTTCTGGTATGGGGACCGTAAGGTGGGCGAACAAAGCTTCTGCGTTGTGCAAGAACTGCGGGAAAAGGATGCGGAACGGGTTGCCGGGCCGGAGGAATGTCCGGGGACGCCGGTGGGTTAGTCGGAGAAAACCGCCCCAACCCGCCGCTCTACCCTATCGGCCGGCTCCCTGCTGAGCGTTCCGCCTGGATCGGCGGACACGGCACGGAACCGTAGGAACAGAAGACGCAACAGTCGCCCGGCAGAGGTCGCAAGATAACGCCGCATCCGCTGCAGGCGTAAAGGCACTGGCAGGCGTTGATCGGCATTTCTTCGGTCTTGGCTATGCCGCAGCGAGGGCAAGTTATCACAGAGGTTGGGATCACGATTTCGCCTCGCGATTGTTCGGGTGAACAATCTTTCCTTTATCCATCGGCATCGTCAAACGCTTAGAACCCGCTCCGCGGCTCGGAGTTCCTCGTCCTCGATCTGAATGGTGACGTGGTCGATTTTGAACTCCTTGGCCAGTACCGCGCGTGCGTCACGCAATATGCGCCGGGCATCGTTCATATCCCTAACCACGACGTGTGCGCTCATGGAATCGAAGCCTGAAGTGATCGTCCAGACATGGAGATCATGGACGGCAGTTACCCCCTCGATGGCCATGAGTTTCCTTTCCAACAGTTCGACATCGACCTCGGGCGGCGTGCCTTCGAGGAGGATGTTCGTGACTTGCTTCAGAAGATTCCAGGTACGCGGGATAATGAATAGACCAATGCCGGCGCCGATGATCGGATCAGCGAGGGTCCAGCCGGTGAGCATGACGACAAGTGCCGCCGCGATGACGGCGAGGGAACCCAGCATGTCGCCAAGAACTTCGTAATACGCTCCCTTGACGTTAAGGCTTTCGGAGGCGCCACCGGCGAGCAGCCGCATGCTGGCGAGATTGACGAGCAACCCGGCCACCGCGACCGCGAGCATTGGCCCGCTCAGGATTTCGGGTGGCACGGCGAGGCGCAGATAGGCTTCGTAGAGAATGTAAATCGACAGGAGGAGTAATACGACGGCGTTCGCGAGCGCCGACAGGATTTCCGCCCGTAGGTATCCGTACGTCTTCTGCGGCGTCGCCGGACGCGCCGCGAAGCGGATGGCGAACAGCGCCAAGGCCAGCCCGCCCGCATCCGTCAGCATGTGCGCCGCGTCGGCCAGGAGGGCAAGGCTTCCCGTATAGAGGCCGCCGATGACTTCGGCCACCATAAAGGCAAGGGTCAGAGCAAGCGCGGCCGCGAGCCGCTTCCAGTGACGGGTAGCCGCAGAGCCGGCGGCTGCGTGTGCATGCGTGTGTCCGAGGGGCATTTGCGACCTTGAGGCTGACATCAGCCGAACGGCTGGCTTCGGAAACGCTCCAACTCAATGGGTTGTTTCATCTGCGCTGGCGTCTGCGCCGTGACACGTTTCGCGTCGCCGGAATCGCGACTTGATGCCGGGGCTAAATTTAGAACCGGCGCGACAGCCCGACGAAAGGATTAACGGTGTCAGCCGCGCGCGTAACTCCGAAGTTGACTCCGAAGTCGAGTTGCATGTTGTCAGTGAGCTTGTAGAGCAAACCGCCGCCCACCAGGACGATGCCACCGTGCGGGCTTTCATTGCCGAAGCGGGTGTAGACTTCGAAGTAGGTCGTCCACTGCGAATTCAGCTGATACGACACCAGACCGCTGTTGACGTATTCGACGTGATAGCCGACGCCGCTTTCATTCCTGATATACTCGAACTGCGTCATGACGCCGATGTCAACGTTGCCGCTCACCTTGTAGGCGAACGGGAAGGCCACGCCGCCTTCGACGTGCTCCGAGCCGACGCCATTGCGCACCGTCGGGATATTGATGAAGGGAACCATGCCGAACGCGGTCGCTCCGGGATTCTGGAAGGTGTCGTTGCCCCAGAAATTGATCTTCGGCCGGATTTGCAGCACGTCGGGGCCCGCGTTCCAAGTCCGGCGGGCGCCTCGGTCATGCGCGTGCGCACCGCGTTGTAGGGCTGCAGTACGAAGCCGAGCTCGGTGTTGCTGGTGACACCGACCCGAAACGTGGTGGCGCCGAACAGGAATTTCTCGGTGACGGTCCCGTCCTGGTCGGGGCGCGACCGCGTGTAGTTGAACATGTCGGATTCGAGCTGCAGGCGGCCGGGATTGATGGTGAACGGCCCTTCGGTGAGGTCAGGCCGGTCGGTGCCGAACTCACGCAGCCGGTTGTCCGGTGTTGGATTGAAAATCGTGTAAGGGCCGTTGCCGTTTTGCGCCACGGCATCGCCACCGGAAGCCACACCGCACAAGACCAAGCCCACCGGCGCCGATATCAGCCGTCGCGACGCATGTGCCATATTCGCCCCACCCCACCCAACATTCCACACGCAAATCAGGATCGAATGCAATAGGGCATGGTCCAAGGTTCACCGGCCATCCCGACGTTCCAGTTTTGGTAATGCCTTGACCCCATCCAGGTTCAACGTCCAAAATCTCAACTCCGCCTCCAGTACGCGCTGGCCCAGTTCATTGGCGACCCGCTCGTAGTCGCTGCCCTTCGAGCGCACATGGAGTGAAATCAACTCGGCGCGCGGCGAAACAATAAGAAACTCGCCAACCAAAGGATGGAGGTGAAACAGTAACACGTAGGGAACGTCTCCCGTGGGGACCACGGGCACATTGAATCCATGCGGAAAGAAGCGCCCCGCTTCCGCTTCGACCGATATCTGCTTGAAGGCGCACTCGGGCGTCAGATGGGCCACGCCAAGCTTCCCGCACACCGTCTGAAGGTTGACGCGCCATCCACTCGCTTGCACGAACTCAATGAGTGCCGAAAAGGAAGCTTCTGCATTTTGTCCGTCGGAAGCCGCCGTTTCGGCTCGAGCTGGCGCGAAACTGAACGCGATCAGCGTCGCGACGCAAACGATCGCGCGGGGAACGCGCCGCACCCAATGTCTTGCCGCTTGGGAAAGCATGTTCGCCACCTAGGGGCGGAAACGTGCCTGACCAGACTTGCCGCCAGCAGTTCGCAACGTCACCGTTATCGTCGCGCCTTTTACGGTCGACTTCGCCTCGCCGCGCAGCGCGCTACCGTCGGCCGGTTCGAGTTTGACGGTTTCGCGGTCTTTGCCGCGTGTGACCAGAGCCGAGGCGGTAAAGCCCTTGGTGGAGGTCGGCTTCACCGCCTCGTCGTAGATATTGATGGTGATCGTATTGCCGGATGTAAGCAGCTCGGCATGAAGGCCGGCAACGTCCTCCATAGGACCGCCTTTGGGCCCCTTCTCACCATGGCCATGTTGTTCGGCAAGCGCGGCGGTCCCAACAATCAGCGCCGCGATGAACGCCAGAGCGTACTTCATGGATGTTCTCCTGTGGGTGTGGTGGCTTGAGGTTGAACGGATTCCTCGGCGGCAACGTCCCGCGTCTCACGCCCAAGCAGAACGTAAAGCGCGGGAAGGACGAAAAGCGTGAGGAGAGCCGAGGAGATAATCCCGCCGATGACGACGGTCGCAAGCGGGCGTTGGACCTCCGCGCCCGGTCCGGTCGCAATCGCCATCGGAACGAAGCCCAGCGGTGCGACTAGCGAGGTCATCAGCACGGCGCGCAGCCGCATCAACGCGCCCTCACGCACGGCTTCAACCAAGGGGCGACCCTGCTCGCGCAGACCCTGGATCGCAGCGATGATAATGAGGCCATTGAGGACGGCGACGCCCGACAGCGTGATGAACCCGACGCCGGCACTGATCGACAGCGGAATATCGCGCAGCAGCAGTGCCGCGATGCCGCCGGTCAGCGCCAGCGGCACCCCACTGAAGACCAGCAAGGAATCGAGCGCCGAGCCGAGGCTCATGAACAACAGGATGAAGATCAGTAAGAGGGCTATGGGCACCACGATCATGAGGCGCTGCGTCGCGGACGCCAATTGCTCGAACTGCCCGCCCCAGCCGATCCAGTAGCCGGTCGGCAGCTTGACCTGGGCGTTGATTTTTTGCTGTGCCTCGGCGACGAAGGAGCCGAGGTCGCGTCCACGCACGTTGGCACTGACGACAATACGCCGCGTGCCGTTTTCCCGGCTGATCTGATTTGGTCCGGGAGCGATGTCGATCTGCGCTACGGCCGAGAGTGGAACGTATCGAACGCGCGCCAGCGGTGAATTCGCCCAGACGGCACGAACGGTTGATGCCTGCGCTTGCTCCTGCGTCTCCGGGACGGGAATAGGGATGGCTCTGATCGCCTCAAGATCAACGCGAAGATTCTCGGGTAACCGAACGACGATCTCGAAGCGCCGGTCGCCTTCGAAGACATGGCCGGCCTCCTTGCCGCCAACTGCGATTTCGATGATCTCTTGCACATCAGCGACGCTGATGCCGTATCGAGCAAGTGCCGGGCGATTGAGCCTTACGGTGAGCATCGGCAGACCAGCGACCTGTTCGGTTTTCACGTCGGCGGCGCCTGGTATCGCTTGCAGGACGGTTTGCACCTGTCCCGCGACGGCAATGAGCGTATCGAGGTCGTCGCCGAAGATCTTGACCCCGACGTCGCTGCGCACGCCGGAGATCAGTTCGTTGAAGCGCATCTGGATCGGTTGGGTGAATTCATAGTTGTTGCCGGGAAGCTGCTCGACGCGCCTTTCGATTGCGGCAGCCAGATCGGCCTTCGTTCGGGCGGGGTTTGGCCATTCGGCACGCGGTTTCAACATTATAAAGTTGTCGGCGACATTTGGCGGCATCGGGTCCGTTGCAACCTCGGAGGTGCCGATCTTTGCGAATACCTCCTTTACTTCGGGGAATTCTTTAATCGCCCTTTCTAGCCCCCCCTGCATTTCCACCGCTTGGCTCAGACTTGTTCCCGGAATTCGCATGGCGTGCATGGCGATGTCGCCTTCGTCGAGGCTTGGTATGAACTCAGCTCCCATCCGCGAAGCGAGGACGCCTGTCACCAATACGAGTACAACGGCCGCAGCGACAATCGGAATTCGGGCCCGTATCGAGGCGTCAAGAAGCGGGACGTAGGCACGGCGAGAAACCCGCATGAGCCAGTTGTCGTGCTCGGAAACACGCCCGGTAACAATCAGGGCGACGGCGGCCGGGAGAAACGTGATTGAGAGGAGTGCTGCGGCGGCGAGCACCATGAGCACCGTGATCGCCATGGGCGTGAACATCTTGCCCTCAACGCCGGTAAGCGTGAGGATGGGAAGATACACAACCGCAATGATCACCATGCCGAACAGTGCCGGGCGGACGACCTCGCGCGCGCCTGCAAGGATGGCCTCGAACCGTTCGGGAGCGGTCAGAAGGCGTCCGCGCCGGTGTTGCTCGGCCGCCAGCAGGGCAAGGCAGTTTTCGATGATGATGACCGCGCCATCGATGATGATGCCGAAATCAATGGCTCCCAGACTCATCAGATTGGCGCTCACCCGGTAGTGGACCATGCCGGTCATCGTGAACAGCATCGACAGCGGAATGATGCAGGCAGTTGCGACCGCGGCGCGGATGTTGCCGAGGAAGAGGAACAGGATCACGATGACGAGCAGCGCCCCTTCGAGGAGGTTCTTCTCAACGGTCGCAATCGTCGCTTCAACGAGATGGGTGCGATCGTAAACGGTCCTTGCAACGACTCCTTCGGGCAGTGAACGCGCAATCTCCTGGAGCTTGGCGGCAACGCGTTGGGAGACGGTCCGGCTGTTCTCGCCGATCAGAAGCATGGCGGTGCCCAGCACGGTTTCTTCGCCGTTGAGCGTGGCGGCTCCGGTGCGCAGCTCGCGGCCCTCCCGCACCTCGGCGACATCTCTGACCCGCACCGGAACGCCACTCCGGGTGCCGATAACAATGTCTTCGATCTCGGCGGTAGTCGCGACCTGGCCGGGGGTGCGGACGAGGTACTGTTCGCCATTGCGTTCAATGTAACCGGCGCCAACGTTTGCATTGTTGGCGGCGAGCGCCGTCATCACGTCGCGGAAGGAAAGCTTGTACGCGATCAGTCGCGTCGGGTTCGGAAGCACGTGGAACTGCTTCTCAAACCCCCCGATCGAATTGACCTCGACGACACCGGGAACCTGACGCAGCCGGGGCTTAACGATCCAGTCCAGAATGGTCCGCAGATCGGTGGAGGTGTATGGCTCGTTCCTTGGAGTGCGAGCTTCGGTCTTGGCCTCGACCGCGAACATGTAGATTTCGCCGAGACCGGTCGAAATGGGCCCCATCGCTGTTTGAATACCCTTCGGGAGTTGATCCTTGACCTCCTGAATGCGCTCGTTGACGAGCTGGCGCGCGAAATAGATATCCGTCCCGTCCTTGAACACGACGGTTACTTGGCTGAGCCCGTACCGCGATAGGGACCGGGTATAATCGAGATGCGGCAAGCCGCCCATTGCCGTCTCGATCGGGAAAGTGATCCGTTGCTCGACTTCGAGGGGCGAATATCCCGCCGCCGTGGAATTGATCTGCACCTGCACGTTGGTGATGTCGGGAACGGCATCGATTGGCAATCGCGTGAAGTTCCAAGCGCCGAGGACCGCCAAGCCGAAAACGGTCATCATAACGAGCCAGCGCTGACGGATGGAGAAGGCCAGGATGGCGTCGATCATCGGGATTCCTCGTTTGCCTGCTCGCCCTTCTCGCGGATGCGGAGGAAGGACGTGGCTGCCGAAGTGTAGATGACGCCGTCACCTTTCTTACCGGTCCACGCGGCCAAGGCGATCATGCGGCAAACAGAAGGTGCTGTTTCCGTTGGGCAGACCATCTGCAGCTTCAGGTGCGCGTGATAAGCGAAATCGTATTCGGTTGCGGTGTACGCACCGCCGGTGCCCCGGCCGCGCCCCTGCCCGCGCACCTCTGTCAGCGAGAAGCCGGGAAACGGTGAAAGGTCATGCAGGGCGCGGATGACTCGTCCTTCCATCTGCGGTTTGATTAGCGCCGTCACAAGCGTCATTTCGGGTTCAGTGCTCATGAGCAGCCGTCCCTTTCGCGATTTCCGCCTTGATGATGAAACTGTTCTTGGCGGCGTATAAGTCGCCTTCAAGCAGCCCGAACGTGATTTCAGCGTGCTCGGTGTCGCGTTCACCGACCTCGACATCACGCGGCTCGAATTTGATCCCGCTCCGCACAAACACGACTGTCCGGTTCTCCAAAGTTTGAAGGGCGATCGATTTGACCGCGATGTCGACGGGCTTCTCAGCGAGCAGCAGGCGGCCAGTGACGAATAATCCGGGCCGTAGGCGCATATCCGCGTTTGCAATGACCGTGCGTGCGAGCGCACTCTGCGTGTCGCTGTTTCCGACCGGCGACAGGTAAGTGATCTTCGCCTCAATGGTGGCGCCGCCATCTTCCGCGTCAATCAACACGGTGTCACCGAGGCGAACTCGCTTTAGATCGCGGCGGTATATTGAAAAGTCGACCCAGACAGTGGACAGGTCCGCGATGGTGAAGATGTGTTTCTGCTCCCCGACATGCTCGCCGAGCGCGACCTGCCTGTCGATGATGGTTCCGGATAACGGGGCTCTGAGGTCGTAAGTGGTGAGACTCTGGTTGCTTTCAATCTTCGCAAGCAGATCACCTTTTTGAACGCGGTCGCCGACGCGTTTGGTGATTTCTCTAGCGACGCCTGGAAAGCGTGGCGTCACCTGTACGAGCGTCTCCTGATTGGGCTGTAGGATACCGTTGAGAAGGAGGCTGTCGCGCAATACCCCGGGCCCGGCCTTTTCCAGCTCAATGCCCGCGGCTGCCACCCTTGCATCGCTCAATTCGACACCCTCGCCGGCATGAGGGGCATGGCCGTGCCCAGTCGGCGGCGTACTGGTGGGAGCATTGCTGGAAGATCGCTGGACGTACAACGCCAAGCCTGCCACCAGCACGACGGCAAGAATCGCAATGGCGCCGGCACGAGAGAATCGCATCATCGGCCTCTTTCACGCGTCAGTGTGAGCGAAATTCCGGTTAAACCTTCGATGGTCGCAACGGAGGTGTGAAAGCTCGTCAAAGCTTCCTGTTCTCGTAGGACGGCTTGGGCCGCGGTGGTTTGCACGTCGAGAACTTCGAGCAGGGTGTAGCGTCCCTGGCTGTAGCCACCCTCGATGGTTTCGACGGCCCGTTGCGCGTTTGGAATGGCGGAATTTCGTAACAGGGCAATCTCGCGCAACGCTCCGTTGAGCGTGTCGTAAGCCTTTGCGAGAGTCAGGATCAGCGTTGCTTTGTTGACCGCGCGTTCGGCTTCAACTTTTGCCCTCGCCGCCTGCGCCTCTGTGATGCCGCCAAGATTCTGATCCCAGACCGGGATTGGAATCGAGGCGCCAATACGCACTGCGTTGTCGTTCGTGTCCCTGAAATGGCGCCAGGCAAGTTCAACCTTGATATCGGGAATCGGCTTTAGCCGCGCCGAAAGTAGCTCGGCATCACGCTGTGCCCGGACCGCCGTCCACCGGATGAGCTGCGGATTGCGTTCAAGCCTTTGCAGCAGGATGGAAAAAGTGACCGGCTTGCCAATACGGCTGAAGTCGCCCGTCACGTATGAAAAGTCGACTCTGGCGGCTCCCATGAGCATGGCAAGCTCGCGCCGATGGATGGCCAGCGCCGTTCGCGCGCGCTCGCGCTCGGCCCGCACGAGGTCGGCCGCGAGGTTTATCCGTGCAATTTCTCCGGGAGAAGAAGCGCCGGCATCCACACGCCGCTGCAGAAGCGGTGCAAGCCGGTCGAGCGAGGCAACCTGGGCGTCGAAGAGCTGGACCTTGCGCTGACCCGCCAGAACGTTGAAGAACGCGACCGCCGTGTCTGAGAGAATTTCTAGCCGGGTCGCTGTGAATTGCCAGCGTGCACTTTCCAGTTCAGCCGAGCCGACCGCGATGCGGGCGTCTCGTTTGATGCCCAGTTCGATCGCCTGGCTAAGCTGAACGGTAGTTTCCGCGGAGCGCAAGCCGCGGTAGTCGCCGCTACCGAAGGCATTATCCAGTTCAAAGGAAACCTCCGGATTGGGGATGGCACCGGCCTGAATGCGCTTACCAGTCGCAATACCAATTTCCCTGCTGGCGACAGCAAGCTTAGGATTGCCAGCGACGGCGCGGTGAAGTGCCCTGGTAAGGGTCAACACTCCCTGCTGTTCAGCAGAAGAGTCGACCGGGAGGCAAAATAGAAATCCAAGCGCGACTGCGCAGTACGCAACACGACGGAAAAGCATGATGACAACCCGAACGGAAGAATCCGGAAAGCCTGACGCGCAGGCGCGGGATCAGCCTTCAGGTCGTCGGTTTCGGTGGGGGCGTGTCGGTGAGTAACGGAGCAGGCTGATATTCGTGCACCTTCAAGGAAGGCTCGATCGCGACAGCTAACGCGGTCACAACGTCGGGGGCGTTTACCGCAACCGCGATCAGTGTACATCCATGGCAGTGATCAATAGCCGTCGAGTTGTCTGGCGCATCGGGCGCATTGTCAGGCAGGGCAACTGATTGCGAAGCAACGGCCGTCGCTGCGACCCCGGCATGCTGGAACGTGTGACCCACATTTACTGCCACGAGCGCCAAAACGCAAAGCGCCGCCACCATTCGGCGTAGCGCCGGCCTAAATTTGCCGGTCAGCGATCGTATCAGTGTACCGCGCACCATGAATGATTAATACGGGTACCTCTAAACGAGGTCAAGGCTGGCCCGAGGAGGCCACGCACTTGCACTTGACTTGTCGCGGCCGACAACGAGCTTGCTGCCGCTCCCAATAGCTATGTTATATCTTTCTTGAGCGCGCGTGAGATGCCCAGCCTAATCGCACATTAGACTGGCACCCGCATGGTGGGATCATCGAGTTCACGAACTTCGGCCCTTCGAGGATCCCGATCGTTTGACCATGTTGCTCGGCCCCCCGTCCACTCACCGAACATGCATTGCTTAGCGTCTCACTGCGAACGTATCGCTGAAGAGCCAAAAAAGAGCCAAATCGGAAATGGCGACCCCGGCATGATTCGAACATGCGACCTATGGTTTAGGAACCTGAGCTTCAATAATTTGAACCGAAGCTCTCAGACGTGAACTAACCAAGAGACAGAATCGAGCGGGCGGGGCCGCCTCCCGGCCTGAGGCCTGGCGCCCCTTGTAGGATTCGAGATCGATCGTAAATTCCTGAGTTTCGCGCTTCGTCGCATCTCGGATAGCATTTCGGCATGAACCGCTCCGCCATATTCTACGCCCTTGCGTCTGCCGCGCTATTTGGCCTCTCGACGCCCGCAGCCAAAGTCTTGCTTGGATCGATCCACCCGGCTGTGCTCGCCGGCTTGTTCTATTGCGGCGCTGGCGTGGGAGTGGCGCTACTGCGCAGACTCGGCATGCGCATTTTGGGCCGGAGGGATGCTCGGGAGGCCGCGCTTGGGAAGCGGGATTTCCCGTGGCTCGCCGGGGCCATCGTCGCAGGGGGCATCGTCGGGCCCTTGCTCCTAATGTTCGGACTTACGCAAACCGATTCCGCCACAGCATCGCTACTCCTAACAGTGGAAGGCGCTGCAACGGCATTGTTGGCGTGGTTTCTGTTTCGCGAGAATTTCGATCACCGGGTCGCTCTCGGCATGGTCTGTCTTGTTGTGGGTGCCGCCATCCTGTCCTGGTCTGGATCGCCGACGATTGAGAATCTCATCGGCCCGCTTGCCATCGTCGGAGCTTGCCTTGCCTGGGGCTTGGACAACAACCTCACGCGCCGAGTCTCGCTCTCAGACCCGCTCCAAATCGTAGAGATCAAGGGTCTGGTGGCGGGTCCGATCAACCTCGCGCTTGGGCTTTGGGCCAAAGGTTCGTTCCCCCCGGCATCCCCGCTCTTCATTGCAATGCTCATCGGCTTCGTCGGTTACGGGCTAAGCCTCGTTCTCTTCGTGCTCGCGCTACGTCATCTGGGTGCGGCTCGAACGGGCGCTTATTTTTCGACCGCGCCATTTCTCGGCGCAGCGGCCGCGGTGATCGCGCTGGGAGAGCCCGTCACGGTCGGCCTCCTAACCGCGGGAACAGTCATGGGCTTCGGGGTCTGGCTGCATCTCACCGAGCACCACGAGCACAAACACGTTCACGAACCCACGTTGCACACGCATCCCCACATTCACGACGAACATCATCGGCACGAGCACGACGATTCCGATCCGCCCGGGGAGTCTCACTCCCATTCGCACACGCACGGCCCGCTCAGCCACGCCCATCCGCATGCGCCCGATATGCATCACCTCCATCGACACAAATGAGAAAGCCAAACGCTAGGGATGGAGGTTAGCGAGCGCAGCAACGCTAGTCCTGACGGGCAGACAACCGTCAATCGGAGATAATCGAGGCCTATTCAAGCGGCGTGGCCACCTCGACCTGACGCGTCGAACTGTCACTGGTATTGAAAGCAATGGGCGTTGTCCCTGAGGTCGGCATGGGCGCGCTGCGGTTTAGTTTGGGGCGCGGCACAACGCTTGAAGTAATCAGAATCGTAATCGATCGCTTTCAGGACGTTTTTGCGGCATGACGGAGGAAGTGGTTCAATGCAACTTCAATCGACACTCACCTGCCCGCGCTGCCGCCAACAGGCTACGGAAGTTATGCCAACGAACGCATGCTAGATTCTCTATTAGTGTAAGAGTTGCGGCACCGTTCTCCGTCCGAAGTCCGGAGATTGTTGCGTGTTTTGCTCATACGGTGACATCCCATGCCCGCCGGTTCAGGAAGCTAAGGGCTCCGGTCGCTAAGACCGGCGATGGCTACTCTTCCTGCACTTGCGGCATTTCGTTTCAATCAAGCGTCAAGTCGGACTTTGCGCTCGTAATAGGTCCAAAGGAGAGGAAACAGCCGCGGATTGAATGTGCCTTCGGCGCAATCTCGCGCCTCATCCGGACTGAGCGGGATCGCCCCTCCGAGAATTTCGGCCTGCAATTGGATGCCGGCATTCTCCTCCAGGAAGGTGCACGCGAAGAACGCTTCCTCTGCGCTCGCGCCGACGACCACGCTGCCGTGACCTCGCATCTGCACGACCTTCTTGTCGCCAAGCGCACGAGACAGGTCGGCGGCCTGCTCGTCGTTGACCACAAGGCGCGGATTGTTCCAGGTCGGCACGCCGTCGCGGAGAAACGAGCCGTGCAGGAACACCGGAACCACCTCCTTGCCGGCGACGCCAAGCGCCCTTGCATGCGGCCCATGCAGATGCGCGATGCACATGGCGTCCGGACGGTCGCGGTGGATCTGGGTGTGGATGCGCCACTCCAGCGGGATCAATCCGCCGGGATGCTCGATAATCGTGCCGTCGATGTCGTAGACGAAGATATTCTCCGGGCGCACCGTCGCCTTATCGGTGCTCGCCCCCGGGCTGATGAAGCAGCGGTTGGTGCCGGGAACACGGACCGATACGTGCCCGAACATTCCGATCGTGCCCTGCAGGTTCAACATCCGCGCCAATGTCGCGGTCTTTTCGCGCAGCAAGGCGTCATCGCTCATGGCACGGAAGCCTCCAGTCGATGTGAGATCAAGCCAGCGCGTTAGACGCTTTTGGATCAAGCATGATCTTTTTCCGAAAACCGGTTCCCAATTTTCGGGATCATGCTCATTGCGATTTCGCCACGCCCGCCCGTTGAATGATGTCGCCCCAGCGATCGATTTCAGATGCCAGGAATTTCTGCAGCGCCGGCGGCGGCTCGCTGTCCACCGGAATGGTGCCGAGCTTGATCATCAGCGCCTGGATGTCAGGCATGGCGGCGACCGTCTTCATCTCGGTGTGCAGCTTGTCGACAATCGGTCTGGGCGTCGCCGCCGGCACGCACATCATGGTCCAGCCGACGGCATCGAAACCGGGAACGCCGGCTTCGTCGATGGTCGGGGTGTCGGGCACGACCGGCACCCGTGTGGTCGAGGAGACGCCCAGCGCTCGCACGGTGCCCGCGGCGATCTGTGCCACCACGGTTCCGGTATCGGCGAACATCAAGTCGACGTGGCCTGCAATCACATCGTTCAGACCGGGCGGCGCGCCGCGATAGGAGACACCGTTCATCTTGGTGCCGGTCATGGCCTGCAACAGCTGGGCGTTCAGGTGCAACGACGAGCCCGGCCCGCTGTGGGCGTAGGATATCGCTCCGGGCTTCTGCTTCAGCAGCGCAATCAACTCTGGTATCGATTTTACCGGCAGCTTGGGATTGACCACCAGCACAAGTGGTGACCGAAACAGCAGATGCACCATCTGGAAGTCTTTGAGCGTGTCAAACGGCAATGACTTGAAGAGGCTGGGATTGGCGGCAAACAGACTTGCCGCTGCGAACACCATGTGCCCGTCGGGCGGAGACTTGGCGACGGCCGTCGTCGCGATCACGCCGCCGCCGCCGCCGCGGTTCTCGATCAGAACCGGCTTGCCCAGGCGTTCCTGCAGCTTCGGCGCCATCGCGCGCAGAATTGCGTCGATGCTTCCGCCGGGCGGGAACGGCACCACGAACGTGATCGGTCCGGTGGGATAGGTCTGTGCCCGCGCCGCGATCGATTGGACGAGCAGGCCGGCAAGCAGTACGACAGCCGCAAGCATGGGTCGCCGAATAATCATGCGCGTCCTCCCCTGGGATGCTCCACAGTACATGCCTCAGCTAGGTGCGTATACGCTGGCTGTGATTAGTCGAAACCGGACTCAAACTCCAAGAGATGACTGATAACAAATCTAAATGCTTTGGCATGACCATGCAGGTCAGCGCAGGCACGCTTGCAGGAAAGCAATTACCTGAGGCGTGGCGAGCGTGGTTGCGATCCTGTTCGCCTCGGGCTCTTTCCGGTGCATGAAGCCATGCTCGGCGTCGGGATGAAACTGCACGGTCGTGGGCGCACTCCGCCGGTGAAGGGCCTCCTTCAATGTCCCGTACGTGTCCGCGCTGGTCACGTGGTCGTGGCCCGGCTGCATCAGGTGAACCGGGCAACGGATGGCGTCGGCGACCGCGAGTGCATCCTGCTGCTGGTTCGGGAGCATCGGCATCTCGATCGTCGGATAGGCGACCGCGCAGGCTTTGATCCGCTGGTCTTGTGCCGCGAGCAGCAGCCCGTAACGGCCACCGAGACAGAATCCGATCGTGCCGAGCGACTTCACGCGCAAGCCGCCCAGCATGAAATCGATCCATTTCGACAGCATGGCGGCCACGCCGGCGTCCGTCAGCGTGCGCGAGCGCTTCCGGGATTCCTCGTATTCGGTCACCAGCGGCAGGCCTGAATAGGGATCCCACACTGCTGCCGCTAGCCCGGCATGGGCCAACCCGTCCGCAAATCCCCGAGCGAATGGATTGACGGCGAAAATGGTCGGCAGGATCAGCACGCCGCCCTGAGCCCCGCCCTCCGGCTGCGCGAGATAGCCGTGCAGGCCTTCGCGCGCTATGTCCTCGGTCTTGATCGGCATGTTGGCTCGTCCAATTTTCGGCCGCCGTCCTGCATTCTTGCTTTGCTCGATCCTTGGCACAAGGGGCCACGGCGACGCGAGACTGATCGAGACTCGAACGATGCGCGATTCGGTGGGCTTGCTCTGGGTTTGCCCGCGCGGCCACGGTAGTCTTTCACGACGACCGTACCATCGCGGGGGACATCCATGGCGGACCTGAAGCTCACCTTGGCATGCTGGAATTACGACCGGACGCGGGCGCTTATGGACGGGAGTGTCCGTGCGGAAGGCATCGAACTCAAATACGAAAATCTGTTTCCGGCAGTCACTTTCCACCGCATGATGAAGGACAGGGAATTCGAGCTTTCCGAGCTCGGCCTGACGTTCTACCTCGCGACGCTGCACCTCGACGATCCGCCGTTCGTCGCGATCCCGGTCTTTCCGATGCGGGTGTTTTCGCATTCGGCGATCTACATCAACACCAAGAGCGGGATCGAATCGCCCAAGGATCTGATCGGAAAGAAGGTCGGAGAATTTTTTCTGTACGGCCACGATGCGGGCACGTGGACGAAGGGCATCCTGAGCGACGAGTACGGCGTGCCGCCGGACTCCTGTCCTCATTACATCGGCGGGGTGGAGAGACCGACGCCGCCCTTGGAATGGTTTCCATTGAAGCCGCCGCCAAACTTCAAGGTCACTCATATCGGCACTGCCACCACGCTCGACGCCATGCTCGAAGCGGGCGAGATCGACGCCCTCCATTCCGCGCTGGTGCCGCCCTCGATGCTCAAGAAATCAAAGAACGTCAGACGCCTGTTCCCTAACTTCGAAGCCGTCGAGCGCGACTATTACAAGCGGACGGGCATCTTCCCAATCCAGCACATCATCGCCATCAGAAAGGACGTCTATCGGGAGAATCCCTGGATCGCGCAATCGCTCTACAAGGCGTTCAAAGACGCGCGCGACCTTGCCTACGACATGTACCGGTACCAAGCGGCCAACATGCATCGGATGTTTATGATCCCGTGGATGACCTACCATTGCCTGGAGACCGAGGATCTCCTTTCCGAGGACTGGTATCCCTACGGATTGAACCGGAACCGTAAGCCGCTCGACACTTTTCTTCGCTACCACCACGAACAGGGGCTTTCGAAGCGCCGTTTCACGCCCGAAGAACTATTCATGGCGGAAACGCTGACGGATTGAGTCGACATCACGCTCCTTGTTCCACTCTGAACCGGAATCGAACGCTGTTTGTTGGCGTCGACACAAAAACCTAGCGCATCTTATCTTCGAGTGCGTCCAGCATGTCGGTCTGCTTATCCGGCTCACCGTCTATAGGGACGCCTATAGCGATCCATGCCATGCAATAGCGAGTCAAACACCACGTTTGTTGCCCCACGCCAAAACGTGAAGCTGCGGCAATACAGTGGCGTCGAACCAACGATCCGCGACGACCTTGCTCACGAGCCAGCGCAAGCGACTCATAAGGTCATCAAAATCCGCCTCGTCGGCAAGCGGTCTGCCGGCGGCAATCAACGGCGCTTTATTGCCTACCTGTAGGTATATCGGAAGAGACGGATAGCGGGCAGCCACCGTCTGGTGACCTTCCCGAAAATTCCGTCCGCGTGGGCTTGGCAATGTGAGACGGAATCGGCGCATCCTCTACCGCGATGCTTGCCCTGCTTCACCTGCTCTGTGCTCTAGTCTTCGATTGGTTCAAGTCGCGGCGCCGGCTTGAGATCGAGAACCTGTATTTGCGCCATCAGCTCAATATCGCGATGAGGAAGGCTCCGCAGCGGCTTCGGCTGCGCGGAGCCGATCGGGCATTCATGGTCTGGATGACATGGCTCTGGCCAAACCTGCTCAGCCTGTCGCGCGTGGTACAGCCGGACACGATCCTGCGCTGGCATCGAGCAGGGTTTCAAGCCTACTGGCGTTGGAAGTCCTACGGTCAGCCGGGACGTCCCAGGATCAGTCGCGAACTGCGCGAGCTCATTCGGCGGATGAGCCGGGAGAACCGGCTCTGGGGTGCGCCCCGCATCCACGGTGAATTGCTCAAGCTTGGGTTCGAGGTCGCCGAGTCGACGGTCTCCAAGTACATGATCCGCCATCGCGGGCCACCGTCGCAAACATGGCGAACGTTTCTAAGCAATCATGCGGACGCGATCGCAGCGATCGATCTGTGCGTGGTTCACACGGCAACATTCGAGCGCCTGTTTGCACTTTTTATCATCGGTCATGGGCGCCGCCAGCTGCTTTGGTTCGCCGTGACCCGGCATCCGACGGCCGAATGGTTGGCGCAGCAGATAGTGGAGGCCTTCCCGTGGGACACCGCGCCAGCGTACTTGGTCCGCGACAATGACCGCTCCTATGGTCAGATCTTCGTGAACCGGCTCAGATCAATGGGAATTCGGGACCGCCCGACAGCACTGAGATCACCTTGGCAGAACCCATATGTCGAACGGCTCATCGGGACGCTCCGCCGGGAATGCCTGGATCATGTGCTGATCCTTGGCGAATGGCATTTGCGGCTGGTCCTGAATGCGTACTGTCTCTACTACAACGAGACGCGCACGCATCTGGGATTGGACAAGGACACTCCCCTCCCCCGCCCAACGCAGCGAGCCGGTACCATTGTCAGCGTTCCAGTCCTGTCGGCACTACACCACCGCTATGCTCGGACATGATTTTCGGGAGACACAACGGCTCATATCCAAACGCCACGGAATCCATGTCGAATTCTCTTGACCAACAACGATGAGACTGATATTCAATCGTTCAATTGAATGAATTACAATCAGGAAACTCAGGGTGTCAAGCATTAATCCAAAGCGCGCTCTGTTTGTTGAGTTTGCCGGCGTCGCAAAGTGTCTGGCGCACGCGCACAGGCTTGAACTGGTCGAGCAACTGGCTCAGGGCGAGCGCAGCGTCGAGCTCCTTGCACAGCGTACCGGATTGTCGATCGCCAACGCGTCGCAGCATTTGCAACAGATGCGACGCTGCGGGATTGTCTCGGCACGGCGTGAGGGCAAATTCGTCTTCTACAGCCTGACGGACGACTCCGTTCTCGACCTCTTTGCGGCACTACGCCGAATAGCGGAGCGCAATAGTGCGCAAGTCGAGCACGTGATCCGGACCTACTTCCAGGATCGCGACAGCCTTGAACCAGTTTCTCGCGATGAGCTTCTGAAACAGACCCGAGCCGGACTGGTAACCGTGCTCGACGTGCGTCCGCAGGACGAATTCGCGCTGGGGCATCTGCCGGGAGCCATAAACATTCCGCTGCGCGAACTTGAAGCTCGGCTCACCGACCTTGATCCGTCTCTGGAGATCGTCGCCTACTGCCGTGGTCCCTATTGCGTACTGTCCTACGAGGCCGTGGCAGCGCTGCGCACCAAGGGTTTCAAGGCTCGGCGGCTGGAAGATGGTTTACCAGAATGGCGCGCAGCCGGCCTTCCTGTCGAAACCAGCCTTAGCCGATAGCGAAAGGCCCTGCCTTACTTTGGGAGCCAACTGGACCTGGCTCCCCGGGATGGATTCGAACCACCGACCGGACGGGAAACAACCGTACGCTCTGCCGCTGAGCTA
>Ga0073934_10004780_pt1 | contig 21904 bp, 14 predicted proteins | sample LarsenN4metaG_FD_76834 | JGI IMG/M metagenome (GOLD analysis project Ga0073934, IMG submission 76834) | Hot spring sediment bacterial and archeal communities from British Columbia, Canada, to study Microbial Dark Matter (Phase II) - Larsen... ...
TCCAGGATGGCCACCAGCGAGACCTCGGGCAGGTCCAGCCCCTCCCGCAGCAGGTTGATCCCCACCAGGACGTCGTACGTCCCCAGCCGCAGGTCCTTGAGGATCGCCACCCGCTCCAGGGTCTGCACCTCGGAGTGCAGGTAATGGACCTTCAGGCCCATCTCCTGGAGGTAGGCCGTCAGGTCCTCGGCCATGCGCTTGGTCAGGGTCGTGACCAGGGTGCGCTCGCCCTTCTCCGCCTGGGCCTTGATCTCCGCGATCAGGTCATCGATCTGCCCCTTGGCCGGCCGCACCTCGACGTGGGGGTCCACCAGCCCGGTCGGGCGGACGATCTGCTCGGCGACCTGCTGGCTCACCTCGTACTCGAACGGCGCGGGCGTGGCCGAGACGAAGACGCCCTGGCGCACCAGTCCCTCGAACTCGTCCCAGGAGAGCGGCCGGTTGTCCAGCGCGGAGGGGAGGCGGAAGCCGTAGTCCACCAGGTTGACCTTGCGGGAGCGGTCCCCTTCCAACATCCCCTTGATCTGCGGCACGGTGACGTGGCTCTCGTCGATGAAGAGGAGGAAGTCCCGCGGGAAGTAGTCCAGCAGGCAGCCGGGGCGCTCTCCGGGGTTGCGCCCGTCCAGGTGGCGGGAGTAGTTCTCGATGCCGGGACAGGTCCCCACCTCGCGCAGGAGTTCCATGTCGTAGCGGGTGCGGAACTCCAGGCGCTGCGCCTCCAGGAGCTTGCCCTGCGCCTTCAGCCAGGCCAGGCGGTCCTGCAGCTCGGCCTCGATGGTCTGGAGGGCCCGTTCCAGGCGCTCCTCCGTCGTGACCCAGTGCTTGGCCGGCCAGACGGCCACCGTGGGCTTCTGCTCCAGCACCTCCCCGGTCAGGGGGTCGATCTCCATGATCCGGTCCACCTCGTCGCCGAAGAGCTCGACGCGCACGGCGCGCTCTTCGTAGGCGGGGTGGATCTCGATGACATCGCCGCGCACGCGGAAGCGGCCGCGGGCGAAGTCCACGTCGTTGCGCTCGTACTGGATGTCCACCAGGCCCCGGAGGATGTCCTCGCGCGAGCGCCGCTCCCCCTGGCGGATCAGGAGCATCACTTCCTTATAGTCTTCGGGGCGCCCCAACCCGTAGATGCAGGAGACGGAGGCGACGACGATCACGTCCCGCCGCTCCATCAGCGCCTTGGTCGCGGCGTGGCGGAGGCGGTCGATCTCGTCGTTGATCGAGGCGTCCTTGGCGATGTACAGGTCGGTCTGGGGGACGTAGGCCTCGGGCTGGTAGTAGTCGTAGTACGAGACGAAGTACCGGACGGCGTTCTCGGGGAAGAACTCGCGGAACTCGCTGTAGAGCTGCGCGGCCAGGGTCTTGTTGTGGGCGATGACCAGGGTGGGCCGCTGCATCCGCTCGATCACGCGGGCTGCGGTCATCGTCTTTCCGCTACCGGTGACTCCAAGCAGGGTCTGCCAGCGGTGCCCCGCCTCCAGCCCCCCCACCAGCTCCTCGACCGCCTTGGCCTGGTCCCCGCGGGGCACCATATCCGTGACCATTTTGAACATGGGCATAAAAACATTTTAGCATCTGGCCGCGCGGGCCAGCCACCCGGCCCGTCCGGACCACGGGGCGGCCCGGGACCGTCCCGGGAGCGCCTCGCCGGGGGCCATGAAGCCCCCGGAAAGTGGCCGGGGGCGGAGGGTTGCCCCCCCACCCCCGCGAATCAGTAGGGGCCGGGCGACAGCCAGCCCGGGGAAAGGGTGGCAAGAGGCATGCCGCGAGGGACGGTCAAGTGGTTCAATGCCGAGAAAGGCTACGGGTTCATCACACCCGACGAAGGCGGCAAAGACGTCTTCGTGCACCACTCGGCGATCCAGATGGAAGGGTACCGGTCTCTGGCCGAAGGCCAGAAGGTCGAGTACGAGATCACGCAGGGACAGAAAGGACCCCAGGCCGCGAACGTCCGTCCCGTCTAACCCCCCGCCGCCAGGAGACTGATGCAGGCTCCGGTGCGCCCGATCCGGATCGCTGTGATCGGGGAGCGGCAGGCTTCCGCCCACCTGGTGGAGGCTGCCGAGGCGGTCGGACGGGAGGTTGCCCGGCGCGGGGGCGTGCTCATCTGCGGCGGCATGAGCGGAGTCATGGAGGCCGCCGCCCGGGGCGCGTCCGCCGCGGGCGGTGTGGTCGTCGGCATCCTCCCCACCGAAACCGCCGAAGAGGGCAACCCGTTCGTCACCATCCCCCTTCCTACCGGTATGGGCGCGGCCCGCAACGTCATCATTGTCCGTTCTGCCGAAGCGATCATCGCGGTGGGTGGGGCCTACGGCACGCTCTCCGAGATCGGCTACGCTCTCAACCTCAACGTCCCCCTCATCGGCCTGGAGACCTGGACCGTGAGCCGGGCAGGCCTCACCGGAAGCGACCCCATCCCCCGGGCGGAGACGCCGGAAGCGGCGGTGGATTGGGCCTGGGCGGCGGCACTGGAACGACGCGGGCGCAACCCGTAGGGGAGCCTACCGTCCCGTCCCGGTAGAGACCAGGCGCCGCCACAGATCCTCCGCCTGGCGGCGCGTCTCCTGTCGCGACTGACTGTTGTCGATGATCCAGTCGGCTTCGGCGACCTTCTCCCGCAGGGGCCGCTGAGCCTGCAGGCGCCGGCGCGCTTCCGCCGCGCTGATCCGATCGCGCCGGCGCAGGCGGTCCACCTGGGTGGCCTCATCCACGGCCACGACGATCACCCCCTCCAGGGGAAAGACATCACGCGGCGCGGTATCCAGCAGGAGGGGAATGTCCAGCACGATCACGGCATCGGCAGGGAGAGAGCGCTGGAGGCGGTCTACCTCCTCGTGGAGGCGGGCCCGGATGCGGGGGTGCGTGATCCGGTTCAGGAGCGCGCGAGCGTCCGGATCGGCGAAGATCAGCCGGGCCAGGCGGGCCCGATCGATGCGGCCGCTCTCCTGGAGGACCTCGGTCCCGAAGGCCTGGATGATTTCGGCGTAGGCGGGGGTGTCCGGTTCCACGACCTCCCGGGCGACCTCGTCGGCGCTGACGACGACCGCGCCGAGTTCCCGCAGGATCCTGGCCACCGTGCTCTTCCCGCTGGCCAGGCCGCCGGTCAGACCGACGACGCGCGCCATCACCCGGCGAGCGGCACCATGTCCCGCCAGTTCGGTCCCGCCCGGGCCTCGGTGCGCAGCGGAACCTTCAGCGGGTAGGTGCGGCTCATCACATCCTGGATCGCCCGGGCGGCGTCGGACACCGCGGCCGCCGGCACCTCGAAGAGCAGTTCATCGTGGATCTGCAGTGTCATGAGCACGTCGGGCAGGCGCGGCAGCACGTCGCGCGCCAGTTCGACCATCGCCTTCTTGATGATGTCCGCGCTCGTCCCCTGGATCGGGGTGTTGATCGCCGTGCGTTCCGCCGCCTCCCGCACCACCCGGTTGCGGCTGAACAGGTCGGAGAGATAGCGCCGGCGGTTCAGCAGCGTGGTGACGTACCCCTCGCGCCGCGCTCGCCCCACGATCTGCCCCATGTATTCGCGCACCCGCGGGTAGCGGGCGTAGTAGCGCTCGATGTACTGCCGGGCCTCCGTCCGGCCGATCCCGAGCTGTGTCGCCAGGCCGTACTCGCTCATCCCGTAGGCCACGCCGAAGACGATCGTCTTGGCCCGGCGCCGCAGGTCCGGGGTCACCTGGTCGCGGGGGACGTTGAAGACCTCCGCCGCCGTGACCGCGTGCACGTCGTCGTCGCGGGCGAAGGCGTCCAGGAGCCCGGGATCTTCGGTGATGTGCGCCAGGACGCGGAGGTCGATCTGGGAGTAGTCCACGCCCAGCAGCACCGCCCCCTCGGCGGGGATGATGGCGCGGCGGATCTTCCGGCCGACCTCGGTGCGGATCGGGATGTTCTGCAGGTTGGGCTCGGTGCTGGAGAGCCGTCCCGTCGCGGCCAGGGTCTGGATGAACGTGGTGTGCACGCGGCCGGTGCGCGGGTTGGCCAGGCGCGGGAGGACGTCGATGTAGGTGTTCTTGAGCTTGACCAGTTCCCGGTACTCCACGATCTTCGCCGCGATCTCATGCTCACCGGCCAGGTACTCCAGGACCTCCTGGTCGGTGGAGAGGCCGGTTTTGGTCTTCTTGAGGACGGGGAGCTGCAGTTTCTCAAAGAGGACGAAGGCCAGCTGCTTGGGGCTGCCGATGTTGAATTCGGTCCCGGCCAGGCGGTGGATCTCTGCGGCCAGACCGTCGATCTGCCGCACGAACTCGCCGTCCAGCGCCTGCAGATAGGGGACGTCCACGCGCACCCCCGCGCGCTCCATCTGGGCAAGCACAACCGCCAGGGGGATTTCGATAGTGGCGTACAGACTGGCGAGCTCGCGCTCGCGAAGGTGGTCTTCCAGGATTGGGCGCAGGCGGATGAGGGCGTCCGCGGCCCAGCAGGCGCTCAGCCCGGCGTCCAGCGGCAGTCCGCCGGCCGTACCCTTCCCTTCCGCCTTCTCCCCCTCCCCCTCGAGCCGCCAGCCCAGATACTCCCACGCCGTGGTCTCCAGCGTGTGCGTCCGCTTGCCGGGATTGAGCAGATAGGCCGCGATCGCCACGTCGAAGTCCCAGCCCCCCGGCGTGATTCCCGCCTGTCCCAGGAGATGGTGGTCCGCCTTGATGTCGCCACTGATCTTGCGAACAGCGGGATCCGCGAGCCACCGGGCCAGCTCCCCGGGCACCTCACCGAGCAGGGGCAGATACTGCGCCCTCCCGGCCTCCCCCGCCACGGCGATCCCCGTGAGAGCGGCGGCCAGCGGGTGGCCGGGCGTGCGCAGCAGCACGACGCCCACCTCGCCTCGTCCCCGGAGCGACGCCAGCAGGTCCGCCGCTGAATGCAATTCCCCGTACTCTCCCGCGGCCGGCGGCTCCGGCGGCGGGGTACCCAGCCGCTCCAGGAGGGTCTTGAACTCCAGGTTGAGCAGCAGCGCGGTCAGGCGCTCCCGGTCCGGCGACCGGCGCTTCAGGTCCTCCCAGGTCCACGCCACCGGCGCGTCCACGACCGTGGCCAGGTGCTTACTCTGCCGGATCTGCTCGGCATGCTCACGGAGGCGGTCACGCAGCTTGGGCGGAGCCTCGGCCAGGCGATCGAGGAGCGCCTCCACCGACCCGAACTGGGCCACCAACGACGCGGCCGTCTTCTCCCCGACGCCGGGCACGCCGGGGATGTTATCCGTCGTGTCCCCCTTCAGCGCCTTGTAGTCCGGCAACTGCGCCGGCGCGAATCCGTAGCGCTGCCGGACCGCCGCCTCGTCGTAGAGGGTGGTCTCCGTGATGCCCCGGCTGGTAATCATGACGCGGATGCCCGGCCGCACGATCTGCAGCAGGTCGAGGTCCCCGCTGACAATCACGACGTCAAACCCCTCATCCGCGGCGCGGCGGGCCAGGGCCGCGATCAGGTCCTCCGCTTCATAGCCTTCCAGTTCAAAGAGGGGGATGCGGAAAGTCTCCAGGATCTCCTTCGACAGCGCCAGCTGGGGTCGCAGATCGTCCGGCATCCGCTCCCGCTGGGCCTTATAGGCGGCGTAAGCCTTGTGCCGGAATGTGGGCGCAGGTTTATCGAGCGCGGCGGCGACGTAGTCCGGCGCCTCCTCGGTCAGCACCTTGAGGAGCATGTTCGTGAACCCGTACACCGCGTTGGTCGGCCGCCCGTCCGTCGTCGTGAAGTACGGCAGGGCGAAAAAGGCGCGGTAGACCAGGCCGTTGGTGTCGAGGAGGACGAGTTTCTTGGACAAGGGAGAACCCACCCGAACAGTATAATGCGCGAACGCCGCGACTAGGGCGCGGCCGTGAGAATGAGCGGGGTGCGGCAGACGGGCCTGGTGTCTTCGTCCTTAGGAGTGATGGTGACGGTCCGCCGGCCGGCGCTCACCTCCACGAGCGCGTACGTGAAGCGGTCAATCACAACGCAGGACATGCCCGGACCCCGTGGCGGCGGGGTGACGGCGAACGCGGCAAAGGCCACCGGCGCCACGGGGCCCAGGACCTCAGCCATCTCCTGGCCAAACGACGCCGTGGCAATGGGGCCGGCGACCACCTCGGTCATCCCCGTGCCCTCCGGCGCCGGGGTGAACGTGCCCGACCGGATCTCGTTCACCAGGACGGCGTGGGTGTCGGCGCTGAACCACACGATGTTCCGGATGTGGTTCCGCTGGATGAAGGACAGAATCTCTCCGCGCTCCGCGGCGTACCCCTCCCAGCGGTCGTAGGGGAGCGCGCCGAACTCCTGGACCGGGACGGAACTCACGATGAACTTCCAGGTAGCGTCGCTGCGGAGGAGGCGGTCCATCAGCCAGGCCTTCTGGGCGGGCCCCAGCAGAGTCCGCCGGGGATCGCGCAGCGCTTCCAGGCACCCCGGCGGGACGGGCAGACTTAAGGTTCGCGCCGCCACAGCAAAGGCAGAGCGGAGCGACGACGGGAGCGTGGGTGCCACGTCCGGCGTGCGGCTGCCGGGAGGATTCGCGCAGAGCGAGGTCTTCGAGAGCTGGCGCGTTCGGTGGGAGCGGAGGTCGAGAATGAACAGCTCCACGTCTCTGCCCCAGCGGAGGGTGCGGTAGAGCCGTCCGCCCGGCTGCTCGACCATCGGCCAGGCCTCGGTGAACGCCCGGTACCCCGCGGCGAACCGGTCCGGATCGACGGTCTCCCGATCGAAGTCGTTCTGCACCTCGTGGTCGTCCCAGATGGCCACCGTGGGGACGACCGCCAGCAGCCGCTGCAGCGCCGGAGCGGACCGGCTCTCCAGGTACTTCGCGCGGTACTCGGCCAGCGTCCGGGCCGGGCGGCGGGCGCGCGGGGAGTCAGCGTACATCGTGTCGCCGATGAACAGGAACAGATCGGGGCGCTCTGCCGCCATCGTGTCGAACAGATCGAACGCGTAGGCGGGGAGACCGTTGACGCGGGTGCCGTCGGCATCTCCCGAAAAAACCAACCGGAGATCGGCCGGCGCTTCGGCCGCCGGAGCGGTCAGAAATGACGCGGTCTGTGAGGGCACAATCCCGCCGGCCAGGAAGCGGTAGAAGTACCGTGTGGCCGGACGCAGCCCCCTGACGGCCACCGTGGTGAATCCACCATGCTCCCCACCGGGCGTCACGGTCGCGGAGAACACGGGTACAGTCAGACCGGGATCCGCGAAGACCTGCGCACTGATCTCCAGTGGAGAGTCCCGGTGGGTCCACAGGACGACGCCGTCGGCAGTGGGGTCGCCCGCGGCGAACCCGTGCGGGAAGAGAAAGTCAACCTGGGCGAAGCCGGGAAGGGTAGCGGCGGCAACGAGCGTCGCCACCAACCCTAGGGGAATGAATCGCACCTATGAGGAGTTCGGCCTTCGGGGTGTCACCCCTGGGGCCGGCCGCTTCAGACCGCGCTCGCCCGGCGGCGCAGCAGCCAGCGCAGCGCGCCCCACCCCAGCACGGCGAGCAGCGCGAGGGGCACCAGGGCGCTCATGGCGACCACCAGCCATTCCGTGGCGGCCAGCAACTGCCGTACGGTCCCCAAGAACGCCGCCCGGACGTGCTGCAGGGAAGCGGTGAAGTCCCAGAAGAGGGAACTGCCCTGCTTCGCCTTCTCCCGCAGGGCCACACGGACGGTGGCCAGTTCCACCCGGTTGGCCAGGAAGCGCACGCGCCCGGTCAGTTGCTCGATCTCGCCGCGCACGCGGGAGAGTTCCTGCTCGATGGCCAGGAGGTCGCTGACGCGGTTCGCCCGCCCCATGAAGGTCAGCAACTGGCGCTCGTGGGTCTGCAGGTTGCGGATGCGCGCCTGCAGGTCCACGTACTCTTCGGTGATGTCCTGACCGGTGACGCGCCGTTCGGTCACGCGACCGAGGCCTTCCACTCGCTCGAGCACGTGGGTGAAGCGACCGGCGGGAACGCGTAGGACAAAGACGCCGGACGGCGGCTCTTGCTGCGTGACGGTGGTGTCGGCAACGAATCCCCCGGCGTCTTCGGCGATGGCGATCAGGGCATCGGACGCCTCGTCGAACTTCGGGACCTCAACCTGCAGGTCGGCGGAGCGGATGACGTACCGGTCGAAGATGAACCGGGGTCCCGGTGCCCCCGGGAGTTGCGCCGCGGGCGGATTTTCCGGGATGCCCACGCGCTGCGCGCTGACCGGCGACTCGGCCTGCCCGGTAGCGTCCACGGACTGCGCCGGTACATCGCGGCGGAAGATCCCCTCCCGCGCGTCGCGCGCGCCCATCATGGGCTGGAGCAGGTTGATCGTGAAGAGCCCGATGACCAGGATGGCCGCGGCGGCCAGCGCCAGACGCCAGGTCGGACGCGACAGCGATTGCGCCCAGGGCCGTACCCGGGTGCCGGCCGGCGTGTGATTCGGCGTCAAGCGGGCGCGCACGGCGGAGCGCAGGATCGCGGGGGCCGCGACCGGCGGCAGGGTACGCACCAATGTCGCGGTCCGGCGCAGGCCATTGAGGTCCTGCCGGCAGGCCGCGCACCCGGCCAGGTGGGCTTCCACCTGGCGGCGCTCGCCGGCGCTCACCTGCCCATCCAGATAGCCGGAGAGCCATTCTCTGGCCAGATGCGTGTTCATGATCCTTCCTCCATCGGGCCCTGCGGTCCCAGGTCGCCGAGCAGCGGGCGCAGGGCGTCGCGGGCCCGGCTGAGCCGCGACCGGACCGTCCCCACGGGCACACGCAGCACCTCGGCGATCTCCTCGTAGGCGAGCCCCTGCAGGTCGCGCAGGACGATCACGATCCGGTGGTCGGGCGAGAGACGCTGCAGGGCGCGGTGCACCCGGCGCTGTACCTCCTCGCGCTCCGCTTCGGCATCGGGGTTGTGCGCGGCCGCAGGGAGAATGACGTCCTCCAGAGAGGCCGGCGCCGGGGGCCGGCGGCGGACGATGTCCAGGGCGGCGTTGACCGCGATGCGGTAGAGCCACGTCCCGAAGGCTGCCTCATGCCGGTACCGCGGCAGTGCGCGGAACGCCTTGACGAAGGTCTCCTGCGCCGCGTCCTGCGCGTCGTCGGCATTGCCGGTGATGCGGTAGGCGGTGTGGTAGATGCGGTCCTGGTGGGCGGCGACCAGCCGGTCGAAGGCTTCGAGGTCGCCACGGCGGCTGCGCTCGACCAGCCCGGCCTCCTCGGGATCGACCTCCGGCCGTTCGGCCTGTGGGCCCGCGGCAGGTGCGTCCCGACCCGGCCATCCGTCCGTTGCTTTATGCGCGTTCGTCACGTCCTGCATCCGCCTCGTTAGACGATACTCCCCGCGGGGAGTTCCAGAATCTCCCGTGAAGTTCCCTGGCGGCGCCGCGGGTTGGAACCCGTGCGTTCCTTGAGGAACCGCACGGGTTCGTGTTAGGATGCTTGTGCCTCCTTCGAGTTACGCCGGGGTGGCGGAACCTGGCAGGCGCGCTGGACTCAAAATCCAGTGGGGGAAACCCCGTGCGGGTTCGACTCCCGCCCCCGGCACCAACAAGATCCTCCCAGGCTCGGACATACGGCCGCCGCAATACGCCCGCCCAGCTGACGATTATCTTCTTGAGTTCCTCGCGTTCCTGTTTGGCTCCGTGGAGGCGTGCGCGTGCGACCGGGTCCCCTACCCCGCGGTCCCATCATCCGACGGAGATGGCGGCCTGAACTTGCATACGCGGTCGGCCTGCTCGCTACGGACGGGCACGTTTCCATCGCCCATCGCCATATCGTCCTAGTTTCTGCGGACTTAGCATAGCTTGAGACTTTCCGGAAGATCCTCGGGCTCGAGAATCAGATTTCCAGACACCCTGCAGGCCGCCTGGGGCTCTCAGCGCATCGAGTCCAACTTGGGGATCGCCTGTTCTATGACTGGCTGACGGCTATAGGGTTCCCCGCTCGAAAGACGTATGATATCGCTGCCCTCGCGATTCCTCCAGAGTTCTTCCGTGACTTTCTCCGCGGCCATTTGGACGGGGACGGGTCGATCAGCGCTACGTCGATCGGTACAATACCAGGCTCCGTCCCGAAGACTCAATCTCGCTTCTCCGCTGGATCTACGACGCGCCCGACGTACCGTGCCTGACCAGAAAGGGCGCAATCGCTGAGGCATTCCTCACTGGAGACCTGAGGACGTTTCGCTACCCGATCGGCGGGAGGCCATGAGGAACTCGGGCGTCTGCGCGCTCGAAGCCAGAATGCGCATGTAGTGTTTGAAGAACGCGGCCAGCACACCGGGACGCGTCATGCCCCGGGCGAGCCAGCGCAGCAGCGGCCGGGGCAGCAGGAGGGCGGCGACATTGCCCCACAGCAGCGCGCGGTAGCGGCGCCGCTCCCGCGCCACGACCGCCCGGTAGCGCGCCGCGGCCTCCTCTTGCGACCAGCGCCCCTCCAGGACCCCGCGCAGGAGAGCACCGCAGGCTTCTCCCGCGAGAATCGCCGTGCGGATGCCCTCGCCCGTGAGCGGCAGGCACTGCCCGGCCGCGTCCCCGACGACGAAGAGCCGCTCCCGCACCGCCGGGCGCAGGCCGGTGGCCAGGTACCCGCCGTGCAGTGGACCCGCCTCCAGGCCGAACCGGCGCAGGAACCGCCGCAGCGCCGGAAGCAGTTTCGTGGCGTTGAGATAACTCAACACGCCGAAGCGCGTCACCGGTCCGCAGGGAAACGCCCAGGCATAGCCGTCCCGCACCTCTGGCAGGAAGTAGAACTGCAGTCCCTTCCCCTCCGGCGCCGGGATCTCCGTCTCCAGGCCGAAGGCCAGGCGGCGTCCGCGCCGCACGGCACCGCCCAATGTGGATCGCGGCCCGGTGGCATCGACGACCAGATCGGCCAGAATCTCTCCCGCGCTCGTGCGCACGCGGCGCCCGTTCACCTCCCGCACCGCCGCCTGCAGAAACGTGACGGGCAGCCCCGTGGCGGCCAGGCGGCAATAGGCGGCATAGTCAAACGTGCAGAACGGCTCGGGCAGCGGCCAGGTCACCCGGTCGTCGCCGACGCCAATCAGCAGGTGATCGTGCATCTGCTGGATTGCGCCGGAGGCACCCATGCGCGCTACCAAACCCGCGGGCGCGGCGCAGGCGGAGGTCTGCCCGTCGCCCAGGGGCGCGCGATCCACCAGCAGGGCCGGGTGGCCCAGCGCTCTGGCCGCGGCCAGCCCGCCGAAACTCGCTCCGGCGATCAGGACCTGCGCCGACGTTACCAGCGCCACGGGCTACTTCAGGGGCCGGGCGTGCTCGAACCTGGCCGGCGCGGGCGCCGCCGGGACCTGCAGCCGGTCGTGCCTGGCGATGGTCACGTGCAGCCCGATAGCCCGCAGCGCCTCTACGAGACCGCCCTTGATGTTCAACGCGCCTTCCAGCGTGGCCGGATCACCCAGCGCGGTGAGGCGGAACGGTCCCTGCAGGCGCTGTAAGTTCACGATGACCGTGCCGCCGACCTGGCCGAATCCCGTTGTCGCGGTCACGCGCTGGTCGTTCACGGCGACCGCCTCGGCTCCGGCCGCCCACAGTTCGTTGACCACGCCGACGATGTCCTGGTAGGTGACGACGACGGGCGTGCTGCCGGGGGGCTGCGTCGCCGCGTCCTTCATGTCCACGGTCACGCCCGGTCCCTCCATGGCCTTCAGGCCAACGGCGATGCGCAGGCTCTCCAGGTCGCGGGTCATGGCCGCGGTCACGCTCTGCCCCTCCGCGGCCGCGCGCTCGAAGGTTTCCAGACGGCCGCGCAGTTCGCTCACCTGCCCCTCCAGGGCCGCGCGGGCCTGCCGCTCTTCCCGGAGCAGTGTCGCTAGGGCGTAGACGTTGCGCGTGGGCACCTCCGGCTGCTGAACCAGCGATCGCCCCGCACGAGACTGGATGACCAGGAGGAAGCCCAGCGCCATCAGGATCAGAGCGGTAAGGACCTGCAGCAGCGGCACCGAGGCCGGCCGGGTCGGCGGAACGCGGGTCTCCATGTTCCCTACCGCCTCCCCGCCTCCGCGAGGCGCCGCTCCAGTTCGGCGACCCCCGCCGGACCCAGGAAGGGCCCGACGAACCGGCTCGTGATCTGGCCGGAGGGGTCGATGAAGACAGAGGTCGGCAGACCGACGACCTGATACCGCTCCATCATCCGGTTGCCCTGGTCGAAGACCGCAGGATAGGTGAGGCGATGCCGCGCCAGGAATGCCTGCGCTTCCGTGAACTCATCCAGGATGGCCACGCCGAGAACCACCACGCCGTGGCGCCGGTGGTTCTCGTACGCCCGCTGCAGTTCCGGGACCTCCGCGGCGCACGGCGCGCACCAGGACGCGAAGAAGTTGAGGAGCACGATCTGTCCGCGGAAGTCGCTGAGATGCAGCCGGCCCCCGCGTAGGGAGGGCAGGTCGAAGTCCGGGGCGGGCCGGCGCGCCACGGGCCGCGGCGCACCGGTGGGCGGGACGCGGTAGACACGGACATTCCGGACCGGGTCGACGGCCGGAGATGGACTCGGCCGGAAGAGGACGTAGGCGGCGGCCCCGCCGATGAGGAGGCCGATCAGCGCACCGATCAGCGGCCGGCTCATGTCCCGTCCTCGACCCAGGCTGCCCCCGGACCGAACTCCGATTCCAGATCCGCCGCCACCGCCGGATCGGCGCGGACGCGGATCTCCTGGGAGCGCACAAGGGTCTCCCGATCGTCCCGCACCAGGTGCAGCACCAGCGGCTGCGTGCCCGGGTGGTGATCGAGGGTCACGCGCAGGCGCTCCAGCGCCTGCGGCCCCAGGTGGGCCGGCAGGCGCACGTGCAGTTCGCGCCGGACATCGGCATGAGAATCGTCCTCACCTGGGACCGCCCCGGTAACGGTTCCGTCCCCGTTTCCCGTCTCCGGCAGCAACGCGGGGGCGATCGCCTCGTGTGCCGGCAGCGTCTCCGCCGCCAGGGTTTCCGCCGCCGGAGCCTCCGCCAGCGGGAAGAGGCTCTCGGCGAGAATCTTCACCTGCTGCTCCGCGACATCGGCCCGGCCACGCACCACCAGAATGGCATCGCGCTTGAGCAGGAACGCGTTCTGCTCGTAGGTCCGGGGGAAGACGATGACCTCCACCGACCCGGTGAGGTCTTCCAGCGTCAGAAAGGCCATGACCGATCCTGCCCGGGTGGTCGTGCGCTTGAGCGCCGTGACGATCCCGCCCACCGCGACGGTCGCGCGGTCCCGCACCTCACCCAGTTGCCCGAGGGGGACGCTCACCCGCGCGGCCAGGTCGGCCTGCACGTGGACCAGCGGATGGTCGGAGATGTACAGGCCCAGCATCTCCTTCTCCATGGCCAGGCGCTCTTCACGCGTGAACTCGTCCACGGTCAGGAGCGTCTCTTCCGCAGGCGGCGCCTGGCCCAGATCGAACAGCCCCTGCTGGGGCGAGTCGCGCAGCCGCTGCGCGCGCTGCGCCGCGGCGAGCGCCTGATCCAAACCCGCCAGCAACTGCGCCCGGTGCTGCCCCAGGGAATCGAACGCTCCCGACTTCACCAGGCTCTCCAGGACGCGCCTGTTGACCATGCGGCCGTCGACTCGCATGCACAGGTCCATCAGGGATGCAAACGGACCGTCCCGCTCCCGGGGCCGGATGATCTCCTCAACGGCGCCCAGACCGACATTCTTCACCGCGCTCAGGCCGAAGCGGATGGCGTCCCCCTCCACGGAGAAGTTCTCCCGCGAGGCGTTCACGTCGGGCGGCAGCACGCGGATGCCCATGCGCCGCGCCTCCGCGACGGCCAGAGCCACTTTGGCCATCCAGTCCTGCCCCTGGGCTTCGTGGGTCAGGACGGCGGTCATGTACTCCACGGGATAATTGGCCTTGAGGTAGGCGGTGTAATAGGCGATCAGGCCGTAGCAGGCGGCGTGCGCCCGGTTGAACCCGTAGCGGGCAAAGGGCTCGAACTGCTCCCAGAGGAGATCGATCGTGCGCTGGGGGATGTGGTTGCGCCGGGCGCCCGCGACGAACTTCTCGCGCTGCGCTTCCAGTTTGTCGCGGATCTTCTTGCCGACGGCGTAGCGCAGCACGTCGGCCTCGGCCAGGGTGTACCCGGCGACGGCCTGCGCCACGGCCATGACGTCCTCCTGGTAGACCATGACCCCGTAGGTCTCGCGCAGGACGGGCTCCAGGGACGGGTGGAGGTAGGTGATCGGTTCCTGGCCGTGCTTGCGCCGGATGTAGGCGGGGATGTTGGCCATGGGACCGGGCCGGAAGAGCGCCACCATGGCCATGATGTCCTCGATGCGGGAAGGGCGGAGCTCCTTCACGTACCGGGTCATGCCCGCGCCCTCCAGCTGGAAGATCCCCACCGTCTCCCCCGCGGAGAGCAGGTCGTAGGTCTTCTGGTCGTCGAGGGGGATGGCCTTCAGGTCGATCCGCACCCCGCGGGTCTGCTCAATGATGCGCAGCGCCGTGTCCAGGATCGTGAGGTTGATCAGCCCGAGGAAGTCCATCTTGAGCAGACCGATCTTCTCCACGGCGTTCATGTCGTACTGGGTCATCACCAGATCGCCCTTGGTCGACTTCTGCAGGGGCACGTGCTCGATCAGCGGATCCCGCGAGATGATGACCCCGGCGGCGTGCGTGGAGGCGTGGCGGGCGACCCCTTCCAGTTTCTGGGCCAGGTCCAGCAGGCGGCGCACCTGAGGCGATTCCTGGGCGCTGCGGCTCAATTCCGGGTCGGCGCGGAGCGCATCGTCGATGGAGGCGTTGAAGGGGATGAGCTTGGCGATCCGGTCCACGTCGCCGTAGGGGAGTCCCATCACCCGCCCCACATCCCGCACGGCCTGCCGGGCTCCCATCGTGCCGTAGGTGATGATCTGGGCCACGCGGTCGGCGCCGTAGCGGTCGATGACGTAGCGGATGACTTCATCCCGCCGGCTGTCCATGAAGTCCACGTCGATGTCCGGCGGGGTGTACCGCTCCACGTTCAGGAACCGTTCGAACGGCAGCCGGTACTGAATCGGATCCACATCGGTCACGCCGCAGGCGTAGAGCACCAGGCTGCCCGCGGCGGATCCGCGCACCGTCGTCAGGATGCCTCGGGCGCGGGCGAAGTTCACAAAGTCCTGCACGATCAGGAAGTATGCGGCGTAGCCGGTGCGGGCGATGACCTCGAGTTCCCGGTCCAGCCGCTCCTGCACCTCCGGGGTGATGCGCGCGAAGATGCGGCCCAGCCCCGCCTCGCACAACTTCCGCAGGTAGGAGTCGGGTGTCTCCCCGGCGGGCACCGGAAAGTGGGGGAGCCGGAACCGCCCCATCTCGATCTCCACCGCGGTGCGCTCGGCGATACTGAGCGGCGCGCGCAGCGCCGCCGGGATCTCGGCGAAGGCCCGGGCCATCTCCCCGGCGTCCTTGAGGTAGAACTCCCGGACGTCGCCCATCCGCGGCTTGTCCGTCTGATCCAGCGCGATGTTCATCTGGATGCACATCAGGGCGTCCTGGGCGTCGGCCTCGCCCTGGTGGACATAGTGGACATCGTTGGTGGCCAGCAGGGGCAGGTCCAGGTCGCGGGCCAGGCGGAGCATGCCCTTGATGACGCGCCCCTCGTCCGCCAGACCGTGGTTCTGCACCTCCAGAAAGAAGTTTCCCGGCCCGAAGATGTCGCGGTAGGCGGCGGCGATCCGTCGAGCTTCCTCCAGGTCGTCGCGGAGAATGGCGCGCGCCACCTCTCCCTGCAGGCAGGCCGAGGACCCCACGAGCCCCGCGCTGTGCCGGGCCAGGATCTCCCGGTCGATGCGGGGCTTGTAGTAGAAGCCGTCCAGGTGAGCCGCCGTCGTCAGGGCGATCAGGTTGCGGTAGCCTTCCGTGGTCGTCGCCAGCAGGATGAGGTGGGCCGGGTTCGCGTCCAGGCGCGGGTCGCGGTCGGAGAGCCGGCGGGGCGCGACGTAGGCCTCCACGCCGAGGATGGGCGTGAGGCCGTACTCCTGCGCCGCCAGGTAGAACTCGATGGCTCCGTACATGGCCCCGTGATCGGTGACGGCGATGGCCGGCATTCCCAGCCGCACCGCCTCCTGCATCAGGGGGCGGATCCGGCTGTGGCCGTCCAGGAGGGAATACTCGGTATGGAGATGGCAGTGAACGAACGGATCGGACATGCGTGGGCCTCTGGCGTTCAGTTTACTGCGTTTCCTTCTCTAAGAAGAGCGTCCGGCTAGAAGAGCGTCCGGCCCGTGAAGGTGAACTCGCGCGCCAGGAGCGGCGGGGCAACCGCCGCCATGTCCTCCCCCACCAGACGCGCCTCCGCGCCGATGGCCCCGATGCCGGCCAGCACGTCCAGCATGGAGACATTGAAGCGCAGGTTGCGCAGGCTCCGGCTGATGCGGCCGCCTTCAATCAAGAATGTGCCGTCGCGGGTCATCCCCGTGATCACGGTCCGGGCCGCGTGGACGACCCGCACGTAGTGAAACCGGGTGATCAGGACGCCGCGGTCCACCTGCGCGATGAGGCTCTCCAGCGTCCCCTCCCCCGGCGCCATGAGCAGGTTCGCCGGTACCGGCCCGAACGCGTTGGGCTGAGGAAGGGCGTGTCCGGTGTTGGCGACGCCGGCCTTGTGCGCCGTCCGGCTGTCGTAGGCCGCAGCCACCGCCACGCCATTCCGGATCAGGTCGAGCCGGCGCTTGGGGACCCCCTCGAAGTCGAAAGGAAGACCGATCGTGCGGGGGTCGTTCCCGTCGTCCCAGATCTGCACCCGCGGGTCCGCCACCTGCTGCCCCAGGCGTGTGGCCAGGGCGCTGCGCCCTTCGAGCACGGCCCGGCCGTTGAAGGTCGTCATGGCCAGGTACGTCAGCAGGAGCGCCACGGCCGGCGCCTCCAGGACAGCCGGATAGGTACCCGGCTCCAGATCGGTGGGCCGGCGTGCCGCCTGCGCCTTCTCAGCGGCGCGGCGGCCGAGCGCGGCCGCGTCCAGGCGGTCCAGGTCCGCGTCCACCGCCTGGATGTACCCGCTCCCATCCTCCGCCTGCACGACGGCGACGAGTGCCGCGCGGGAACGGCGTCCGTACGCGCGCACGCCACGCGAATTGGCCACCGCGACCGCCCAGATCCCGGTCTCCACCACCCCGGCCGCGGGGAATCCGGCACAGGCGTCCACCAGCCGGCGCACCTCCTCCGCGCGGCGTTGCGGCGTGGCCTCCGCCGTAGCCGCGGCGACGCGGTCGGCCGTGATGGCGCCGCCCGCCGGCTCAGGCAGCCCCGGGAAATCGGGATCCGGGGGGGTCTGCCGCGCGATCTCCACGGCGCGCCGCACCGCCGCGTCCAGGTCGGCGCCGCCCAGCCGGTTCGTGCGCAGCCCGGCCACGCGACCGTCCACCACCACGCGGAGGAGCAGTTCGGCATCCTCCTCGGCGACGTTCTGGTGAATCCGCGAGTCGGCAAAGCGCGTCACGCCGGCCCGACGCGAGATCAGCACCGCCTCGGTCTCCGCAGCCGGAGAACGGTCGAGGATCTCTTCCAGGAGACCGAAGGCGGCGTCGGGCCCGCCGGCTTCCCGGTTCATCGGGAGCCTACCCGGACGCGGCGGAAACGCGTGGGTCCGGCGGGATGACCCGTGTGCATCATCTGCGAGGGCTGCCCTTTGCCGCAGTTGGGCGTGCCCCGGCTGGCGAACTCGCCCGGACCGGCGACCCAGTCCAGTTCCGCCCAGAACTGCGGGGTGATCCCACTGTAGACCGGCTGCTTCAGCATGCGGGTGCGGCGCCCGCGCTTGATCTCCCAGGCGACCTCGCAGCCGAACTGGAAATTCAGGCGCTTGTCGTCGATGGACCAGGACTTGTTGGCGCTCATGAAGATGCCGTCGGCGGTCTCGGCGATGATCTCGTCCAGCGTTCCCCGGCCGGGCAGCAGGCCGACATTGGTCATGCGGATCAGCGGAATGCGGTTCCAGCCGGAGGCGCGGGCGGTACCGTTGCTCCTCTGGCCCAGGACGCCCGCGGTCTCGCGGTTGGTCAGGACGTTGCGGAGGATCCCGGCCTCCACGATGGGCACCCGCTGCGCGGGCACGCCCTCGTCGTCGAACCCGAACGTCCCCAGCGCTCCCGGCAGGGTGGCATCGGCGTCGATGAACATGACCTCCGAGCCGTAACGGAGCGCGCCGATCGCGGCCGGAGTGATGAAGCTTGTCCCAGCGTAGGCCGCCTCCATGCCCAGGATGCGGTCGAACTCGATGGCGTGCCCGATGGATTCGTGAATCTGCAGGGCGGTCTGGTCCCCGTCCAGGATGAGGGTGGTCTCAGCGTCCGGGCAGAGCGGCGCGTCGAGCAGGGCCGCGGCCTCCTCCGCGATCGGCAGGGCGTGACCCGCCAGATCCATCCGGTCCACGAGTTCGTAGCCGCCGGTCCCGAAGTTGCCCCGGAACGAGGCCGGATAGGAGCGGCGCTGCACCTCCCCATCGCGCACGGCCACCGCACCGATGCCCCCGCCACTCTCCGTGATGACCTGCTCGATCGCGGCGCCCTCGCTGCTCCGGAAGGACTTGGTCGTTCGCCAGAAGTCCATGGAGCCCTCGGCGACGCGGACGGCGGGCACGCGCATCATCGACTCCGTCGCGGCAACCAGCAGCGCCAGCATCTCCTCCAAGGGGACCGTCCACGGATCGCGCTCCACCGGGTTGCGCCAGCGCGCGGCGCCCGCCTCGGCCGGGGTCAGGCGGACGGGGGGTCCACCAACGATGCGGGAGGCCTGTGCGATCTCGACGGCCTGCCGCGCCGTGCGGACCACCGCCTCTGGCTCGGGGCGCGAGGTCGCGGCGAACCCCCAGGCACCACCGGCCAGGACGCGCACGCCGAGACCCTGATCGTCGTCGGCGACAACGGCCTCGGGCCGGCCGTTCTTGACGGAGAGGCTGAGGGTTTCGGTGCGCACCACGCGTACGTCGGCGTACTCCGCTCCCATCCCCACCGCGGCGTCCAGCGCCCGCTCGCCCAGAGCGCGCCAGACCGCCTCCCCGGCGGATTCCCCGAGTCGATGATCCATTACAGTTCGCCTCCCGCGACCAGGCGGACCGCGGCGGCGCCCTCCTTCTCCACCGCGCCCAGCGCCCGCTCCAGGACGGCCAGAGCTTCCTCCAGCACCTCCTCCGGGATCACCAGCGGCATGAGAAAGCGGATGACGTTGCCGGACACGCCGGCGCGCAGGAGCAGCACGCCCTCGGCCAGGGCGCGGGCCAGCACCGTCGAGGTTTCCGCCGCGGCCGGGGCCTTCGTCCCCCGATCCGTGACCAGTTCGATCGCCATCATCGCGCCCAGGCCGCGGACCTCGCCGATGAGGGGGTGCCGCTGCGCCATCGCCCCCAGACGGTCGCGCAGCAGCAGGCCCAGCCGGGCCGCGCGCTCGGGGAGGCGCTCCGCCGCCAGCACCTCCAGCACCGCCAGGGCAGCGGCGCAGGCCACCGGATTACCCGGATAGGTACCGCCCAGGGCCTGGGGGTGTGCCGCAGCGAAGTGCTCGCGCCGCCCGATGATCCCGGCCAGCGGCAGCCCGGCCGCCAGGGACTTGCCCACCACCATCAGGTCGGGATCGATGCCGGCATGTTCCGTCGCGAACATCTTTCCGGTGCGGCCGAACCCCGTCTGCACCTCGTCGACGATGAGCAGGATTCCGCGGCGGTCGCACAGCGCCCGCAGCGCCGGGAGAAAGTCGGGCGGGGGCACGACGAATCCCCCCTCCCCCAGCACGGGCTCCACGATGACCGCGGCCACCTGCGCCGGATCGACGTGCGTGGTGAACATGTGCTCCAGTTGCCCGATCGCGAACGCGGTGGGATCCGGATGCGGGGTGCGGTAGGGGTCCGGGTAGGGAGCCCGGTACACCTCCGGCATGAACGGGCCCAGGCCGCGCTTGTAGGGATCGATCCGGCTGGTCAGCGTGAGCGCCATGTAGGTGCGCCCGTGAAACGCCCCTTCGAAGGCGATGAGCGCGGGGCGCCCGGTCGCCAGGCGGGCCACCTTCACCGCGTTCTCGACGGCCTCCGCGCCCGAGTTGAAGAAGGCCACCTGCTTGGTCGTCCGCCCGGGGGCCAGGGCCGCCAGACGCTCCGCCAGCGCGACATAGCCTTCATAGGGGAGGATCGTGAAGTCCGTGTGGGTGAAGCGGGCGGCCTGCTGCTGGATCGCCTGCACGACCCGCGGGTGGCTGTGACCGACGTTCATGCAGCCCACCCCACCGGCCAGGTCGACATAGCGCCGGCCGTCCGCATCCCAGAGGAGCGCACCTACCGCCCGCGTGGCAAACACCGGTGCCTGCAGCGCAATGGTATCCGGGACGGCACGGCGCTTGCGCTCGGTCAGTTCCTGGGATCGGGGTCCGGAAATTTCCAGGGGTTCAGGTGTCACGCTGTTCTCCTCCTGCGACGATGCGGGTCAGGGCGTCCTCCGTCAGAACGTACGGCCGGTCCGGTCGAGGGGTCCAGGGCGCGGCCACGATCTCCTCCAGCGGGGTGCCGTTGAGCCAGTGCTCCAGACCGAAGCGCGTGGTGCCGTGTCCAATGACCAGAATGGTCTCCCCGGCGTGCCGGGCCGCCACATCCTGCAGAAACGACCGGACACGCTCCGCGGCCTCCCCGTGTACTCACCGTAGTCCTGCTCCCTCAGCCGGCGGTCTCGGACGATCCGGATCCCGCGCGCCGCAAAGGCCAGCTCCGCCGTCTCGTAAGATCGCCGCAGGTCAGCGCAGAACACCATGTCGATGCGGATCGCAGCGTAGCGCTCGCCGAGCGCGCGCGCTTCCTGCTCCCCTTCGGCAGAAAGCGGCACATCGCGATGCCCGGATGCCACTCCCGGGGCGGTGTCCACCGACGCCGCGTGCGACTCGTAAAGAACCGTCGTCACCCGCGCCGTAACGCCACCACCGTGTGCACGTGGCTCGTCTGCGGGTCGAGATCCACGGGCTGAACCGCGGCCACCATGTAGCCGGCGCGGTGCAGCCGGATGAGATCCCGCGCCGTGACCGGCAGCGACCGGCCGATGTACACCAGGCGGCGGGGGCCGGTGGCGACGACGGCCTCCACCAGGGCCTCCGGCAGTCCCTCCCCGGGCGGCCCGGCCAGGATGACATCGCTCCGCTCGCCCCGCCGGTGCAGTTTCACCAGCACCTTCGCGGGGTCGCGGGTATAGAATACGGCATTGGCGATCCCGTTGCGCGCAGCCGCCGCCCACGCGTCCTTCATGGCCGCGGAGTCGGTCACCACCCCAACCGCGCGGCGGACGCGCTGGGCCAGGGCCAGCGGCAGCAGGCCGCTCTCGGCGAACACGTCGCAGATCTGATCATCACCGCGCAGCTCCGCTGCCCGCGCCACGGCCTCCAGGAGCACGGGCAGCGCCCCGGGATTCGGCGGCAGGCTGCTCGGCGGCGCGAGCCGGACCCGCAGCCCCAGGATCTCATCCTCCAGATAGCGGCGGCCCCACAGCAGGGTCAGGTGCGGGCCGAAGAACGCCGTGCTCCCTCCGGGCTGCACCGTCTGCAGGAGGCCGACCAGGCCCGGGACCCGGTCCAGCACCGCCCGCACGAAGGCCATCCGGTCGGGCAGGGGGACGGCCGTGGAGAGCACCGCCAGCGCCTCCCCGGTCGCGACCCCACTGACCCCGAGCAACCCGCGCACGACTCCGGTCCGGCGCTGGCGGTCGAACGGGGCCAGACCCAGCGTGCGGACGGCGTCGCGGATGACCTGCAGGATGCGCACGTTCGTCGGATGCTGGACCGGGCAGGTGTCGATGTTGTAGAGGCGCTGCTCGCCCCAGCCGAAGAATCCCGCCAGGACCGCCTCCCCGCGGCGGTCAAAGGTCGCGCGAAGCACATTGCGGTATGCCCACGGTGCGCCCCCGACACAGGCGCTGACCAAATCTTCGCGCACGCCCGCCCCCTTGAGGGTCTCCACGACCATGGCCGTCTTGAACCGCCGTTGACCTTCCGGGGTGATGTGCTGCCACTGACACCCGCCGCAGCGTCCAAAATGGGGACAGCGGGGCACGGTGGCCTCGGGCGA
>Ga0073934_10004781_pt1 | contig 21901 bp, 19 predicted proteins | sample LarsenN4metaG_FD_76834 | JGI IMG/M metagenome (GOLD analysis project Ga0073934, IMG submission 76834) | Hot spring sediment bacterial and archeal communities from British Columbia, Canada, to study Microbial Dark Matter (Phase II) - Larsen... ...
ATTCTGCCACCAAGTTCATCGGCGGGCATGGAACTTCCATTGGAGGCGTTATCATAGACTCTGGGAATTTTCCCTGGGATAATGGGACCTTCCCCGAGATGGTGGAGCCTTCGCCCGGTTATCACGGCATGAGGTTCTACGAAACCTTCGGGAATTTCGCTTACATCATGAAAGTCCGTGCGGAAACGATGAGGGATCTGGGAGCCTGTATGAGTCCGTTCAATGCGTTCCTGATGCTGCAAGGGCTGGAGACGCTTTCTCTTCGGATGAAGCAGCATTGCCAGAATGGGCTGGCGATCGCTAAGTTCTTGAGCGAGCATCCCCTTGTGAACTGGGTCAACTATCCGGGCCTTCCGGAGAGTCCTTATTACAAACTGGCCCAAAAATATCTACCTTTGGGGGCTGGTTCTATCATGACATTTGGAATTAAGGGGGGGATGGAGGCCGGGATTAAATTTATTGAAAGCGTCGAGTTACTTTCCCATTTGGCTAATGTGGGAGACGCTAAAAGCCTGGTCATCCATCCGGCGGGAACCACCCACCGTCGGCTGAGTGAAGAAGAGCGCCTGGCCAGCGGAGTTACGCCCGATATGATTCGCCTATCTATCGGTCTGGAAGACGTGGATGATATCATCTGGGATATTGACCAAGCTCTGGAAAAGTCGCAGCGCTGAAACCCTGCGACGAGAGACTCGAGGCCGGGGGCTTGTCCGACAAGCCTCCAGCCTCCAGCCTCCGGTCTCTAAAAAATGATCGATCAAGGTTCCGTTGGAATTGTAAAAACACAAACCTGCACCCTCGTCCGGCCACCCGAAACGCTTATCCTGGAGAACCGCCTGGAGCTGGGTCCCATCACGGTAGCTTATGAAACTTACGGGACCCTGAACGCCGCCCGGGATAATGCCATATTGGTCATTCACTCCCTGACGGGAGATGCGCACGCCGCGGGCAGGTATTCCCAGGAGGATAAATATCCGGGCTGGTGGGATCCCATCATCGGGCCGGGAAAGCCCTTCGATACGGATAAATATTTTGTAATCTGCTGTAATAATCTCGGAGGGTGCAAAGGCACTACAGGTCCGGCTTCCATCAACCCTAAAACTGGGAAACCCTACGGCCTGTCCTTTCCTATGATCACCATGGGGGATATGGTGGAAGTTCAAAAGAAACTCATCGATTATCTGGGGATCAAACGTCTGGTGGCAGTGGCCGGTGGATCTTCTGCAGGCATGAAGGTTTTGGAATGGGGCTTGCGTTACTCCCAGAGGGTAGACGCCATTATTCCCATCGCTACGGGCTACTGTGTGACGCCTCAGGGCATCGCTTTTCACAAAGTCGCCCAGGAGGCCATCATGGCAGACCCTAACTGGAACAACGGGGATTATTATGGGAGACAGCCCCCCGAAAAGGGACTGGCCATCGCCCGGATGATCGGTCATATTACTTACTTGAGCGATCATTCCATGTGGGAGAAGTTCGGTCGTCGGCATCTGGACCCTGAAAAGATGAAATATGACCTGACGAGCCCCTTTGAGGTGGAGACCTATCTGGAACACCAGGGGGAAAAGTTCGTTCGGAGGTTTGATGCCAACTGTTATCTCTACTTGCTCCGGGCCATGGATATCTACGATGCCTCGCAGGGGTACAGCTCCTTGGAGGAATCTTTCCGCCGGATTACCTGCAAAACCCTGGTGATCTCCTTTGCAGGGGACTGGCTTTTTCCCCCCTATCGTTCCCAAGAGCTCGTCCGGGCTTTACAGGCTAACGGCGCCTACGTGGAGTACTATAACATTAACTCCCTTTATGGCCATGATGCGTTCTTGCTGGAGTATCACAAATTTGGCCCTTTGATTCGACGCTTTTTGGCCAGGATCTCCGGAGAACCCGATGAACGCCACGCGGACGAACTCCATGAGTACGAGATCGCACCCAGTGAAGGGCTTTTAACGTAAGGACCCTTTTATCTGTTGTAACGCGGCCTTTTTTCACCGCGTTGAGAGGTTGCATCTATTGATGGTCAAGGGCCCCACCAGGATAGATCCCCAAAGCTTCGTTGCAAAAATCAAATTTTTAGGAAGCTGCCATAGAGTACATCGCCCAGTTCATGCGGATCAACCGCTCCCTCACGGTCGCGGCTCGGAGGCCTTGCGTCACCTACGCCTCTGAGCCACAACCGTGTAAAGTTAACCTTGATGAATCCTTCAAAGCTCCGGGAGGAGCGACCGGTTTGTAACAATGGTTAATCCCAACAAGCCTCCGAGCTCCGGGAGGAGCGACCGGTTTCCTCGCCTAAAAACAGGTCGCTCCTCCCGGAGCTTCTAAGATGGGATCCCTTTCGGCCCTCACCCCCGGCCCCTCTCCCACGCTGTGGGAGAGGGGAGTGGGGGCCTACGCGCCAGGTTAAAAACAGAACTGCCCGGACTGACTCGTTCCCAGGCTCTGCCTGGAAACGAGGGGATACGGGACTTCCCCTTTATCCTGGCGTGCAGGGGGGAGGGAAAGCGGAACGGTGGGGTCAAAATTGAGTAAACCGGGGAGTAGTACCTTGTAAGTCTCGGCCCTCACCCCCGACCCCTCTCCCACGCTGTGGGAGAGGGGGGGAGGAAGACAAAACGGCCCTTTCAAAATTAACCGTAGCCTCGTCGTGGTGATCGAAGCGGGGCGACCCGGGGTCGCTCTGCTACACAATACGCCTGCCGCGTTGCACGGTCGCCCTCACATGGTCGAGCAGTCGATCACTGAATGACGCGAGATACGGAAAGCAGGAGATAAACTGGCCGAGGGAATTTGTCAAGCATTTATTTATGGAATATTTTATAACAAAGAACGATGTGGGAGGTCAGGGCAAAGGCGACCGCAAATTAGAGAGTTTGTTGCCGCGTAGAGACACGGGGAACTTTCCAACGTCGTGGAGTTATCCAGAAACTATCCAATAACTTGTTTGTGAGATGCTCCGCTTCGCACTCACAAGCGGTGCAGTTGCACCTGATTCCGCTTCGCTCCGCAGGTGAACTGCCTGTTCGGCATCTTGCGCGGCGTGTCTAATTGCTGTTGGCACGCACCAGGATCATTTTTCACGAGAGGTGGAATGGCGATAAGGGGTAGTTGTTTGTGTGGAGCCGTCAGCTTCGAGATTACCGGCTCCTTCAAGTTCATTGGCAATTGCCATTGTTCGATTTGCAGGAAGTCCCATGGGGCCGCATTTGCGACGTGGGGGATTATCGACCCCGACCAGTTCCGGTGGACGTCCGGCGAGGAATTCGTTCAGGGGTATGAATCCTCACCTGGAAGACAGAGGTGCTTTTGCAAGAAGTGCGGGTCTCCGCTTGTCAGTACCCATGCTGGAGCGGTCGGCGAGGTTGTTGTGGGAACCCTCGACAGTAATCCTGGGACGCGACCGCGCGAACGCATTTTCGTAGGGTCCAAAGCATCTTGGTACGAGATAGCGGATGCACTCCCACAGTTCCAGGAATGGCCCCCGGGTATGGAGCCGTGATATCTGACCCGAAACCATATATCTATGTGCCCAGTCGGTAGGGTATGACGCTGAACCTTGCGTTGCACCGGACCCGCAAGTAGCAGGTGACGTGCTGTTTGCGGGCTGGTGAACGGAGGCGTTATATGGCCTCGGTATTTGGCCTTGGCGAGTGAGAGATGACGGATTCCATCCTCTGGCGCAGGCTCGACCTTCCCGGTCACGAGGTCGGGAGAGTCGTACTTCGGGATAATCGCTGGGAGCTGTCCGGGACGGCCATCTTCGTCCACGAGCGCAGCCCTTGCAGACTGGACTACTTCGTGGTCTGTGATTCTGGTTGGTGGACGAAGTCCGCCCACGTGAGCGGGGTGATCGGAGATCGAGAGATCAATCTTAGCGTGTCCGTTGACGCGGAGCAGCGGTGGCGTTTGAACGGAACGGAGTGCCCCGCGGTCGCCGGTTGCATTGATATCGATCTGGGATTCAGCCCGTCCACGAACCTTCTCCCGATTCGGCGACTTTCGCTAAACGTTGGGGAGGAGGCGGAGGTCAAGGCAGCCTGGCTCCCTTTCCCATCGCTGATGTTCGAGGTTCTTCCGCAAGTATACCGGCGTGAGGGAGAGAGGACGTACCGGTACGAGTCGGGCGGCGGCGCCTTCGTTCGAGTGCTGGAGGTGAACGCTGTAGGTTTTGTGACAAACTATCCGGGCTTGTGGCAGGCCGAGTCGGCCACATAACAAGGCGATGCGCCTGCCGGGCTTCGCCCGCAGGGGATCGCCAGGACGCTAGGCGGACATTTTCACTGTGGACTAACAAGGGGATAAGGGGTTGGTTAGGCTGAGAGCCCCGGGAGGCCTGGAAAATCTCAACTTGGTAGAGGAAGATCCTCCCAAACCAAGGCCGGGTGAATTGCTGGCCAGGGCCCGGGCCAGCTCGTTGAATTTCCATGACGATGCTGCCTTCAAGTATTACGTATCCCAAAAGCATTTTAGCGAGGTTTGCCTCGAACTTTAAGGCTAACCATGTCGTACTCGAGCGCAAGGTGCGCGGTGACGCCCAACCTTCGTTGGAGCAGACGGGAAGGGGTGGGGCAAGTTTTAGCTTGGTTTGATTCTTTCAAGGCCGCTCCTTCCCGCTGCTCAGCCTCATCGTTCTGAAAAATAGTATAACTGATGGAGAACAGTAACTTATTGCTTTTGCTTCTGTAAATAAGAAGGGCCATGTATATAGATCGCTTAATAGCGAAGGAAAATTATGTCCAAAGAACATTCAGAACAAACTTTAGAAACGCTGTTTCCCCTCACGCTGGACGTTCATGCCGTTAGATTAAGCGACGAGCAATTTTATCGGCTATGCCAAGATAATAGGGACTTACGTATGGAACTCACCGCGCAAGGAGAGCTCATTATCAGGCCTCCAACGGGGTCAAAAACTGGTTGGCGCAATGCTAAGATTATTCATCGCTTGACAGCGTGGGCCGAGAAAGATGGCACTGGGCTGACTTTCGATTCATCCACCGGGTTTGCCCTGCCTAATGGGGCTAAACGTCGCCAGATGCGGCTTGGGTAAGACGTGAGAGATGGGAGGCTTTGACAGAGGAAGAGCGAGAGGGTTTTGCTCCCCTTTGTCCTGACTTTGTGTTAGAGTTGCGTTCGCCTGAAGACAACTTATCGACGTTGCAGGATAAGGTGCTTGAGTATATGGCAAATGGAGCCCAATTAGGATGGTTGGTGGATCCTAAAGCCAGGCGGGTTTATGTTTATCGCCCAGGGCAGCCTCCCGAACGTTTGGAAAACCCAGAAGCGATGGTGGGTGATCCTGTGTTACGGGGTTTTGTTTTAAACCTACGAGATATTTGGTAATGGGCGGCCTATTTCAACGACGGCTACCGCTTCTGTCGAATTCTGAAGGAAGGAACTCCTATATGCCCGGCATCTGTCTCTCCTACGGGCGTACCATTCCCTAACATCGCAGTGAAGCGGACAGCCAAAACGCCGGCATTTTGCTCGCCGCGAGGTGTAACCTGCCTCCGGGGTGTGGGCGTACGAACTGGCCGCCGGAAAGAACGAAAGGAGAAAAATAGGTATGTCAGACGCGTTGCAATTAGCTCAAGCATACTTCGATGCCTGGAACCGTCGCGATGCCGCGGGCATCATAGCGACGTTCGCTGAAGGCGGTACGTACAATGACCCCATGGTCCAGGGACTCACCGGCGAAGCCATTGCCGCCTATGCTCGTGGGCTGTGGGAAACGTTCCCGGATTTATCGTTCGAGATCGTGGGTCAGACGCTGGTTGACAATGGACAGGTCGCCGCTCAATGGGTGATGAAAGGCACCAACACCGGTCCTTTCCAGGGGCTCCCGCCGAGTGGACGTTCCATAGCGCTGCCGGGGGCCGACTTCATCACGGTTGTGGGGGACAAAATCCGCTCGGTACAGGGATATTTCGACGCCAGGGAAGTGCCGCGGCAGTTGGGACTGCAAGTCCTGGTGCTACCCTACACCCTCGGTCCTTATCAGTTCGGCTATGCCGTTTCCGCACAGAGCGGGAGGAAGAACAAGCCGGGGGCTTTCAGCATCACCCTTATCCAGGTTCGTTCTGAGCAGGAAAGAGAGCAAGTAAAGGATTACAGCCGCAAGGTTGCGGCCGAGATGCTCGCCATGCCGGAGTTCATCGGTTGGACCGGTATCATCATCGGTAACCGGCTGATGACCGTAACCGCCTGGGATGACGCGGCAAGCCCTGGCCGACTGACCCACGAAGGCACCCACGTCCAGGCGATGAAAAAGTTCTTCGGGCCAGAGTTTGCAGCCGGCGGGTATACGAGTGTCTGGGTCAACGAACGGTTTAATACGACGTGGGTGCGCTGTACGCAGTGCGGCCGCATGGCGGACTATGAGAAGGCCGCCGGGCAGTGTGAGTGCGGTCGGGCGCTCCCTGAACCGCCACCTTACTGGTGAGGAGACCGCAGTGAACCGATGCTCGCTGCTTCGTCGAAGAACGCGTTGCAGCCGACCGCCTTCGGCGCGTAAGATCGGGGCGATTTTACAGCTTTCCTATGCAATGCCATAATATTGCACCCCATCCTTTTATCATCGTTGGAACATTTTATCCGAAAAAGTAGGGGCGCACGGCCGTGCGCCCCTACTATCGGACAAAATCCACCAGCCTGACCGGTGGGCGTTGGATGAGGTGGTATTTGACGTGTTAGGGCTGGCGGCGGGCGAACGGGAGGCGGTCTACGAGGTAGCGGTGGAGCTGGTGCGGGCAAGGCTGGAGAAGGCCAGGAGTGTGTAACCATGCCCTATGACCCAGAAAAACCTCACCGCCGTTCTATTCGATTGCAAGGATATGATTACCGCCAGCCGGGCGCGTATTTCATCCCCATCGTCACGCAGAATCGCGCCTGTTTGTTTGGCGAGGTGGTGGATGGAGCGATGCGGTTGAATGAGTGGGGCAAAATCATACGGGAGGAATGGTTCCGTTCGGCGGAAATCCGGCGGGAAATCAAATTGTTGCCCGATGAATTGGTGGTGATGCCGAACCATATCCACGGCATCGTGTGGATCGTGGATGGTGACAACGATGTGTCGGAAACGGTAAGGGCGCACGGCCGTGCGCCCTTACGTCGTGCTACGGCGCCAACCCCGTTCGTTGGCAGCATTCATCGCCGGTTTCAAATCCGCCGCCACCAAACGCGTCAACCGACACCGCGGCATGCCTGGTGTCCCTGTCTGGCAACGCAATTATTACGAACACATCATTCGCAGCGAGGAATCATTGCGATGCATTCGGCAATACATTACCGAAAATCCCTTGCGCTGGCATTTGGACCATGAGAACCCCGCCCGAACGGGCGACGATCCCCTGTGGAAGGAAATCCTTTTCGGCGCAGGTGGGCCATGATGGATCCCATCCTTGACCTTCTCGATAACCGATGTAGGGGCGATCGGTGTAGGGGCGCACGGCCGTGCGCCCCTATGGTGCCAACCTTCACAACAGGTATTTTTTCTTCAGAAGCAAGAGCCTACGTTGAACATATAGATCCGGATGATAGAGCGTTCATTAAAGATCCCAACCCGCCCGAGCCAGCATGTAGCAGATGAAGCCCGTTAAAAGTCCCGTGGCCAGATAGAGGTAGTTAAACGTGAAGAGGTTTTCCGTACTAAATTGGGGCGCGAAGGCACGGAAATCGATCCCGATACGGAGGCCCAGAAAGTTCGATAGAAAGACCAGGGTTCGTATCCCGGCCAGTACGGCCAGGAACCTGGTCAATAGAACGTGCTCTTTATAAATGAGAAGGGTCAGCACGGCCAGAACGGGAACTGCGAAGAGGAGGTAGCGGACTTCGCTGGCTTTTCTTTCTGGGGTTCCGCCCAGAAAAAGGGTTAAAAGCACTACGAGGATGGCTCCGCCCAAATAGGTCAGGGCGGCCTGATGAAACTTTTCGGTTCTAGTCGCCGTTCCTGACATACGGCTATTCCCAGATGGACGCAGATAAGATCTGGGCTTATCTGCATAATCTGCCGATCGTTTTACGCTAAATGGTTTCGTTCTTCTTAAACAGGGCAAACATACCGCCCATGTTCTGCATGGCCTTCTCCCGGACCTCTTTCATAAGTTCTGGAGTAATCTCCCGGTATCCTTTGCTGCGGGCATAGGCTTCCACGCCTTTTACGACCATCCCCCGGGCAAAGGAGGGGATCCTCTCCAGCCGTTTTTGGGCTTCTTCGGTCCAGGTCAATTGAAAATCGGCTTCCAGACCGAGGGTGAGGGTCTCCTCCAGCTTGATTTCCACAAAATGGTACTTCCCCGGCTCGTACTGGCAGGACGGATCTTCGGCAAGGTAATCCCCGGTCTCGGCAAAAGCCCTGGCCCGGCATCCGCTGCATACGCTCTGGAATTCACACCTCCCGCACCTCCCCTGAAGTAACTTCCTGTTTCGAAGCTGATTCAGAACGGGAGAATGGTTCCAGATATCCGCAAAACGGTTTTCTTTGACATTTCCCAGCGGGATGGACATATAGGGACAGGGGGTGACATCCCCTTTGGGGGTGATCTGCGCGTAATGGGTGGCGGCGGGGCAGCCTCCTGAATAAGTTTTGATATAGGGGGAATGGGGGTCGGCCTCGTAGACGATCCGTTTATATTGAGGCGTACACTTGGCGCTGATGAGCATTTGGCCCTGATACTTTTTCTGCATTTCAAATACTTGCGCCAACATGGCCTCGTACTGTGCTCCGCTTATATCGGACCCGCTGAGCCCCTGGCCTCGACCTGTACATACCAGGAAGTAAAGGTTAAAGAACCTGGCACCCAGTTGATGAGCAAAGTCAACGATATCCGGGATCTCGTCGTAGTTCCAGGCCATCGTAGAGGTCTGGATAACGAATTCCAGATGATTCCTCTTAAGGATCCCGGCCCCTCGAACGGCATTCTGCCAGGACCTTGGCACTTGCGTGAAACGATCATGGGCGTCAGGCTTCACAGAATGGAGGCTAATGCTAACCCCTTTAACCCCGGCCTCGATCATTCTCTCGGCCAGTTTATCATTCAAGAGGGTCCCGTTGGTCCCTATGACGACCATAAATCTCCTCCGGGAGGCATATCGAATGATCTCAAAGATATCTTTCCGCAGAAGCGGTTCCCCGCCCGTCAGGATCAATAAAGCGCTCGGATTTATCTCTTCAATTTGGTCGATGACCCGAAAACACTCCTCCGTACTTAGCTCATCGGTCCGCTCTCCGCTTCTGAAGGCCGCGTCCAAATAGCAGTGGGCGCAGTTCAAATTGCATCGCTTGGTAATGTTCCAGGATATGGTGTGGGCTCGATATTCCATCTTATTTTAACCTCAAAGGCTCCGGAGTATAAGTGCAAGGGCCAAAACCGTGAGCCCCAGCGCCGCATTGCCGATGAGAAAATACTGGGCTTTTCTCTGTAACTGCAGAATGGAGGTGGGGATCTGATCCGTGAGCTGTTCAGAAGGCGACAACCTGGATACATAGGAAGTGATTTTCGAAAGGACCAGGTGCACGTTTATAATCCGAAGCGTAACCATGGCTACAAAAAGGGCCACTTTTAGGGTCAACACCCTCAGGTACATCGTTGGATATTGAAACTGGGAATAGTATCCCCGAACGATGACATTAAAAATCCCGGTGATAAAGATCAGTTCGGCGGCCCTTGCAGCAAAAAATTGAAACCGACTCTGGACGGCCAGGGCAATTCGTAATCTCTCGATAAATAAAGGCGACCGGCTGTTCGCTCTTGCGACCAGGGAAGGGTCCAGCACCAAAAGGATAAAAATCATCCCTCCGATCCAGATAACCCCTGCCAAAACGTGCAACCAGAGAACGAAAATGAGCAGATAGTTCATGCTGATGGTTGAGGTCAGTGCTACATCCCAAATTTTCCCCGCGCCTCATCCATAACCGTCTCTGTTATTTCTTTATACCCGCGCTCCCTAGCATACATTTCGATCCCTTTCTTTGCCATGGGCCGGATAAACCCAGGAATTCGCTCCAACCGTTTCTCCGCCCCTTCAGACCAGGTTAATTCCCCGTTAGATGGGGAGCCCTTGGCGAAGGCTTCAGAAACCACCTGGGAGAAAGGACAGGAGGATACGTTCTCCTCTTTGGTCTCTGCAAGGGGGTCTGAGCCCTTTCCCTCGTTTAGGGTCGGCCCCTTCTGCGTGCCCAAAAGCTCCTCGTTCTTTTGCACCAGCGTAGCACGCACCATGGACATAGGTTCTGCCGGTACCGTTTTCCCGCCTACTTTCACATCCAAGGATCTCAGCATTTGAGTCTCCCACGGGTTGGTTAACAGAGCGATATCCCGTTGACAGACCGGACAACCGAAGATCACCGTCAAAGAGCCCTCCTCGGGACCCTCGGTCTTTTTAATTTTCATAGGTTCGTCGCAATCCACACAAAGGAATTTCATAATGAAGATCCGTGAACGAAAGTGAGCTGAAGCTACTCCACGGCCCGGGTCGCTTGAGCCCGTTCGAACTTTAGCCCACTTTAGCTCGCTTTAAACGTTCCGTTCACTTCAAACTTTAGCTTCTTTTAAACCTTAGCCCCTTCAAAGAATCCCTCGACTTTTTTTCCCACCTCGGTAAAGGCTTGTCCGGCCAGGGAACCTGGATGTGCCAGCAGAAAGGGAGCGCCTGCATCCATAGAGGTGGAGATACGCGGGTCAAAGGGTATCTTTCCCAAGAAGGGAATCCCCAGGGCCTGCGCCAGGTCTTCGGGGGAACGTCCGGAACCTGCTGAAGGATTGCCGGAATGAAACAGATCCCCCAAGGCCCCGCACTGCAAGCAGACGTACCCGGACATGTTTTCTACCAATCCGATGATGGGAGTTTTCAACAAAGTCTTGGCGAGGGTGACAGATTTTTTAACCACGAGCTGGGAGACTTCTGAAGGGATGGTCACCACCAGGGTTCCTCCCAGGTCCGGGAGGATTTCCGCGATGTTGGGGAGGCGATCTGTGCCGGGCGGAAGATCGAGAAGGAGGAAATCCAGCTCGCCCCAGTTCGTGTCGGCGAGAAACTCTCGCAGCGCCGTTACTTCCATGGTTCCTCGCCAGACGAAAGCTTCCTGCTGGGTGGGGGCCTGCCACATCACGGGGGTTTCATCCGCAGGGAGAAAGAGGTCCATGGACATAACCCGGATATGGAGAGGACCTGTGGCAGGTCGGACGCCTTCCCCGGTCATTTCCGGCCTCTGCCCGCGAACCCCCATCATTTTAGCCAGGGAAGGGCCGTTGATATCTGCATCGAGAACTCCGACCGAACGTCCCCTTAAGGCAAGCATTACGGCCAGGTTCGCCGTGAGGGAGCTCTTGCCGACCCCCCCTTTTCCGCTCATGATGGCGACCTTGTGGCGAATCTGGCCCATCCGGGCCTGTAACCGGGCGATCTGCTCTCCAACCTGGCCCAAGATGTTAGAGCCCCCGTCTCCGGCGATATCTTTATACTTTTTCATTTTTTGTTCGTGGTCCGCCATCCGTGGTAGGGGCGACCTGGTGGGTCGCCCTCGGACAGGGCAGCTCCCTGAAACGGCCCCTACTTAAATTCTTCCCGAACCGTCGTCTGCGCGCTCCCTCCTTTCGCGTAGGAGCTGATCGTCTCTTCCATGATCTTCTTACAGACCTCGATACCCGCCTCCGTGAGCTCCAGGGTGATCCGTGTGGCGCCTCTCTCGCGGGCCAGCCCCTCTATTTTATCCTTCGTAATATTGCGCATGAATCCCTCGGGAACCCGGTTTAGACGTTCTACGGCGGCTTCGGTCCAGGTTAATTCCCGGGAAGGGGGAAACGCCCTCTCCGTCCTCCCATTCTCCCTTTCCCCCGCTCCTCCGTTCCCCTTCTGCGAATCCGTCTCTCGTCCCAGCCGGTCTTCTTCCAGGGTCTGATCTATGACCTGGGCCGCCAGATCCTTCGTGATGGTCGTTAGCTTACGCATTCTCGCCGATTTCTCAATGCGCGCCTTGGCTCTTCGTTTCATATATCCCGAAGGAACCGTCCTTAGCAGTTCTTTCGCTTCGTTCGTCCAGTTTAGCCGGACTCCATCGAAAGTTTCTTCTTCCTCGACCCCTCCTTCCAAGGGAGCCAGGGATTCTATGGCCTCCCGATCGATCTTTTCAAAGCGATCTGTTTTCGCATTGCACACCGGGCAACTTACCGGCAGCACATGTTTGGCTGCATAACCACATTGACGACAGATGTAAGTGGTACCTTCGGTCAGTTGACCCTTTTCAAGGGCGATGCTCTCCGCCGCGAGCCCCATAGCTCGGACCATCCCTTCCGGCAGGACCGCCCGCATGGTATCCTCGATGACGCTGACGGTGATAATGGAATGCCCTCGTTCCATCGCATATCTTAAAACAGCCGTTCGCGCAATCCCTCGAACCATGGCCGGAACCCGGTCCATTTTCTGATTGGCTTCCTCGGTCCAGACGATGCTCGCATCGGCTTTGATATCGATGGGAGGTATAAACTTCCTGCTGGAAAGCAGAACGTTACACGGGACCAGCCGGAGAAGGTTTTCGGTATTGCTTCCGATATCCATACTGTCATCGCTGTGCACGCCGATGCGACCCAGCACCAACAGCCAGGGCTTTTCTTTTCGGACGTATTTCAGGATTTTTTCAAAGGCTTTACCGTCCAGCAGAGTAATTTTCAGGTCGACCCCCTCTTCTTTAGCCACGTGGCGAGCAATTTCTAGATGGGATTGATAAATCTTAGCCAGGCCCGTATCGATCACTTCTTCGTGGAGCTGTTCCTGCTCCTTGAATTTGAACACCTTGGAGGCCTTTTCGGAGAGAACTCCCACGATGCTGTTAAACATCGCATAATGCAGGTAAGGATCATAGACGGCCACCGCTTCGACGGGTTTATGGAAAGCCTTACCAAGCGCGACGGCGGTCTTAAGGCCGGCAAAGGACTGAGGGCTTCCATCCACGGCCACCAGAATATTTCCCGTCTGCTCCTCCCAAGGAAGGGTATTTTTAATGACCAGCGTATCGACCTTGACCCGTCTGACTACGCGCTCGCACACGCTACCGATCAGACTCTCTTTCACAGCGCCGAGCCCCAGAGCTCCGATCACAACCAGATCGTAATCGCTGTTTTGAATGTCTTCTACCAAGACTTGAAAATTTTTTCCATCGAACGTCTTCCTTTCAAAGGGGAGGCCCTCCTTTTCACTGATCCGACCCATAACCTCTAGGTACGAATCGGAAATGAGCTGCAAACCCATGGTTATAAGACTATCATGGATTTTCCTCTGCCGCTCGAGCTCTTGCTCGTCCTGGTATTCTTCCGGCAAGGTATATTCCATCTGTTTAAAGCGTATATCATGCATCCTGGCCGCATAAACATGACTGCCCACCAACTGAGAGCCAAAACGTTTCGCGAGCGCAATAGAAATGTCGACACAGGCATTGGAGTGCTCTGAGTTATCTACAGGAACGTAAATTTTTTTATACATAATCTTTCCTCAGTTTCGATCCACCCCCCTTCCTCCGAGGGGCGAGCTTTTTTAGAAGTTTTCACCTCCAAAGATAAAAACAAAATGCCTCTCAACGAACTTCTTTCATTGTAGAGATCTACAGGGTTTTTGATGGGTAAAGTAAGATACCGGGAGCGCCCAACACATCGAAAGCAGGGGGCAGTGAACCGGAGGCGAGAGGCAGGGGGCGGGGGACAGTAAAAACTTACATCCTCCTTTTTACCGTAATTCTCCAGGCCTTCCCTCTAACCTCTCCCCCGAGGCTTCGCGAGAGGGGGAGCGCAGAGAAGAGACCCTCGCCTCTGACCCTCTCCCCTCTCCCACAGCGTGGGAGAGGGGCCGGGGGTGAGGGAAAGATAACCTTTTACTTTCCGCTTTCTGCCTCCTACCCTTTCGACCAAGCACAGAACAGGCTTCTGCCTTCTTAAGGCTTACTTTGGAGCCATTTCTGCATCTACCTTGACCTCCTCTTTTTCCTTTACAGCCACATCCTTTTCAGTGCTACCCAGGGTTTCATGCCAGATCCCCAGCTTATAATTCCCTGGTGGAACGTTCTCCAGCTTGAAATTACCATTATCGTCTGTCGCAACATAGTAGGGATGTCCGGTAGCCACCCACCAGGCATTCATCCAGGTATGCACATCACACTTAACGTTGATAACTTCTGGCTGCTCAACCTTTTCCTGCATGACCTTCTTGAACTTAGGCTGAGCCTTATTAATCGGCGGGTTTGCATTACTTTGAGGAAAGGTGTGAATGTTATGCAGGATGCCATCGCTGTTGAGGATATCGACGGTCGTTCCAGCCGGAAATATAAGGACGTGGGGAAGATATTCGCATCCCTTTTGATCGAACTTGGGATTTTCCGCAGGCTTTTCCTGAGGCTTTCCTTTCTGGATATCAGCCAGATAAACCACGGCATTTTTGATGCCCTTTGTATCCTTAGAAACAACCAAGCTCAGGTCAGGATGCGCTTTACAAGCTTCTTTATCCTTTGAGGGCTCGATCATTTTAGGCTCTGGGGGATCTCCGGCAAACTTAATCGTGCCCGTGATGGTTCCGCCATTGCTTACCTCCATGCCTTCATAAGCGAACCCTGAGACGCTGAAACCGATGACCCAAGTTAAAATTAAAACAGATACAAGTAATTTTCTCATGAACCCTCCTCCCGAATAAAATGAAAGGGTAAATGGAAAAGTAGGGGAACTGAGGGGTTTTCCACCCTCTAGCTCCTTCTATTTTTCCATCCTTAATTTAAGGGTTAACTATCTGTCTTCCAAAAGCATGTTTATAGAAACTGATCTCTGCATCAGTGACTGCCTACCACACATTTAACCGAGTTAAATGTGCAGGGTTCTAACCGGACAAATAATCACTGGTGGTTTCAAGCCAGCGTATAGCGAGACGGTTAGATTTCACAGTTCCCTATGCGGCTTTTCGCTTAAAGGCGGTAGGGATGCAGCCCTGCTCCCAGATTGCTATGCTGGGGGTACTTAAATTCTACATATTTCAACCTGACTTGACAACGTTAAATTTAAGATCAGTTGTGATCTCAGATATAGGGGCACAAAGGAGCGCACTAAAGTGGCTAAAGTGAGCTAAAGTTGAAAACCAGCTTTAGCTCACTTGTGGGTCCTTCGTGGATCAATCCACCTTTAAAACCAGCAAAAGGATGCCCGGTTATTTCTTTTCCTTTGGAGCTTCCCCGGGTGCTAGGGGCATCTTTCCCGTGGGGGTTGAACCCAATGACATCAAATACTCTCGTAGGGCGAGGATTTGCCGCTCTTCATTTCCTTCCAAAATATCGTCAGGGCCCGAATTTTCATCCGGAAAGAACGTGGGCATTTTAGTCCCTGGTTGTACTTTTTGTGGGTCTTTGATCCATTTCACTATCCAGTCGGGATTGAGTCGACTGGTAGCCATAGCCAGATCAGGCGCCCATCCTTCTGGGGGGCCCTCGGGTTTCTTATCTCCCTGTTGATGGCAGTTGAAACAATTCAGATAATCGGGAGAAGCCAGAAGGGCTCCTGCCTGAACCAGATCGGGTGCGAGGGGATATTTTCTGGGAAGCTCATAGGGGTATCGCTTTTTTGCGAGAACTGAGAAATAAGCTACAATTGCCGAGGCCTCCTTATCTGACAAGCCGAAAGTGGGCATTCGGACCTTTAACCACGGACGGATGGGGACGGGGTTTTCCAGGAAGTTGGAGAGCCAGTCATGGCGCACCTTCTCGCCCTCATGGAACTCTCCGACTTCTAACAGGGGCGGAGCCATGTTGAGATCTTCCAGCTTATAAAATGCCCGAATCGCTCCGCCCTTCCCCTCAATAATATGGCAGCCGATGCAGTTATAGTTTCGAACCAGCTCCCGCCCTTGAATAAGGGCCATCCTAGTTTCATAGGGTTTATAAATGTAATCAGGAATTTCCCGTTCTTCCCCGGTCAGGCTCTTTAAAAACATCCCCAGAGCTTGAATATCCTCGTCCAGGAGGCCGAAATTGGGCATTCGTAAAACTTCCCGCTCGGTGGTATAGATCCTTGGGTTCCTGAGCTTGTTTTCGGTCCAGGCCCACCAGGTCTCTGGAATATGGGTCGCGTTACCAAAGGACATCTGGGCAAGGACTTTATTGCCAAAGGTAGATAACTCCGGAGCCGTCCGCTGTTCTTGCTCCATATCCGGGATCGTATGGCATCCGTAACACCCGTAATTCCTGATGAGCTTTTTACCCTGCTCGGCCAGGTCGGGATCTTTGATTTTTTCCTCCAGGCCCAGGATCTTCTCCGCACCGTCCCATTTTAAAGTCATCAGATACGCGGCGATGTCCTGGGCTTGCTCCTCCGTTAATCGAAAATTAGGCATGGGCGTCTTCGGATCGTAGCTCTTAGGATCCTTAATCCACCGGACGAGCCATTGAAAATGGGTCTTACTGCCTATACCGCTCAGATCCGGACCAAATTTCCGGCCCGTTTTTCTGGGCACCGGAACTCGAATCACCCCGTTTTCATCCACCTGAGGCTCTACTTTAACGGGATTTCCGTGCTCATCTTTTATCTCGGTGCCTTCTCCGATGATATGGCACCCCAGGCATCCCACCGACCGAACCAGTTCTTTACCCCTCTCGGGGGAAGGTTGATAGGTTTCTGCCTCGGTATAGGCGACCGGAACAGCTACCGAGGAATCCGTCCGGGAAGGTGGAACGGGATCTATCCCCTCGCCTTTCGCCTGGCTTTTTTCGCCTTCAGTCCCGGAGGCCTGGACCAGGTACTTACCCCGGGTCACGCTCATCAGATAAGCCACGATGGCTTCCACGTTTTCATCGGAGAGAAGAAAATTGGGCATTCGGGTTTCGACCCGGAACGTTCGCGGATTCTTAATCCATTGGAACATCCAATCTGCGGTGACCTTGTCTCCCACCCGAGATAGATCCGGCCCCACCTTGGGATAATTTTCGTAGCCCCTAACCAGGTGGCAGCCGTGACAGCCCAGTTCTTCAAAATTCCTTCGTCCCTGGGTTAAAAGAGGGGCCCCTTCCAGATCCTTCTCCATTTCATGGCACTTCCTGCACCCAAGCTGAACCTTTTCCCCCAGGAGCATGGGGTGTAACCAGAATTCTGCGTTGTGGTTAATCTTAATGGGCTTATCTTTATCGTGGATAGCTTCCACCTGTTGTTCCCCATTATGAGCCTGCTCCACGGTCAGAGCCGTGCCCTGTCCAGCATGGCAGAGGGTGCAACCAAATCTATCGATGGGATGTTTCCCGAGGATCTCCTGACGTTTTGGATGCGTCCTGAAAGGCTGGGGGATACTTTCATCCTCAAAACCGGCCCGATCGATAGCCACATGGCAGGTCGTACATCGTTCCGCCCGGTCTATATGATTCCCGAAATTCGTGATCAACGACTTTTCCACGATAATTTGTTTGATCTCGATGGGTCGGGTCTGGATGCCTTCTATTCTTCGTTGGATCTGCTCGATATCGGTGGTATATTTACGCTTTTCCGCCTGAAGATTTTCCAGATGCCCCTTGATATCTTGAATCTCCTTTTCGAGGGCAGCTACTTCTGCCTGACGCCTGTCAATCTCCGGCTGCATCTCTTTGACCTGGGCTTCCAATTTATCCAGCTCATGTTTTCGGATTAACACGTCTTTATCATTTTCATGGAGCGCCTTGCTATACCAGTAAAAAGCTTCATCGGCCTCGCTCTTAAGGAACTGTTGTTCCTGGGTGATTTCAAACAGCTTAATCTTAGCCTGTTCTAAACGCTTAAGAGCCTCTTGGTAGGGCCCTTTCTTAGAGTTAAAATCTTTTTCCGCCTCGGAGAGCTTTTTTTCTAGCTCCTTATATTCCGGGGTATTCAACCTGGCCTCAGCCTGCGCAAGCTCGTTCTTCGCACGAGCCAGTTCCAATCGATTGAACTCCCGTTGGTATTTCTTCCAGGGCCTTCGCGTGATGACCTCATCCCAGAAGGACCAGAGGGTGATGAGGGAGCCGATCAAAATAATCGCAAAGTAGATGTGCCCGTAGGATTTCCTCTCAACCGCTTCAATAAAAACCTTCTCTTGATCTTTCTCCGGCATTTTTATCCGTTGTCCGTTATCCGTGGTCTGCGGCCCACCGGGTCGCCCTCCTTACAGCGAACGACTGACCACGGACAACGGATTAAACGTTGAACCAGGGCGTTACCCAGATGTATTTAATGTTCAAGGTCCACCTCAGAATCATTTTGATGGGCAGGGCCACCATCGTTAAGAATAGAAACGCGATGATACTATATCGAACGATCCCTAGTTTTTGAAGGGTTTCACTTCGGTTTCGCATGATCAAGTAGTAAAGGACGCCCAGGAAGTAATAACCGATAGTTACGGCTCCCCCGAAAATGGAGGCGATCAAGTCGTTCCGGATGCCCACCTTATAAGAGAGGTTGACGTTGGTCAAAGCGGCTACTTTATGAGGGTCCCACTTGTCCCAGGGCGCGAAGAAATTCCATCCGGGCCCCCGGAGGAAAGTTCCCACGATGATCAAACTGACCCAGAGGACCAGGAATCCAAACAGGAAAACAGTGATGGCAAATTTCCGCTCTTTAAAGGTATAGTACCCGTTCCCTTTGGGATTGATATCAATATAGGGGATGGCCATAAGCCCCAGGATAATTAAACTGGGAAGGACCACGCCGGCTATCCAGGGATCAAAGTAGACGAGCATTTCTTGCAGACCCAGAAAGTACCAGGGCGCCTTAGAAGGATTGGGCGTTCTATTGGGATTAGCAGGATCTTCCAGGGGGGCGTCGACCATGATGGACCATACGGTTAGAACGATAATCGCGCAAAGGGCCACCAGCAATTCGCTCCGAACCAGATGAGGCCAGACGTGAACCCGGTAATCCAGCCTCGCTTTCTTCTTGACGACAGCTCTCCCGGCAGCAGCGGGTTTTGCCCCAGCCGGCGCAGCCGGTTTAGCGGCGGTGGCCGCAGCCAGTTTAGTTCCCGCCGTCGGCGCAGTGGGTTTTGCGCCGGCTGCCGGAGTGACGGGTTTAGAGGTCGCAGCATCTGGGGCCGTTTCCTTTTTGGGAGGTTCCGGCACTCCGCCGGAACCCTGGACAGGCTTCGGTGTGCCATCCGGCTGGGGTTCCTTGGAGGGTTCCTTTTGCATGTCTTTTTCGTCAGCCATTATTTTTAGAAAGGATGAAGTAGGAAGGATGAAGGATGACAAGCAGACCCCTTATCCCCCATCCTTTATCCTCCGTCCTTGTACCCTTATTCGCTCATCCTATCGATGATGTCTTCTTTACGGCCCTCGTCGATCAACCGATCGTTTCGTATCGCTTCTCGGAGGCCCAGTCCCGTAAAGAATATAACCAAGAACAGCATGGCAACGATAGGGATGTTATCCGGTTTGCTGATAATTTGAAGAAGGTTTTCCATCTCAGAGTCCTGAGTAGAGGAGTCCTGAGTCCTGGATCAGACGGGTTTGAACCCTCTTTCGATACGCCAGCACTCAGCACCCCGTACCCAGTCCTGGATTAGAGCGGTCCTGAAATTCCTCCATCCTTTCGGACTCTCCAAAAGTGAAGCATCATCAGGCCCCCGGCCAGCAGTGGGAAAAAGATACAATGCAGCACATAGAACCTCAGCAGCGCCGATGGACCTACGATAGTTCCTCCCAAGAGCATGAACCGTACGTCTGAGGAAGGTGTTACAATGGAGGGAGGGGCAAAGGGGCCTTCGTGACCCAAAATAGGGGTCGCCCTTGCCATATTGGTGCCTACGGTAACGGCCCAAATCGAAAGCTGGTCCCAGGGTAGGAGATACCCTGTGAAACTTAGCAGAAGGGTGATGGTGAGTAGGATCACGCCCACGACCCAGTTAAACTCTCGAGGGGGTTTATAGGAGCCGGTCAGGAAGACCCTTAGCATGTGCAGCCACACCGTTATAACCATGGCATGTGCGGCCCAACGATGCATATTTCGCATAATCATGCCAAAGGGCACATCGAATTCCAGATACTTGATATCGTTATAAGCGTACTCGGCCGTTGGCCGATAGTAAAACATCAGAAAAACCCCGGTGACGGTGGTCACCAGAAACATCAAAAACGTTAACCCTCCCATGCACCAGGTAAAGCGTAGTTTCGTTCCGTGCACAGGAAGTTTGGTGGGATGCAGGTGTAACCAGATGTTATCCAGGACCGCCAGAACGCGATTCCTCGGGGTATCCTCATACCCATGGCGGAAAATAGATCGCCACACCTGCGATTTCACGATCTGCTGCTTCATCTCCTCAAAATCCGGAAGCCTGGGAGGTTTTAATTGGGGAATAGGTAACTTAGGCACGCTCTCCTTCTTTCTCGAGGCTTGAGGCTTGAGGCTTGAGGCTCGTTGTCAGTCTCCAGTCTCCAGTCTCCAGTCTCCCATTTAGTCTATACCGGTAAATAAGCGCCGGGTTTATTCCACTCGCCTTTTTCATAGAGGAACTTGACGCTCTTATCTATCAAAAGCTGTCCATCCTCGGCCAGGGTTATCTTGATGCGTTCCAGAGGCCGGGGGGCCGGGCCTTCAAAGTTGATTCCGGTCCGACGGAACCCACTTCCGTGGCAGGGACACTTAAACTTATCCTCCGTGGGGAACCAGTTCGGGGTACACCCCAGATGGGTACAGATAGCCAGGATGGCATAAAAACCCCCGCTATCTCGAACGATCCAAACCCGCTGGGATTGCTTAAATCGCTCGTTAACCTCTCCGACCGTGTATTCGCTGGGAAAACCGGCCTTGAAAATGGGAGAAGGTTCAAAAAGAACTCGCGGAAACATGTACCGAAGACAAGCAAAGGTTGCAGCCAGAAAATTGATGGTAAACCCTGCCCATGCAGCCCGGGTAAGAAAATCCCTACGGGAAAGTAGGCTCCATTTTCCCTCTACAGGCGCTTCTTCGATAACGGTCGCCTCCTTGGCCGGTGCTTTTTTCACTTCTGCAGCCGGCGGCGTCGCTACGGTAGTTTCATCGGCCATAATTTATTTTAGACCTCCTAATCTTTATAAGATCATCGACAATTACAACGCTTAGCACGGATGGGCTCGCTTCGTAGACTATTTTAAAATCGTAAGGGATGCTCTTGTCAATATAATTTTATAGTTTTTGACCGAACAAGAAAAATATGGTCCCGAAAGACGGTATCCCTATTTTTGCTTTGACAAAAGGTTCAACCTACTTAATAGTATATAGTACCAGGAAAGGAGGACGTTATGGATTACCAGGAAAGAATTAACCCGGTTATCTTGGATGAAATCGAAGCCTTGACCGATAGAATTATACGTAAAATTAACTCCCTGCCGACTTCGGAGCGAGAAAATCGAATGAACTATGTGCTGGAAGTGATATCCCGAGGAATCCACACCCAGGAGATGGGAGAAATCCCTGTCAAACCTAAAGAAAGTACAAATCTGGCCGCTTTTGGGGTGCTGATCGTTCTGGTGAGTTTACCCTTCTGGCTCATTTTCCCGGGCATGGGCTACTTTCTAGCCGGGCTGGGGGGATTCCTGATGCTGGTGGGTCTTGTGGCCAGTATGTTTAGAGCTTAACCGACGAAGGCAACAGCTAATACCCTTTCACGCTATGACCTTGAGGGCTTTCCAAGGTCGGACACCGTCCTTTCATGCTACGATCCTGGAGCCGGATCTGAAGAAAGGTGCAGGCCCTCTTCCCTTAGCTCCTGGACCCAGAGGCTGTGGGGCCTGATGGCAGACGAACCTTTATAAAACCCTGCTGACCACGCTGTACACTTCGATCTTGTCATCCCCCCGGGGCGCTTTGATCTTCCCCACCAACTGGGTAATGTAATTCTCCTTAACCAGTTTATTGGTCTCTTTGGTAATGAACACGCCCCCCGGTTCTGCCACCGCTCCCAGGCGACTGGC
>Ga0073934_10004782_pt1 | contig 21895 bp, 25 predicted proteins | sample LarsenN4metaG_FD_76834 | JGI IMG/M metagenome (GOLD analysis project Ga0073934, IMG submission 76834) | Hot spring sediment bacterial and archeal communities from British Columbia, Canada, to study Microbial Dark Matter (Phase II) - Larsen... ...
CGGTGCTGGAGCGGACCGGCAAGTCACCGATTCCCATGAAGCCGCGCGAGGCGTGCATGCGATGAGCGAGCGGCTCACCACCAACAAGAAAACCCCGGCGCGGGCCGGGGCGTGAGAGGCAGAACAATGCCGTCAATCTTCGCGGCGAGCCAGGAAGAACTCTTCGAAGAGGCGGTAGGCGGCCGCCACGTTGATCACGTATTCGTGGGTCCAGCGCTGGATCTGCCGCTTGGCAGCCCGGTTGCTGGTCAGGACGGGGCAAGCGTATCGCCCACGGTCGCCACCTTGCCCCCGTGTGGCGGCCGTGGGGAACGGTGGCCCCACTTGGCCAGCCATAAGAAAGAGGCCCGCGTACGGGCCTCGTGGGCGCTCTGGGCGCCAAGGGGAGCGCTAGGTCGACGCCTCGTGCTCGGCCGCCAACAGGCGAATGACCTCGATCAGGTCCGCCCACCGGCAGGCGTAGGCGTCGCACCAGGCCTCGATCTCATCGAGCGTGTCGCCGGCGGCGTCGTCGTCCAGAACGATCACGTGCACATCTCCGCGCTCCTGGGTACGTTCGAGAAGCGCGATCAACTCGAGTTCCTCGGGGCCCTCCGGTGAATGGCCGCCAAGAAGAAGCAACCCGGCAAGCGGGGCGCTACGCCACCGAAGATCACGGTCCGGCCCGGCAAGGAGGACGGCCGGAAGGTCGACGGGCCGAAGCTGCGCAAGCGACCGCCCGAGGAACGCATGGCGATGAAGGCCGACTGCGAAATGATGGTGCGGGCCTCGTGGCCGACCGGCCAGATCAAGGCCGCGCTGAAAAACAAATACAAACTGCGGCACCGGGCCGCGATGAACTACATCAGGCGGGCCCAGAACGTCATCCTGGCCGAGGCGGACGTCGAGCCGCGCGTGTTGACGGCGACGCTGCTTGTGCGGCTGCAAACGATCATTCAGCATTCGACCGACGACAAGACGATCATGCGGGCGGTCGACTCGATCTCGCGTCTGTTCGGCCTCTACGGCGGCCGCTTCATTCACGCACCGGTCCAAACGGAGCCGCGCGATGACAGCGACGAACCACTGGACGCTCGCCGAGCTCGAATCCTTAGCCTGGTTAGCGAGGCACGGCGACGCCTCGGAACTGGCGACGCTGGAGCGCGTGCTTACGACGACCATGCCGCCGATCCCGATGTGCCCGCATCGGCCGAACGCGAAACAGGCTAGGTTCCTGGCGCTCGACGACGTCGAGGAGGTGATGTACGGCGGGGCGGCCGGCGGCGGCAAAACCGACGCGCTGCTCATGGCCGCCGTCCAGTACGCCCACGTCCCCGGCTACTCCGCCCTGATTCTGCGCCGCGAAATGGTCGATGCCCTGCAGCCCGACTCGATCCTGTTTCGCGCCCACACATGGTGGGATCAGATCGCCCGCTTCTCGCCCAAGACGAACACGTTTACATTTCCCTCTGGCGCGACCATTACCTTCGGCCACATGCAGCACGAAAGGGACAAGCTGCGCTACCAGGGGTCGGCGTTTCAGTTCATCGGATTTGACGAGCTGACACACTTCACAGAAACGCAGTATCTGTATCTGTTTTCGCGCTTGCGGCGCCTCGTTGGGATGAACGTGCCGCTACGCGCCCGGGCGGCGACCAACCCTGGTGGGCCGGGGCATTCATGGGTCAAGTCACGCTTCGTTTCGGACGACGCTGAGCGTTGTCTCGTCGACGGCATCTACGACCGCGTGTTCTACGTCGGCGATCGGGCCTTCGTGCCTGCCCGCGTCGAGGACAATACGGCAATGGACCTGCCGAGCTACCTCAAGAACCTCGATAAGCTCGACCCCGTCACCCGGGCCCGCCTCAAGCTCGGCGACTGGCGAGCGGCCGAAGAAGGCCTCGTCGATCCGGCATGGCTCCGCGACTATCGCGTCTTGGAGCACGAGTATCATCTATTCGACAACGAGCACAATTTCGTGCGCAGCGTGCTCCAGTCGGACGCGCGGCGGTATCAGGTGATCGATGCCGGCGGCACGTCGAAGGAGCTTGCCGAGCAGCACAAGAACGCCCGGCCGTCCAATAGCGTTATCACGACGTTCGACTACTATCATCACGCCGACGGCTGGCGAGCCTGGATCATCGTCAACTGCCGGGCCGGCCTCTACGCATTTCCGCAGCTCGTTGCGGCCGCCCGCGAGGAGGCCGAGCGATTCGCGCCGCTGTGGATTGGCGTGGAGGACAAGAATCAGGGCCGCGCGCTCTGGGAAACGCTCCGCGAAGAACTTCCGATGGTGCCCCTCGAGCCCGGCTCGCAGGACAAGGCGACGCGGGCCGCCCCGGCGCTGAACGCGATGTATAAGGGCGAGGTGTATTTTCCTGAGGAAGCGCCATGGCGGCCGGCGTTCATGGACGAGCTTCTGTTTTGGCAGGGACTGCCAGAACAACAGGACGATCGGATCGATACGCTCGCCTACGGTGTCGACCGCGTCCTGGTCCTGGCCGGCTCGCCCCGCGGGGCCGGCAGCGACGGACCTTTCGTCGGCGGGGGGATTTGGTGACCGATGGGAAAACCGCAGAAGGCCCCTGAGCGGCCGCGCAAACGGATGAGGATGGGCCGGCCGCTGGGCATCGCCCGCGACTGCATGTGCTTGACGGTCGATCCGTCGCCGCTGGGCATCGAGGCCCTGCTGCAACCGTACCTCGAGACCGGCTGGGAGATCGCCTCGGCGACGATGGGCGGCTACGACGACACCGGCGTGCATCGCTCGATCGGTGTCATGACGATCATCCTGCAGCGAGACAAGGAACTCGGATGAGCGTCGCGTTTTTCACCTACGATCTGATAGGGGGCCCGCTGGACGGCGGCACCATTCTACATATCAGACAGCTCCCTCTGCTGGTTTTCGTCGGGCCAGCCGAAGAAGGCGATACGTTCGCACCGTACGGTCCGATGCGATCTGTGCGCACCCCTTGGGCGTATCGTTTCGACGGCATCGCCTACGCACATTCACCGCACGAGTCGCTACGTCGCAAGTGAGTCGGCCCGCGTTTCGGCACCGGCGTTGTTCGACGGCATTTGCACGCCGAAGGCCCGTCGAAAGAACCGCTGAAAGACACCCTCCGAGTTTGCCACGGTGAACGACCAGCGGTCGCCGCGCAGTGCTTTGGCGAACTCGGCCCCGCGCCGCCAAGCCAGGCCGATCCCGCCGAAGTAGGAAACCTCCCCGAAAACAATGTCGTCAACCCGCACGGTTTTGCCGCTCGTTGGGTTCGTCGCCCAGATAAGATGCAGGTTGAGCGTGGGGCGAATGTACTCGGGGATCAGCACAAATCCGTAGGCGTGAGTCCACGCCGTTGCGGCGGAAAGGACCGCCGGCGCCAGGGTCACCGCCGAACCAATCGTGCCGGAACCGTCCTGAACGTATATGGAGAGATCGCCGGCTAGGATACCAGCCTCGCCTAAGTACCAGAACGATAGGCAGTAGAGGCGATTGCGCTTGGCCTGGGTGATGGGCAGCGACTGAATAAGCGAGATCGACGCCGGTGCACCGGAGGCCAGTAACTTGAGCGACTGCGCGCCATGAAACGCATTTCCGTCCAGGAAGATGTGCGTGCCCGCCGTGCCCGTATTGATTTGCCAACTGCTCGGGATATTCGCCGCCCCGCTCTCGAAGTCGCCATTGGAGACGAGCGACGTCGAGTGCAGGCCCTGCAGCGTGCCCTGATCGCCGAAGCCCTCGGGGTCCACGCCGTGCGCCTCGGTTTCCTTTGAGCCCTTCACGGTGAAGGTCTCCGATCCCTCGGGGCGCCCGTCCCGCTCGCTGTCCGCGACGCACTCGACCGAGACGGTGTCGCTGGGCACGGCCAACTCGCTATTCACACCAGCGTAGTCGGGCTGGGCGCCGATCTGAATGCCCGACACGCGCCCCGGCGACATATAGCCGTCGAGTACCTTGGTCGTCATGAGCACGGCGTCGCTGGCGTGATTTCCAGCCGCCGCCGACACGGCGCCGATCGTGACGACCGAGGCATTGATCGACTCCGAGGCCGCCACCATCGCGAGCCGAAGCCGATAGAGAAGCTCGTCGATCGAGCCGCCCGGCCAGCCCAACTCGTCCAGGATCGTCGTCTTATCCTGCAGCCGGGTGCTCGCGATGCCCGCCAAAGCGGCCCGCCTCCCGACGTGCTGCGCCTTCCACGAGGCAAAGGACGAAATCAGCGTCCCCTGCGGCCCCAGAATCGGCAGGGCATCCTGATAAACCGCGAGGATTTCGGCCAAATCGGTGTCGAGATCGGTGCCGTCGGTCTTTTGCAGGTCGTAGTGTTTGACGAGCTTTCCCAGGTCCTCGAACAGCTCGGCGTAGTTCAGGGCCATCGTTTTTTTTCTCCCTGGGCTTGATTTTCATCTACCAGCGTGCGGCATAAATGCGGCTATGGCGAAATCGAAGCTATTTCGGCAGGTCGCGTTGAAGCCGGGAACCTACCAGTTCCCCGGCGGCACCCGCATAAGCTACAGCCGCGACGATCTCAAAAGCTATGTCGAGGGGACGCGGAAGGCGCTGGCGGCTGGCAAGCGTATCTCGGTTTTCCTCGAGCACCCAAAGCCTGGCAGCGTCGAGGGCGGCCCGCTGGACGAGCACGACGCCAAGGCCGACCGCCTGCGGAACACGGTCGGGAAACTCGTGGCGATCGATCAGGAGCCCGACGGCTCGCTGTCCTACGTGCTCGAGATTGCCGGGGCGGCCGCCGAAAAGGTCGCCGACGGCCACATTCGCTACACGAGCCCCGAACTGCGGCGGACCTACCGGAACGGCGACGGTGTCGAGATCAACAATCTCGTCGCCCATGTGGCGCTGACGAACAACCCCCGCACAACGCAGCAGGGCGAGTTCGAGTACGCCGACGCGACCGAGGCCCCGGCCCTGCAGTTTTCCCTGGCCGACTACGTCGAGGACCAAAGCATGCCCCGCGCCAATCCCAAGAAGGCCGCTCCCAAGGCCAAGCCCACCGCCAAAACGCCCGCTGGCCGCAAGGCCGACTTCGTGCAGGCCCTCTCGGGCCTCATTGCCCAGTTCGCCGACGACGAAAAGTCGGAGGACGTCCCGCCGAGCGAAACCAGCGATGACGATTCGACGTCAGAGGTCCCGCAGCCTGGCAGCGACAAGGATCAGCAGGTCAAGGCCTGCGTCGCGGCTCTGGCGAGCTTCGACATTGTGCTCCCCGAGGACACGAACGCCGAGAACTTCATCGCCAATCTGCGGGCCGCCGTGACCGCCCTGGCCGCCGTCAAGGACAGCCTCAACGGCGGTGACGACGAACCCGGCCCCGAGGAGTCCTATATGCCGCCGCAAGAGGAAACCACGCCCCGCCAGTTCAGCCTCGAGGACGTCACCAGCGGCCGCCTCAAGAAGAAAAACGCCGTGCTGGCGAAGCTGCTCACGCAGACCGCGGCGCATGTCAACGCCGAAATCGAGGGGCTGACCAAGAGCGGCACGATCACGCCCACCGTCGCCAAAGCGCTGCGGACCAAGTTCAACGCAGTTCAGTTCTCGGCCGATGGCGACGAGCGGCCCAGCTTCACGCTCGACGAGGTCGTCGGTCTGCTTCGGGCCAACAGCCGTGCGGATCGATTCGGCAACGCGCAGTTCGCTGCGGACGAGGACGAGCACGCGACGCCCGGATTCTTCGACGCCGGCGAGCAGAGCCCGCTGGGGCCGACGCCCGGCAGCAACCGCTACAAGGCCGCCGTCGCCGCAATGTCGGACACCGTCACAAACATGCAGGGCGGCCGCCGCAGGCACCTAGACGCCCCTCCGTTCACACGTTCGCAAACCTTACCCGCCCGCTGAGATCAGCCTCGAGGACCGATCATCATGACCCGCGCTAACCCGTTCGGCCTGCCAGGGATCGACGCTCGCATCCAAGGCGAGACGTATGAGGTCCACTGGGGCAAAGACGAGCAGATCATCAAGGGCAAGGGGATTATTTCGTCGGCCGCCCGCGACAGTGGCAACACGCCCACGACGACGCTCCGCGGCGGTCTGGTTTTGGCCCGCCTCACCGACTCGGGCAAGTACGTCGCCTACTCGGCGACTGGGGCCAACGGGGCCGGCAGCGATCGCGCCTCGGCGATCCTCGAGCAGGGCGTCAATCTGCTGGACTACACCGGCACGGCCGTCGATCGCCTGATGCCGGTTCTGCTGGGCGGCCCGATCCGCGACAGCCAGTGCTTCGGCCTCGATGGACACGCCAAGAGCGCCCTTTCGCGGCACTTCGTGTTCGAGGACGCGCTTAACGAGGCGGCGGCCCAGAACTACGGAGGCCTTGGCCCGCCGAATGCGCTCAAGCTGTTCTCGGTCTATGCTTCGACCAACACGGTGACGCTGACGGCCGAAATGAGCGGATCGATCTTCCTGGGCAATCACTCGACGAACATGATCTACACCCTGCCGACGCTCGCCGCCGGCCTGCGGTACCGAGTCATCAACCTCGTCGACTTCACCGTGACGATCAACGGCGCCGCCGGCACGATCGTCAAGAAAAACAACGCCGCCGCAAACTCGGTGGCGTTCGTCACGGCCGGCGAGCTGATCGGCGCGACGATCGACATCATCGCCAACCACGACGCCACCAAGTGGCTGACGTATCCGGCCGGCGGTTTCACGATCACCTAGCGCCCGGCGGCCAGTAGGCCGCGCCCCCTGCACCCTGTAACTCGACCCTCGATTTCGGAGCGAAACCATGCGCCTGCCCATTCCGGACATCCTCTCGCCGGCGGTCCTGAACGCGACGGTCGAGGAAATCCACGTCCGCAACACGGCGCTGCAGTCGATCTTCGGCGGACCACTGCTGGGCGGAAACACCGTCGACATCGGCGGCCGGAACTTCGCCTGGGATGTTGCCGACCCGACGCGCGAGATCGCGACGGGCCGCGCGCCGGGCACAGGGCCGTCGAAACAGAAGCCCAAGAATAACGACTGGGTGACGGGCCGCTTTCCGCGGGTGCACGAAGCGATCGTGCTCGACTACGAGCAAATTCACAACCAGCGGGCCATCGGCGGCCCGGTGGGCGAGATCGACCGCGCCGGCCGCTCGTATATTGCCCGCCAGGCGATGATTAAGAAGCAGCGCGTCTCGAATCACATCGAGTTCCAACTCGCGGCGATGCTGCGGGGAACCTACTACTACTCGATCGACGGCGACGATCTGATCCCGTCGTTCACGTCCGGCGACATCACCGTCGATTTCCGCATTCCTTCGGGCAATAAGCTAATCGGGGCATCCTTTGCGACCGGCCTCGATCCGCTCGGCGAGGGCAATATAATCGACGCCTCGTGGGCGACGACCTCGACGAAGATCATCGAGCACCTCTACAAAATCGACGACGCGATGACGCGCCTCTGGGGCGGCCGCCTGGGGCACGTCGTGACCACGTCGAAGGTCATGATGAGCGTCTTCAACAACACGCAGGTCCAGCAGTTCGCCGGCACCAGCGTGTCGCCCTTCGAGGTCGTGCAAAAGCAGCTGAACCCGGAGCAGGTCGACTTCCGCATCCGCATTCGCGGCGCCGACTGGGTGCAGTTCCATGTGGTCAACGAGTCGCTGAATCTCAACGGCACCGCGACCCGCATGATCCCCGAAGGGTACTGCTCGTTTATTCCGGACGTGGGCGGCGACTGGTTCGAGTACTGGAACGGCAGCGAAATCGTCGTGCCCTGGGTCGGCCAGCAAGGCTACGAGGCCTTCGGCATGCACTTCTGGGCGAAGCCGATCGACGAGCCCGCCGGCTACAAGCTGATGAGCGTGCACAATGGCATTCCGGCCCTGCACAAGCCCAAGGCCCTGATGTTCGCCCGCGTCCAAAACGATTAGTTCGAAGTTTCGCGGCCGGCGGTCTCCGGCTCTGCGTGATTGGGCGGGCGGCCGCGAGGCCCCCGCCCATTTTCATTGGGGAATCGACGATGCCGACCCGCTCTGCCGCCCTCACCGTTCAGACGCCCGTCACCATGACGCTCGCCAACACTGAGTACTCTTTCGTGCTGCCGGTGAATACCGTCCGCTGGGGCATGAAGTCGCGCGGGGGAAACGCATTCCGCTTCGCTACGGTGACCGGAAAGGTGGCGACGCCGACCGACCCCTACGTGACGGTCGCCGCCGGCCAGATTTTCAACTCGGCCGAGCTCGAGCCGCTCGCGCCCGGCGACGGGCTGGCCGGCCAGACGATCTATGTCGGCACGGACACGGCCGGCGACGTGATCGAAGTCTGGACCTACCTGCACGCCGATAACACCTACTAGGGACCGAGCGCATGCTCACGTCGGGCGTTTTCGGTCGAGGCCTCGCCGTGGGATTCGGCGGCGGCGCGGCGCCCCCCATTGGCGGCCTGCCGCTGCCGATTCTTCTTGGTGCCGATCTGTGGTTGCCACTGTCCTGGCCTGTAGCGCTCTGGACCAACTCGCCGGCTGGAATCAACGAGACTCACGCCTCGGCCGACGGCAATCTCGTCGGTCAGATCGACGCCCAGGGCCTATGGCCGGGGTTCTGCATCGCGGGCAGCAGTAGCGCCCCCACGTCGACGACGGGCAGCGAGTCCTCGCGCGGCACGCTGGGATCGACCAGCCGCCTGTCGTCGTTGACGCGCACCACGTCGCACCTCTACGTCCTGGAGCGGAGCACGCGAGCCTTTCGGTATATGTACGTCGAGAAGGTCTGCACGCTGATTTTCTTCGTGCATTTCACGTCCGACGGCTCGACCTGCATTCTCTGGGACACGATCAAGGGCAGCGCGACGACCGACGGCAGCACGGCCGCCGGCTGGTATCTCGGCCGCACGTCTTCCAACACGATTCAGATACTCGTGGCCAACGGGGCGGGCGCCCTGATGGTGAACACGACAACGACCGGCAAGACCGTCACTAATGCGAACGGCATGGTAATGATCGCCGTGACGCTGAACGGCCACGGCGCAAGCCTGGGAAAGATTCGGGCCTACTCGTGCGCGACCGGCGCGCAGCTCTGGGCCGAGCACGCCTTCGCCACGAACGGCGCTGCAGCGGCGGCGGCCGGGACGAACACAACGCGCAACGTGGGGATCGGCGGCTACGCCGATGGTACGTCATCGACGCAACGTCTCGTCGGCCACCAGGGCGACATCTTGACGTTCGACCGCGTGCTCACCGATCAAGAACTGTCGCAACTCGCCCTCTGGAATCCGCCGCGCACCTCGGCAACGCTGGCCCGCGCCTTGGCGGCCGGAACATCGCTTCCGCCGACAAGCCTGTCGGGCTGCCTCATGTGGTTCGATTTCCTGACAGCCGGAACGTGGAATTTTCAGGAGCGGACGTCGCCCACCACGCCCGCCGCCGACGGCCAGCCGCTGGGGTATAGCTTCAACCGCGCCGGCTCGCGCCTGCACCGCGACATGGTGGCCCAAAGCGACGGCGAGCGGCCCATCTGGACCGACGATCTATTCGGGGCGGGTCTTGGCGCGATTAGCTTCTCGGGTGCCGACGCCGAACGGATGGATTTTCCAGCCCTTCCTAAGGCTGGCAACATCACGTGGCTCATCGCCGGGCGGCAGCAAGACGCCAGCGACGGCAGCCAAGTCCTCCGCGCGTCGTCTGGTAGCATCTACGCCACGCAGACGAAGAACGCCTACGAGTCGGTCGACGACTGCTACTGGATTACACATGATCCCGTGGCCTATTATGGCCGCCAAGGCGGCATCGGGCCGGTCTATGACGGAGAGGCGTTGCACGCCTGGGGCATTCGCTTCGAGGCCCCCGCAGCGCAGGTTGGCGTCGGCGGCCAGTGGGGCACCGCCGTTTCGACGCCCGGCAGCGTGCATAACTTCGACCGCATGGGAGCCAGCGCGTCGCACGATGCCGATTTCGACCCAACAATGGACATCGCGGCTGTGTGCTGCTGGAAAGACCTGCACAGCCAAGCCGACTGGCGCAAGGTGATGCAATATTTCATCGACCTAGGACTAGCCGTCACCGTGCTTTAGCAGGCCGCCTCGCGCGTCCAAGACATCAAGACAATCGTCCGGTGGACCAGCGCGCTTGAGAAACAGCGCATCGACACGGCCCGCCCAGATACGATTACGACGAACCCAGCGCCGCCGTACATAGAGCAGCAGATACGCAGAGACAATCCCCAGAACGGTTATCGCGGTCAGCATTGGTCGTTCTCCAGTTGGTTGTCCCGCGTTGCGACGATAAACTCCCCCGCCGAAACAAGCCACGATGCCACCCACCATCACACCACCGGTCGATCGGGCCGACGGCACGGGCGCAGACGCGACGATCGCGGGGGCCGAGAGCGGTCAGGCGCAGGTGCTCTATTATTCGCTCGCCAACATCGGCGGTGCAGATTATGAGGACACGACGTCGATCACAGTGCCTTCCGTGCTGCGGCTCGGCAGCGGTGCTGTGGCAATCAACGCCACGCCTGGCCGTTATCGCGGTTTCGTCGCATTCAATAACGCGTCGAAACTTTCCGAGCCCTTCGTGTTCGACGTCACTGGCACGCCGCCCACGCTCACGGTGGCCGACAACGAGGACGGCACCGGGGCGGTCGTAACCATCGCCGGCGCTCAGGCTGCGCTCACTCAGACGGTCTACATCGTCCCCTTGGCGGGCACGCCGCAGACGAACCAAAGCCGCACCGGCAGCGGCACGATTACCCTGGCGCTCGCCACCGGACGCTATGCGATCGTCGGCCTACTTGACGGCGGTCTCTACACCATCGGCCCGTATATCTTCGACGTGACGCCGCTGCCCGCGGCCGTGGTATCGATCTCCGGCGGCTATTGCACCTCGGCCGAGGTCGCCTCGATCCTGAGCCAGTTCGCGATCGACGTTCGCACGGACGACGAGCACGACGAGGACTATCTGGCCGCCGATGACCTGGCCCGGCAGGAAGAGGCCCTCGAGCGGGGCTCGGCCTGGATCGATATGTTTCTGCAGGCTCGCTACGACGCGGCGACGCTCGTCGGCAATCGCTGGGTCAAATGGGCGACGGCCCACCTCGTGGCCTGCGAGCTTGAGCGGCGCCGCGGCAACGGTGTGGCGGCGAGCCTGGCGGCGGCGACAGAAACCTATGTGGCGATGCTCGAGGCAATCGCCAAGGGCGCCCGACACCTGGCCGGTCCGGGCGGCCCCGAGCCCGAGCGTGGCGATGCGATGCCCGGCTGGTCGAACGTGACGCCCGACCTGCGCTACCTCTGGTCCTCGATCCGCCGCGTCGATCAGACCTCGGCCAAGACGCCGCTGCCGCCGAACAACGCCCCCGATCCGAATAGCGGTGTGTGGTGAAAATGTATTCGGTGCGGCGCATGAACTTATCGAAACGGTCGCGAAAAGGTGCGCGAGTTTCGTGATGCTTGAAACGACGATTTACACTCGCCAGTCGAACGCCGAGATTCGGGCCCTCGTCGCCCGGATTCCGGCGATCTTGGCCGGCGACGAGCCGGACCGGGCCGGCATGCGCCTCGGCCTGCAACTGCGTGTCGGGTATGCATTTTTGTCGTTCGTCAAGGCGGCGTTCGTGGTGAAGGCCCGCGGCGGCACCGACGAGGGGGGCGAGTCATGGGCGCCGCTCTCGCCTGCCTATCTGGCGTATGGTCGCGGGCCCAAGTCGACTCGCACGGCCGGAGGGCTGTCCCCGGGCGGCAAGGACGGCTTCATGTCGCCCGCCGACCTGAAGCGCTGGCGGTCGGTCTTTCGGCAAATGCTTGCGATCCAGGCGCTGGCCTACGGGCCCGACGCGGCCCGCGACTTCCAGCTAACCGCCGACGAGGTCTATAAGCGGGACGCACCACAGGCCGCCGCGACGGCCTGGATCGACGCCAAGGAGCGTGGCGTCAAAACCAAGCTCGCGGTCTTCGGCAGCCGGCCGCATGAAATCCTCCGCGACCGGGGCATCCTGCTCAACTCGCTTTCGCCCGGGATCGTCGTCACCGAGCGGGACGCGGCGGCGAGCGGTCTGCCGCCGTCATACACCCGCCCAGGCGGCGAGGGTGGCGAGCAGCAGGTCATGCGTGCCGAGCCGGGCGCGCTGATCGTCGGCACCTCGGTGGCTTACGCCGCCGCCCACCATTACGCCAAGCCCCCCCGCATTCGCCGCCGTCTCTGGCCGGAGACGTTGCCGGCGTCCTGGGCCGCCTCGATCGCCAGGACGGCCGCTCGCGGCCTCGGGCGGGCGCTGGGGAAATACGTGCGAGGAGGCCAGCTGTGAGCGTAGGGCTCGTCCTTGACGGCGTGAAGGAGGTCCTGATGGGGGCCTTCTCGAAAAACGAGGATTGGATCGACCTCATGCCCGAGGGCCGCCCGCCGGCCGCCGCCGGGCCCTGGTTCATCGGGATCACCGAGGGGGGCAGCTATCAGGCCGACGCCAACGACGTCCTGGCCGAGCTATTCCGGGTCGAGATCGTGATCTCGATCCGCACCGCCAAGCTGCCGCGCGACCGCCGCGGTATGATCTACCGCCACATGCTCGGGGCCTTCGAGCCGCTCGAGCGGCTGATCATGGGCGCCATGACGCCCTGGGCCGCGTCGTTCATCGCCGCCAACGCCGCCGGCGGCCTGGGGACGACCGACACCGGTAGCGTGATCTTCGGCCCGCTGCTGTGGACCGGAACCAGCCCCGCGGTTGGCAAGGGCCCCGAGTGGGCGCTAGGCGACATCGCCAGCATTCGCGGCGCCGATACCGAGGTCTGGGCAGTGAGGAGCTTGAATTATCAGGGAGCCCTTCGGGTACAACCGTTTGACGCCGTCAAGTAAGCGAGGTTTCACCCATGCCCAGCCCCCTAGTCGTTGCCATGACGGGCAACTACAGCCTCGAGTGGGCACCGCCGGCGATCGCCGCCGGCTACACCACCCCCGAGACCGAGGCTGGATATGGCGCCTATTTGAACGTGGGCCAGACGGCCGTCGCGAAGGTTTTCAAGCGCTCGTTCGCCGTGCAGCCGGTCGTTTCGGACCTCTACGGCCAGAACGCCATGCTCGACGGGATTCAGCAAGGCGTCGTGCTGACGCTGGCGATGGACCTAGCCGAGTACACAGCGAACGTCCGGCATTTGCTCTGGCCGTGGGGCATGACGGTCGGCGGGGTCGCCGACTTCGGAATTTTCCCTCAGGCCGGGACCCGCATGTCGCAGTATTGGGGGCTTATTCGCCTCACGGCCGCGACCGGTTCGCCGGCGGCCGCGCCCAACGGGCCGGCGACGTTCATCGCCAAGGCGGCGGTCGTGGCCCCAGACTCGCCGCACGAAATGATGATGGGCACGGTCTGGCGCCGCAGCCCGATCACCATGAACCTTTTCCCGTACTTTGACGGTACGAACTACCGCAACTTCGCCGTTACCTAGGCTCCGAGGTGCTCGATGGCTGAGGAGGCGACCTTTCGGTTCGTGTTTCAGGACGGCACGCTGGCCGGTGCCGGTGATCGTCCCGCAGGCACAACCGGCGTTCCGGCGCCGCCCTCTGTTACGCCGCAACCGGCGCCCGTTGCTACTGAGTCCGTCAGTGACGATATCGCCGAGACATCGGCTCGCTTCAAGGCGATGGGCACAGTGTTCGACGATGTTCGCGCAACGATGTCGCTGCTCCCGGGCAAAACGGCGGCCGTCGCCTCGGCGATGAGCGCGACCGCGGCAACGGCCGGCCAGGCAACGGCGGCGGTGAGCGGTCTGTCGACCGCCGCGATTGCGACCGGCGGGGCCCTGATCGTGCTGGCCGGCGCTGCCCTGGCGCTGAAGGCCACCATTTCGGCGGCCAACGAGAAGCTCGATGAACTCGCTGCCTTCTCGGGCGCGATTCAGCAGGCGCGGGCCGAGAATCGTGTGGCCGAAATCCAGTCCCGCATTCGTCGGGCCCAGGAGGTCGGTCCCGAACTCGCTAACTTCGATCGCGCCCAGGCTGCCCTCTCGCGCGAGTGGCGCGAGCTCACCGATAAGCTCGTCGAGCTTTTCCTGCCGCTGGTGACCGGTCTGGCCGACGGCATGACGCGCATCCTGCAGATGATCAACACGCTGGCCGAGGCCCCAGAAAAACTGCTGGAAGACATCGGCGAGCTGCTACAGGTCTTTGCGCCGGACGCCTGGGACAAAAAGATCGACAAGTGGCTCGAGCAGCTACGCGAGGACCAGAGGCCGCAGCCCGACGCGCTCATCAACATGTTTCTGGGCGGCCTCAATCCGTTCGCGCCGAATCGCATCCCGGGCGGGCCGCCGGTCCCCACGTTCTAGACGATGCCTCAAACCCCGCTGCCATCGCTCACCTTTAGCGGCGTGCTGTCCGCCGGCCTGCCGACCATCGGGAGGATCGTTTACAACGGCTACGAATTTCCCTCGGCCCAGCGGCATCGTCTTCGCTGCACGCCTCTGTTCTCCGACAGCGGAATGTCCCACAAGTGCAACGTCTGGACACTGTCCGTAGCGTTTTTTCTGACCTACGACGACGAAGATGGCCTGGCGACACGCCTGCAGGATTTCAGCGGCGCGGGCAATGCGGGCCTGCGCGATAAGCTCACCGCCCCCGGCCGGCAATTGATCATCGAGGACTGCGGCTACGGCGATATCAACATTTCGCCCAACACCGACGGCACCCGCGACGTGCTCTGGGGACCGAAGATCGTCGATTTTCAGATCAATCGGATTGGCAATCAGGCCGCTGAGGTCATTTGGACCTGCCAGTTTGCGATCGCCGACTGTTTGAACGTGACCGACGGCACGGCGATCTCGAAGCTCGAGCAAAATCTGCTGGCGGCCGAGGCCAACGTTGAATTCGTGATCGACGACGACGGCCTCACATCGCGCGTCATCAGCGGCTACATCGAGGTGCCGCAAATGCGGAGCGACACGAACCGCCCGGTGCGCGACGTCGAGGCCATCTTCAGTACGATTGTGTGGGAAACCCCGGTCGGCTTTCGCCGCTCACCCTCGGACCGCCGCGTCTCGGCCAATCGCGCCCGGATCGACTATCGGATCGTGGACACCGAAATGCCGGGGGATGACGCGCCGCCCGACGGCACGACGCAGGCCGAGGTGACGATGTCGCTGGAAAACCGCCAGCCGAGCAATTTTCACCTCTGGCAGTGGACGATTGAAGGCCGCATCAAAAGCCGCCGCGGGTTCGATCGCAGCCACCCGTACAACGCGGCATTTCAGATTCTGGCCGGCTACGTCAGCCGCATGCGCGCCCACGTGCTGTCCGTCGGTCAATCTCTGATCCCAGAGTTTGTGCGGCTGCGACGGATGCTGCACGGGCGCGAGATCAACTTTCAGTTCTCGTTTCAGGTCGCCATGCCGATCGAGCAGATCATCACGGCCAGCGGCATGTTCGAGCCTGTTCCTGGCGCCGACTGGAACACCTGGAAGGCGTCTCTGCAGCAGATATGGCAGCCTCGCGGATTCGCGCAGCTTCGCGTCGAGCCGCTGCAGGAGGCGATCGTAAACATTTGCGAGGGTGGCGCCCCATCGGTGCTCTCCACCGATAACCGTCCATCGTCGAGCCCCTCGCCGGTCCCGATCTTCGACTGCCAGGGTATCACGCAGCAAAACTCGTGGATCGACTACGACAACCGCCTCTACGGGCAGTGCTATTCGCCCGGCACCGAGCACGCCGGCAGCGAGGAGCAAACGCTCGACATCAACGACAGCACACAGGCCGACTTTCAGGGCGCTGGCGCGACGCTGCTGGGCAAGTTCGACAACGCGCAGACTGTCGATTATCAGTTTCACGGCCCGCCCCTGATGCGGGTCCTGATGGTTGGACGGGCGAAGCGCGTCCAGTTCAAGCCGACGGTCCCGGCGATTTCGACGATTGACGGCCAGCCGGTGGTGGAGATCGACCGCCGCGTCGAGAATCGGAAGGCCGGGGCCTACGCGGGTTGCACTGTGTGGGCCACCGAGTGGAGAATCCTGTACCAGGTGATTCAAAATCCGGCGGCCGAGGTCGCCGCCGACGCCGACTTCCCCAATCCATTCACCGGAGGCCCCTGATGCCCGACGACACGCTGGCGATCGATGTGAAGCTGAATCCCGAGACCGGGCGGGCCGCGATCGCCCTGGGGAGCCTCGAGCCGATCGACATCGACGTCTATGAGGCGGCCGACGCGATGGCGGACATCGAGCGACAAATCGCCGGCACGCCGGCCGAGCAGAACCTCGTGGCCCGCTCGCGGCTCGTGGCCGAGTACGTCGCCGAGACGTACCAGACGCGGCTAACGCCCTATCAGGCCGACGCCTTCTTCCAGCTGGCGGTGCTGCTGGTCGAGGCCCTCAAAAAAAAACAAGCCGCCTCGATCGCCTCCGTTGTCTCGTCGCTTGGGCTTACGGCGGCCTCGACACCCGCGACTGGGGCCGGCACGACCTCGAACGCTACGCCGCCGGAATCAGCGCCTGCCGAGACTACGAGCGACTCCACGGCCCCGACGTTTACAGCATGACGAGCGACGACGTTTACAAACTGGCGATGCGGGTCTTTGACAACCCGCGCAAGGCCGAGGACTATCAGCGCGCGGTGGCCTGGGCCAAGCTCGAAGCACAGCTGGCGGCCGAGGCCGAGTAAATGGCAAGCACCAAAAAGACCCGCCGGCACGACGTTCGCGAGCTCGTTCAGGACGAGGTCGCCTATGCTGCGCCGCAGGTCTATCTGCTTCAGTATTTCGCCGACCGCGTGCCGCCATTCACGCTCTACACGGCCGAACTGATGGAGCTCGACGAAACGGTCTGGTTTGCGTCCTGCGTGGCCGATGGCCCGCTTTACGCGGCCGAGATTCTGGTCAAGGCCCGGAGCCCCGAGGTCCGCGAGTTCGTCCACGCGACGTGGAAGAAGTTCTGGTCTGGATGGTCCTGGTACGTCATGCGCAGCAAGCAGTTCGGCTATCAGGCCTTCCAGGTGCTCTATCGCTACGACCACGACAAGCAGCGCTGGGAGCTCGATCGCCTCAAGGACCTGCATCCCCGCGACGTTCGCGTGCTCACCGTAAAACGCAAAAAGGTCGGCGTGCGTATCAAGGCCGGGGCTAGCTATCTGCCGCAGGTCAACACGCAGGGCCAGCACGACCTGTGGGGCGCCGGAGGCCTGTGGTGCGTTCACCAGTTCGAGTTCGGCGGCTGGTACGGCCGGGCGCTGTTCGAAAAGGCCCACAACGCATGGTGGGAAAAGCGCGGTCGCGGCGGCGGGATCGACGTCCGCCGGCTGCGCATGATGAAAGACGCCTGGCGGGGCGACTTTATGCGCTACCCCGAGGGCACCCGCAAGGACGAGGAAGGCAAGACGATCACGAATCGGGCCTTCGCCCTCAAGATGATCGAAATGCTACAGTCCGGCGGCGTCGTTGCCCTGCCGACGGCCCGCGATCAGAAAACCGGAGAATATCTCTGGGATTACACACCACCGTCCGGCGGCACGGCCGGGGCAAGCCAGGTCATCGAGTGGGTCGATAAGCTCGACGACGGCGTGCTGCGGGCCATGAACGTGCCCAAGGAGGTTATCGAGGCAGCCACCAGCGGCAGCGGCTTCTCGGGCCGCTCAATCCCGATGATTTCGTTCTTGACGATGGGCGATCGCCGGCTCAAGGAGCACGTTCGCGACTGGCGCCGCGACATCATGGACCCGCTCGTCGACGTGAACTACGCGGGCGAAACCTACGATGTTGAGCTCGTCCCCCTAGTCGAGATCGTGGGCGAGCAGGTCGGCAACATGGGGCAGCCGAACTTATCGAGCCAGGCGAACCCTGCGCGGCCGCCCGGCCCCCCCGCCGGTCAACTGTTCCCCGGCGCCGGGCGGCCCGCATCGATGCCGCCGCAAAACGGGCGGACCTCGGCGGATCGCATTGGAATCCCGCGCCAGTTCGCCGGCGACGATGCCGAGCAGCCGGCCGCCGATCAGCTCGTTGAGGCCGCCGCCTCGGCCGCGCGTGCGATCAGCGATGAGGTCAGTCGTCGCGTGCAGGCAGCGCTAAAAAAAAACGGGACCCGGTCGAGTTTCTGGCCGAGGTCACCCGCAGCCTCGAGGACCTGAGCCCAACGATCGCCGAGACGATCTACGGTGCCTCGATCGCCGGCTGGGCGGCCGGGGCGGGGCAGGTTCTGGGCGAAACGGCGGTCGAAACGCTGGACGAGCGGCGAGGGACCCCGCCTGAGGCCCCAGGATCGCCGCAGGGGCCGCCGGATCGCGTGGGCGGCATTCTGTTCGAGACGCCCGGCGAGGGCGTGGTACGCCTTCCTGTGATCGATACCGCGATCCGCCGGATGCAGACCTCCGAAGTCCTGATTTCCGACGACTACTATGCGATCGCCGCCGCTGCCCGCGGCAATGCTTTTACGGTGACGGGCGATATCACCACCAGTACGATCGAGCGGCTGCGGGACCTCGTGTACGAGGATCTGGCCCAGGGCACCAGCCGCGAGGCCTTCATGGAGGCGGTCGAGGCCGCGATCCCGGGCCTGCCGATCTCCGAGGCCCACCTCGAGCAGGTCTACCGGAACGCCGTCAACGCCTCGTTCACCGAGGGCCAGGAGACGATTCTGCGGCACCCACTCGTCGAGGACGAGTTTCCCTATCGCGTCTACGCGGCGATCCGCGACGACCGAGTGCGCGACGAGCATCGCGAGCTCGAAACGCTCGGCCTGGACGGCACGGCCGTCTACCACAAGGACGATCCGACGTGGCGGCGGTTTCGGCCCCCCTGGTCGTGGAACTGCCGATGCGGCTGGTACGCCATCACCGTCGAGCAGGCGGCGGCCCTTGGCGTCCGCGAGGCCCGCGTCTGGCTTGAGACCGGGGTCGAGCCACGCCACGAACCAGTGATGCCGCCGAACTTCGCTCCCGACCCGCGCTGGGATCGGTCGCCCTTCGGAGTGCTTCCCTGATGCCGGCCTATGCGACGCGAGTCTTGATCGACGACGTGCCATGCCGGGCATGGCCGGGGAAGTTTCCGCTTGCGCGCCGCGTGGCGAACTCGTATCACTGCCCGCGCGGCATGCAGCCGGGGCTGGCAAACGTCGTGCTCAAGCGATCGCAGGTCGACGCGCTAAACTTCGAGACGGCCCATACGCTGACGTTCGTCGCGCAGGAGACCGTGACGTTGCGCGGCCTGCGCGTTCTGCAGGCGCAGAACCTGATGCCCTCGGCGACGACGCAGCTCGACACGCCCTGTCTCGTGACGCTTGCCGATCCGCGGTACGTGCTGCTGAATCTGACGAGCGTCAACAAGAACTACAACGTGCCGGTCGATGAGCAGCCGCACGGCTCGGCGGGGATCGAGTACTTCACCGATACGACCGACGCCGGCACTCCCTGGACGTGGCAGGGGATCGTCGACGACCTCTGGGACCAAATGCCCGCCTCCCTCGCTGGTGCGGCCCCGACGATTCCCTCGCCGCCGGCGACCGATCCGATCAATTACTGCTTCGCCGGCCTGTCGGCCTGGGAGGCGGCCTGCATCGTGTTCGGCGATCTCGGGCTGGCGGCCTACTACAATCCCTTATCGCTGTCCTTCGGGCTGGCGGCCTACGGCGGAATCCAGTCGGGGCTCTCGAACAGCCTGGCCCGCGTCAACCGCCGCGAGTTCGACACCTTCGCCAGCTACGGGCTGTCGACGCACGTCCCCGAGACCATCAAGGTCGCGTTTCGCAAGCGGCAGTCGATGCATAGCTCGCCGACCTGGATGGAGATTTCCGGCGGCCCGCTCTCGTCGGCCGTGGTCATCAAGGACGTGTTGACGCACGTGGCCGGAGCAATCGCCGGGACCGTTGTGACAATTCACGATTCGATGCCGGTCGAGCTCGATGTCAACGGCAGTGTGACGAACGACGCCGACCTGCAGACGCGCGCCGATGCCGTGGCCCTGTCGTGGATCAATCGCGCGAAATCCTCGGCCGGGACGATTCGGGGCGATCGCCGCGTGGCCGGAATCATCAACGACGTCTATCCGGGCGAAGAACTGGCGGCGGTGAAGTGGGCGAACTACGGGCCGCTGAACGAGCCCTACGATGGGTGCGGGACGTGGCTGCATTTCCAGCCAGCCGGCTACGAGGACCTCGAGGCGTCCGCCAGCCGCCGTCTCGTCGCCGAGTGGCCTCTGGTCAATTACCGCGACCCCAATGGCGACCGTCTGGGGCTGACCTACTGGCGCGAGCCGATCCTGTGCCGGTTGAACTCCACGCTGTCGGCTGGCGGCAGCGCACCAGCTGGACGACTATTCTTCGACGGAATGGCGTGGCAGGAGTTTAGCGCGTCGTCGGCCGAGATCACCGTCTACGACTCGCTCAACAGCTTCAACGGCATCACGGGCGACCGCTGCTGGGTATACTGGTGTCGGGCCTCGGGCCGATACGAAATCCTCCAGAAGAAGTGCTAGCGCATGGTCGTCAATCGCCGGCGGGTTTGTCTGACCTGTGGAGGCAAGCGCAGACGCCGGGCGTGGGGCCGATACTTCGCGTGGTATCCATGCCCCGATTGCTGCGAAGAACCAGGCGGCGGCGGCAGCGGCGGGAGCGGTCCAAGCAGCGGCTCGAGTGGCAGCAGCGGCTCGAGCGGATCATCGCTCATCCTCACGCAACCATGCACGAACGCCTGTCTGGGTGGCCTCATTCCGGCGCGATTGCTGTTGGAGGTAAGCGGCGTGGTCTTGGGCAGCGCGTCTCCGGGCTGCGACGACGTGAGTTATTTCAACGGCTCGTTCGTGTTTGATTACTGCGGATTTAACTCATTCAGGCGCGAGTGCTGCTATTACGCGCCGATCACGTGCAACGGGTGCTGCCTGCCATCCACAATCCCCCCCTACTGCCCATCCGCATCTGTGTGGCACAACACGCACTCGCACTCTTGGAACATCTGCCTCCGCTCATGGAACCCGCCCGGCCCTGTGATTGAGGCCACGCAGATTGACATCAGAAGCGGCCTCGGCCGAGGTAATACTGGCGTCTGCCGCACAGACGCTGATTACATCGCTGCCTGCCCGGGTGATTGCGCTGTTGGCGGGGCGGTCCAGAGTTGCGCGACGCCCGGATTTGTAGTGGCAATTCGGCTGCCCGACAAGATCGACTGTACGACACTCAACGCGTCATTCGATGCGTCGTCGCTGGGTGATAACCGGATCATCGAAGACGGCACTCCGTACATTGATATTTCCGCGCTGACCCTCACAGTAAGTGCTCTCTGATGGCGCATTGCGACTTTGGAGAAACTCAGGGCCGCGGCCGCGCCGTGTATCGCTGCCGGCATTGCGGGTTCACGCTGCGGGCCGTTTGGCCGATCACGGCCGAGTGCCGGCGAATCGAGCTCGTGCCGAAGGTCGTCGCCTGCCGCGCTTGTGGCGAGAGGCAAGGTTGGCTGAATCGGGCCTCCGATTTGGTCTCGACCAAGATCAAGCTCGGCGATCGGGTCGCCGCCGTGGCTGGGCCCGTTCAGCGGGTTTGGCGGTGGCTCACCAATTGGCGGCCGCCGCGAACGACGATCCTCCTGCGCTTCCCGCACGGGCTGGGTGACTGCGTTCAGCTGTCCCCTGTGCTTCGGCATATTCGCGAGCTTCATCCGCACGTCGACGTAGATATCGTCGTTGGCCGAGGCAAGGGCAAGATGCTCTCGCACCTATGCCGCAATGTGTTCGAGGATCACGAGCCGCCAGGCCCGTACGATCAGCGGCGCGACGTCTTTGCCGACGAGCCCGGCGGTGAAGGCTGGCACGGCCACCCATCGACCAAGGCCGAGTGGATACTGCGGCGCCTCATGTCGATCGAGCCACGCAACGAATGGTGCGGTTATGACGTGGCCTGGGACGCAGGCGATGCCTTGGCGGCCTCGGCCTTCATCGATCGCCACGGCCTCGAGTCGCGCCGCTACATGCTGCTGCACTACCAGGGGATCACGAAGCGCAACCAGAAGAACGCCGGCGAGGAG
>Ga0073934_10004784_pt1 | contig 21893 bp, 17 predicted proteins | sample LarsenN4metaG_FD_76834 | JGI IMG/M metagenome (GOLD analysis project Ga0073934, IMG submission 76834) | Hot spring sediment bacterial and archeal communities from British Columbia, Canada, to study Microbial Dark Matter (Phase II) - Larsen... ...
AGTCGCCCGCGGCGGCGCGGGCCAGCGCGGCGCGCTGGTGGAAGGCAGCCGGTCCGAGCCGGCCTGGCGTATCGGGGCGGGACAGCAGCCGCAATGCTTCAGGCAAGTAGCCGATCTGCAGGTACAGGTCGAGCAATTGATGAATCGCCAGGTCGCCGGTCTGGAGCTGCGGCTTGAGCTGGAGCTGCGCGACGACGGCCTCCATCGCCTGGCGGGCCTCGTCGGTGAGCTGGAGCTGCATGGCGTAGCGGGCTTTTTCGCCAGGATCGCTGGTCAGCACGGCGCGGGCGTTGAAGCTCGCACGCCGATTCGCCACCACCTGCTGCTCCTGCCCGATCGCCATGAAGAGCGGCTGCAAGTGGGCGACTTCCGGCATTCGCTGCAGCGTTTCCATGAAGGACTTGCGTTCCAGCCCCAGCGATTCGGCGGCGCGGAAGGCATCCTCGAAGTGCTTCACTGCCAGGTCGCTGAGGCCCTTGCGGAGATAGAGCAGCGCAAGCTCCAGTTGCAGCAGCGGCTCCTGGGGACGCAAGCGCACGGCCTCGCGCAAGGCCGCCGCAATCTGAGCTTCGCGAACGGCTATGGGCGGACTGATCTCGCGCTCCATGCCGTAGGCATCCGCATAGGCCTGGAAGAGCTGGTGGTAGGCCCCGTAATAATCCGGCCGCTCGGCGATGGCCCGGCGGGCGGCACGGATCGCGAGCTGGTGCGGGGCCACGCTCAGCGGCTCCATGATCAGCAACGGCGGCGAGACGATGCCGACGCCAGGCATCGAGTTCGCCGGTGCGACGTTCAGGAGCTGGAACGAGGCGATGATCGCTTGCCGTTGCGACATGCCGTAGGTGCGAGCCGAGTTCTCCAGGAGCCAGTTGGCCTCGTCGATGGCCGTCGGCGGACGATCGAGTTCGCCGGCCAGCCAGGTGACCAGCGGGCTGACCATTTCCGTGCCGCGCGGTCCATTGGGCGGCGGCACTCGCGTCGGCTCGTGGAACGCTTCCTTCTCCGGTTCGAAACGCAGGGCCTTCAGCCGCTCGTAGTGCGGACTGCCCGTCCAGGCCAGAATGAACGTCCGCCCGTCCACGTAGCCCAGCATGTCCCAGACCTTCTTGCGCTCGCGGTTGCCGGTCGGGTCGGTCGTTTCAATCTCGTCGAACAACAGCAGATCGACCACGGGCACGTAGCGAGTGCCGCCCGGCACGCTGGGGTCGGGACGGGCCACGTCGGCGTCTCCGCGGACAATCAGGTGGCTGATATCGTGCTTGCGGAACGCGTCCTGCCACTGGTAGTGATGGTGCGTGGCCCGCTTGTCGAGCCGACCCGGATTGGTTTCCTTGAGGGCGTTGGCGATGGCGTAGAACTCCGCCGCCCGCTTCCCGTGCACCAGGAAGCGCGAGTCCATGAAGGTCTTCTGCCCTGGGGCGAAGTAGGCCTGGTAGCTCGGCTGTTCGCGCCATTCGAGGCTGAAGCCGTTGCCCGGCAATTGCCACTGCAGAAGCTGCTCGCTGGAACGCTGCAGCGACGGGTCTTCCAGCATCGACCATCCCAGCGCGCGGGTGTGGATCAACCCCAGGGCGGTGTCGCGGCCGCGGAACCGCAGCGACGCGGACGACATCCGCACCGTCATGAGGAAGCACAGGGCGATGAGCGAGCCCAGGACGAGGATTCGCCCGAGCTGCCCGACGACCAGCCCAGGCCGCGAGTAGGTGGTCCGTCCCGCCGTCCGCAGGGCCAGCCAGTCCTGGAAGTTCAGCCCCATGATCGGGCCCGCCGCCACGGCGAAGAAGGCGGCGTTCCGCGCCTGCCAGGCGCTCAAGGCGAAGAAGGCGCCCCACACGAAGAGCCGCCAGACCTTCACCTCGCGCCAGCTCAGCGCGAACGAAATCAACCCCAGGGCCGCCAGCGGATAGTAGGCCCACTCGGCCAGCGTCAGCCCCAGCGGCCGCCACCACATCACGTCGCGCAGCGAGCTCTGGAAGTAATCCGGCGAGAACGGACTGAGCAGCGGCCGCATCACGCCGGTCCTCAGCGCCGGCTGGTTCAAGAGCACCAGATCCAGCGCTTCCGAGGACGAATCCCCAGGCCACTGGAAGAAGATGCGGACCGTGTACGGATTCAAGCAGCAGGCCAGCAGCCCGACGATGAACACCAGGCCGAGCGACTTGCGTTCGGCGGCGTCCAGCCCTTCCTCCCGCGGCGTCCAGCCGGTGAAGACGCCCTGCATCACGTCGCCGACCAGGAACAGCAGCACCAGCGCCGGCCCAAGGAAGAACCAGTGGTCGCAATTCGCCCACAAGGCGAAAAGCACCGGCAAGAACACCCAGGCCCGGTGCTGCGTCCAGGACATCGCCTTGCCGAGCAGCGGCAAGTGCGATCGCGCCGCCGGCCGCCAGAGCAGGTAGAGCGTCAGCCCCATGAAGATCACGCTGATGAACTCGGACCGCAGGAAAATCCGCCCGCTCATCACCACGAACGCCAGGGCCAGGCTGAGCACGATCGGGAACAGGGAGACCTCCGGCCGACGCATCTGAAACAGCAGGACCGCCAGGCCGAGCACCAGCAAGCCGCGCAGCAGCACCAGCCCAGGCCCGCCGCCCAGGCTGTACACGCCGTAGACCAGCACGTCCCACAGCCAGGCGGTATGGACCCACAGCTCCGGCGCGACGTAGGTGTACGGATCGACGCCAAAGCCGAACTCGCCGGACGTGATCATCTGCCCCGTGCGGAGCTGCAGCCAGATGTCCGAGTTCAGCACGGGGAAGGAGGCGAGCAGGAAGGCGAGCAGCACGGTCAGACCTGCCAGGATCCAGTCGTGCTGCCGATTCGTCGCTTCGAGTTCCGCGAGCGTCAGCGCGGGCTTGTCCTTAGCCTCAGGCTCACGAGCTGCCTTCGGCTCCGTCATGGCGCCGAGGTCGGGGGAGAGTGCTTTCACCATGAGAGCTGCTTCGCCAGGAGAATGGATGAGTTCGACAACGCTCTTCAAGGTAAGGCGATGGCCCAGCGCGGTCAAGGCGCGCCAGGCCCGACTGCCTCGCCCCGCGCCGGCCTAGCACTTGCTACGCCCCGCTTTGCCTGCCAGTTCGATCACGCGCGTCGTCCCCCGGCCATGGCGCGGATTGGCATTCGCTCCCCTTTTCACCTCTGCTACAATGCGTTCGGCGGAGGACGGGTCAATTCGGGCCGAGCGTAAGGAAGCGGATCATGCGGAGTTCGCGCCGGCTGATCGTCGTCGTTGGGGTCATGGCTCTCCTGGCAGGAGGCGGCGTCATGGTCTTCAAGCCGTGGCAAGGGACCGCGCAGACGGCTCGCGCCACCGAACAGGGCAAGTCGGAGTTTGCCAGCGACCGTGCCGGCAAGGAAAAGCCGATCCCGTTCGACGCCCAGCGTGCCTTCGGCTACCTCGAGAAGATCTGCGCCCTGGGGCCGCGCATCAGCGGCAGCGAGGGCATGGCCCGCCAGCAGGAAATGCTCCAGAAGCATTTCGAAGCCCACGGCGCGACCGTCGAGCTGCAACGCTTCACCGCTCGCCAGCGCAGCCGCAAGGAGCCGGTGGCTATGGCCAACCTGATTGCGAGCTGGCATCCGGATCGGCCGCGGCGGATTATGCTCTGCGCCCACTACGACACCAGGCCCAGGGCCGACCAGGAGCCGAAGCCCCGCGACCACGACAAGCCCTTCCTCGCCGCCAACGACGGCGCAAGCGGCCCCGCGCTCTTCATGGAGCTGGCTCATCACCTGCGCGACCTGCCGTTGCAAGTCGGCGTCGATTTCGTCCTCTTCGACGGCGAGGAGTACATCTTCGACAACCGCCCGATGAACGAAGGCGGCGACCTGTACTTCTTCGGCTCCGAGCATTTTGCCAGGGAGTACACCCGCCGCCGCGCCAGCGCCCCCAGCGGCAAGACGCCGCCGCGCTACGTCAAGGCCGTCCTCGTCGACATGATCGCCGGCAAGAACGCCCGCTTTTTCTGGGAACAGTACTCCGCCGCCCAGGCCGGCCAGCTCTGCGAGGAAGTCTGGCGGATCGCCGCCGCCGAGGGCGTCACCAGCTTCGTCCCCGAGGTCCGCCACGCCGTCCTCGACGACCACCTGGCCCTGCTACGGGCCGGCATTCCCACCATCGACATCATCGATTTCGACTACGTCCACTGGCATCGGCTCAGCGACACGCCCGCCAACTGCTCCGGCGACACCATGGCCCAGGTCGGCAAGGTCCTCGCCATCTGGATGCAGCGCAGCCGCTGATGCAACGGCATGGCAGGTCGGTATCGTGAAATGGCAACTGGATTCAGAAAGAACGTTGAAGGCAAGCGAAAGAGTGAGAAGGCATGACGGTGCAGACATCCCGAGAGTTGTTGACACAGCGACCTTTTCGTCTGTTCCGCGTCATCATGTCCAGCGGCCAGGCCTATGAGGTCCGTCATCCCGAGATGGCCTGGTTGACGCGCTCCGACCTGCTGGTTGGGATTGGCGACTCGGAGGAGGGCGTCCCCGCGGGGTTCCGCATCGATTCCCTGCCCCACGTCGCTACCGTGGAACCGAACCTGACCGGCGCGCCTGAGCAGAACTAAGGGCCAAGTGATGTGCGTCGCTTCCATTCTGCGGTCGGGCTGGACCGCTTCATCACGCCGGCCCGCTGGCGCCACTCGGCTCGGCGAGAGGCAGGTCCTCCAGGCCGACGATGTGAACCAGCGCAATGCGAACGAGACGGTCGTAGACGCGCGGGTTCTCCGCGCTGGGATGGCCAATCGCCAGGTCGCGCTGGCCGACGAGGACGAGGTCAGGGTGGGTGATGTCGTATCGCAGCCCCTCGCTGGCAATCAGGCGCAGCGGTCGAAACGGCTTCTCCCTCAGCCGGGCCTGGATGTCTTCGGCACGGAACATGGCCTCGCTCCAACGGTACCCTGGAGTGTAAATCAGCTCTCAGGGGCGGTCAACCTCCCCAGCGAACCGACAGCGCCCCCTGCTCTACCTTGCGAGTACGATCTGCCGGAGAAGAAGTAAACCAGCCTGCCCGTTCCCACCTTGCGAACAGCGAGCTGTTCGGTGTTCTTTCAGCGCGCCCGCGGGCTTGACACTGGCGCCGTCAGTCTGGCCTCAGGCAGACGTGGCTACGCTCCGCTCAGCCTCGACGCGAGGCTGAGCCGGCGGCACGTGGAGATTGCGCCCTGGTCTCCAACGGGCCAATGGTCTTCCTGCCCCAGGCCTCGCTGAGCCGACCGGGCCTCACCAGCGCCACGCCCCGCATTGCTGCCCGTCGGTCGAGCGTTCGTGGGATCGTCGCGAGGGGAGAGCCGAAAATTCCTTGACACGATTCTCATGAGAACCGCACAATGCCCAGAACTCTCATAAAAAACTCATCTCTGGGAGGGCTGGTCATGGGCGGGTCGAGACCTGTCTCGAGGTTAGGGTTCACATTGATCGAGCTGCTTGTCGTCATTGCCATTATCGCACTGTTGATGGCCTTGCTTCTGCCGGCTGTTCAAAAAGTCCGCGAGGCTTCCAACAAGATGATGTGCGGCAACAACCTGAAGCAACTAGCCATCGCCTTCCATCACTACCACGAGAACTACGGCAGGCTGCCTCACGGCGGCAAGAACATCTGCGATACGCCCATCCATCCCGCCGCCCAGGCCAATTGCTCGAACCGTCCCTCGCCCAATTGGGGCTGCTGCAGTCCGTACAATCGCGACGAGTGGAGCTGGACCTACTACATCCTGCCGTTTATCGAAGCGGACAATGTCTTCAAGCAGTCCAGCAACACCACCGTCGGGCGTTCGATCATCAAGGTCTACTATTGCCCCAGCCGGCGCAGTCCATCCCTCTATGGCAACTGGGCCAAGGTCGACTACGCCGCCTGTGCCGGCAGCAACCAGACCAATGGCATCGTCGTTCGCAAAGGGCGGGAACAGACCCGGTTGAACGTCGGCTCCATTCCTGATGGAACTTCCAACACGGTCATGCTCGGCGACAAGCAACTCAACATTAACCGCCTGAGTCAGACCTACGACGACAACGAGCCCTACAACGCACCTGGCTGGGATTCTGAGATCTTCCGAGTGGGCAGCACGTCGAACCTGCCAGGCCACGACCGCGACCACCCGTCCTACACCAACCCTGATCCCAACGTAGGGTCGGCGCGCTTCGGCTCCTCGCATCCTGTGTCATTCAATGTCGCCATGACCGATGGCTCTGTGCGGTCCGTGACCTATCGCGTCAATGGCGTCGTCTGGACCAGGGCCTGCGCCCGCAATGACGGACAGGTCTACAACCTTGATGACCTGATTCCGTGAGGGGAGCTAGCCATGAACCGACGAATCCGCCTCCTGTTTCTTCTTCTGGCGTCGGTGCAGTCTTGCTCTTGCGGCGGCAACGACGTCGTACCCGCGCAGGACCTCTCTGAAGAGGAAGAGCAACGCATCCTCAAGCAACTTGAAGAAACGCAACAGGCCGAGGGGAGGAGCGGCCAGTTCTGAAGAGCGAATTGGGGTAGCCCGGTAAGTCAATAAGCTTCTTCCGGTCTGCTCGGCCATCCACGCAGCAGACGCGCCGAAGAGCCGAGTGAAGTCCTTCAGCCTCCGGGAGCGACGATCAGCTCGAAGCGCTGGAGAACCACCTGCGGGAGAAGAACTACCACAGACTGCCCGTTCCCACCTCGAGAGTGGGAACGGGCAGCGTTTTCGTCTGCCACTTTGACACCCTTCCAGAATTCGCTCAGACTGCCAACCTGGCAGCACTTCTGACCTTCGCAGCTGCGCGCGCACTCCGGTACAATCACAAGTTGATGAACTTCTATTCAGATCCACAAGGGCGAGTGAGTTCGGATATGTTGCGCACTATCTTCTACCCTCTGCTGCCCTCCCCCTGGTTTTCCTGGACAGGAGCGGGGAAACGGGGCTTTTTGAATGTTGCGCAGTACCGGCTCGGGTACAGGGTGGCTCCGACAACGTCGGGCCGGCCCATTCGGTCAGCGCTGTGTGATCGAGGTAGCCTGGCCGCTTCCCGTCGGCGGGCCAGGAGAAACTGGACTGGCAGTTGTTGCGCCGCCCAGGGCCTGACCAGCACGTGCGTTGGCGGGTCGATTGCTGACCACCACGATTTGTTGCGCTGCCATGAAGTCCCAGTGGCTGCCCACGACCGTGGTAGGGACCTCCACCTGGCGTCGAAGCTGCTCCCAATGCCCTTGCGGAATCAGGAGATACGACTGCTTGACGCTGTGCAGATGATCAACAGCCTCGATCGGCTTGGCAAAGTTGTAAATCTTGCGCTGCGTGTAGAAGACCAGGCTCGGCTGGTAGAAGCCGAGGCAGCCGATCTCGACCTCAGGCTCTTGTTGATGTTGCGCGATGGCCTCGGCCAGTGCCAGCGGGGCCTTGTGCTCGGCGACCAGGATCGGTCCCACGCCCGCAAGCACTGCCAGGCACGCCACGGCCGAGCAGGCCACCACCCCCACCGCCAGGCCGCGCCGGTCGCGGTAGAGCAGCACCACAGATGTTGCGCCGGCCAGGACGAAGCCCAGACCGACCGGCGCCAGGTAAAGCAGCTCGGGGAAGACCCGCCCATCGAGTGGAACCTGCGGCAGCTGGCCGGAGACGACCACCAGACCAGCACTGATCGCCAGGCCGACCGCGACCACTACGCCAAACGCCGTGGCCATCCACGCCCTGGAAAGCTGGACCTCCCCTTCAATCCAGCGGGCGAGGAAACGACCCGTCAAAATGGCAAAAGCGGGAAAAGCAGGCAAGATGTAGTTCGGCAGCTTTGTTCCAGCCAGCGAGAAGAACACCAGCCACACGCCGAACCAGCACCACAGCAGGCGGTAGGGCGAGGCGGGGCGCAGGTGCGGCTCGGCGGCGGCGCTGGCGCTGGTCGAATCGCCCCGGCCGCGCCGGCCCAGGGCGTACCAAACGGTTGCGCCGAGGAACGCCGACCACGGAGCAAATGTCACCAGGAACACCAGCGGGTGGAACAGGAAGAAACCGCCGTGCCCTTCCATCGGTTGCTGGAACCGTTCGACGTGGTGCTTCAGGAAGAAGCCGCGAAGGAAAGCCCCTTTCGTGTCGTGGCCGACCAGGGCGTACCATGGCACGGCCACCAGGGCGAAGATCGCCAGCCCGGCCAGCAGTCGCCAGTTAAGCAGCATCCAGAGCCGGCGTTCCCAGATGAGGAACAGCCCGAGGATGCCGACGGGCAGCACCAGGCCGACCGCCCCCTTCGCCAGCGCCGCCAGGCCCATCGTGACGCCGCACACCATCAACCAGCCTTGTCCGCCGTGCGAGTAGCTCCGCCAGAAAGCGAGAAACGTCGCCAGCACCCAGAAGATCAGCAGCGCGTCCGGCGTGGCGGCGTGAGACGACACGCAAAACATGAAGCTGCTGGCCAGGGCGACGCCCGCAAGGAGGCCGGTGAGCGGGTTGAACATCCTTCGGCCGAGTTCGTAGGTCAGCAGCGTGCTGCCCACGCCGCACGTCGCCGACCAGAACCGCGCCGCAAACTCGCCGACGCCGAACCACTTGAACGCCAGAATCATCAGCCAGTAGAGCAGGGCCGGCTTGTCGGTGCGCAGCACGAAGTTGAATGTCGGCACGATCCAGTTTTCGCCGTCGAGCATCTCCCGCGCGCACTCGGCATTGTGGGCCTCGTCCACGTCCCACAAAGCATGGGCCCCAAGGTTGGGGAAGAAAAGCACCCCGGCAACGAGGAGCAGCAGAAGGTAATGGAGCGGGCGGCTGGTGAGCATTCGCGGCATCCTTGCCTCGCTGAATCAGGACTGGGCAGCCGGATTATAGGCTGCTCGCCAAACCGACGCGACGCCACTTTGCCCAGGTTCCGCGAAGCCCGCGCGCCGGATGCCAGGCGATGCCGCAATCTCTTCCAGGACTTGGCGTTAAGCCTGGGGCCAGCGAACCATCCCGCTTCAGGGCGAACTCCTCGCCACAAGTGGTTACCCGTTGACCACCCGCGGATCGTCAACAGTCAGTCCGATCCCAGGGGTTTCGGCCGCTGTCTCGGCATGCGGGGTACAATGCTACGAAAGCCTGCCAGGGCACGCTGTTTGCAAAAGCTTGTCCTGGACCAAAAAAATGAGCCTTCTCTCACCGCTGGAGGAACGAACGTGAATGCACGCTTTGCACGACTGATGGCGCTGCTGCTCGCAGTCGCTGCCCTGACTCTGACGGGTCTGGCTCCCATTGGCCCCGAGCCCGAGCAGTACAACCAGATGGTCGATCGCGCTATCGGCTTCCTGCGCAAGCAGCAGGCGGACGACGGGAGCTACAGCAAGGAGCGCAGCCTCGGCGTGACCGGCGTGGTCCTCACCGGACTCTTGCAGAGCGGGCGGCTGGACAGGAATGACCCCACTGTTGCCAAGGGCCTGAAGTTCCTGGAAACGCTCGTTAACAGCCAGGAAGGGCACATCGCCGGAGCTAACCCGCGCGATCAGTTGAAGAACTACGTGACCTCGGTGAACATGATGGCCTTCGCCGCCGCCGACCGCCAGGGCAAGTACAAGCGGATCGTGGACGAGGCGTCCCGATATCTGACTGGCTTGCAGTGGGACGACGCGGAGGGCAAGCCGCGCTCGAACAATTTCTACGGCGGAGCCGGCTACGACAGCAAATCGCGGCCCGACCTGTCGAACACTCAGTTCTTCCTCGACGCCCTCAAGGCGGCGGGGCTGCCCAAGGACGATCCAGCATTCCAGCGGGCCGTCGTGTTCGTCAGCCGCTGCCAGAACCTCAAGGGCGAGTTCAATGATCAGCCCTGGGCGGGGAAGATCAACGACGGCAGCTTCATCTACACAGCGGCCGGCGACGGCGAAACCAAGGCGAACGTCCTGCCCGACGGCGGCCTGGTTGGGTACGGCAGCATGACTTATGCCGGGGTCAAGAGCCTGATCTATGCCGGCGTGGACCGCAATGACAAGCGCGTCCAGGCCGCACTCGATTGGATCAAGAAGAACTACACGGTGGACCGCAACCCCGGCATGCCGCCCGGCCGCGAACAGCAAGGGCTGTACTACTACTACCACACCATGGCCAAGTGCCTGGACGCTCTTGGGGAAGACTATCTGGTGGATGCAAAGGGGGTCAAGCACGACTGGCGGAAGGACATCAGCGAGGCGCTGGCAAAGCGCCAGCGGGCGGACGGCAGCTGGACCAATGAGAATGACCGCTGGTTCGAGGGCGATCCGAACCTGGTGACCGGATACGCTCTGATGACGCTGAGCTACTGCAAGCCGAAGCAATAGCCAGGTCTATTCCTGGCGGTTCTCCAGCAGCCAGCGGGCCTTGGCCAGATGGTCTCGGGCTCTGGCTTCGTCCCCCACGACGCGGTAAGCGTGGGAGAGATCGCCATGGATGTCGTGACGGTAAGGTCGAATCTCGACCGCCTTCTTCAGGGCCGCCAGGGCCTTCTCGGCCTGGTGCTCCTCCTGGTAGCACTTGCCCAGGAGCCTCCAGTCCTCGGCGAGGCGGCGCAGGGTGACGATCTCCTCCAGGCAGCGAATGGCCGCCGGGCGGTCGCCCATCTGGAGCAAGCAGTCGGCCTGGATCGCCAGGGCATAAGCGCGGATCTCGTTGGGCAGGACGGGGTCCTGGATCGCTTCCTGGGCGAAGGCGGCGGCGCGCTGCGGGTCCTTGTGACGCCAGAGCACGGCCAAACCTTGACAGGTAACGCCGTCCCGTATGCCGGCAGCGTGAACGGGTCCGAGGAGCTGCAAGGCCCGCTCGGAGAAGTCCTGAGTGAAGCGCTTGTTCTTGGGGTCTTCCGTGGCTGCCACGTAGGCCAGTCCCAGGTTGCGCTGGCGTTCCAGGGCCGAGAAATGCTCTGGGACCTCAAAGGGAACCAGCTCGGGCAAGCCGGACGAAGCAGCAGACTCCGCGGCCTGGCGATGGATGCCAATGCGGTGGTGCGTGAAAGCGATGTGCGGGATGTCGGTGTCGCCGGTCGGCATGTGGCAGACGACGCAGCTATCCTGGGCCGTGGTCTTCCTGCGCTCGGCCAGGTCCACCTTGCACGGCAGGGAGGCGTGGCAGTCGAGGCACTTCTGCCGATGGTAAGCGACCTTGTCTTTCGGCAGTTCCCTGGCGTGGAGGTCGTGACAGGTGAGACAGGACATCTCCGGAGACTTCTGGTAGCAGCGGCTCTGGCGAAGCTGCTCCATGTGGCCGACGACGGTCATCTGCTGACCGGGCGTGCTGAGGCTGTAGTCGATGCGGTAGTCGCTGAGCGGCTGGCCTGGGCGAAAGTCGGTGGGCTTTCGGCCTCTCACAGGAACGCTGGCGGCCGTGCTCAGGTGGCAAGCGGAACAGACGGACTCCAGCAGCGGCCGCGGCAGCTTGCCAGGGTTGACGATGGTCAGGTCCTCTTCAGCGGGCGTCAGGGCAGAGCCGCGCGGCGCTTGCCGGTGTTTCTCAACGTGCAGCGAGCCAGGCCCATGGCAACTCTCGCAACCGATCGCCTTTTCGTGAATGGTCACGCGCGTCGAACGGGGCTGCTCCTCGACGCGTCCGGCGTGGCAGTACAGACAACCGACGCGGACCGGCCTTTCGAAGCCCCAGTGCTGGGGAAAGTCGTAGCCAGGGGACATGTGCCAGTCCTTGCGCGAGACGTACCAGGTCAAGGGCGACTCAACGAGGAACCCGTCCACCTCGGCCAGGTAGCTTCGGCAGAAATGCCCCGAACCGGCAAGGTAGCGAATGGGCAGATCGACACGTGCCACCTCCGTACCGGCGGCGTCCCTCAGGACTTCCTCGTGCCTCATCTGGCCGTCCTTGCGGTAGACGCGATAGGTCCGGTTGGAGGCGCGATGCACGAAGCGGGTATCGGCGGGCTCGGCAGCCGGATCGAGTTCCGCCAGGGCACGGCTGTGGGGTGTCAGAAGGTAGGAAGCGTGATTGCTGCGATGACACTCAACGCAGCCTGCCGAGCCGACGTACTGGGCGTCGGCTCCGGTGTTGAGGTATCGGGTTGGACTCAGGGGAGGAGGAGGCAACGGGCTGGCAGCCCCCGTCGAGGGAACCAGGTAGCCCCTGCCGAACCAGGCCGCCGCAGCGACCGCGACAAGAAGCCCAGCCGCCACGAACCACCACCGAACGCTGAGCTGATGCTTGACCTTTTGCATGCCCTCATTTCTAACACGGGCTCGATCAGCATGCCAGGGGCCCAGCGCCAGCCGCTACACCGCGCGATTGATGAAGTCGATCATCTCGCGAAGCCGGCCCAGGCTCTTGCGATCGAAGCGGAAGCGCAGGCGGGGCATGTGCGCCAGGTGCCCCTCATTCGCCTCCGCGGGCAAGGCGCCGGTTTGTTCAAAGGTCCCGCCCGCCAGGATGTCCTTGAAACGATCCCGCAATTCCTCCAGGACGAAGGGGTTCAACTCCTGCTTCAGGCGGAGCACCAGCCGATCGCCGACGTAGCGCATGCTGTGGTAGACGCGGTAGAAGCCCACCAGTTCATCCACGGCCTCCTCGAGCGACGTTGTGATCTTGAACAGCGAAATGTCCGGCGGCGAGATGAAGCCGCGCTTCAGCAGCACCTCGCGGATGAACTCGACCCATTTTTGCCAGTAGGTCCCGCCAGGCTCTTCGAGCATGACAATCGGGATCATGTGGCTCTTGCCAGTTTGCACCAGGGTCAGCACCTCGAAACCCTCGTCCTGCGTGCCGAAGCCGCCGGGAAACAAGGCAATCGCGTCGCTTTCCTTCACGAACATCAGCTTGCGAGTGAAGAAGTACTTGAGGTGCACAAGCTTGCTGTCGCCGGCAATGACGGGGTTGGCCGACTGCTCGAAGGGCAACAGGATGTTGACGCCGAGGCTGTCCTCGACGCCCGCGCCGACGTGACCCGCTTCCATGATGCCGCTGGCTGCGCCGGTGATGACCATGAAGCCCGCCTGGACCATCCGTCGACCAAACTCCACGGCCTGGAGGTAGCTGGGGTCATGCCGCGGCGTGCGAGCGGAGCCGAAGATCGTCACCTTGCGGCGATGGCGGTACGGGGCGAAAACCTTCAGCGCGTAGCGGAGCTCCTTGAGCGCCGTGGCGATCATCTTCACGTCGCCGCGCGAGGCCTTGTCGCGGACGAACTTGTCGATGGTCTCCTTCATTTGCAGGATCAACTGATCGGTGCTGACCTGGCCCTTGTCGTCATCGTGCGGCGAGACGACGGCATCCTCATGGGCGAGATTGAAGGGACCGCCCGAATCCCCAGACGGCGTTGGCATGGGGTTGTCCTCCTGGCTTGCCCGACCTCCGGGGCAAGCGACGCTTCAGCAAAACGGCAAGGACATTGTAAGCAAGCGTGCAAAAGAAAGGCGGCCCATCCGTGGGACACGAAGGGAGACGAGAATCAAGAGAGCGCTTCAATGGCCTCTTCGCGGGTGTTATACAGGGCCCACAACGTATCGAGGTTGGTGAGCCGCAGCAGTTCGAGCGCCTGGTTGGAAACGCAACAAACGACCATCTCCCCGCCCTGTTGCTTGACAAGGGTATGGCAGCGGAGCAGCAGCGAGAGAAACATCGAGCCGAAGAAGGAGACCCGGCCAAGGTCCATGATGACGCCGGATGCAGGCTCCTTCTTGAGCGGAGCGAGCACTATCTCCGCGGCCATCGGCATGAGCTCCCAGCTCATCGATTCGACTTCGCTGGCCGGGGTGATGATGGCGATGTCGCCGTGTCGCTCGATCTGGATGACGCCAGCCTTGCTGGCGGTCTCTTTCTCACTCATGGTGCTCGGCGCCTCGATGGTTCGACTATCGAACAGCGTAGGTAAACTATCACAGGGGCAGGTGGGAGCCAAGGGAAATGCGCGCTAGATCGGCAGCCTGGACCCTCGCCCCAGCCCGAGGCCGTCTGGCTTCAAGCTGGCCGGCGGCGGAGCCTCGGAGTACGGCAGGGTCAGGGTTTCTGCACTTCCAGCGAATCCACGCGGAACGGAGGAGCAATTGCCTTCCCCTCGGGGTTGATGATCCGCCCGCGAACCTTGATGAACTGGCCGTCCTGCAAGCTTTCAAGCTTGGGATCGTCCATCAGCGTGACGCTGCCGCCGTACTGGTCGCTTTCATCGAACCCAGCGTAGCGGAGCCGATAGCCCTTGCCGCGCGAGACTTGCACCTCGCCGGCAAGCCAGGTGTAGTCTTCAGCATGGCCGTAGCCGTTCACGAGATGTTCGACAGGCTCCATTGCGGGCTTCGGCGGCTCAACCTCGGCTTTGAGCGGTTTCATCTCGAAGACGTCTGGAACCAGCTTCAAGTCGGTCGGCGCGGCTTCGACCTTCGCAGGAGCGGGTACCGGAGCAGGAGCCGGAGCAGGAGCCGCTTCACGCGCCTTCGCCACGACTGGCTCGGAGCCGCGCGAACCTTGCTTCATCGCCTCGAGGAGGGCTTCTTCCGTCCACATCGATTCGACCTTCGCAGGCGGCTGGGCGCTCGCCGGTCGGGGCAAGGGCTGCGAATGCGCGACGGGCAGCTGCACAGGAGGCGTGAGGTCTTCCTGGGCGTCCGTCTGGACAATCTCCACCGGCTTGGGTTTTTCGGGCTCGACGTTCGACGTCACGACGATGGCCTTGATGTCGCGCGGCTGAGGCTTGTTGCGTGCTGCCAGCGTGATCTGCGTCCGTGCGGGCGGCACATCCACCGTGGCCAGGAAGCCGCTGCCATCGACCACGCCTTGCAACGTGGTGTTGCCTGGCCCTTCAGAGTAGACGTAGGTGTAAGGCGGTGGGGAAGCCGGGCCCTCGGCAATAAAGCCGCTGCCGCAGGTTGGACAAGAGCTAGCACAACCGCCTGCCAGGACAGGCGTGAGCGCCCCCAGGGCCAGCCAGCGTTGCCATCGAGGTCGGCGTTTTGCCTTGCCCATGCTTTCTCTCCATCAGCAAACCGGCCAGGCCTTGCAATGTCCCCAGCCTGCCCATGCAGACTCTCCGCTATGGCGGCTGCGCGCCTGCTCGGTGTTCATCGGCAAAAACCCAGCAAAACTTGCGGCCTGTATCGATTGCTCCAGCAGAATCGGCTGGGTAGCTGCCTGGAGGCAAGATCGTACTGCATCGGCTACAATAGGCTCATGGTCTTCCTGATCGACGCCTACAACCTGCTCTATCACATGGGCCTGATGAGGCGAAACATGGGCCCCGAAGGGCTGCACCGAGTTCGGGAAGCCCTGGTAGAGCGGATCAAGCGCTGCCGATCGCACCAGGAGCACGAGTTCACCCTGGTCTTTGACGCCGCCAACGCACCGGCCGACGCGCGGGACGAGGAGCGGCGCGGGCCTATCCGCATCCTCTTCGCCGTCGGCAAGGGCAACCAGGCCGACGAGGTGATCGAGGCGTTGCTGGCTCATGAGCATGCTCCACGCCGTCTGACCGTGGTGTCCAACGACCGTAGGCTCCTGCGAGCAGCTCAGCGCAAACGGACCGCTTACTGGAAGTGTGCCCAGTTCCTGGAATGGCTCGACCAGCCGCAGGTGACTGACAAGCCCATCGCGCACGACCCGGCTCGTGCCGCTGGGGACAAGCCATTGACCGAGGTCGTCGGGAACAAGGACTCCTGGCTCAGGGAGTTCCAGCACCTCGACGCCGACCCCACGCTCGGAGAGCCGCCGCTGAGCTTTGACGAAGATCGATCCTGAATCGGCGATTGGCCAGAACCGCCCAGCATTACGCGGGGTTAGTAGGAGTGCTGACCTTTCTGGAGGAACCACGACATGACGAGATTCCCGCCCCCGCTGGCCATGGCCCTGCTTGTTCTGGTCTTCACCGGCCTTGCAGGCAAGGCGGATGAGTCTCCGCGGCAGACGCCCCGTGAGGCCCTGCGGCCCTTCAACGATCTGATCGGCTCCTGGCGCTGCACCGGCGAGCCGGAAGGCACGCGCGAGCAGAAGCAACGCGGCTTCTGGGTCGAGACTGTCCAATGGGAATGGCAGTTCAAGGGCGATGACGCCTGGTTGACCGCCCGCTTTGACAAGAGCAAGCACTTCCTGCGGGGCGAGCTGCGGGCGCTGCCGGAGCCTGGCCGGTTCACGCTGCGTCTGGAATCCCTGAACAAGGAGTGGTTCGAATACACAGGGGCGCTTGCCGATCGCAAGCTGACCGTCGAACGCAGCGATCCAGCCACAGGCGAGACGCACCGCCTGGTCTTCACGCTGCTGCACAACAACCGCTTTGTCTACCGTGCGGAGACCAGGTCCGCGGATCGTCCGCTGTTCACCCGCCGGTACCAGGTTGGAGCGACCAAGGAAGGCGCGCCATTCGCCGCCCTGGCGACGACCGCTCCCGAGTGCATCGTTAGCGGCGGACTCGGCACCATCCCGGTCACCTATCAGGGGGAGACCTACTACGTTTGCTGCACTGGCTGCCGCGACGCCTTCAGGGAGGAGCCTGAGAAGTACATCAAGGAGTACAAGGAGAAGCTCGCACGGGCCCAGAAAGGCGGGGACAGGTAGCTCCGGGTTCCGGCGCTGGTGCTTCTGCATGATCTGATGGGCTGCTAGAATGAGATCGTGGCCGCCCGCGCGAGTTTCCAGGCCGTTTCTCGTGAGAACCCAAGCATGTCCCACGATCATGGCATTCCCACGGTTCATCCAGCGAGCCCGCAGCGCGACCTGCCCGTGGCTCGCCCGATCCGCGGCCATGCGGGCCCGCCTCGCCGCTCCGCGCTCGGCACCCTCATGAGCTGCATCTTCTGGTTGTTCTTGCTCACTTCGGTAGCGTTCAACCTGGTCTTGCTGACCTGGTACATGCCGGACACCGTGCTGGGGCCGACCAGTCTCAGCGAGAAGTACCACTCCGGCGAATCGAGGGCAACGGACAAGGTCGCCATTGTCCGCATCGACGGCGCGATCATCGAAGGCCTGACCGGATTCGCCACTCAGCAGATTCGCGACGCGGCGCGGGATGACAACGTCAAGGCGGTGGTTATCGCCGTGAACAGCCCGGGGGGCAGCGTGACCGCCAGCGACCAGTTGCACAAGCAGATCGTCGACCTCCGCGACGGCAAATGGGAGAAACCCTCGGGCGCGAAGACCAAGCCCAAGCCGGTCGTGGTGGCGATGGAGAGCATCGCGGCATCCGGCGGGTACTACATCGCGGCGCCGGCCCAGCGCATCTTTGCCGAGCCGACCACGATCACGGGTTCGATCGGCGTCTACATCCCCATCCTCGATTTGCATGAGCTGGCGGGGAAGCACGGCGTCCAGGTCCACATCATCAAGAAGGGCGAACTCAAGGCCAGCGGCTCGATGTTCAAGCCGCTCACTCCCGAGGAGCGCGCGGAATACGAAGAGTCGATCGAAGCGACTTACCAGCGGTTCATGAAGATCGTCAAGGACGGCCGCGGGGACCGACTCAAGGTCGGTTTGCGTGAGGAACTCAAGGTGCCCTCGCTGGTTCGACCTGGTGAGACGGTGACCCGACGCCTTGCGGACGGCGGCATCTTCACCCCCGAGCAGGCCCTCGAGTATGGGCTGGTGGACGAGATCGGCTACACGGAAGACGCGGTCGCGGCGGCCAAGAAGCTGGCGGGAATCACCGAAGCCAAGGTGATCACGTACAATCGCCCCATCTCGCTGGCGGATTCGCTCCTGGGCATCCGCGCCCCGGAGCCTCCCGCGCTGGATCTGGCCAATCTCCCTGGAGCGACGGCCCGCATGTGGTACCTGACGCCGGGCTACGAGTTTTCGGGAGTGAAGCTCCGCCTGCCTTGAGCCAATCGCAAGGGCTTTGCAATCTTCCAGGCTTGCCTGGCCGCTACTGCCGGCACATCCGGTAAAGTTTCGCCGGCATCTCGCCGATACACGGGGAGACGCCGCGCCATGGGCGACCGGCTCGATTGGGCTCCTGGAAGGGACTCGGACATGATGCGATGGCGTTTGCACCTGGCACTCCTGGCGGTTCCGCTGCTCGCCGTCGCGGCCCACGGACAGGACATCGTTTCGGTGGACGTCCCAGCCCAGCCCTTTGACCCAGCAGCCGTCGCCTCCGTGCCGCCTCCGCAGAGCGTCGTGCCGCTCAACGGCTGCTCGGCCTGTGGGAGCGGCTGGTGCGATCCGCACTGCAATCTCTACTGGCTGTACACTCACAACGGAGTCAAGAACTCCTTCGAGTTCTACGGCCGCGTCGGCCCGTCCTTCATCACCAGCGGCGGCGACCTCGACGACGTGCTGCACACCGGCATCGCAGCAGACTTCGGCGTCAAGACCTTCTGCTACAACAAGGAACGAACCAGCGGATGGTACGGCGAGCTGGGCGTCGACTACATCTTCAACAATGCCAATAACCTCGTCCCGGTGATCGAAAAGTACATCAACGTGGACGTCATTCGCAACCAGGGCACCTTCTTGCAGACCACCGAGACAGTTCTCTCGCGCGATTTCCTGGGCATCACCGAGCTGCACCGCGTCTACGCCAAGATCGGCGGCGGCTACCAGTGGTACTGGTGGACCGACTCGCCCGACAGCGTGCACTGGTATCTCGACCTCGACGGCGGCATTCGACTCGGCCACGCCCATGCCGCACTGCACTTGCTCGACAGGCAGTTCCTCCAGCCCTTCGAACTCAATGACAACGACGTCATTCAAACTCCTGGCGAGCTGCGCTCGACCGATTTCATCAAGAACTTCTACATCGGCGGCGGCATCGGCATGCTGATTCCCTACTGCGGTTATGACGTCACCGTCGAGCTGCACTGGGAGTACAGCCATGACATCATCAACTTGCCGACCATCTCGAACCGCGATCAGGGCCTGGACCAGGTAAAGGTGCAGGTGCTGGCCGGCGCACGCTGGTGAGCCAGTTGCGGCCATGGTAAGATTCGTCGCATGGCTGCCGACGTCTTGCCTCCATTCGCCGGTCTTGTCGAAGGCTTCACCCTCCTTAGTGAGCTGGGCCGGGGCGGCTTTGGCCAGGTCTGGAAAGCGACTGGCCCGGGCGGCTTCCCCGTCGCCATGAAGTACGTGCGTCTCGACCAGCGCGCCGCCCAGCTCGAGATCCGCTCGCTGGAGCTGATGCGAGAGATTCGCCATCCCTACCTCCTTGGCCTCTTCGGCGCCTGGCACCGCGAAGGCTGGCTCGTCGTCGCCATGGAACTTGCCGACGGCACCCTCTGGCAACGGCACAAGCAGCTCGTCGCGGCTGGGGAGCCTGGCATTCCCCGCGACGACCTGCTCCAGCGCATGGACGAAGCCGCACGTGGACTCGATCACCTGAACGCGCTCGGCATCCAGCACCGCGACGTCAAACCGCAGAACCTGCTCCTGGTCGGCGGCAGCGTCAAGGTGGCCGACTTTGGGCTCGCCAAGGTCCTGGAGAACAGCCTCGGGAACAACACCGGCGCCATGACGCCCGCCTACGCCGCTCCCGAATTCCTCGAAGGCAAGACCAGCCCGCGCTCGGACCAGTACGCCCTGGGGATCACCTACTACCAGCTCCGCACGGGCAAGCTGCCCTTCACGGGGAACGTGGCCCAGGTGCTCGAAGGACACCGCCGCCGGCCGCCCGACCTTTCTCTCCTTCCCTTGGCTGCGGACCGTGCGGCGCTGGAGCGCGCCCTGGCCAAGGATCCCGCCGCCCGCTGGCCCAGTTGCACGGCCTTCGTCGCCGCATTGCGAGGAGAGACCGCCGCGCACCCGAGCCAGCTCGAAGAGCCGAGCGGCACGTACAACCTGGCCGACGAGGCGTTGCCGCTTGCTCCGACGGTTAGCGCAATGTCGGTGCGTGACGTCGCCCTTCCGCGCTCCTCGAAGACCAAGGCCAGGCGCGCCGAGGCGAAGCCCCCCAATCTCTTCTTCCGGCTGGCTGGCGCGCTGACCCAGATCGATGGCCGGCTGGTGACCGGCGTACTGGGACTCCTCCTCGTCAGCCTGGCGATCTGGTTCGCGTACTGGTTTGCCACCGCGCCGCCGGAAGAGATCGTTGGGATCGCCACGGACTCCAGTGAACTGCTGCCAGCCACGCGCCGAACGCCGGTGCGCAACGAGTTCACGAACTCGGTCGGCATGGTCCTTGTGCCGATTCGAGCGGGAGAGTTCGAGATGGGCCCCGCCGACGGCGAAGCCGGGAGCCTGGAAGACGAGAAGCCGCGGCACCGTGTCGTCATCGAGAAGCCCTTCTTCATGAGCGTCTATGAAGTCACCAACGCCGAGTGGGTCAATGTCATGCGCGGCCATGTCGACATCCCTGAAACATCCAAGCCGGCCCATCCGGTGCAGGGCATCGAGCCGCAGTTTGCCCGCCGCTTTTGCAAGCTGCTGAGCGAGCGCCCTGACGAAAAGATGGCCGGGCGAACCTATCGCCTGCCCACCGAGGAAGAGTGGGAGTACGCCTGCCGAGCCGGCAGCCGGACGGCGTTCCACTTCGGCGACTCGCTCTCGGCGGGCCAGGCCAACATTCTCGGGAGCGAGCCGTATGGCCATGCTCCCAAGCTGGCGTACCCAGGCCGAACCACGCCCGTGGGGAGCTATCCGCCCAACGCCTGGGGCCTTTTCGACATGCACGGCAACGTCGCCGAGTGGTGCGCCGGCAGCTACAACCCCAACGCTTACAAGGCTGATTCCACGCCGCCCAAGGACGGCCAGGGAAGAACGGTCGTCTACAATCCGGTTGCGCGAGGGGGCAACTACGCCGTCGGCGGGCAGTTCTGCCGATCGGCCTTTCGCGGGTTCTACTACCCAGGACTAACTGACCACGCCGGTCGGGGCTTCCGCGTCGTCTGCGTCGTCGACCCAGCCAGGGAAGCTTCGCCCTAGCCGGTGCGCAACAAACAGAACTCCACTTGCCGGTCCTTAAGCGCACCTGCCAGGGAGCAAACGCGCCCTTTGCGCCCTTTTCGCCGGAGCCTGGCGAGCATCGCAACCATAGACGTACCAACACTTTGCAATCCGCGGTCACACTGCGGCGTGCGCGGAATTCGCCATTCTCGCGCGGTGCAAGCTGCTCGGAGCGGTTGCTGGTCGGCTCTGCGCAGCGCAACATTTTGCTCTTGACAGCACTCGCGAAGCCGCTATCGTCCGCCGCTCCGCAAGGTACTGCATACAGCAAAGGAGGCCAGCCATGTCCAAGGCCATCGTTCGTGCGCTTGTGGCCGGTGCGTTGACCCTGGGCGGAGCAACGTGGGTCATGGGCGAAGGCGAGTTGAACATCGCCAACGCCGACGCCCGCAACCCCACCTATCATGCCTCTGTGACGGACTTCATGACGCAGGCTCCGCAGAAGAAGCGGCGCTGGTGGTGGCATCCCATGGAACTGCTCGGCTTCAAGAAGGAAGAGCCGAAACCCAAGGCCAGCCCGTTGCAGAGTGCGCAACAAATCAATCGGCCGTTGCCTGGCACGCCGACTGGCTCCTACCGCGGCGTGCAGAAGTAGCCTGCCGCGGCAGAGGCAAGGTGTGCGACTACCCAGAGGACGGCTGCGCAACATCGCCGCGCCCTCCAAAACTTGCCACTGCGCGCACCCTGGGCGCGACGTTCAACTTGCAGCTTAACCGGACAAATGTACTTTTGTCAATGTTGGTTGTGGCGTCAGCTGACGGTCTGTACCGGCGGGCTTACGCCCCGCCGCTCTCGCTCACCGCGCCGCTCCCGTGAATAGCGGCGCACGGTCATCAAGAGCGGCGCACCGTAAGGTCGCCGGTGCGCACCGGCGGGCTAACGCCACGCCGCTCCTGTGAATAGCGGCGCACGGTCATCAAGAGCGGCGCACCAACGTGAGCGGCGCACCGTCAGGTCGCCGGTGCGCACCGGCGGGCTTACGCCGCGCCGCTCTCGTGAAAAGCGCCGCGCGGCTTTAAGATTTTTCGCACTTTTTTCTTGACTCCACGCTGGGGGTGATTATCATCGCGCGAAGTCGAGGTCAGCTTTCCCTCTCTTCCATGATCTCGACGCTGTCCGATTCAGGACGTCGCCATG
>Ga0073934_10004786_pt1 | contig 21890 bp, 23 predicted proteins | sample LarsenN4metaG_FD_76834 | JGI IMG/M metagenome (GOLD analysis project Ga0073934, IMG submission 76834) | Hot spring sediment bacterial and archeal communities from British Columbia, Canada, to study Microbial Dark Matter (Phase II) - Larsen... ...
CCGCCCAGGATGGCGATGCCGCCCAAGATCCCGATGACGACACCGGGCACAAAGGCCTCCAGCGCCAGCAGCAGCGCACCGACCAGAAAAAGTGTGATGATGGCGGTCATGATGTTTCGGTTTTCTCAACCACGAGACCGAAGTCGCTGCGGCCCGTCACCCGCACGCTGGAACCGGGCGCGGCCGAGCCAAGCGGCAACATCGCGGAATAGCGCCTGCCCTCGATCTCAATCTGGCCGCTGGGGAAAAGTCCGGTCACGGCCACGCCCGTGCGTCCGACCAGCGTTGCCAGTGAGTCGGCGGCCGGCGCATCGAGACCCGCCACCTGGGCGGGAGCCGAGGAAGCGCCCTGGACGGACAGATTATGGAAGAGCGAAGTGCGGGGCAGATATTTCACCAACACGGCAAACAGGCCGCCGGCGATGAGCAGGGCGACGGCAAGGTTGACCGCCGGGCGCAAGAAAATCTCGCCCGACATGCTGATGGTCACCGGCTCGTTCGGCCACAGATCGGCGCCGGCCCAGACAAGGGAGGCCAACATCATCGCCACGCCGGTCAGCGCCACCGCCACGATGCCGGGGAAGAAGATCAACTCGGCCAGCACGAGCACGAGCCCGATCACAAAGAGGAGAGCCGGCTCATGACCGGAGAGACCGGCCACATATTGGCCGAAAAAGACGATCAGGATCAGTGCGATGCCGGTCGCGCCGATCCAGCCGAATCCGGGAGTCTTGAATTCGATGAAGAGCATCAGCATCCCCAATCCCATCAGAACGGGCGACAGCATCGTCAGGTATTGGGCGAGTTTTTCGGACCAGGTGACGTGGAGGCTGACCAGCTCGTATTGTCCCGCGCCATATTTGCCATCGATCAGCTCCTTCAGGCTCGCGGCCGTGCCCGCGGCCAGCAACGGCGTGGGCGGCTCGCCGTATTTCTCCACCGCCTCCTTGGCCGTCACCGTCAACAGCTCGCCCTTGGCCTTGATGATTTTCTCGCCGATCTTCAGCTCGAAATCCGGTGTGGTCATCGCCTTGAGCACATCGGCACGCCGCGGATCGCTGTCCGAGAGGGCCCGGGTTTTCGCGTTGATGTAGCTGGTCATCTTGCGCTTCAGCCCGTCGCCCAGATCCTGTCCCGTGCCGAAGATCACCTCGGCCGCGCCCATCACGCCCGTCGGGGCAAAATAGATCTCATCGGTCACGGCGGCGATGATTGCGCCCGCCGACCCGGCCTCGGTGTTGACATAGGTGACCGTGCGGCCGGGAAACTTGTCCAAGGCCTCCATGATCTCGAGCATGGCATCGGCGGCTCCGCCGGGCGTGTCCATGTCGAGGACCACGGTGTTGGCGCCGCGCTCGATGGCCTCCTTGAGGCCACGGCGGACGATGAACAATGTCGGGTCCGCGATCTGATCCTGCACCGGAATCACGTAGACCTTGGGCTTGCCGGGCGTGGCATCGGTCGCCCCGGCCGCGGCCAGCGGCGCCGCCGGCAGGAGCAGGGCGCAAAGGATGGCGAGGAGCGGCAGCCGCTTGGTCATGGGAAAGGTGACATTAGCGTTCCGGCCGCGGCATGCAAGCGCCGCGAAGTTACAACCCCGCCCGGGCTTTCCAGCAAACGCGCGTCCGCCACGACTTTGGATTCGATTGGCGGCGGCAATTGTGCTTACCACACCGCGCATGGAGAAGATCCCGTATCTCGGGCACACGATCCTGCGGTGGCAGGTGGGCGCGTCGTCCTTCCTCGCCATGCCCGAGCGCGGCGCCCGGCTGATGAACTGGAACATCACCCTCGGCGACGGCAGCGTGCGCGACATCATCTATTGGCCCGAGCTGAAGAGCCTGGATGAGTTTCACCGCATCCGCGGCGGCAACCCCATCCTCTTCCCGTTCTGCGGCCGCACCTTCGACCGCAGCGAAATCCACCACTGGCGGGCCGACGACGGAGTGCGCCGGCCCATGCCCATGCACGGTCTGGCCCGGCAGGGCGTTTTCCGCACCACGCGGCTCGATGAGCGCGGTTTTTCGGCCCTCTTCGTCCCCGGCGACGAGGCGAAGGCCGCTTATCCCTTCGATTACGAATTCACCGTCAGCTATCGCTTTGAACCGACGTCCCTCTTCGTCGAGTTGCAGCTGAGCAACCTCGGCACGACGCCCATCCCGTGGTCGGCCGGACATCATTTCTACTTCACCATCCCGTGGACCGCCGGTTTCACCCGGCGGGAATACGTCTTCGAGTCCCCCGCGACCAAGACCCTGAAGCACTTCGAAAGCGGCCGCCTGGTGGACGGTCCCCGGGTCGGCCCGCGCGCCACCCTCGACCGCCCGGAACTCGTCGACACCATCCACGCGGCGCTGCGGGGGCACGCGTTTGCCGTCACCGAACAACCCACCGGCCAGCGCCTGCTCTTCAACACCGGCTTCACCAACACCACGGCCAAGGATGCCGTGGTCGTGACGTGGACCGAAGACGAGCGCTCGCCGTTCTACTGCATCGAACCGTGGATGGGCCCGCCGAACAGTCCCGAAAACAAGAACGGCCTGCACAGCGTCGGTCCGGGCCAGACCCAGAAATATTTTGTCGAGATCGGCCTGCGCTGAGCGCTTCGCCGGTTTTCTCCTTACAACCCGGCCCGAAATACCCACACTCAAACCGTGATTTCCTCGGTCCAGTCTCTCGCCTTTCTGGAAGGCATCGGCGGCCCCGAGCTGTTCTTCATCCTGGTCATCGTGCTGCTGCTGTTCGGCGCGGACAAGCTGCCCGAGCTGGCGCGCGGTCTCGGCAAATCCATGCGTGAGATCAAAAAGGCCACCAGCGGCGTCGAAGACGAGATCCGCAAGGCGATGGATGAACGCCCGGCGGCGCCGGAGCCGCCGAAAAAATTTCCGAGCCATCCGCCCAAATCCGCCGTCAACACGGACCAGACGGGCACGCCGCCGTCAGATTCGTAATCTCCGCCGGCGGGCAGGGGTGACGTCCCACTCGTGGGAATCACTGATTCCGCGCGCGCCCTGAAGACGGCACATTGTCATGGGCCGATCGGCCGAGGCGACAATTTCTTCTTACTCGCGGCAAGGCACTTAGGCGAGGTCCTGCAACTTGGCACGAGCCGTGCGTGTATGTGGGCAACAACGAAAATTTCGCCATGAACAACAAATTCCTCCGCCTCTCCCTCCTCGCCGCCCTTCTCTCGGGTGTGGCCGCCGCCCGCTCCAACGACGACGCCATCCAACTCCAGCCCTTCGTGGTTTCCTCCGCCCGTTACAGCGAAGCGGAGAAGCAGATCGAGGCGAGCCTGCAGGAGCTGCGCGACTCCGCCCACGCCCCCGCCGCCACCAAGGTCGAGCTGCCTTCGCTCCAGCGGACCGTGAACCCCTCGCTGCGCGTGCGACTGCCCGACATGGCCGTGACGCCGGCCGAAGGGCTGACGCTCCGCGCCGCGGTCAAGGCCTGAAACAATTTGTGTGTGCAAGTGTGTGTGACCCGCCCCATGGGGGGCGGGTTTTTTCTTGGCCGAAGGCGCGCGGCGTCCAGCTTGGCCGCGTGAGCGACGCCCCCGACCCGGACGCCATCCCCTACCCGATCACCGACGAGATCGATCTGCACACCTTCCGGCCCGCCGAGGTGCCCGACCTGCTTGAAAATTATTTCGCCGAATGCCTGCGGCGCGGATTCCGGCAGGTGCGCGTCGTCCATGGCAAGGGCTCCGGGGCGCTCCGCGAGAAGGTCCACGCCTGCCTGCGCCGCTCGCCGCTGGTGGCTTCCTTTCACCTGGCCGACGAGTCCGGCGGCGGCTGGGGCGCGACCCGGGTGACCTTACAAAGCCCCCGTTAGTTTCCGGCCGCGCAACTTTGGCTCGGCGCAGGGGTGTTTGCCTGCAAACTCCCGCGATTATGAACCCGATGCACGTGATAGACTACCGGATCAACGGCGACGACATGCAGTTCGTCGAAATCGAGCTCGACCCCAACGAGGCCGTCGTGGCCGAGGCCGGCGGCATGATGTTCATGGACGACGGCATCGCCATGGAGACGATCTTCGGCGACGGTTCGCAGCAGAACCAGGGGTTCCTCGGCGCGCTGCTCGGCGCCGGCACCCGGCTGCTGACGGGCGAATCGCTGTTCATGACGGTGTTTCACAACCGCACGATGGCGAAACGGCGCGTGGCCTTCGGCGCGCCCTACCCCGGCAAGATCCTGCCCGTGCAGCTCTCCGCGCTCGGCGGCGAGCTGATCGCGCAAAAGGATTCCTTTCTGTGCGCAGCAAAGGGTGTGAGCGTCGGCATCGCCTTCCAAAAGCGCCTCGGCACGGGCCTGTTCGGCGGCGAAGGCTTCATCATGCAGCGGCTCAAGGGCGACGGCCTCGCCTTCCTGCACGCCGGCGGCACGCTTTATGAGCGGCAGCTTGCCCCGGGCGAATCGCTGCGCGTCGACACCGGCTGCCTGGTGGCTCTGCAACCTAGCGTGGATTACGACATCGAGTTTGTCGGTGGCATCAAGACCGCACTGTTCGGCGGCGAGGGGCTGTTCTTCGCCACCGTGCGGGGCCCCGGCAAAGTGTGGCTGCAATCGCTGCCCTTCAGCCGGCTCGCCGGCCGCATCGTGGCCGCCGCCCCGCAGACCGGCCGGGGCGGACGCGAGGAAGGCTCGCTGCTCGGCGGTCTCGGTCGCGTGCTCGACGGCGACAACCGCTGACGCCGCGAAGCCGTTCATCCCGGCTCGCAGCCACCGGTCACACCGGCATTGTGTAACCGGGCGCGTGGGTTCATCCATGGCCGCATGAGCACAACTATGACTTACGGGCTGATCTCGGCCCTCTGCAGCATCGTCCTGACCCTGATCGCCTATTTTCTCGGTTATCAGGGCGAGAACATGGCCAACGGCCAGTGGTTCCAATGGATCGCCTTCCTGGCCGGCGCCGTCGTGACCTTTCTCGGCATCCGCGCCGTGCGCGAGGAATCCCCCGACAAATCCATGACCTATGGCAAGGGCGTCGGGACAGGCGTGAAGATCTGCCTGATCGGCAGCCTCATCTCGGGCCTCTACGCCTTCATCCACTTCAAGTTCATCAGCACCGAATTCGTGGACTATCTCGTCCAGATGGTGCGCGAGCAACAGTCCGCCAAGGGCATCAGCGACGCGCAGCTCGACCAGATGGAAAAGGGCATGCGCTTCATGTATGGCCCCGTGGGCCTGGCGATCCTGAGCCCCATCATGGGCACGATCATCGGCACCATCTACTCGCTCGTCTTCTCCGCCTTCCTCAAGAAGGCCCCTCCGGGCGGCCATCCGCCCCCGATGTAAAGGAAACGGGGCCGCGTTTGGCGCGGCCCCGCTCCAGCACACACACGATCAGGCGCGGCCGACCCCGGTCGCGCCGAATTGTTTACAGCGATTGCGCCCGCTGGCGGCTGCTCCGCCGCGCCGGCTCCCCGCTGATCTTGGATCTGCCCGGCTCGGACACTTTGCCGGCTTCGATCTCGAATTCGTCGCCCGGCTCGAAGTTGAAGTGGCTGAACTCGATCTTCTCGATGCGCTTCTTCACGTCGTCGGGCAGCTTCTTGCGGTCCTCCTCGCTGTTGATCGGGCCCTCATAGGTCACCTTGCCGTCCCTGTCCTTGACGGTGAGCTGGCGCTTGCCGTCCTCCGCCTGCACCTCGATCGAGCCGTCATCGTCGGAATAGGTGATGTGGCCCCGCGGCAGGTCGAGGATGGTCGAACCCTTGCCTCCGCGCGTGATGACCCGGACCCCGGGCGTGCCGAACCATGTGCCCCGTTCGCGCTGCAGACGCCGCACCATGTCGCGCACTTCTTCGCCGACGGCGGGCGCGAGTTCCTTGAGGCGCGTCGCGGCTTCCGGCGTGAAATGAAACGCCTGTCCGATGTCTGGCGCGCTGAAGAACCGGAAGGTGTCGGCCACCTTCGGCACCTCCTTCTTGCCGAGCTTCACCTTGGCGGTCTGCTCCTTGCCGGTCCGCAGGAAGGTCAGCTTGATCTCGTCCCCCTCCTTCTTGGAGCGGATGAGCACCGTGAACTGGCGCGAGTCGATGAGCAGCTGGTCGTCGAGCTTGGTGAGGATGTCGTCCTCCTGCAGCACGGCGGCGGCGGGACTGTCCTTCGCGACGCGCTCGACGATCAGGCCCATGTCGCGGGCGAGCCCGAGGTGTTTGGCGACGGTGCGCGGCACCGGCGAGGTCTCGACGCCGAGGAAGGCGACGGTCTCCATTTCGCGGGCCGGCCTCTCCTTGTCGTCGACCAGGACGATGCGCGGTTGCTGACGTTCGGTGTGGCGGATGATGACATCCTTGGCGGAAGCCGCCGGGGCGGCGATGCAGGCCAGCGAGAGAAGCAGGCCGGGAATCTGATGACGGGAGTTCATTTTCAAGCTAGGGTTGGTCGGGAGGCGGGCCGCGTTGCAAACCGTCGCGCGGTCCGCCTCCCGGGTTGGGTTTGCAAAGTCAGTTCTGGCTCACGGGGATGAAGCGCACCTCTTCGCGGGGGATGCTCCAGCGCACGGTCGCGTTGCCGGCCTGGTTTTTCCAGGTGATGGTATCCACGAAACGGTAGCGCGTGCGGCGCGCCTCCAGGTCGTTGTCGATCCGGACCAGGCCCTCGTCGGCCATGTCGTAAAGCACGTTCGTGGCCTTGACCGGACGGTAGAGGTCCGCCGCAGCGGGTGCCGTCGAAGCCACTTGGGGCGAGGCACTGCGGGGAGTGGCGGCGAGGCTCGCCGGTGAAGCGGCCTCTGGGGCGGCGGGCGAAGCCAGGCGCATCACGCCCGCCGTCGCAAGGATGGCCACGGCGGCGGCCGCGGCGGCAATCTGCCAGCCCGCCCATTTCCACGACGTCAGCGTGGTGGCGCTGCGATAGCGCGGTTTTGGGGCCGCGGCGGGATCGGCCAATTCGCGCTCGAGGCGCTGCCAGAGCGCGGTGGAGGGCGGGCGCGGACGGAGCGCCTGCAGCTCACGTTCGATGTCTTCGTGCGGGTTATCCATGGCAAGCGGTGTTCATCTGTTTGCGGAGCGCGGCGAGACCGTAGCGATAACGCGACGCCGCGGTGTTGGGCGAAATCCCGAGGACCTCGCCGATTTGCTCGAAGGTGAGCTCGTTCCAGATCTTGAGCACGAGGACCTCGCGCTGCTCGGCGGGCAACTCGCGCAGCGCCTGCTCGATCTGCTCCCGGCGTTCACCATCCTCGCCGGGCACCGGACCGAAATGCGTCTCGCGTTCCTCCAGGCCGCCGTCGGCCAGTTCTTCCCGCGCCGCGCGGCGACCCTCCCGGCGCGCGAGATCCAGCGCCGCCCGGCGCACGGAGGTGACGAGCAGGGCCTGCGGATCGCCCGGCAGATGGCGCTGGTTTCGCCAGTAACGCACGAAAGCCTCCTGCACGACGTCCTCGGCGTCCGCCAACGAACGGGTCCACTGTCGCGCGCAAAGCAGGAGCTTTGGCCCGTAAGTCGTGAACCATTGTTTCCAATCGGCGTGATCAAGGCTGGCCTCCATCGGGTTGGGTCGGGGAGTTTGCCTGAAGAGCGTCACGGCACCGGGGGTTTGTCTAAGCCCCATGCTGACAGCCGGCGGCGCGAAGGGGACCAAGAAAAAGCCGGGCATTTCTGCCCGGCTTTGTAGGTGCCATTGCTTTGGAAAATTCAGGCGCGGTAGCTGCGGTCCACCCGTCGGTAATCGCCGGAGGCGATGGCGAACAGGGCCACAACCGTGACGTATCCCGCGATCGCGGCTACGATTGGGAACGCGGCTGCGGTTAGCTTGACGGCACTGAGCAAAGCGATGGTGGCGGCAAAGAGACCGCCGATCGAATACTGGATGATGTTATTGTTGTTCATTTTATGTTGTCCCTCGTCAGGTGTCTGACTTCGGGATGCGCCTATGATACACCCAAATAATAATAGCCAAAATACTTAGTATCTATACATATCATAGTAATTTCCTATGGAAATTTACCAACTGCGCTACTTCATCGCCGTGGCGGAAACGGGGAATTTTACCCGCGCTGCGGAGCGATCGTTCATTTCCCAGCCATCCCTGAGCCAGCAAATCCTCAACCTCGAGGAAGAGGTCGGCAAAACCCTGTTCCACCGCCTCGGCCGCAAGGTCACCCTAACGGACGACGGGCAGGTGCTGCTGGAGCATGCCCGCCGCATTATCAGCGAGGCCGACAATGCCCTGCGTGAACTCAAGGAGGACTCGGCGCGCGGACACCGGGTCGCCGTCGGCGCCATTCCCAGCGTGGCGCATTTTTTCTTTCCCGCCGTCGTGGCCCACTGCCGCGCCAACGATGTGCGCATCAAGCTCCGGAGCTACGAGGCCTTTACCTCCACGGTGGTGAGCCGGGTGGCCGAGGGAGAATTGGACTGGGGGATCGTGGCCCAGCCCCCGGGGGATCCACGCCTCGAAGCCCGCCGCCTCTACACCGAGCCGCTGCTGCTGGTCCTCGGCGAGGGGCATCCTCTTGCCTCCGCGCCAACCGTGCGCTTCGGCGACCTGCGCGACGAAAACTTCATCATGCTCGGCGCCGCGTCCTCCCTCGCCGAGCTGGTCAACCGGCTCGGAGGCGAAAACGACTTCACCCCGCGCATCACGCATCATTGCGCGCAGATCTCCACGGTCAAATCGCTCACCGCGATGGGCCTCGGCGTCAGCGTGCTGCCGCGCTCGACCCGCAACGCCAACGACCCCGCCGGCCTGGTCTACCGCAAGTTCGAGGGCGCCACGCCCAGCCGCGACGTGCTGCTCATCCGGCACCGCCGCCGCCACATCAGCCGGGGCGCGCAGCTCTTCGCCGAGGCGGCGCAGGCCGTGGTCGGCCCCCCCGACCACACCGCGACGCCCTTCCCGCGCTGACCTCTGCCCGGTTGCCTTGCGGACGGAGATGGTGCAAATTCACACCGCTATGATAACCGCGATCAAAAAGACCCTTTTGGCGGGCTTGGGTGCCGCCGTCATAACCAAGGAGCGGCTCGAGGCCGGTCTCGACGAGTTGGTGAGCCAGGGCAAGCTCAGCGCCGCCGACGCCCGCAGCCTGGCGCGCAAGCTCAGCCGCGACGGCCGGCGCGAGTTCAAGGAGTTGAGCGGCGAACTGGGCGACAAACTGAATGAAGTGGCGCTGCGTTCCGCCGGTGCGGCGCAGACCCGCCTGCGCGAGCTGGAAGCCCGCCTGCAGAAATTCGAAAAGGACGCGCGGGCGCGCCGCGCCCGTCCGGCCGCCCGCCGCCGCTCCGCGTGATTCCGTTCGACCTGTTCAGCCACGCCGGGCGCGCCAAGACGATCCTGGCCGCGCTCGCCCGCCATGGCTTTTCCAATCTGCTCAACCAGATGGATCTGCCCGCGGGCATCTGGCAGCGCTTGCTGCCGGGCCCGCCGGGCCCGCGGCGGCCCGAGGAACGGCTGCGCCTCGCGGCGGAGGAACTCGGGCCCGCGTTCGTCAAACTCGGGCAAATCCTGTCCATGCGGCCGGACCTGCTGCCGCATTCCTACATCACCGAGCTGCGCAAGCTGCAAAGCCAGGTCCAACCCCAACCCTTCGACGAATATCGCGCGATCCTGGTCGAGGAACTGCAATGCGACCCGGAGGAGATTTTCAGCGAATTCGACCCGCAGCCCGCCGCCTGCGCCTCGCTCGCCCAGGTCTATTACGCCCGGCTGAAGGCCGGCGGCGAGCGCGTGGCGGTGAAGATCCAGAAGCCTGGCGTCGAGCGCACGGTGCAGATCGACCTGGATCTGGCGGCCTGGCTCGCCGCGCAGGTGCACAAGCACATCGAGACCCTGCGACCCTTTGATCTGCCCGCCGCAATCGAGGAGGCGCGCCAGGGCATGTTGCGCGAGCTCGATTTCCGCACCGAGGCGCGCAACCAGGAGTATTTCAACGCCCTCAACCCGCAACCCGACCGGGTCTTCGCCCCGCGGGTGCACCCCGATCTGTGCACGCGCCGCGTGCTCGTGATGGAACGGGTGGACGGCCAGCCCGTCAGCCAGCCCGGACTCCCGCTGGAACAGTGCCGCGACCTCGCGGCGCATGGCGCCCAATCCCTCGTGCGCCAGATCCTCATCTCGGGGTTTTTCCATGCCGACCCGCACGCCGGCAACGTCCTGGTGACCCCCGACGGCCGCCTGTGTTTCCTCGACTGGGGGCTCGCCGGCCACCTGACGCGCCGCCTGCGGCAGGCGCTGGCCGATTTCTGGGTCGCCGCGGTCGATCAGGATGCCGAGCGGATCGTGCAGATCGCCGCCGATCTTGCGCCCCACAACATCCGACCCGACCTGCGCGCAATGGAGAAGGAGGTCACCCTGGCCCTGCGCGAGGAACTCAACTTCGCCGTCGGCGAACAACAGCTCGGCCGCGCGCTGCTCAAGCTCCTGCACATCTTCGGCCGCAACGGCATCGCGCTGTCCCGCGACTACTCCCTCATGGCCAAGGCGGTGCTCTCCATCGAGGAGATCGGCCGCGCGCTCGACCCGGAGTTCGACCTCCGCGCCCACATGCCTCCCATCCTGCGTGAGCTTTACCGCGAGCGGGCCAACCCCCGCAATGTCGCCCGTCGCGTCCGCGAGGTCCTGCACGACGGGATGCTCGCCCTGCAGGACCTGCCCGCCGAATTGCGCCGGCTCGTCCGCCGCTTTGAGCAGGAAAACCCCACCATCAACCTCCAGCATCGCGGACTGGACCGCCTCGACGACTCTCTCCGCGTCGCGGCCAACCGCGTGGCCTTGGGCGTCATCATCGGCTCGCTGATCATCGGTTCTTCCTTGCTCGTCACGACCCGGATCCAGCCCTACTTGTTCGGCTACCCGGCCCTCGGCATCATCGGCTACCTCATCTCCGCCCTGCTCGGCCTCTACGTCATCTGGGACATCATCCGGCACAACCGGCACAAGTGAACACGCCCGCGTCCGCCACCCTCGAGACCGACCCCGCCCGCCCGCCGGCGCGGCCCGAGTTGCTCGCGCCCGCCGGCGACTGGGAGTGCGCGCGGGCGGCGGTCGAGAACGGCGCCGATGCCATCTATTTCGGGCTCGAACGCTTCAATGCACGCATGCGCGCGCGCAATTTCACCACGGCCGACCTGCCGCGCCTGATGGAATTCCTCCACCGGCGCGGGGTGAAAGGCTACGTGACCTTCAACACGCTCGTGTTCTCCGACGAACTGGAGGCCGCCGAGCAATACCTCCGCGCCATCATCACCGCCGGGGTGGATGCCGCCATCGTACAGGACGTCGGCATTTGCCGGCTCATCCGCGCGCTCTCGCCCGATTTCCCGATCCATTGTTCCACCCAGATGACGATCACCAGCGCCGCCGGTGTCGAGTTCGCCCGCCGGCTGGGCGCGCAGCTCGTCGTGCTGGCCCGCGAGAATTCGCTCCGGGAAATCGCGGCCATCCAGGCGGCGCAGAAATCCGCCGCCGTGACGCTGCCGCTGGAAGTCTTCGTGCACGGCGCGCTGTGCGTGGCCTATTCCGGTCAATGCCTGACCAGCGAGTCGCTCGGCGGCCGCTCCGCCAACCGCGGCGAGTGCGCCCAAGCCTGCCGGATGCCCTATGACCTCATCGCCGACGGCCGGCCGGTCCCGCTCGGCGACCGGCGTTATCTGCTCAGTCCGCAGGATCTGGCCGGTCTCGAGGTGCTGCCCGAATTGGTGCGCGCCGGGGTGGCTTCGCTCAAGATCGAGGGCCGTCTCAAGAGCCCGGAATATGTCGCCAACATCACGCGCACCTACCGGCAGGCCATGGACGCCGTGATGCAACCGCCCGGCACCGGCGCCCCGGCCCCTTCCCGGGACGCAGCCGCGGACGGGGCCTTCGATCCCGCCGCCGCGCGCTACAATCTTGAAATGGCCTTTTCGCGCGGCCTCTACACGGGCTGGTTTCGCGGCATCAACAACCAGGAGCTGGCGCATGCCCGCTTCGGCACCAAACGGGGTGTTTTCCTCGGCGTGATCTCTCAGGTCGGTCGCGATCACGTGCGCCTGAAATTGGAAGGTCCGCTCAAGCCCGGGGACGGTGTCGTGTTCGACGCCGGGAACCCGGAGGAAAAGGAGGAGGGCGGCCGTGTCTACCAGGTCGCAGCCAACGCCGACGGCGAAGCCACCCTGCGTTTCGGCCATGGCGACATCGATTTCTCGCGGGTTGCCCCGGGCCAGAGGCTCTGGAAAACAAACGACCCGGCCCTCGACCGCGAGCTGCGGCAGAGCTTCGAGGGCAACCGCGTGCATTTCCGACGCGACCTGCATCTTGAAGTGCACGGCACCGTCGGCACTCCCCTGACCCTCATCGCACGGGATGACGAGGGACATGTCGCCCAGGCCGATTCCAGCACGGTGCTGGCACCGGCCGAACGCCAGCCGCTCACGACGGTCCGGCTGCGGGAACAGCTCGGCCGCCTGGGCGGAACGGTTTTCCAGCTGGGACGCCTGGAAAACCACCTCGAGGGAGAGGTGATCCTCGCCGTGAGCGAACTCAACGAGCTGCGCCGGCGCGTCGCGGCGGAGGTCGAGGCGCGGCGCGCGGAACCCAAGCGGTGGATGCTGCATGAAGCCCGGGCGGGAAGGTTTGCCCTCAACCGCCCTGAAGCGCCCGCGCAAACCCAAGGGTCGTCGGGGACGACGGGCCCTATCTCGGAACCCGAACTCATCGCGGTCGTCCGACACCGGCCCCAACTCGCCGCGGCCTGGGCCGCCGGAATCCGCACCATTTATTGCGAGTTCGAAAACCCCAAGCATTACCGCGACGCCGTGGCGGATTTCCGCGAATTGCGGACGGCCGCCGGCCTGACGACCGATGATGCCACGATCTGGGTCGCCGCCCCCCGCATCTTCAAGCCGGGCGAGGACTGGATCCTGAAACAGGTGCTCTCCTGCGAAGCCGACGGCTACCTGGTGCGGAACTACGATCACCTCACCGCATTCGCCGGCCTGCGCCGGCGCGGGGACTTTTCGCTCAACGTGGCCAACGAGCTGACGGCGGAATATTTCATCCGCGAGCACGGCCTCGAGCGCGTGACGGCCTCCTACGACCTGAACGTCAGCCAGCTCACCGCGCTGTTGCAGGCCGCGCCGCCCGCTTGGTTCGACATCACCCTGCACCAGCACATGCCGATGTTTCACATGGAGCACTGCGTGTTCTGCGCGTTCCTGACGACCGGGAAGGACTACCGCGATTGCGGCCGGCCCTGCGACCGGCACGACGTGCGGCTGCGCGACCGCATCGGCGCCGAGCATCCGCTCAAGGCCGATGCGGGCTGCCGCAACACCGTCTACAACGCCCGGGCCCAGACCGGCGCCGAGTTCGCCGCCGAGTTTCTCCGGTTGGGCGCGCGTTCCTTCCGCGTCGAGTTCCTCAACGAACCGGCCGAGGAGGTCACGCGCATCCTCGGACGCTACGGCCAGCTGCTGCGCGGCGAGATCGCCGGGGCGGAGCTGTGGCGCGAATTCAAGTTCATCAACCAGCTCGGCGTGACCCGCGGCCAGCTCGACGCCCCGGCCCGGGTCCTCCCGCGAAAATAGCCCGTTCGGACGAAGAAAATTTGTCGCCAGCCCGTGCGAGGGCCCCCTAGCCTCGCGCCCTCGCATGAAGCCCGCCCCGACGGAAAAATCCGCCCCTCCGCCCGTGCAGCCCGAAATCAAGGATGCCGCCCTGATCTTCAATCCGCTGTGGGAAGACCTCGAGATCGAGTTCGGACGCGAAAACCTGCGCTTCCCGAAGGAGCTGATCCTGCTCGGCGGCGCGCCCGGCGCCGGCAAAGGCACCAACACGGCCTTCATCGCCAAGACCCGCGGCCTCACCTGCCCGCCCATCGTGATGAGCTCGCTGCTCGACACGCCCGAGATGAAGAAGCTCAAGGACGCCGGCCTGATGATCGGCGACCGCGAGGTGCTTTCCGTGCTGCTCCGGCAACTGCTGCGCCCGGAATACCGGGACGGCGTCATCCTCGACGGCTTCCCGCGCACCAACGTGCAGGTGGACTGCCTCAAGATGCTCTACGAGCAGATGACGCGGCTCTGGCGCGAATTCTACAACACGCCCCTCGGCATCCATTTCCGCCAGCCCACGCTCCATATCGTCGTGCTCTTCGTGGACGAAAAGGAGAGCATCGCGCGCCAGCTCAAGCGCGGGCGCGAGGTCAAGGCCCACAACGACGAGGTGCGGCGCACCGGCCACGGCACGCTGCTGGAGGAGCGCGCGACCGACTTTGACGAGGCCCTGGCCCGGCGGCGCTACCAGGTGTTCAAGGAGCAGACCTGGGAGGCGTTGCTCTCCCTCAAGGGCGTCTTCCACTACCACCTCATCGACGCCCAGGGCCCGGTAAAGGAAGTCGAAGCCAACATCGTCAAGGAACTCGACTACCAGAGCTCGCTCGAGCTCGATCCGCGCACCTTCGACATGCTGCGCCCGCTGCCGCTCGCGAGCGAGATCGTCGTCCATGCGCGGCAGGAGCTGGTGAAACGGCTCGACGGTTATGCGCTGAAGCAGCCCGTGCTGTTCCAGAAGGTGATCGGCCTGATCGAACGCAAGATCATGCCCATCGTTCGCCGGCATGCGATCTCAGGACACTCGAACGTGAACAGCGAGGATCCGATCCTGAGCGAGCCGGACGCGCTCGCCATGCTGCTCGATATCTTCTCCGAGCGCGGCTATCACGCCGTCGTGGACATCATCAAGGTGGACGTGCCGGACTCAATCGACCTGGCGACGGGCAAGATCACCTGCCGGCAGAAGAAGGTCCACCGCTTCATCATCCGCTTCAAGGGCTCCGAGCTGCGCCACGGGTGACGCCCGGGCGGGTCATTCGAACCGCAGGGCCTCGATGGGGTCGAGCGAGGCGGCCTTGAGGGCGGGATAGAAACCGAAGCCGATGCCGATGCCCGAACAAACGACGAGGCCGATGAAGGCCCAGTTCCACGGGATGACGGCCTTGGCATCGAGGATCATGGCCAGGCCGTTGCCGGCGGCGATGCCGAGCAGGATGCCGCAGAGGCCGCCGATGAGGGAGATGGTGACGGCCTCGATCAGGAACTGCGTGAGGATGGATTTCTTCCGCGCCCCGATGGACTTGCGGATGCCGATCTCCTTGGTGCGCTCGGTCACGCTCACGAGCATGATGTTCATGATGCCGACACCCGCGGCCAGCAGCGCGATGGCGCTGATCACGAAGGAGCCGGCCGCGATGACATCGGCGACCTTGGCAAAGGCGGAGATGAGCGAGTCGTTGGAGTAGATCTCGAAATCGTTCTCCTGCTCGGCCTTCAGGCCGCGCACGATGCGCATGGCGGTGACGCCCTTGTCGAGGGTGTCGTTGTAGACCATCTGGTTCGCCGCCTGGGTGGCGATGTTGACCGTCAGGCGTTCGCTGCCGAAATCCGTCACGAAACGCGTGATGGGGATCATGCCGATGGCGTCACCGCTGTTGCCGAAGGCGTTGCCCTTGGGGGCGAAGGTGCCGATGACGGTGTAGGTGCGCTCCTTCATCTTGATGACCTTGCCGATCGGGTTCTCGGCGGGGAAGAGCCGGGCGACGATGTCCTGGCCGATGATGACGACGGGGCGGCCGTATTCGACATCATCGGCGGTGAAGTTGCGGCCGGTGTCGATGGCATACTGGTTGGCGGCGAGGAAGTGCTCGTTGGTGCCGCCGAAGGTCAGCCCCGGGGTGGTCTTGCGGCCGCCGTAGGTGGCCTGCACGGCGCCGTCGCGGTTGAAGACCTTCAGGCAGACGACATCGGAGATGCCGGCCATGAGCTGCTGGTAGCGCAAGGCCTGGTCGAGGGTGATGTCACGGCGCAACTCCAGCCGGCGGCGCCGGGGGCCCTCATCGCCACCCCCGCCGGAGAGCGGAAACTTGGCGAACTGGAACATGTTCGAGCCGAGAAAGCTGATGCCCGTCTCGATGGAGCTGCGCAGGGCGGTGACCGCCGTCATGACACCGAGCACGGTGAAGACGCCGATGGTGATTCCGAGCATGGTCAGCCCTGAGCGGAGCTTGTTCACCCCGAGGGAGCCGACGGCCATGCGCAGGATTTCGGAGAATCTCATGGGGGCTACTCGTAGCGGAGGGCGACGACCGGATCGAGACGCGAGGCCCCGAGCGCGGGGAAGAAGCCGGCGGCGATGCCGGCGATGACGGAGGTGCCGACGGCCATGATGACGATGCCGAGGGAGACGCTGAGCGGGAAATTGGGAAAGGCCCGGGCCGCGCCCTGCACCATGAGCGCGGTGAACACGAGGCCGGCCACGCCGCCGATGAGGGCGATGGACACGGCCTCGATCAGGAACTGCATCAGGATGCTGCGCCGGCGGGCCCCGAGGGCCTTGCGCGTGCCGATCTCCTTGGTGCGCTCCTTCACCGAGACGAAGGTGATGTTCATGATGCCGATGGCGCCGACGAAGAGCGCGAGGCCGGTGATGATGAAACCGATGGTGGCGATGCTGCCCTTCACGGGGTCGAGCTGGGCCTTGAAGGCCTGCTGCTCGTTGATGGAGAAATTGTCGCGCTCGCCCGGCAGCTGGCCGCGCACCCGGCGCATGGCGCCGATGAGTTCATCCTTGGCCTCGGCGAGGCGGGACTTGTCCACCACCTTGACCCGGATCTCCGCGCCGCGCCGCGTGGAGAAATATTTCTGGAACGCGGTGATGGGCAGCACGACCTGGTTGTCGAAACTGAACAGGCCCAGGAACTCGCCCTGCTTGGCAAAGACGCCGACAACGGTGAAGGGCTGGCCGTTGATGAGCACGGTCTCGCCCAGAGGATCCCGGTTGGGCAGCAGGGCCTCCGCCACATCGTAACCGAGCACGCAGACCTGGGTGCCGGTGTCGGCCTCGGCCTCGTTGAAGAGCCGGCCGTCCTTGTATTCGGCGCCGGTCATCTGGGCATAGGCCGCCGTCGTGCCGATGGTGAACACGCCGCTGACCTTGGCGTCGCCGACCTTGAGCGTGCTGCCGCGCGCGACCACGGGGACGGCGAACTGGAGCAGGGAGTTGGTGCTGCCGTCGATGATGCGGTTCAGGGCCTCGGCGTGCTCCGGGCGGATGTTGGGGCGGTTGTTGTAATTCCACCAATCCTCGACGGGGCCCCAGGGCCATTTCTGGACGTAGAGGACGTCGTCGCCGAGCATGGCGAGGCTGTTCTCGAAGCCCTTGTCGATGCCGCGGATGGCGGTGCCCATGAGGGTGACGGCCACGACGCCGATGATGACACCGAGCGCGGTGAGGACGGAGCGCATCTTGTTGGCCCGGATCTGCGCGGCCGCAATGCGCACGGACTCGGTGAACTCATAGATGAAGCGCTTCATCGGGATTGCGGATTGCGGACTGCGGATTTTGGATTGGCGGCGGAACGACGCGCGGTGCGGATCGAGGCAACAGCAATGGCGGTGAGTTCCTCCGCCTCACGGTGAAGTTCGCCGAGTTTGGGCGCAGGCATCAAGCCGCTCTCGGCGAGCAACTCGAGCCAGAGCGCAGATTCATCGGCCTCCTCCTCGACGGTGCCCATCTTGGAGATGAAATCAGCACGCGACTTGGCACGGCAGGCCGAGCGATAATTGGCCGCCACGGAACTGGCCGATCGCAACAACTGGCGACCCAAGACATCCGCCGACATCCGGCGCGGCAATGAATCAGTTACACGGATGACCCGCAAGGCGAAGAACTTCGTCCGTTGTTTGAGGTCAGAGCTTTTCATGGTGGAAATCCGCAATCCGAGTTCCGCAATCCGCATTTAGACCTGCCTTTGGTCGCTTTCGATCAGGCCGTCGCGGAGGCGGACAATGCGGCGGGCATGGCGGGCGATGTCCTCCTCGTGGGTGACGACGATGATGGTGTTGCCCTGGGCGTAGAGGTCCTCGAACAACTGCATGATCTCCTCGCCCGTGCGGGAGTCGAGGTTGCCGGTCGGCTCGTCGGCGAGGATGATGGAGGGGTTGTTGACGAGGGCACGGGCGATGGCGACGCGCTGGCGCTGGCCGCCGGAGAGTTCGTTGGGCCGGTGATCCATGCGGTCGCCGAGACCGACGTTGCGGAGCGCCAGTTCGGCCTGGGCCCGGCGTTCGGCGGGCGGGCGGCCGGCATAGATGAGCGGCAGCTCGACGTTGTGCAGGGCGTTGGAGCGCGGGAGGAGGTTGAAGGTTTGGAAGACGAACCCGATCTCACGGTTGCGGATGTCGGCCAGCTCATCATCGGACATGGTCGACACGTCCTTGCCGTTGAACTGGTAGTGGCCGCTCGTGGGGGTGTCGAGGCAGCCGAGCATGTTCATCAGCGTGGATTTGCCGGAGCCGGAAGGGCCCATGACGGCAATGTATTCGTTGCGGCAGATGCGCACGGAAACACCGCGGAGGGCGTGAACGGTCTCGGTGCCCATCTTGTAGAGCTTGGTGACATCCTGGATGTCGATGACCAAGGGTCCCGGTGGGCGATAAGACCGGGCGGGGGCGGGCGCGGTGGCGACGGCGCTCATGGTGGGGGCGCGCGGCGGCTCAGGACTTGGCGTCCTTCTTCGGCTTCTCGATCATGACGCGGCTGCCGTCCTTCAGCTTGCGGCTGATGGCGGCGTAGCTGCCGGCGACGATTTCCTCGCCGGCCTTCACGCCGCTCTTGATCTCGATATGGGTGTTGTCGGCGATGCCGGTCTCCACCTCGCGCAGGGCCACCTTGTCGCCGTTCTTCACGAAGACGACGCGCTTGAGCTTCTCGCGGTTGCGGCGGGCCTCCTCGCGTTCGCTGGCGACGTCGAGGTCGTTGCCGGAGCGTTCCTTGGCCTCCTTGGCCCGGGCCTGGGCGACCTCCTCCGTGGTCTTGCCGCCCTCGGCGCGGACCGTGACGCTTTGGATGGGCACGGCGATGACGTCGGACACGGTCTGCGTCTCGATGTCCACGGTCGCACTCATACCCGGGCGGAGCTTGGCGTCGCTATCCTTGATGCGGATCTTGACGAGGAAGTTGGTGACCTCATCGGAGGCGGAGGCGATGAGCTGGGCGGCCTGGCTTTGGCCGCCGGCGGTGAGCGCGGAGCTGCTGATCTCGTGCACCTCGCCTTCAAAGCGGCGGCCGGGAAAGGCGTCGACGGTGACAATGGTGCGATCGCCGACCTTGACGTTGACGATGTCGTTCTCGTTGACCCGCACGCGGACCTCCATTTGGCCGAGGTTGGCGATGCGCATGATCTCGGTGCCGGCAAACTGGTTGGTGCCGACCACGCGCTCGCCGACCTCGCTGGTGAGCGAGCTGATGGTGCCGTCCATGGGGGCGTAGATGGTGGTCTTGGCCAGCTGGTCGCGGAACTGGCTCAGCGAACCCTCGGTGCGGCGGATCTGGGCGAGCGACGATTCGTAGTCGGCCTTGGCGACGTTGAGGTTGGTCTGGGAGGCGAGGTGTTCGGTGTCGGAGATGAGCTTCTTGGCATAAAGCTCGGCGGCCTGCTTGAAGTCCTGTTCGGCCTTGGCGAGGCGGGCGGCGCTAAGGACACTGGCGGCCTTCGCGGCGGCGAGGGCGGCTTCCTGCTGCTCGACCTGGGCGAGATAGAAATCCTGTTTGATGCGGACGAGCAGGTCGCCCTTTTTCACGGACTGGCCCTCGACGACGGGGATTTCGACCAGTTCACCGGCAACTTCCGGGGAGATTTTCACCTCGGTTTCGGGCTGGACCTTGCCGGTGGCCGTGACCACGTGGGTGATGGTCTTGACGATGGCCTTTTCCACCGTGACGGGCGTGGCAGGCTCCTTGTTCTTGGCCTTGATCGCGGCGGCGGTCGCAATGCCCGCCACGACGACGACGGCGATAATGATATAGAGCAAACGGCGTGATTTGGGCCGGGCGGGAGCGGCGGCCGGAGCAGCAGTGGGAGCGGACGACATGGGGGTTATCAGTGTGAAGGATGGGATTTGGGCAATACCGGCGGGCTTGGCCAGCAAGTTCCACGGCGTCCCGACCCCCCGGAAAAACACAGAGGGGCCCGACGGGCCCCTCTGCAACACAACTGATAACTACGAACGCGGGCAGGTTGTGCGGCAGGCGGCCGGTGGAAAACGGCATTGCGATGAAAGCCTCGAAGTTTGCGGCCAACGCCCGCAGGGGCGGGCTGACGCGCATGAACCGGGAGGCACGGCAAAGAACCGGCCTCCAGCACACCGATCCCGGGCCCAAAGTCGCACCCGGAATGGTCGAACGGACGGGGGCCGGGATGGACGGATGGTGATGGCAGAGGCGGACCGCTCGCCGCCAAGATGCGAGGTCGTGAAGCCGAACCATCGGGGCGACCAAGAAGCAGGGTCATTCGACGCAACATGGTGGCAATTCGTCGCTCGCCATTCGCCTTGGCCGCCAGTGCAATCTTCATGGGGAAATGAATCCAACCCTCTTCCGCAGCCTAATCCTCGCAATCTGCCTGTCCGTCGGTTCTGGTTGCGCCACGAAAACCGCCACCAATGACGCCCAAGAGGAACGCCCGAAGGTAGCAGCCGAGGCGCCGCTGGGTTCGCGGGTCAAGAAGCGCACCAATGCGGCCACAGTAAGCGGGGCCACCCGGCAGGACATAGAAAATGCCAAAGTCCAACAGGGCCTGCATCAGCAGGGCGTGGCCAACCGCACCGGCGGTTGACCAGACAGGCGCACCTCACTTGGTCAGCGCCTGCACCGACTTGAGCGCATCGGCCTCCTTGATCTTCAGGATCATTTCCGCGGCCGCATGCTCGCCGATGTAGTCGACCAGCGCGGCGGCCAGAGCCGGGAGATAGGGGGTGAAATCTTTGCCCTCATCCTCCACGACCAGATGGACGCTCCAAACCTCAGGCGCGGGTGCGTGGAGGCTGTGCGGTGCGGTGCTTCTTGCCGTGACACGGAGATATTTCTCCCTCAATTCCACCGGCACGGCGCCGCCCTTGGGCGGCTCCTTGCCCCAGAGGTCGATGGTGAGCATGTCGCGCGGTTTGTAGATATAACCCAGGCGGGCCGGTCCGACCCCGAAGTCCACTTCGACGACCTGCTCGGCTGAGACGCCCTTCTCCGCCTCGACATAGCCGCGGGCAGCCAGTGCTGCGCGCACGTATCGGATCACGTCATCGCCGTCGGTTCCGGCTGGAACCGGCGCCTTGATCCTCAATTCATAGATCACGCCCTTCGCCGCCTGGGGATCGTTGATTGCGTCCACCTTGACTTCGTAGATGGTCTGGCAGCCGCCCAAGAAGCAAAGCACGAACCCGGCGAGGACCGGACAGGACCACAGGTTGGTGCGCATGGCTTCACGCAGATGTCATCGCAGCCGGATGCAAGCCATCGGCGACAAGTCGACGAGGTTGTGCGACGTAATACGGCCGGTGGACGCTGTCTGCCCGCTGGAGATTCGGCCGCATCGATTGCGGATTCGCCGCGCAGGCAGGGTGGTTTGCCGCACGCGTCTCGCCGGCAGGCAGGCCGAGGGATTGACTTGGTGCATGCTGGCAACCAGCCGATGCCTGATCCTCGCAGCCGCGCTCTCAGCGTGTGGGGTTCGCTCGCCCGGCGGGGAACCGGTGGAACTGGCGGTGCCTCTGTCGGATGCTCTGCGCCGGGTGGCGGGCAACGGGAAGCGGAGCAGCCACCAGACCGCCCGGATCGCCTACGCAGTCCCGCCGGGTTTCGATTCGGCGCATCCGTGGCCCATTCTGTTGATCAGCGCCACGTCCGATCCGAGCTACAATTCCAGCACTCGGCATTTGAGGGATTTTGCCGCGGCCGCCACGGCCGAAGGCTGGGTGGTGGTGGCAGCCGACCCGCCAAAACCCGTCCCGCTGGGTCTCGACTCGAACGAACTGCGCTATGCTCTGGCCCGCGCGGCCCTTGACCATCTAGCCATACTTTGGCCCGGCAGCGACCGGTGGCCGCTGGCCTTGGGTGGCTTTTCCGGCGGCG
>Ga0073934_10004788_pt1 | contig 21888 bp, 15 predicted proteins | sample LarsenN4metaG_FD_76834 | JGI IMG/M metagenome (GOLD analysis project Ga0073934, IMG submission 76834) | Hot spring sediment bacterial and archeal communities from British Columbia, Canada, to study Microbial Dark Matter (Phase II) - Larsen... ...
CCGAGGAGCCCGAGGAGCCCGAGGTGCGCCCGGAGCCCCCGGAGTCCCTGGAGTCCCTGGAGTCCGGCGAAGGCCTGCGCGACGCCGAGGCCGCGCTTCCCGCGGCCGACGCGCCGGCGGCCGCCGCGGCGCGTCCCGCCGCGGCCGCCGCTTCCGATCTCCCCCTTACCCTGGTCCGGCGCATGGCCAAGCCCGACCAGCCGGAGGCGGACCTCGCGGCCGAAGCTCCGCCGTCGCCGCGGGGCGCGAGCCCTGACGCAACCATGACGGCGCCCCCGGCCCCGCCCGCGGATGCCCCGTCGCCCGGCGCCGGCATCCCGCAGCCCCACGCCGCGCCGCCGGCCTTGGCGGAGCCGCCCGGCTTGCTCCTGACGCTGCGCCGCCTCTTCCATCGAGACGAAAAGAGCCCGGAAGACGCCCCTGCCCCGGAGCCGCCCGCGGCGGCGACGGCCACGACGGTCGCCGCCGGCACGGCAGCGCCGCCCCCGCCGGAGGGACCGTCTCCGGCGGCGCCCCTCGCCGTCGCTTCCGGCGGCGTAGAGCTCGAGCTACCGGCGGCGCCAGCCGGCGCGGCCCCCGCGGCCGAAGCTCCCCGCGCCACACCGGCAGCGGACCTCCCGGCCGGGCCCTCCGCGCCGCCAGCCTCAGCCGCGGAGGAGGCCCCCGCGCCGCTCACCTTCCTCCGCCGCCTCCTCCCTCGCCGCCCGGAAACCGGAGAGGCGGCCACGCCGGAACCGGCGCCGGCCATTGCCCGGGAGACAGGCCGGGCCGGCGCAGCGCCCGGCGCGGCCCCTCCCTACGCTGCCGCCGAGACGCGGACCCAGCCGCCCCCGGCGGCGCGGCCCGGACCTGAGCCGCCGATGCCGCCTCTCGTAGTCCTCTCGCGTCCGAGGGAGACGGCTCCCGCCATCGAGGGGTCCGGCCCTGCGCCGCTTGCCCTCGCGGCGGCCTTGCCGCCTCTCCCGCCCCCGCCGCCGCCTCCCCTCGTCTACCGCGCGGCGGCCCCGAATCCGTCCACCGAGGAGCCCGTGGCAGCACGGGTCGAAGGCGAGGCCTGGGCGGCCGTGGCGGCCGGCCTGCCTCAGGGCGTCGAGCCCGCGGAGACGCTGGCGGCCTCCGGCTCCGCCGTCGCGCGCCAGCCGCGCTCCGGCGTTGGGGAGCCTGCCGGGGCGGCCGCGCCGGCAACGGCGGCGGCGGCGCCCGCCCCCGCCGGCGGCGCCGCCGCCGAAGCGCCGCTAACGGGGCCCGACCTGGAGAGCCTTGCCCTCCAGGTCTATGCCCGCCTCCGCCGCAAGCTCATGACCGACCGCGAGCGCGCCGGCCTGGGAGCGCAGTGGCTATGAAACGCGCTGTCTTAGGAGGAAGCAGTGCTCTTCGCTGAGAAGGCCACCATCAGGGCGATCGACGCCCCCTACACTCAGGTCGAGTTCCAGTTCAACCCGACCAGCTACAAGGTGTCGCAAAGCGTGGAATGGCGCCCCGCCGAGCAGAAAGGCACGGACGCGCCTCCCTTGGAATTCGTGCGCGGCAGCGGCCGCAGCGTCAGCCTGGAGCTGTTCGTCGACGAATACGAAAGCCAGGGCAACGCCTGGCTCTTCGTCAAGCAGCTCGAGACGTTGGTCCAGGTCGATATCATGAACGCGTTCGGCGCCAACAAGCCCCGCCCGCCGCGCGTCCTCTTCCACTGGGCCGCCGGCCCCCCTCCCTTCCCGGCCGTCATCAAGAACCTGGACGTCACCTACACGATGTTCCACCCGGACGGCCGGCCGGCCCGGGCGAAGGTCAGCCTCACCCTGCAGGAAGTGAAGAACGACCTCCTGCCCCAGAACCCGACCTCCGGCGGCAACGAGGGCAGGCGCACGCACCGCGTCGCGCCCGGCGAAACGCTGGACCTCATCGCCTACAACGAGCTCGGCGACGCCGCCCTCTGGAAGCGCATCGCCGAGGACAACAACATCGACAACCCCTTCGACCTCAGACCCGGCCAGGAGCTGGCCATCGACCCCGTGAGGTGAACCGTGCCCGCACCCGCTGAGATGCGCCTCGTCTCCCAGATCGCCCTCAAGCTCAACGGCTTTCCCTTGATGGGCGGGATCATGGACGAGCTCCGCGTCGCCCGCGTCGAGAGCATCGTCCACCTGCCGGACATGGCCACACTCGAGTTCAACAACGCCAACTTCGAACTTTCAGACGAGGAGCGCTTCAAGGTCGGCCAGGAGATCGAGATCGAGCTCGGCGATACCAACGGCATGAACTCCGTCTTCAAGGGCGAGATCACCGCCGTGGACCTGGACCTCAGCGTCGACGGCGAAACCCTCCTCACCGTCCGCGCCTACGACCGCGCCCACAGGCTGCACCGCGGCCGTTTCACGCGCGTCTACCTCCAGATGACGGACAGCGACATCGCCCGCAGGATCGCCGGCGAGCTGTCTTTCGGCACCGACATCGAGGCCACGAGCGAAGTCCACGAATACGTCCTCCAGCACAACCAGACCAACTGGGAATTCCTCCAGGAGCGGGCCGCCCGGCTCGGCTTCGAGCTTCAGGTCCAGGACCGGACGCTGGTCTTCAAGCCGCCTCCCAGCACCCCGGCCGACCCCATAAAGCTCACCTGGCGCGACGAGTTGATCTCCTTCCGCGCGTCCATGACTACGAGCGAGCAGGTCAACGAGGTGGAAGTACGCGGATGGGACCCCGTGAACAAGCAGGAGGTCACCGGCCGCGCCACCCGTCCCGAAAACCTGCCGGAGATCGGCATCAGCAAGACCGGCGGCGAGACGGCCCAGGAAGCCTTCCACAAGGAAGCCCGCATGGTCGTCGCCAGGCAGCCCGTCTACAGCCAGGAGCAGGCCGACGCCATCGCGAAGGCCGTCCTCGAGGACCTCTCCAGCGTCTACGTCACCGCCGAAGGCGTGGCCATGGGAGACTCCAAGCTCCGCCTCGGCAGCAAAGTCGAGATCGAGTCGGTGGGCGACCAGTTCAGCGGCAAGTACGTCGCCACCCAGGTGCGCCACGTCTACGAGCCCGACAACTACCGCATCGAGTTCGAGGCCACGGGCCGCCGCTCCACCGACCTCGTCAGCTTGCTTGCCCCGCGCCCCCAGCTGGGCCTCCACCTCATGCCCGGCATCGTCACCAACGTGCGCGACGACCCGCGCGACATCGGCCGCGTCAAAGTCAAGCTGCCCCTGCTCGGCCCGGACGCCGAGTCCAACTGGTGCCGCCTCGTCGCCCCCGGGGCCGGTCCCGGACGCGGCATGGAATACCTCCCCGAGGTCGACGACGAGGTCCTGGTCATCGGCTCCGACATCGACCATCTCTACGTCCTCGGAGGCCTTTGGAGCTCCGTAGACGCCGCGCCGCTCAAGAACAGCGAGGCCGTGAGCGGCGGCGCCGTCGCCAAGCGCGTCATCAAGTCCCGCAGCGGCCACTTCATCCTCCTCGACGACAGCGATTCCGGCGGAGGCATCAGCATCATCGACTCCACGGGCAACAACAAGATCGTCATCGACACGAGCCGCAACAGCCTCGAAGCCACGGTCGACGGCGACATCAAGCTGCACGCGAAGGGGAAGATCGAGATCAAGGCGGACCAGGACATCACGGTGGAGGCCGGCATGGGGTTCTCCACCTCGGCCGGCATGAACATGAGCCTCGAAGCGAACAGCCAGCTGGAGCTGAAGGGCACCGCCTCCGCCAGCCTCCAGAGCAACGGGCGCCTGGCGGTCTCCGCCCCGCAGGTCAGCCTGGGACAGTAGAAGATGAACAACCACTCCGCAAGCAGAGAGATTCTGGGCGTCGGCTGGCACTTCCCCGTGCGCATCGACCGCCGCCTCCCGGGCGAGTTCGCGCCGCCCGACCGCGGCCGCGGCGGCATCGCCCTGGCGCGCTACGAGGAGGACATCGAGCAGGCCATCCGCATCATCCTGTCCACCGCCAAGGGCGAGCGGCGCATGCGCCCGACCTTCGGCTGCGACGTCCAGACCCTGGTCTTCGCGCCGGCCAACGCCACCACCTTCGGACTCATGCGCTTCTACGTCGAAGAGGCGCTCGCCATGTGGGAGCCGCGGATCAACGTCCGCGACGTCCAGGTCAACTCCACCGGCGTCGACGGCCGTGTCGACATCGTCATCAGCTACGAAATCCGGACCACCAAGGACGAGCGCACGCTCGTCTACCCGTTCTTCGTCATCGGAGAGGAAGAGTAATGGTCGCCCAATTCGAACGCAGGCTCGACCTTCGCCAGTTCCAGGACATCGTGGACGAGGCGCGCCGCCTGGTGCCCAAGTATTGCCCCGAATGGACCGACTTTAACGTCAGCGATCCCGGCGTTACCCTCATCGAGCTCTTCGCCTGGATGACGGAGATGATCCTCTATCAGGTCAACCGCGTGCCGGACGCCATGTACGACCGCTTCCTGGACATGGTCGGCGTGCAGCGGCGCCCGCCGGAGCCCGCCCTCGCCGACGTGACCTTCTACCTCTCCGCGCCCATGCGGCGCACGGTCACCATCCCTGCCGGCACCGAGGTGGCCACCGACCGCACCGAGCTTCAGGAGGCCATCGTCTTCCAGACCTCCGCCGACCTCGCGATCGCGCCGCCGGCCCTGCAGGCGCTGCGCGCGTGGCGGGAGGGCCAGGGCTTCGAGGACTACATGCCCTACATCTCCAGCGGCCTCGTCGAATCGCCGGTCTTCAACGAGCCGCCGGTGGAGGGAGACGCGCTTTACATCGGCTACGAAGGCGATCTCGCGGGCTTGAGCCTCCAGCTGCGCCTCGATTGCCGCGAACTCGAGGGCGCCCACATAGATCCCCGGGACCCGCCGTTGGCGTGGGAGTACTGGTCCCGCATCATGGGCAGCTGGCAGCCGGTCCGGCTCCTCGACCAGAGCGGGACGGGCCGCCTCCGGGAACCGGGCGCCCCCGACCCAACGCACGGCCTCAACGCCTCCGGAGACGTCTACCTGCACGTCCCCGTCGATTCCGCCCGCCAGACGATCGACGGCATCGAAGCCAGCTGGGTCCGCCTCCGCTACGTCACCAAGCCGGGCCAGGGCTACACCACCTCGCCCCGCATCGCGGGCCTGCGCTCCGAGTGCATCGGCGCCACCGTGCCCGCCCGCCAGGCCATGCAGGTCCGGAACGAGTTCCTGGGCGAGAGCGACGGCTCGGCCGCCAAGATTTTCCCCCTGCGCGAGCGGCCCGTCCTCCGGGAGGTAGAGCCGCACGTCATCGAGGTCACCGCCGAAGGCGAGACTACGGAGTGGGTGGAAGTGGAGGACTTCTCCCAGTCCACCAGCAGCGACCACCACTTCGTCATCCATTACGCCAAGGGAGAAGTGCGCTTCGGACCCTCCGTCCGCGACCGCGAGGGCATCGAGCGGGCGTACGGGGCGGCGCCCCGCCGCGGCGCCCAGCTGCGCATCCGCGCCTATCACAGCGGCGGCGGCATCATCGGCAACGTCGGCGAAGGCGCCATCTCCCAGATGAAGACCTCCATCCCCTACGTCGCCTCCGTCATCAACTACCGCCCCAGCAGCGGCGGCCTCGACGAGGAATCGATCGAGGAGGCGAAGCTCCGCGCCCTCACCGTGCTCAAGCGCCCCGCGGCCGCCATCACCCGCGAGGACTTCGAACGCATCGCCCTCGAGGTCGAAGGCGTCGGCCGGGCGAGGGCGATAGCCCCCGGCTCGGGCGACGGCGCGGCGCCGGGCACCGTCCGCCTCCTGCTCGTGCCCGTCTTGCCCCGGTCCGAGGTCGAGCTGGCCGCCGAGGACCTCGCGCCCACGCCCGCCCTCATCCAGGCGGTAAGCGCCCGCATCGACGAGCGCAAGACCCTGGGGACGCTGGTGCAGTACGAGTCCGTCCCCTTCACCTGGGTGGAGATCGACGCCCACGTCTATGTCCGGCCGGGGTCCAACGCGGAGGCCGCCGAGGCCCGCGCCCTCACCCGCCTGCGCGAGTACTTTCACCCCATCAGCGGCGGCCCCGCGGGCCGCGGCCTGAACTTCGGCGCGGCCGCCACCGTGTCCCAGGTCGCCGGCGTCCTCCAGAGCCTGCCGGAGGTCTCCTACGTCGAACGAGTCCGGCTCCGCTCACCCGGCAGCCAGAACGAAGTGACGCGTCTCCAGGCCCCCGGCGATGGCCTCCTCGTCCTCGGCCGCTGCTACGTCCTGGCGGAGGTGGCTGAGGAGTGAACAACGGCGTCAACCCCTACCCCATCGAGGAGAGCAGCTACCTCGCCTACCTGCCGGCGATCTACCGCCAGGACCCGTTCATCGGCCGCTTCCTGCGCGTCTTCGAGGAAGTCCTCACGCCCGTCCAGGCGATGGTGAACACCCTGCCGGAGCGCTTCGACCCGGACGTGACCACGGGCATCATGCTGGACTTCCTGGCTACGTGGGTCGGGGCCCGACGTCCGCCCAGGCTTCCCGAAGACCGCTGGCGGAAGGCGATCAAGCAGAGCGTCTGGCTCTACCGCTGGCGGGGGACGCGCACCGGCCTGGCCGCCGCCCTGGAGCTGCTCGTGGGCCGGCGGCCCCTGATCGCGGAGAACACCGGCGGCCTGGCCCTGGGCGAGGACGCCGCCCTGGGCCGCAACACCACGCTGGACGACATCGCCGCGCAGCACTTCACGGTCACCTTCGAGTGCGAGGAAGACGAGATTGACACGGCCCTCGCCCACGATATAATTCAGGCCTACAAACCCGGCCCCGCGTCCTACCACATCTCCTTTAGACCTGCAGCCCGGCCATGAAGAAAATCGCAATGTCGGCCCCGGTGCGCGTGCACCCGTTCACCGGGCTGGTGGTTGACGTCGACACGTGGGCCACGGCGCACGATTACCACCGCCGCCATCAGCAGCTCCACCTCCTCGCCCTCCACGGCGCCGGCGTCGCTTACGGCCTCGACGTCCTGCCCACCGACCCGCCGAGCGACACCGTCGTCGTCGAGCCGGGCGTGGCCATCGACGAATTCGGCAACGTCGTCATCGTCCCGGAGCGTCAGCGCGTCGGCCTCGGCGGCGAGACCGAACTCGCCTACATCGTCCTCGATTACGTGGAGAGCCTGCCGCCATCCGGCCGCGGCAACCAGCATGAAGAACGCGGCCGCGTGGTGGAGGACTTCCGCCTGCGGGCGCTGTCCTCGCTGCCGGAGGCGCCCGCCCTGGAGCTCGCCCGCGTGCAGCTCCAGCCCGGGGGAGCGCCCATCGTCAATCCGGCGAACCCATGGTCGCCGGCCGCCAACGAGATCGATTGCCGCTTTCGGCCGCGCGCCTATCCCCGCGTCGCCCAGGACGTGTCCATCGGCCTCATCGTCTGCGGCGAAGAAGGCAAGCTGGACCCCCGCCACCTCATCGGGTTCCACTACTTCCTGCGCGAGCTCGATAGCTGCGGCATCCGGCCCCAGCTCGTGGTCGCCAACGAGGACAAAGTCCCGACAACCGACATCCTCTACGTCACCGGCCACGGGGAAAAAGCCGTGCCCGCGGCGTCCGTGAAGCGCATCGGCTGACGCCTGGGACAGGGCGGCTGGCTGTTCGCCGACGCTTGCGGTCCGGGCGTCGACCTCGTCCAGTCGCTGCTGCCCGCGGTAAAGGGCCAGGATGCCGCGGCTGCCCGCACGGAGGCCGCCGTGCTGGGGGCGCACTTCGTCTTCGGCGCTCCCCCGCCGGGCGCTTCCGCCACCCGCGAGATCGTCTGGGGCCCCCACGCCGTAATCTCGCCCCGCGACTACGGCTGCGCCTGGTCCGGAAGGCATGGCGACCAGACGCTGCAGCGCGACCAGATCCGGAGCGCGCTGGAGTTCGGCGTCAACGTCGCTTTCTGCGCCAGCAGAGGCGCCTCGCTCCTGTAGAATCCAGCCTGGTTGTGAGCTGGTAACAGGGGTGACAGGCTAAGTGAGAGACGCGCAGGCAGGATCTTCGGGAATCCAGGTCTCTATCCAGCCGGAGAGCTTCCGGGCCGCGCCCGGGGAGACCGCGGCGTTCGTCATCAACCTCGAAAACCGCAGCGGCGAAGCCCAGTCCCAGTCGCTCGCCGTGCAGGGACTGCCCGGCGCTTGGACCTCCCTGGACTTCGACGAAAGGCGGCGCGTGTTCCCCGGCGAGCAGCGAAGCGCCACCCTCATCGTCTCCGTCCCGGCGGACGCGGCGCCCGACGTGATCAAGTTTGACGTCATCGCCCGCGCCGGCAGCGCCGAGTCCACCGCCGCCGGCACCCTGGAGGTGCTGGGCGCGGCCGGCAGCGCGGCCGAGCCGCCGCTTGCGGCGGCCCCCGTTTTGCCGCCCGCGCCGCAGCTTTCGCTCTCGCCCGGACTGATCGTCTGGCAGGACCGGACGGCCGGCGCCGGCCGCGTCACCCTCGGCGTCCGCAATCCCGGGGATACCGAGACCGAGTACACCGTCTCACTCGAGGGGCTGGAGGCCGCGTGGTACACGCTCCCGCAGCGCCTGCGCGTACCCGCGGGCGAGACGCTGGAGACCTACGTCGCGCTCCATCCCCCGGCCCGCGCCGGGCAGGGAGACTACCCGTTCCGGCTGCGGGTCGCCGTGGAGGGCGCGCCTCAGGTCTCTGCCGAGGCTCCAGGTTGGCTGTCCGTGCCCGCGCCGGCCCAGCCGGCGCCGCCGCCTCCGCCCGCCGAGCCGGTCCGGCGCACCGCCCCGGCTCCAGGCCCTACCGTCACGCCGCCGGAGGTCTCCCTAGCCCCGCGGACCACGTTCCGCTTCAGCCCCAGCGAGACCAGCGCCCAGGCAATCGTCTCCGTCCAGAACCGCAGCCAGCTCCTGGAGCGCTACGTGATCAGGGTGGAAGGCATCCCTCCCGATTGGTACGGCATCTCGGCGGAAGAGGTGACGCTGGAGCCCGGCGCGCGCGAACAGATCCCGCTCCGGCTCACGCCGAAGCTCAGCGCCGAGACTCCCGCCGGCGAGTACGCCTTCCGCGTCCACGTGGCGCCGCAACGGGCGCCGGAGGCGGCCACGGAGGTCGGCGCCCTCATCGTCATCGCCGGCGTCGCCGCCTTCGACGCCCGGCTCGCGCCCGTCCAGGTCGAAGGCCGTCGCGGCAACCTTACCCTTTCGCTCATCAACACCGGCGGCGTGCCGCTCGACCTCCAGGTGCGCGGCGCCGACCCCGAGAACCATTGCCGCTTCCGCCTCCCTTCCGCGCTGGAGCTCAGCCCCGGCCAGGAGATGAACCTGCCCGTCGGCGTCAGCGCCAAACGCAACAGCTTAGTCGGCGCACCGGAGACGTTCGACTTCCGGCTCAACATCTCCCCCAAAGAAGGCGACCCGAACGCGGCGCGCCTGTTCAACGCCCGCTTCGTCCACCGGCCCCTCATGGGCTACCGGACGCTGTTCCTCGCGCTCTTCGTGGCCGGGCTCGCCGCCCTGGTCGCCGTCATCATCGGCTTCGGGTCGCCCAAGGTCGGCGACGCCGCATCATGGGTCGGCTGTCAGTTCGACAGCGACTACCGCATCGACAGGTCATCGATCGTGACGAAGGACGAATGCGGCGGCGATCCCCGCGACGTCGAACTCGACCGCTGGCGTCTGCGCCGCACGCAATAGGGACTGAATCTAGGAAGACCGGAGCGAGCGAAAGAGTGAACCAGGGCCAGTCTCCAAGGCTGAAGCTAGACGTGGCGCCGCAGCACCAGCGCAACGCGCCGGGCGAGCGCGCGGTCTTCGTCATCAACCTCGAAAACCGGGACCAGGAAGCCCAGTCCCAGTCCTTGCTCATCGAAGGCCTGGCGCCGGGTTGGTTCACGCTCGACTTCGACGAGCGCCGCCGCGTCTTCCCCGGCGAGCAGCGGAGCGCAACCCTGCTGGTCACGATCCCGGAGGACGCCAGCCCGCAGCTGCACCGCTTTCAGGTCACGGCCCGGTCCGGCTCCGAGGAAAGCAGCCTCTTCTGCTCGCTGGAGGTCCTGCCGCCCTCCCGGCGCGCGGAGGAAGACCTCATCCCGCCGGAGCGCACGCCCGCCCCCGGCCTGTCCCTGGCGCCCGCGCAGATAGCGTGGCAGGTGGGCGGCGATACCCCGCAGCGGCTCACGCTCACCGTCCGAAACGTCGGCAGCGACTCCACGGAATACCTCCTGCGCCTGGAAGGCCTGGAGCCAGGCTGGTACACCCTGCCGGCCACGGTAGTGGTCCCCGGCCGCGAGGCCGCCGACATTCAATTCGATGTCCGGCCCCTCGGCCAGGTCCGGCCCGGCGACTATCCGTTCCGGGTCCGGGCCACCGTCTCGGGGCTGGAGGACGTCTACACCGAGGCCTCGGGCACGGTCACCGTCACGCCGGCGTCGACCTCGCCCCCGCAGCGTCCCCGCCCGCAGCCCGCGCAGCCTCCGCCCGTGACGCCCAGGCCCTCCGCCTCGCCCGTGCTGCCCCCGGAGCTGACCCTTTCGCCCCGCTCCACCTTTCGCTTCGGGCCCGGCGAGGTGGCAACGCCGGCGGTGATCACCGTCCAGAACAAAAGCAGCCTCATCGAGCGCTATCAGATCGAGGTCCAGGGCCTGCCGGAGGAGTGGTACAACCTGGACCGCGCGGAGGTGAACCTGCAGCCGGGCGCCAGCGTGCAGGTCCCCTTGCGCCTGACGCCGAAGCCGGGCCCGTCCTTCCCCGCCGGCGACTATCCCTTCCGGATCCGCGTCGCGCCTCACAGCTTCCCGGAGTCGTTCGCGGAGATCGGCGCCGTGATCACCATCATCGGCGTCGCCGCCTTCGATGCGCGCCTGACGCCGGCCCAGACCCAGGGACGCAAAGAGAAGTACAAGCTCACCCTCGTCAACACCGGCGCTGTGCCGCTCAGCCTCTGGATGGAGGGCACGGATCCCGGCGGGGCGTGCAAGTTCAAGTTTCCGCCGCCGCCCACGCTGGAGCCGGGACAGGAGGCTGTCGTCCCCGTATGGCTGGGCGCCCGCCGCAACGGCCTCATCGGCAAGCCGGAGACGTACGACTTCCGCCTTCGGGTCCTGCCTGCCGGCGCCCAGTCCGCCGCCGCCAAGTCCTTCGACGCCCGCCTCGTGCATCAGCCCTTCCTGACGCCGCGCTTCGCGGGCCTCAGCCTGCTCCTCGCCGCCCTAATCACCGTCATCGGCGTCGTCCTCGCCCTCGGCACATCCTCGGTCAGCAGCGTCTCGGCCTGGGTGAAGTGCAACATCGACGACGACTTCCAGGAGGTCCGCGGCGGGCCCGTCCTGATCAAGGAGAGCTGCGGCGGCGCCCCGATAGCCGAGCAGAAGGGCACGCCCGTCGCCGCCTCGCCGACGCCGCCCCCGGCCGCGACGCCGTCTCCCACCCAGCCGCCGCAGCCGGCCGCCTGCACCCCGAAGGGGGCCATCGCCGTCGGCATGCAGGTGACGGTCGTCTCCTCTACCAACATCCGCCAGGCGCCGGGCCTTCAGGGGCAGATCGTGCGGACGATCCGCGCCGATACCCCCGCGACCGTGACCGCGGGCCACGAGTGCGCGGACAACCTCACCTGGTGGCGCGTCAACCTCGGCGATATCGAAGGATGGGCCGCCGAAGCCGACCCCGCCGGCGCCGTGCTCATCCGGCCGCGCTGAGCTCCGGGCCGAAAGCCTGCCGTCCTCCTCAACCAGGCCGCGGACCGGGCAGGGGCCCGCGCGCGAGCCGCCGAAGCGGGTTCCGCGATTTCGGGATGTCCCACGCGCGGGTCGTCGCGACAGGGCCGCGGGCCGGGACGGTCCGTCGCGGCGGTTATCGTCGCCGGCAGGGCAGCCATTCCGAGGGGGGAAGGACGGAAAGGGTCTGAGCGGGCCGCGAAGTTCGATGCCGAGACGCCGGATGTCGGGAGGCCGCTGCTGCGTAGCTCAGCCGGGCCTATCGCCCGGGAGAGGGCAAGGGTCGCGACATCTCGGAGACGGCGCTTCGCTAGGACGCCTCCCCCATGCGCACCTGCAGGTACAGCCGGTAGGTCTCCTCCGCGGGACGGGCGCCCAGCTCCGCCGCCAGGCGGCTGGTGCAGAGCTCGTACTGCTGCAACGCCTTGGTCCTGTTCCCCATCCGCCAGTGGGCCATCATCGCCCAGCGATGTCCGGCTTCGTCGCAGCCGTCCCGCGCCAGCATGCGCCCCGCATAGTCCAGGACCCGCGGCCAATCGGCCGTCCCGGCCGCGTCCTCCACGAGCCAGGCCAGGGCTCGCGACGCCAGCATGCCAAGCGACCGCCGCGGCTCCTCCGTCCACTCCTCGTACGGGTCGCTCTCCATGAAATCGCCGCGATAGAGCCCCAGCGCCTCCATCAGGCAGGCGCGGACGCGCTCCCTGTCGCCTTTCTCCAGGCCGGGCCGGGCCTTCGCCATGCGACCCTGGAACTCGTGGACGTCCACCCAGGCTGCCTCCGGCTCCAGCCCGTAGAGCCCCTGCTGGACGATGACGCCGTGGGAGCCCTCCGGCAGCGCCTCCTTCAGAGCCGAGCGTAGCTGGTGGACGGCGATGCTCAGGTTGTTCGAGCCCCGGGCCGGCGAGGCCCCCGGCCAGAAAAGCTCCACCAGGACGTCTTTCGGCACCAGCCGCCCCGGCTCCATTGCCAGGTAGGCGAAAAGGAGCCTCGCCTTCTTGCTCGGCCAAGCGTTCAGCACCCTTCCCCCGCAGCGCACCTCGAATGAGCCCAGCAGGCGCACCGATAGCCTGGCCGCAGGCGCCGCAGCCTCCGGCGCGACCGCCGCGGCCGGGCCGGGCGCCGCGCGCGCGGCGAACGCGTCCAGGTCTCGCAGGATTTGGGCGCTTTCCCGCCGGAGGACGTCCAGGTCGCGGCGGGTCTCCACTGCCAGGTCGCGGAGAACGTCGAGGCGGTCCAGGAGCAAGCTCAGGCTCGCGGCCTCCACCGCCGGCGCCGGGTTATCCAGCAGGACGAAGGGCAGGGTAGAGGGCGGCCGGTCAAGGGCAGTCCCCCCACGCCACGCCAAGCCTTCGTTCGTCAACGCCCGTCCGCCTCCACGCCCAGCGGTGACCGGAAGACGCGCGCATCTTACCCCCTTCTCCGCCCTCTCAACAACGTGTACGTTGCCCGCGCAAAGATTTAGGCCTCGTTTACCGACATACGTCCCCGGCCGTGCAACCCGGCTATAATCTGTCCATTCGCCTCCCGCCCGAACCCATCTTCGCCACCCCGGGGAGCTTCAGTGCTGCGCATCGCCGTCACAGTTGGGGGAGTGACCGTTCTCGCGATAGGCGGCTACTTCCTCTTCCAGGGCGACGTCGAGACCGTGGATGCTGAAGCCCGCTTCGAAGGCATCCATCTCTGCGCTCCCAAGGAGCTGGCGGAGCACGGCGGCCTTGGGACCGCCGCCGCCTCCACCCCCCAGGCCGGCGGCACTCCGTCCGGCACGGCCTCCCCTTCCCTGACCGAGGCGCCGGGCTCCCCCGCCGCCGGCCAGACGCCGGCGAACGCGGCGAACGGGCCCAGCGGCCCTCCCGCCACCCAGGTCCCGCGGCCTCCGGGCGTCGACCTGCCGCCGGAAGGCAGCAAGTCGCCGCTTTTCCTCCAGATCGACCCCGAGTGGGGTAACGATCAGTACGACCACGGCTTTCAGCAGAACATCGGCTGCGGCGCCACCATTGCCCAGTGCGGCTGCGCCATGACCTCCGTAGCCACGGTGATGGCGCTGTTCAAGGTCGTGAGTACGCCGGAAGGCGCGGAGCTCAACCCGCGCACCCTCAACGGCTGGTTCAATCAGGGCGCCGTCCTCACCAAGTCCGGCTGGGTCAGCCAGGGCTACGCCTACGGCGACGTCATCTGGACGGCCGTAAACACCCTCTCCGCCCAGACGGCGGCCGCCGTGCCCGGCACCCCCCGCGTCCGCTTCGCCCGCTGGGGCAACGGCAGCCTGGAAGAAATCCGCTCCGAACTGCGCGCGGGCCGCCCCGTGGTCCTCGAGCTGCCGGGGCACTTCATCGCCGCCGTGGGCCTGGACGAGAAGGCGCTCGATACCGCCCCGGACCGCCAGGAGGCGCTCCGGCGCGGCGCCGATATCCTCGTCAACGACCCCGCCTACCCCGACCGCACCCGTCTCTCCGAGGTCCCCAAGCGCGTCCTCAGCAGCCGGCTCTTCGAGACCAGCGACGATCTGGGGGCGCTCGTGATCACGGTCCCCTCCCGCCTTCGCGTCAAAGTCACGGACAGCCAGGGGCGCCAGGTGGGCACCCTCTCCGGCGGCGACCCCCAGGACGCCGCCAACAAGGCCAAGAACGAGATCCCCGGGGCGACTTACAAGTTCGAGGGCGCCTGGCGCGACCCCACCTGCACGGAACGGCCTCCAGCCGAGGACGACGGCGTCAACACCATCTATATCCCCAACCCGGGACGCGAGACCTTCACCATCGACGTCGTCGACCCCCAGGGGGGCGACACCTCCGTCGGCATCCACGCCTACGACGAGGACGGCGACGTCAAGATCGAGACGCGCGACGGCAGCGGCCGCGACAGCTTTCGCGTCGACTACGACCCGAGCGGCAACACGTCGGTCAGCCCTCCGTCCGGAGGGGGTGGCGGCCGCCGCTTCGTAGACGAGACCGCGATCCGCATGCCCACCGTCCCCGCTTCGAGCCTCGGCGGCGCCGTCGGCGACCTCGACGGCAACAAGTTCGACGACATCTTCGTCCCCAACGCCCGGGCGGTCTTCCCCGATACGCCGCCCGCCGTGAAGCCGGGCGTCAGCCGCCCTCCCAAGCCGGGATTCAACTTCGTCCTCCTCAACGACACCACCGGCGTGTTCGCCTTCAGCGATGCCGACCTGCCGCCGACCGGCCCGACCGTTGACGCCGCGATCGCGGACTTCGACGGCGACGGCCTCAACGACGTCCTCCTCGGCAACGACAGCGCCGGAAGCCTGCACCTGTACCTCAACCGCGGGCCGGAAGGCTTCCAGAACGCCTCCAGCCGCCTGCCAGGAGCCTCCTCCCGGGTCCATTCCATCGAGGTTGCGGACCTCAACAAGGACGGCCTGCCGGACATCATGGTGGCGACGGGCCAGCCCGGCGTGGGCGGGGATTCGGCGCGCGTCCTCTTGAGCCAGGGAGGCGGCTACCGCCCGGCGACGATCCCGTTGCTCGGCACCCGCGCCGTCAACCACATCGCTCCCGGAGACGCCGATGGCGACGGCCAGCCGGACCTCTTCGTGTCGCTCGCCGGCTCGCAGCGGCCCCAGCTCTGGCTGAACAAGGGCGGGACCTTCAGCGACGAGACCTCGCGCCGCCTCCCCAACCTCAAGCTGGACGCGCGCGCCGCCGCTTTCGGCGACTTCGACCGCGACGGCGACCAGGACGTCATCGTCGCCGCCAAGGGCGGCATGCGCCTCCTGACCAACGACGGCAAGGGCCGCTTCAAGGACGAGTCCAAATCGCGCTTGCCCGCCGCCCTCGACGCCGTCGGCCTCGACCTCGGCGATTACGACCTCGATGGAGACGTGGACGTCCTCGCCGCCGGCAGCCTCCACGTCCTCACGAACGACGGCAAGGGCAACTTCGCGGAGGGCGCCTCCGACGTCCCGCCGGTGCTCGGCTCGGTCGGCGCTGCCCGCTGGCTCGACGCGGACGGCGACACGGACCTGGACATCGCCGTGTTCCGCTACAACGAGAAGTACCCGCAGCTCTTGATCAACGGCGTCAAGGAGCCGGAGAAGCCCCCGCAGCCCGAAGCGACCCCCACGCCCGAACCGACGGAGGAGCCGACGGCTACGCCGCCTCCAACTCCTACGCCGACTCGGACGCCAACGCCCCGCCCCAACGATACGCCGGCGCCGACGCCCACCTTCACGCCGACCCCTACGGCCACGCCAACGGCGACGCCGACCAACACAGCAACCCCTACGCCGACGCCGGTGCCCATCGTCATCCAGCGCTTCGTCCTGACGAGCCTGACGGAAACGCAGGACGATGGTGGCGTCTGCCGCTCAACCTTCGCCTGGTCCGTCACCGGCGCTTCCGGCATCACCGTCCAGATCCTGCGAGACGGCGATCCGATCTTGAACAACGGCCAGCCGAGCGGCAGCTTCGCGGACCCGTTCGCGCCGGGCAACTGGACCTACGTCCTGCGCGCCATCCACGGCCCTACGGGTCAGAGCGTCGACTCTGACAATATCGACATCTCCCCGATCTGCATCCGCTCGTTCACCGCGACTCCCAACGGCTGCGCCGGCGTCGGCCTCGCTTGGAACATCGACGGAGTGGCCACCGGTTCCATTTCCATAACCAGAAACGGAACGCCCCTCACGATACCCGGAGGCAACAGCCTGCCCGCCCGCAATGATGGCAGCATGACCGACTTCTGGACGGGCGGCTCCATAACCTATCGCCTGAGGGCGTCCGTTGGCGGGCGCACGGTCGATTTCCAACCCCCCGCCATCGCCAATTTCTGCATCACGTAATCTCCCGCGGCGGCGCCCCTTCATCCCTGGCGGCCGGGCGACCAGGACCCGGCGCGTCATTAACCGCCTTGGCGGCTCGCGGATGGCTTTTCTCTTACACCAACGCCTCGGCCGCGAACCCCGCTGCCAGCAGCGCCCCGAACTGCAGGTGCAGCATCGCCGCGCTCCGCACCAGCGCGTTCAGCCTGGCCGCGTCCGTCTCCCGCAGCCGCGATAGCGTCCCGGCCGCCGCCGGCGCCGAGGCCAGCACCAGAAGGCTCCAGGCCGTATACGCGCCCGTTGCCGCGCAGACGATCACGGCGCCGTAAGCGCTTACCACCAGCGCCCACAACAGCCAGTCGGCGGCAGGGCGCCCGGTCAGGGCGGCGATCGTCACCTTCCGCGCCCGGCGGTCGTTCTCGATGTCGCGGAGGTTGTTGGCGTGGAGGATGTTCGCGACCAGGATCCCGACCGGCAGCGACGCCAGGAACGAGGCCCAAGTCAATTCCTGCAGCTGGACGAAGTAGGACCCCATGACCGCCACCACGCCCATGAAGAAGAAGACCGTCACCTCGCCGAGGCCGCGGCGGCCGTAGCTTACCGGCCCCGCCGTATAGAAGTAGCCCGCCGCCACGCTGGCGACGCCCACCGCCAGGACCGGCCAGCCGGCGGCCGCCACGAGGCCGAGCCCGCAGACGGCCCCGGCCGCGAAGGCCGCTATCGCCGCCCGGTGCACCGCTTCCGCCGTCAGGAGGCCGCTCTGGATCGCCCCGCCCAGCGTCGCCCGGGGCTGGACGCCGTCGACGAAGTCGAAGAAGTCCGTCGCCAGGTTCGTCCCCGCCTGGATCAGGACCGAGCCGGCCAGGGCGAGGAGGAACAGCTCCGGCTTGAATTCCGTCTCCGCCGCCAGGGCGGTGCCGGCCAGCACCGGCACCACGGCCGCGGGGTAGGAGAAAGGCCGCAGCGCCAGCCACCAGGCGCGCCGCCGCGACATGGCCGCGGCAGCCCCGGAAGCCCCCAACGTCCGGCGGCCCGCAGCCCCGCTCATCCCTCGCGCACCCCCACGCTGCGCATGAGCAGCGGCCGCAGGGCGGCGTAGGCGTCCTCCAGACGGCGGGGCTCGCCGGTGTTCAGCCAGTGAAGGATGACCTCGTTAAGGGCGCCGAACCAGGCCCGGCTCGCCACCTCCGTGTCGACGGGCTGCGCCACGCCCGCCGCGACGGCGTCCTCCAGGTGCCTGCGGATCAGAGCGATGAACTCCTCGTGCACATCCATCAGCCGGGTCTGGAACTCGGGGCCGGCGCCCATCGCCTCGATCATGAACAAGCGCGCCATCGAGCGGTGATCGGCGAACGTCCGCAGGACCGTGAGGAGGGCGGCGTCCGCCCGCGCCACCGGCGTCGCCTCGCGGGCGATCGCGTCCTCGACGCGGTCCATGAGCCGCTTGGCGGAGAAATCGAGCAGCGCCCGGAAGAGCACCTGCTTGCCCGGGAAGTGGAAGTAGAGCCCGCCCTTGGAGGTCTCGGCCGCTTCGGCGATCTCGTCGACGCTGGCCTCTCGATAGCCTCGGCGGCTGAAGACGGACAGCGCCGCGTCCAGGATGCGGCGCTGCCGGTCCTTCGAGCGCTCCTGGCTGCCTGCCTGCGTCATGCGCGGCTTCCGCTACGAAAAATCCGACCGACGCGTCGGTCGGTTCCATCTTAGGCAGGCGCCCGCGCTCGGACAACCGCCTCCCTCTCCCCGGGCGCCGAGGCGCGGCGCAACGCCAGCAGCGACACCCCCAGCGCCCCGCCCGCCAGCAGCAAGGACGGCAGGCGCAGGTAAAGGACGGCGTCCAGGTGGTCAGTGTAGAGGTGGACCTGGCGCTCGACCCACACCGAAGGCACCCAGTCCGGCTCGTACAAGACCAGGCCCTCGGGCGCGAACAGGTAGCAGTCGAACGAAGAGCCGCAGTCGGCCGGGTAGTTGAGGCCGATGAACGCCGCGGCCAGCGCGGCGGCAACCGCCCAGCGCAGGCGGCCGCCGGGCAGCACCAACCAAGGCGCAAGCGCCGCCGCCAGGAAGGCCGGCAGCAGCCAGATGACGTAGAACTCCCAGGTCACGCTGTTGATCGCCAGCGCCGCCGCCACCACCAGGTAGTACTCCCGGAAACGCCGCGCCTCGTCTTCTGCCTTGCGCGGCGGGATAACGAAGGCGAGTCCCCCGATTACGCCGATGCCTACCGCCGCACCCAGGGCCCGCGCCCAGGTTTCCACCGGCGGCTCGCTCAGCGAAAGCACGGCCGGCAGCCCGTTGTAGACATCCGGCGTCCCCGCCCGCGCGAACGCCGCCCCCAGGCTGACGTTCGTGTAGTGCGTGCTGCCGTGCAGCAGCGAGGGCAGCGTCTGCGTCAGATAGCTCTCGTACACGTCAGGCCCGACGTAGGCGAGGGAGACGGCCAGCAACGCCGCGCCGGCGCCCGCAGCCCACGCCACCACGTCCATGCGGCGCTTCCACAGGAAGTAGAGGACGAGGACGCCGGGCACCAGCTTCACCGCCGCTGCCAGCGCCAGCGCAACGCCCGTCACCGCCGGTTTGTCCCGCGAGTAACCCCAGTAGCCCGCCGAGAGCAGGAGCAGCACGGTAGCGTCCACCTGGCCCAGCGCGAACGAGGCGTTCAGCTGCGCGAACGCCGCCACGATCGCGGCGGCCGCCGCCACGGTCCAGCGCAGCGGCAGCCTGGGCCGGATGGTAACGAGCGTGACGCCCACGGCGGCCGCCAGGAATACGTGGTTCAGCACCAGGTAGGCGCGGCTCGCGTCCCGCCACGGCAGCGCCGTCAGCGGCAGCAGCGACAGCGCCGACGTCGGCGGCTGGATATAAGACGTGAACAGCGACCGGTAGACGAAGGCCGTTGGGCTTCCCAACGACTCCGCCCGGTCGAATAGCGCCTCCTCGCCGTAGGGGTCCGCGCCGTGGCGCAGGGCGTGCGCCGCCGTCAGGTTGATCGAGAAATCGACGTGGTTCGCGCTCCAGGAGCTTGCCAGCGTCCCGTTGAGCAGGACGGCGAGGCTCAGGAGCGTGACCAGGATCGCGGCCGGCCATTCGAGGGCAAGTCGCAGGCGGCCGGCGGGGCGCGGCTCGGGCATACCTCCAGGAGCTTAGCCTATCGGCGCGTTTCGCTCCCTCCGTGGCCGCGAACTGTTACTTCCGCCTATGATCGATCGCGGCCCATGTGTTGATATAATCCGGCCGCCGCACCCAGGACGGCGCTGGATCCGGCCGTCTTGTCTCTCACCCCACGCATCCTCTTCTCCGGGAGTAACACCGAGACAACATGACGCTCAAAACGTGGGTGGCCCGCTTCGTCGTTGACCACGGGCGCGTTACCGAGGAAGGCGGACGCCTCCGCAGCTTCGAGCGCCGCCGCCTGGACGAGCCGGACGTGGACCTCCACGTCCTGGCCGAGCCCTCCGGCGCGAAGGGCGAAGACCTCGGCGCGCAGGCCATCGACGCCATCGGCCGGCTCTTCTCCCAGGACCGCCTCTCGATCACCGGCGGGCTGCAGCGGGCCCTCATCGGCACCCACCAGACCCTCCTGGACTGGAACCGCCGCAGCCTCCCGCGCGATCAGGTCAGCGTTGGCATCGTCGCGGCGGCCGTGACCGGGAACGTCGTCTACGCCGTACAGGCGGGCACGCCCGCCCTCTTCTCGCGGTCGGCCGGCCTCTTCCAGCGCTTGGAGCCCACGCCGGAATCGGCCGCGTCCCTCGGCGAAGGCGACCTCATGCCGGCCGTCCGCCGTTTCGAGCTCGCCGCCGGCGACCTCGTCCTCGCCGCCTCCGCCTCGATCGACAGCGTCCTCGACTCCGAGACCCTTCGCGGCCTCCTCGAACGTCCCGCGGACGAAGCCCTGCCAGAGCTCTACCTGCTGACCCGCGACCTGCCGAACTTCGCCCTCTTCGCCATCGCCTGCCTGGAAGAGGACCCCGGGCCGCCTGCCGCCGTCGAAGAGGAGGACCTCGCGGCGCCCGAATACCTGACGCACCGCGCACCACCGCCTCAAGGACCCACGGCGGCGAGTCCGTCGCGCGCCGGCGCCGAGGCCGCGACCGCGCTGGCCTTCGAGCCGGACAACGGCGACGCGCCTCCCGCGCCGGTGCTGCCCCCGGCGACGCCGCCTATCGACATCTCCCGGCCCGTCGTCCGCCTGCGCAGCGACCAGTCCATAGGCCGGACGGAGTACGCCCGCACCACCGGGCCGCCCCGCCGCCTGGGCGTTCGCCTCACGGACCGCCGCGTCCTTCAGTTCGGCGGCGCCGTGGCCCTCGTCCTCCTGATCGTTGCCTTCGTCCCGGACCTCGTGCGAGAGGGCCGCAGCGAGCGGCTCGCGGGCCTCGTCGACGGCGCGCAAGCCCAGTTCGCCGCCGCCCAGGACGAGCGGGACCCGGCCCGCAAGCGCGACCTGCTGGAAGAGACGCGCCGCCTCTCCACGGAGGCCCTGCGCATCGACGAGGTCAATCCCGCGGCATCCCAGCTCCGCGAGCAGGCGACGGCCGCCCTCAAGACCATGGACGCGGTCTTCGACCTCAGCCCCCTGACCACGGTGACCACCCTCAGCCGCCAGGTCACGGGCGAGCTTTCCATAAGCGCGCTGACCGTGCATGCGGGGACGGCATACCTCCTGGACACCAAGGGGCGCCGCGTCCTCGCCGTTTCCGTGACGGAGCCGGGGCCGCCGGCCGTCGTCTTCGAGGAGGGCCAGACGTACGCCGGCACTCCCGCAAAGGCCCCCGCGTACTTCACGTGGGAAGGGCCCGACCAGACGGGCCGCCTCCTGGTGCTGGACGCCGAACGCAAGCTCTTCGAGGTGCGGCCGGGGTCAGCGCCGCAGCCGCTGGCCCTGCGGCGCACCAACACCTGGCGCTCCGTCGCCGGGATCGCGGCCTTCGACGGCAACCTCTACGTCCTCGACCCGGCCTCAAGCCAGGTCCACCGCTACCTGCCGGCGGCTTCCGGCTTCGACAGCGAGCCCACGGTGCTTCTCGCCGCTCAGGACGGGCTCAAGGACGCCCTGGGCCTGGCCGTCGACGGCGACGTATACGTCGTCCTCCGCGACGGCGAAGTCCGCCGCTTCCGTAACGGCGCCCGCCAGGACTTCGCCCTCGGCGGCATCGATTTTCCCATCGAGGCCGCCATCGGCGTCACCGTGGTGCCCGAGGCCGGAGAGGTCTACATCCTCGACTCCGACCGCAAACGCATCGTCGTGGCCGGGAAGGACGGCGTCTTTCGCCGCCAGTTCGTCAGCAACGAATTCACCGACCTCCGCGCCATCGCCATCGATGCCGCCACCTCGCAGCTGTACGTCGTCGTCGGCGACGCCCTCTTCACGGCGCCCCTGGTCAGGTAGCCCGGACCGGCCCTCGCCTCTTGCCGCCCGCTGCTCCACAATCGATAGGTGCTCGTCCTCGGCATCGAGACCTCGTGCGACGAGACCGCGGCCGGCGTGGTCGCGGACGGCCGCCGGCTGCTGGCCAA
>Ga0073934_10004789_pt1 | contig 21887 bp, 23 predicted proteins | sample LarsenN4metaG_FD_76834 | JGI IMG/M metagenome (GOLD analysis project Ga0073934, IMG submission 76834) | Hot spring sediment bacterial and archeal communities from British Columbia, Canada, to study Microbial Dark Matter (Phase II) - Larsen... ...
TATTGTTTTAGTTGATCTAACTAAAGAGCAGAAGGTTACTCCAGAATTGTTGCAGTCATACTCAGATTACACAATTTATGATGGTATGACACTGAAGGGATGGCCTGTCATGACAATTGTTAGAGGTGAGATAGTTATGGAGGATGGACAGGTGATCGGAAAGCCGAGTCATGGTAAATTTATTAAAAGTGTAAAAGTGAAAAAGTCATAATGTTACCATCTTCTCTTCGTTGCCACATTTTTCACAACGATATGTCATGGTTCTTCCTATTGGTATCAGTTCCATTTCAGCACCGCATTTTGGACATTTCTTGGTATCGCTTTGCGATTCCATTATGAATATGATATGTAATTGATGATTTATTACTTTTGCATTAATAAATACTATCTACTCTATACTAGAATTTCTTACTACAGTACTTTTATGGTAGAATCATATTACAATGTGTGACGTAAGGGGAGCAATTAGCAAGGGAGATGGTGGGAAGGTAGGATTAGATTTCGCTAGCCCACGACGCCGAACCCCCTATCTTCCTATTAACTCCAATCTAATTATTAAATTTAATATGATTGTAAGAAACTACGCACAAGTAATATATGCACTTTATGCAATTAAGTTAAGAATGCGTACATTTGTAGCGGTAGAGGTTAGCGATAAGGAAGCCATGCAAAATATGATAGAGTTTCAAAAAACTCTTATCCAAACAGGTTTGAAAGCAAAGCCTGTCTCTTCAAATCAATTGCACTTCACATTAATGTTTCTGGGCGAAATCAACGAAGCGATGCTTCAATCTGTAAAGGAAAAATTGGCAGATATAAGATTTGAACCAATAGATGTTACATACACAGGCATTGGAGTCTTCCCAAATGACAAGTTTGTTAGGGTGATATGGATAGGTGTTGATAATGAATCATCATTAAAGTTGATAAATCTGGCAAAGCAAGTTGAGACTAGATTGAATACATTGGGATTCAGGAGCGATAAACCCTTTACACCGCATATAACACTCTTCAGAGTGAATGGTAAGATTGATCTTAATGCTATAATGAATTTTAAAAATAAAACATTTGGTATTGATAAATTAAGCACTGTCAAGATAAAGAAGAGCGAATTAACGCCTAAAGGTCCGATATATAGCGACCTGTTCGCAGTGAGGAGCAATTGATGCAAGTTCTGCAGCAGGCGCTGGAACTTGTAGAACCAAATAAGAGTGATATAATACATGTTGATAGCATTGCGAATAAAGCGTTTACACTGGTGAAAGAAGCGTCAACACACTTCGATGGAGTTGTTGATGTGCTTTTTGGAGGTTCATACGCAAAGGGCACATGGCTTAGGGGAGATGTTGATATTGATATTTTCGTCAAAGTTAGACCTGATGTAAGTGAGCAGGAGTTTGAAAGGATTGGAGAAGAACTGGGGATGCTTGCTTTGAAAAGATACAAACCGTACTTGCGATACTCCGAACATCCCTATGTGGAAGCATATGTTGATAAGATCAGGGTAAATGTTGTTCCATGTTACGATGTTGAGAAAGGTAAATGGAAGAGCGCTGCCGATAGATCGCCATACCATACAAAGTTTGTGAAAGAATCAATGGGTTATGAAAAGAGGCGTGAAGTGCGTTTACTAAAGAGGTTCATGAAGACTGTCGGAGTGTATGGTTCAGAAATTGCCACACATGGATTCAGCGGATATGTGTGTGAAGTATTGATACTGAAGTATGGTTCATGCATCAACGTGTTGAAGGAAGCGACAGAGTTCAGGGAAGGAGAGGTGATAAGCATGGAAGGCATCAATGAAGATATCATCAAGTTATTCAACAGCGCATTGATAATTATCGATCCAATTGATAGCAGGAGAAATCTTGGTACTGCAATATCTGATGAGAGTGTTGGGAGGATGATACTTGCTGCTAGAAGATTCATTGAAAGACCAAGCATAAAATTCTTCAAGAGTGTACATGCTAGAAAGGAGATGAAGTTTGTTGATAATCTTATTGTGATGAAATTCAATTACAAACATAGAAGTCCAGACATAATCTGGGGACAGTTGAAGAGCAGTGTGAAGGCAATTGCAAAGCAATTATCAATCAATGGATTCAAAGTGATACGTTACACATCATCCACCGATGAAAATGGAGGTGCAGCGTTTGCATTCATGTTGGAGACAATAACAGTGCCAAAAATGATTGTTAGGCAGGGACCGAAGGTCTTTGAGCGCGACCATACTGAAAAATTTCTGGATAAAAACCTAAGGAAAAGCAAGATGATCTGGGTTGGCGATGATACTAGGGTGTTTGCACTTCTCGATAGCAGGTTTGATAATGCCATATCATTCCTCAAGTTCCTGCTCTCGAAGAACATCAATGCAAGCGGGATAGCACCTGGTTTGATGAGTGATCTGAGGAAGGGATTCCAAATTTATAGCGGTAAGAGAGTGAAAAGTGTGAAGGATGCTTTCGTTAAAGAGGCTGTGAGTGAACTTGTTACAACAGACCAATTCGCATTTGGTTGAAGTAGAAGAGCTAGCTAACGAGCCATACTCTTCTGTTCTTGGTTACCCTAGATGCTCCAGCGATGAATTAGAGGATAGGACAAGGGAGCTGAAGGCTCATCATGTAAAGAGTGTTTTGTTTGAGGGAAAGGGTGTGATCGGAAAGTTAAACATACTTGGCAAGGGATGCGTCAGCGTTGTTGTAAAGGCAATTTATGATCACGAAATAATTGCGTTGAAGATAAGGAGGACTGATGCGAATCGTGAAAGCATGGAGAGTGAGGCAATGTTGCTGGAACTTGCTAACGGCATTGGTATTGGCCCAAAATTGATCAAGAGAAGCAGGAACTTTTTGTTGATGGAGTATATTGATGGCAAAAATATGCTTAGTTTTCTGGAAGAAGAAAATGATGCAAAGAAATTGTTGCATGTTGTGTCTGAAGTGCTGGAGCAATGCTACAGACTTGATAGTATTGGTTTAGATCATGGGCAGTTAAGTGATATGAGGGAGCATGTTATAGTTAGCGATAAAATTACGATAATAGATTTTGAGAGTGCCAGTACAAACAGAAAGGTATCGAATGTTACCGCTGCTGCACAATATCTGTTCATTGGAGGACCAATGAAAGATAAGATCAGAGAGTTGCTGAGGATTAATTCAACTGATGCCATTATCCAATTGTTAAGAGCATACAAGAAAGATGCGAGTAAAGAAAACTTTGAACGCTTGAAGCAGATCCTCAATCTGTGATCGTACGTTTTTATAGCATCCAAATCATTAGAGTAGTGTGCATATTGAAATACGTGAATTGAAGGATGTGAATTTGAATGGAGGTATTGTGATAGATGGCTTCCCGGGTATGGGTCTTGCCAATGCTATCGCTTCAGAATGTATAATCGAATCATTGCAGTTAGAACCTGTTGCGATAATTGATTCCGATATGTTTCCTTCGATGTCAACAATTTACAAATCAAAACCATACTTTCCTGCAAGGATACATGCGAATGAGGATCTAAAGTTAGCGATCTTCATGTCTGAACTTACGCTGAAGGAACCGTTGCTGAAAGGTATTGGAAGAATAATTATCAAATGGGCAAAAGAACATGAATGCTCTCTAATACTAAGCGCTGCTGGTCTTCCTGTTGAAGAGGGGCAGGAGGATGGCGCTGATATGTTAGCGGTGGGGAGCACTGAAAATGCAATAAAGAGGGTAAAGGAAAAGAAAATTCCATTGCTGGAGCATGGAGCTGTGACTGGCATCCCCGGTATATTGTTGAGTGAAGGAAGGTTGGAGAATATTGATGTTATCGTATTCCTTGTTAAAGTACTGAAGGATGTTCCAGATTTTCTTGCTGCTGCGTTAATATCTGAAACATTAGCAGAATTTGCACCTTCATGCAGATGTGATGTTGCAAGTTTGGTCATGGAGGCGGAGAAGGTTGAGAAGAGGTTGAAGAAGATACAGAGTGATAGCGGAAAAGTTACGGACATAATGTATGGATGATATCAATTATTCTTGAACATTTTACCAAGATCTGGTTTCAGTACCTTACCCAGAGCATTTCTAGGCAAACTATCCAATAAAAGGATGCTAGTAGGGATCTTGTATGGAGCAAGAAATTCTTTTGCCCACTGACGAAGTTCATCTATGCTCAAACTCTTCTCCTTAAGCACTAAAGCGGCGCAAACCCTTTCTCCCCACACCTCATCATATATTCCTACAATGGCACATTCTTTTATCAATGGATGTGCACGAAGAACCTCCTCTATCTCCAGTGCTGACACCTTGTAACCTCCTGTCTTGATGATATCCATGCTTTTCCTTCCAAGTATTCTATAGATCCCATTTTCTCTTACAGCAATATCTCCAGTTCTAAACCATCCGTTGCGAAATGCTTCCTTGGTTGCATCAGGTTTATTCCAGTACTCTAGGAACACTCCTGCACCTCTAACTTCAATTTCTCCTGCTATACCATCTTCAACCAAACTTCCATCATCATTCACCAATCTCACTTCCACATTTGGCAATGGTGTTCCAACATATCCTGCAATCCTTTTATGAAGTGAATTTGATAGTGCCATTCCTATTTCAGTCATTCCGTATCTTTCCAGCAATGTACGACCAGTAATCTTCTTCCACTTCTCGAGTGTGTTGACTGGCAAAGCAACAGAACCAGAGATCATAAGGCGGAACTTTGAGCATGCTTCGGACATTATCTTCTGTTCTTCCTGTGGAGCAAACTCCCAGTATGCGATCAGCTTTTCATACATTGTTGGTACACCCATAAACAATGTTAAATCACTATCAACAAATCTAAACCATACTTCCTTTGCATCAAACTTGGGAAGCATCTCGCATATCGCTCCAATATAAAGTGCGCATGTTAATGCGTTGATGATGCCATGAACATGGTGCAGGGGGAGAGCATGCAATATGTGATCTTCCTTACTCCATCCCCAGGCAGAAATCAAACTTGTTATCTGTGCTTCAATGTTTTGATGTGTGGTAACAACGCCCTTTGGCTTGCTTGTTGTGCCACTGGTGTAAAGTATCATTGCACGTCTATGTTTATCAATTGTTGGAAGTGAAGATTGATTCTTTTCAAATAATTCTGTAGTTTGTATTAGACGTAAATTCTTTGTTTGAGCGATGGTATGAAGTGTATTCGCGAAATCTGGATGCGCAATTAGTATGCTTGCACCTGCATCTTCTATGAAATATTCCAATTCTGCTTTAGGATGTTGGAAATATAGAGGGACCGCTATACCACCTGCCCTCCAGATGCCCCACTGTGTTGCTACATACTGAAATCCTGCGGGTGTTAGGAATGCAACTCTTGCTTCATGTAAATCTTCTTTACCATCAAGCAGACATGATGCTGCTTTTGCAGAGAATTCCAACAAATCATCATAGGTGAATCTGCCTTCACTATCTAGAATAGCTGTTTGTTTCTTGTACTCGTGTGCACGAGTGATTAATTGAATAGGCATAACGTTACTTGAAGCCTAATGCTGTTAAATATTATGATAATCTTAGAAATAAATAGCAATGTACTACCAGCCTTCAGGGGGGTCGTCGTCTAGCTTGGTCCAGGATACCAGCCTGGGGCGCTGGTGGTCGTGGGTTCAAATCCCGCCGACCCCACTAACAATATAGTATTTGGTAACAAAAATTAGTCATTGCTTGAAGGCATAACTGTAGCTTGGATTTACAACCTTCCCTCCGTCAACAATCAGATAATCCCTTTCCAGCGCCCGCCCTGCTAGGAAGCGAACAATGCAATCCCTGATACCGTTAGCGTATCTCTTTTGCGCCTCCAATGTTGTACCAGAATAATGCGGTACCATCGCATGATTGGGCATGTACCTCCATGGATGATCTGCTGGCGCAGGTTGAGGGTACCAGACATCTCCTGCATATCCAGCAAGATGACCTTTTTGCATAGCCTCAACAAGAGCATCCCTATCAACAATCTTTCCCCTCGCAGTGTTCACAAGATATGCTCCTTTTTTCATATGGAATAGACGATCATGATTGAAGAGTCCATCAGTCTCTGGTGTCAGTGGTGTATGAATTGTAATAACATCACACTGTGGAATGAGATCGTCCAATGGTGTGTAACGGATACCAAGAACCTGCTCCTCCACAGTGCTGAGGCGACGATAATCATAGTAAAGCATGGTTACATCAAAGGCTCGAAGTCTTGATGCCACTCTTTGTCCGATCCTCCCCGTACCAACTATACCAACTATCTTACCTTCTAGATCATGAGCTTTCGCAGCGATATCACCTATATCCCATTTGCCATCAAGTACCTGCTTGTATGCCGGTATAAAATTATGCAGAAGGATAAGAATCTGCATCACCGCATGTTCTGCAACACTTACAACATTGCTGCCAGTGATCTCTGCTACTGTGATCCCACGCTGGGCTGCAGCTGCAAGATCTATATGATCAGAACCTATACCTGCTGTAAGAATCATGCGCAATTTAGGAGCGTTTGCGATCTTTTCTTTTGTAACATATACAGGCCAGAAGGGTGTTGTGATTAGAATATCCGTATTAGTTAGATGTTTATCAAGCTCTGTCTGTCTATCAGTTAATGCAACATATTCATGCCCTTGAGCCTCAAGGAAGTTACGGAGACCGAGTGCATTTTCAGCACAGCCCAAAAGTTCTGGTGTCTGCTGTCCAACCTGTCCAGCAGGATAGAGAACTACCACTATCTTCATGTTCTTGTTTGATTAGGTAAAAGAAGATAAGTCTTTCCATGGTCTTCAGGTTTGGGGATAAATGAACGATAAATATAATTGGAAGCATCGAAGCAACGGTTGTTACAATGAAGCAGAATGATGTTCAATGGATTGTAGAGTTCACAATTAACAAAGATAAGCTTGATGTTTTCAAGCAAATGGTTCAGGAAATTACCAGAATTGTGAAACAGAATGAGTCTGGTTGCATGAGTTATCAGTGGTTCTTTAATGATGATGAAACAAAGTGCGTTATAACTGAATGGTATTCAGATCAAGAAGCAGCACTTGCTCATTTGAATGGTGAAGGAGCGACCAAACTACTCCCTAAACTTTTAGAAATAGCAAAGATAACAAGGTTGGAAATCTATGGTGAACCAGGAGAAGAGGTTAAAAGTAGATTGATAAAATTAGGCGGTAAGACATTTCATTTCTTTATTGGTTTTTCACGCTAATTTAACGAATCACAACTTAATTCAAGAAATCAATTTTGATGCTATCCCTGCTATTCTCTTTCCATGCGCTTTTGCCACCGCAAGATCTATATCTTTCAGTTGATCAACTTTTGCTCCAACAATACCAGATGGTCCATAGGGGCTTCCACTTATGAATAATTCCTTAACACTGTATGGAACACCAACTATTATCATACCTTGATGCAGCATTGGAAACATCATTGAGACCGCAGTTGTCTCCTGACCTCCATGCATACTCCCGGCACCAGTAAACACACCCCCAACTTTTCCTACTAACTTATTTTCCAGCCACAAACTGCTTGTTCTGTCCCACAGTGTTTTCATTTGCGCAGACATGTTACCAAACCTCGTGGAGAGCCAAATATGATCGCATCATGCTCGGGCATCTCTTTCACCAACTGTTCAATTGCAGCAGGAGGATACCGCTTCTCAAGATCTTCAGCAATCTTTAACCAGTCTGGATTCTTCGCTATTATCTCCCTTGGCACATCATCGGCAATTCTTCTTATGACAACATCTGCACCTGCTTCCCTTGCACCTTCTGCCTCCGCTTCGGCCATCCTTGCAGTGTTTCCGTATCTGGTGTAGAAAATTATTAAAACTTTTGGCTTCCCTGCCATACTCTAATCATCACATTCTATTTGATAAATTTTCATGTAATGAATAAATAAGATGAACGAATATAACATGCGTTACGTAGCAGTTAAATTCCAATGATTCCATATAATGGATGGAAATGCCGACCGCATATGTGGTTATAACATGTGATCTGGGCCATGAGGCTGAAGTGATTCAGGCACTTTCCAAGTTAAAGGATGTGAAGGAAGTGCACGGCACTTTTGGTGTGTATGATATTGTTGTAAAAGTTGTCTCTGACTCGATGGAATCACTTAACAAAACCATCACTCTTGGCATGACCTCAATTAGACATCTGCGTTCCAAAATTACATTGATAGTGATAGAGGGGCAGGGCGAAGTCTCTATAGGTTCAGAATACAGATAATTAGTGTTAAAACTTTTTTGTTAGTGCAACGTAATAATTATTGTGTATTTTGTAGGTTGTAGCGGATGGTTCTACTGGCACTGGAGGGGTAAGTTTTATCCTGAGAATTTACAGCAGAGCAAGTGGTTCCAGCATTATGTAAAATACTTTAACACTGTAGAACTCAATTCACCATTCTATCACTGGCCAAAGCAGTCAACAGCAAAATCGTGGTACAGGCAGGCGCCGGAAAACTTTGTTTACACATTGAAGGTTAATGATACAATAACTCATATGAAGAAATTCAAGGGAACCGCTAGATTGGTGAAAGAGTTTTACAAACTTGCTGATGAGCTTAAGGAGAAGATGGGCTGCTTCCTCTTCCAATTGCCTCCAAGTTTGAAGTTTAGCGAAAACAAGTTGAAGGAGATATTGAATCAGCTAGAGCCTGAAAAGAAGAACGTTGTTGAATTCAGACATGTTAGTTGGTTCAAGAAGGAGGTTTATGATGAATTTAAGAGCAATGGAATAATTTTTTGCATTGTGAGCTATCCACACTTACCAGAGGATTTGGTGAAAACTGCCGATGATATTTACATAAGGTTACACGGTAAAAAATCGAGGTATGCTAGTAATTATAGCAAGGAGGAATTGGAGCAATGGTCTCAGAAAATACAAAAATCAAAGGCAAAGAATGTTTGGGCTTATTTCAACAATGATTTTAATGCACATGCTGTAAATAATTCGTTGTATTTGAAGAAACTACTATCGTGATCAATTATCCTGCAGAAAGATCCCAATAATTAGCATCATGCACAATTTCTGTTGGAAGACCAAGGGATTTCCACTCCTTCAAGGATTTTGCGTACAACTTCACATTTCTGTATCCTGCAAGTTGTAATGCATAATAGGCAAGCCCAGAAAGTGTTCCTACACTACCGCAGTATGTGATAACCTCCTGCGTGTTGGAGATGCCTCGGTTCTGCACCAATCTCTTAAGTTCACCAGGGGATCTAAGAATCTTATTCTCTCCAGAGAAGGTCTTCCACGGTATGTTGATTGCCTTCGGTATATGATGATCTAGATAGTTCAATCTCTCCCTCGAATCAACCAGAACCTTCCCATCCTGCCCAACTGAAGAGTTAACATAATCAACGGTGGCAAGAATGTCCTTGTTAACATTCAGCGAATGCTTTGCTTTCTTATAAACTACATTCCTTTTCTCCGTTTTAAGCCCCATAAATTTCCATGTGCTATACATAACAGACAGCAACGAAACGTTTTGGTGTCCTATGTATTCAAGAGTCCAAGCGACCCTTGCTGCCAATGCACCGAATGTATCATCGTAAACAACAACGTGGATATCATCATCTATGCCAGCGTTCTCGAAAACCTCAACAACCTTCTCCAGACCCTCTGCATTCAATACATTTGCCAATGGTATGGATACGGCTGTAGGTAAATGTCCTTCTCTATACTCTTCAGTCTTTCTTACATCAACAACTCTGACCTTCTTCTTTGCAATTGCCTTCATCAGATCATAGGGCTCAATAAGGATTGGATACTTTCTTGAGCCTGGATGATATTCACTTGATCTCAAGCTGCGCATTCGCCCCTTGCAGTCTTTGCTGTAAACCTGGTTTCATTACCATAGTCTACATAGGAATCGGGGCTTTCCTCCGGACTGGGTAACTGTGCGATTTTATCAACAATTACCTTAAGACCCTCCGAGTTCTTCACAGATCCTGTACCTTCACCCCTCAGAATCCTATCGATCCACTCATTCAATTTCTCTCCTTCCTTTCTCTCCTGCCTGTACAGTTCTATGATCTTCAGCAAAATATCGATGACCTTCTTTGCAGGAATCCTTGTGAATACCTTGCCAAGAGAAGCGTTCTCTCCAGTGCTACCTCCGAGGAGCATGATGTAAGTTGGGGCAAGCGAATTGTTGACCCTAGATGCTCCTCCATAGAACCCTAGTGTAGCGACTTCATGCTGACCACAGGAGTTTGGACATCCGCTTATCTTTATGGTTGCATCCCTCAATCCATCCTCCGTATCGATACCAAGTTCGATGAATTTGCCCTGTATCTCCTTGGCAAGTCTATGTGAGTTTGTTATAGCAAGATTGCATGATGCTGTTCCAACACAGCCAACAGTAGATGCTATAGTTAACGCGCCGGGATTTGCAAGACCAGCAGCAACAAGCTTCTCGTAAAGATATGGCAGGTCAGATCGCAGAACCCATCTAAGCACTATATTCTGAGAAGGCGTTGTCCTTACACATCCCTCCGCAGAGAATTCCCTGCATATCTCTGCAATGGCCTTGAGCTGTCTGGAAGTAATATCTCCTGACTGCAGTGTGATGAAAGCCATAACATATCCGCGTTGTTTCTGTGGCACAGTGTTTGTACGCAGCCATCTCTGAAAACCAGTTGGATTCACGTTAGATTCGTGTGAAACTATTGCTGGTGCTGCGCTTGGAGTTTCTTCCTCAACGATCTCCAACTTTACACCAGTTGATTTTGTAGCATTTACAATTATACGTTCTTTCAATACAAGTTTCTGGAACTTCACAAAACCCATATCATGCACAAGGTAGCGCATTCTGTTTCTGTGCATCTTTTCTCTGTCACCCAATCTATCAAACAGTCTTACTGTTGCCATGCATGTAGGTAAGACATCATCCATAGGAGTGAAATCCTCAAGGAGCTCTGCTATGAATGAGGCTGGACCCAGCCCGCCTCCAAGGTATATCCTGAAACCTTTCACTTGTTGACCGTTAACCTCCTTCACAGCAGGAACCAGACCTACATCAGCTATCCTAACCAAGCTGTGCTCTTGGCAGCATGCAAAGTTAAACTTGAACTTCCTAGGCAGGTTCTGGTTCATGGGATTTCTTAGGAAGAACTTTGCAACGGCCTTTGCATATGGTGTGGCATCAAATGCTTCATTCGGACATACACCTGCAAAGGGACTGCATACGACATTTCTTATCGTATTACCGCAAGCTTCCCTAGTTGTAAGACCGACCTCTTCCAAACCCCTCAGTACTTCTGAAACATCATCAAGCTGAACCCAGTGCAACTGTATATTCTGCCTTGTTGAAACATGCGCTCCTCCTATGGAAAATCCATCGCTAAGGAAGGCTAACTTTTCCAACTGCTCAGGAGTGATTATGCCAGAAGGCACCTTGATACGCACCATACTAAAGTTCGCCTGCATTCTGGAACCATAGGTTCCATTCTGGAGTCTGAACCTTCGAAACTCTTCTTCTCCAATCTTCTTCTGCCTGTAGAGCTTTACAATTTCGGCAAAAGTATTCACTTCCTCTGGTCTGGCCCAGTTCTCCTTTGTCCTTTTGATCTGGAGGCGCCTACTCTGTCCTCTACTCTTCATATGGATTCCTCTCCACATCGCCATATATAAAAATAAGAGTAGTTACTTACTTTGCATGGTTTTGTAGTTGCTTAATATTGAATAGCGGAACTGCTTGCCGTCATTAACCATATTCATAAGTTACACCCTTCTCGCCTTTGGGATGCTTCCAGTTAGTCTCATTTGAACATGTTCCGCATTCTATGCATCCTTCATGCTGCAATACAACCTGCGACTTGAACCTCTCCTTATCAATAATTTCCATTATGTAACATTTTGTTGGACATAATTGAACCATGCCTTTGATGAACTTGGAATCTGGATCGATTATCTTTATGTGGGGTTCGAGATCATCGTTTATCTTGATTCTAGCGATCCTCTCATCTATACGCTGCGGCTTTATCTTGTAATCGGGTTCAACTGTTCTTCCAATCTTCTCAGCAATCTCCATAGGTATCTTCACATAGGCTTCATTGCTTTCTATTAAAGCAAGTAATGTGCGTTGATTAAGCATTCTTGTAATTGTTTTGGCAAATTCCTGAACCGATGCCTTTTGCAGTAACACGAATCCAAGGCGTAGAAAAAGGTTCAAAGATTCTGTTGGTATATCCTTGCACGCATTCACAAATATACGTAGATATTCAAAATCAATCCTCTTGATATCATTGGTATATGGGCTTTCGTTTATCGCCAAACCGTAAAGCCCGCCTAAATATTCTTCCGAAAAATTCTTCTTCTCCTTTGCCCTTGCAATTACCCTTGCAGCCCTTGCTGCATCATCTATCCCTATGTTTATCCCCTCAATCCTTGTGCCGACGAACACTCCCCTACCGGCAGCATCACCGACAAACAAAACATTATTCTTATATGGTTTTTCCATCATTGCCCTCTTTCCATCGGGAACGAGTTTTGCAGAGTATTCCAGTTCAACATAATTGGTAGTGAATGAAACGCTAAAATTTTCTTCTAATTGTTTCCTGACCTCGTCCAGACGCTGCTTGATCTCTTCCTCGCCCTTATACAAGCCCGATGCTAATGCCTTCCTCCTCGCACTTTTTGAATAGTATGTGTATCGCAACTCCTCCCATGCCTTCAACAACTTGGCAATGCCAAATCTAATTCTCAATTGCTCTTCCTTTGGAAGATCCTTATCAACCTCTTTAACAAACGGAACCTCATCCTTGATGAAGTTGCTTACCTGAGGAATTGTTAGAAAATTATCAAGCAAGGTATATGGTTCAATGGGGCTCTTTATCAGAGAATCCAGATGGTAAACCAAGCCAACGGAGAGTGTATCTTTGTTTGTGTAAATGAACCCGCCTCCGTTATGCCCTCTGGAAATATCACCTGCAAACAGGTGCGCTGCACCTTCTCCATCCTTCAAACTATATCTTTCATCGATTATATCCTCGGGCAATCTTACCACAGATTTCACACCTTGGTAAAGTGCCTCAACTTCAAACTTTTCCCTTGCGCCAGTCATGAGAGCAACTTCGGAGTTAACACCATCTGCAGCAATGACAGCATCGACCTGTATGGGTTCAATTTCATCCGTCTCCACTATTGTTTTACCATTATCCCATGCAATATTCTTAACATGGACGCCAGAAACTATACCCCCACCATTCTTCTGTGCTGCTTCATCTGCCTGCTCAGCAAACCATGCGTTGAGCTTAACCATAAGCACTGAATACGCAAAATTGGTTTGATAGTTGTGAGCGTCCGTTAAATCAGCAGTGTACACCTTATTGCCAGAAACAGCGTTAAGATAATATCCGGTGATCTTCCTCTGCAGAGGTGCCTCCTCCAGAAATTGTTCGTACACATCCTCAACATTGTACACTTTTCCATCTTTGTAGGTTTTAGAGTAAAGTATGCCTCCAGTAATACTCTTCGAACCTACCGGTTTTGCAGATTCAAGAACAACTGCCTGCAGACCCAATTTGGATAACTCCATCAATGCAGCTAAACCCGCAGAGCCTCCTCCAACTATAGCTACATCATACTTCTCCATCATTTACCACCTTTCAATTTCTTGACAGAATCTATCAATGCAGGTAAAACATCCTCCATCCTTCCCTGTATGTACACATCGCTTTCATCCTTGATCGGTGCATCAGGATCCGGATTTATTGAAACTACAAATTCAGATTCCTTCATGCCTATTATATGCTGGGCAGCTCCGCTTATTCCTATTGCTACATACAGTTTGGGTTTTATCTTCTTCCCGCTGGTGCCAACAACTCTTGCAGGAATGAAATATGTTGATTTTATTGATTGGCTTACTGGGTATGGCTGCTTTGATAATGGCAATGAAATTGCAACCTCAGCATTCAACACTTTTGCAAATTGCTCTATCAGTTTGATATTACTTTCAGGCGCATCCTTTATTCCCCTTCCAAACGCAACCACTACATTATAATCTTCCAGTGGAACCTCACTCTTTATTATTTCACGTTTGGTTATCCTTATCCTGAGATCTTTGCCAGCAAAGGTCGGTTCATATTCAACAATGTTGCCCTTCCTGCTCTTATCTATAACAGGTTGAAACACGCCAGGAATTATGCTGCATGCCTGAGGAGAAAACTCGCTAGCAATTTCAGGATTCTTGTTATCCAAGCACAATATTTGCGTCCAGAGAAAACCACTGAAGTCAGGTCTGTACATGAATGATATTTTTTCATACTTCTCTGGCTTCCCTTTTGTTTTATGCTCATGTGTGATTATAACATCATCAACTACTAACTTGTTAACATCTGAAGCTAAGCCTGATTCAAGTTCTGCCAATACTGTTGATGACAAGTGCCTGCCTATCGCATCCGCACCAAAGAACATGTAACGTGGCTTTTCATAATCTTCCGACACTTCAACTGCTTTAGCAACTGTTTTCCTATCTCTAACAATGGAACAGATCACTTTGGTATCAAGCATTATCTTCGGATACCTTAACTCTGGATGGTCTGCAAATATTACAGCATCTGCACCAGCGTGTATTGCTTTTTCACATAATGGTTTTGTGTTATGCCCAAGGATGATTGCTATCACCTTTTCATTCAATGAATACTTGCGATTAAAATCGTCCATCAGCCTCCTTGCCTCTCCGAGCATCTCAAAACTTACATTGGCAGGGTTTCCATCATCATGCTCAAAGTGAACGAAGAGATGCTGGTACTTCATGAATATCACTTGCTGTTCAGCATCTCCACAATTTTCGTGCTCACGTCTAACAATTCACTATCATTTCCATGTATTATCTTGGTCTTCCTGCTTGTTTTGACCCTTGGAACCTTCTCCACCTTATACACTATCGTTGGAGAACCTGGTAGACCAACCTTCTTCATATCGACCCCAAGATCCTTTGCATTCCATACCTTCAGATACTGCTTGTAGTTCTCGCTCCTCTTCCTTGCCTCCTTCTGCAGTCTTACATACTTGAGACGATGCGAAACTGTGTTGTAACGTTCCTTGTAGGATGGATCAATTGCAATGAGTGCTGGTAATGGACATTCAACCTCCTCAAGTATAGAATAAAGACCCTGAATCTCGATTAACCTTCTTGCATGTAGCATCTTGTTAGCAAGATCTACATTGTAATCTATCACATTACCAAGAAAGTTGAAGCCCAACTTCCATGCTGCCTGTGGACCAGTCTGCCCAGTTTCGCCATCAACAGCTCTATGCCCACCTATCACCAGATCAATGGAACCCATGCGTTCTATACCGGTTTTGAGCGCTTCTGCTGTGGCAAGTGTATCTGCACCAGCAAATGCTCTATCACTGTAGAGATGTAATTCATCAGCGTTGCATATTTCTAATGCCTGCTTCAATGCAATATCTGCTATCGGTGGACCCATAGTGCACACTTTGATGTTGGCATCGTAAAGAACCTTGGAATAGAACGCTGCTCTGGATGCTATGGCGCTATGCGGCCCTAATATGCTTCTGGTTTGTGATCTATTAAGTGTACCGTCTGCATTATAACTAACATTTCCTTCCGACAAATCGGGCTCTAGTTTCACTATTATAGCTATGTTTAGTGTGTTTTGCATTTTGCTACTCGACCCTTACAAACATTCAACATGAAAATATTAGTTGCAATCATGATTTGAGCTTCAAACTCAATAGACGTTATAAAAATCTGACGTTAAAGGGAGAATCCTGAAATAGCATCCTTAACGCTCTTCACACCCTTGTCAAACCACTCCTTCTCTTCAGCATCAAGTTCAAGCTCAATTATCTTTTCGACACCGTCCTTGCCTATCACCGCTGGAACGCCTATGCATATATCCTTGGCACCGTACTGACCGTTAAGATATGCTGCAACGGGCATCACCTCTTTTCTATCCTTAACAATTGCATCAGCCATGTGCATAACAGCGTTTGCAGGTGCATAGATCGTTGCTCCCTTCAACGCTATTACTTCGGCCGCCACCTTCCTTGTATTCTCAACGATCTGCTTTGCTGTCTCATTATCAACAAACTTGGTTAATGGAATGCCTGATATTGATGAGTATCTTATCAATGGTAACATGTTCTCGCCATGCTCTCCAATAACCAATGCATCTACGGATGCTCTTGATACCTTTGTAGCATCTGCGATGAAACTGACAAACCTTGATAGATCAAGCATATTGCCCATACCCATCACTTTATTCTGTTTGAAACCTGTAACCTTTAACGTAACATAGGTCATCGGGTCCAGTGGATTTGTAACTGTAATTACTGTTGCATCCCTTGCATACCCTGCCACTTTCTTTGCAACATCCTTCACTATCGATGCATTGGTGTTAAGCAAATCCATCCTGGTCATGCCAGGCTTTCTGCCCACTCCAGCAACTATTACAACAATGTTGGAGTTTTTCATATCCGCATAATCATTTGAACCTCTAACCTTGGTATCGATGCTCCTTTCAGAGAGTAGATGCGAAATGTCCATCGCCTCGCCCTGAGGCAATCCCTTGATTATATCCAATAACAATACTTCAGTATCGATCTCTTTCATTGCTATCTGCAGTGCCATAGAACTTCCAACCTTTCCAGAGCCAACAATCGTTATCATGCCATGCCCTAGATTTTGCAATTACTTATAGGTTTGCATTAAATTCATCTTTTAATTCATGTTTAGATCAAATTTATATTAACAGAGTCATTTACAACTTGCATGCTAGTAGTGCTTGATTCACAGATCTCTGGAATATCTGGCGATATGTTACTATCTTCATTGGTAGATATCGGTGCCAATAAGAGAAAAGTTATCGATGCAATAATGTCGTGCCAGAATTTTCTTGAAGGAAGTAAGATAATTGATGCGTCATTTGAAGAAGTAACAAGATCGGGTTTTCGTGCAACTGCGTTGAAGATAAAATATGAAGAGTCTGTGCATGAGAGGAAGGGCATTGAGATGTATGATGCGATTGCACGCTGCTGTGACTCTTTAGATTTAGAGAATAAAACGAAAGGATTCGCATTGCAGAGCATAAAGACATTGATTGAAGCAGAGGCAAGTGTGCATGGGGAGCAGTACAGCAATGTGCATTTGCATGAAGCCTCTAGTATTGATACACTTGTTGATATCATAGGCACTGCAGTTGCTATACAGGATCTTGGTTTGTTCAATGCTGAAATTTATTCCAGCAAGGTTGCTGTTGGAGGGGGAATGTTAACATTTTCGCATGGCACAGTAACAAACCCTGCAAGTGCCATACTGGAGATCTTCAAGAACAGGAACTTTACTCTGATAGGAGGGCCTGTTGATTCAGAACTTACAACTCCTACAGGTGCTTCTATGCTGGTTAATTTGGCAAAAGGGAGTATGGATTTCTTTCCTGCAATGCAACCAATTAAAGTTGGGTATGGAGCGGGAAGCAAGGATTTCCCAAATCTTCCCGATGCGCTAAAGGTTGTTTTGGGGAAGGAGGTGCAGAGTATGCAGATGGATACTGTTTATGTTCTGGAAACAAATGTTGATGATGCTAGTGGGGAAATAATTGGAAATATGATAGATAGTTTGATGGAAAAGGGAGTGAAGGATATTAGTGTTATTCCAACAACGACCAAAAAGAACCGTCCTGGAAATCTTATTCGCGTCATATGCGATTATGAGGTATTGAATACTGTTCTCGATGCGTTGATAAAAGAGTCAGGAACGTTGGGCGTAAGGGTGCAGCAGACCTCACGTTATGTAGTACCAAGAATTACACTCTCAGTTCCAATAAGCATCAAGGGAGAGGAATTTCTTGTTCGTGTGAAGGTGGTTAAGGAGCAGGATAAAGTGATCTATGCAAAGCCGGAGTATGAGGATGTCAAGAATGTATCAATGAAGTTGAAGATTCCCTTTCGCATCGCATCATCGATGATACAGCAGGCAATAATGGAAAAGTTGTCAGTGAAACAGTGATGAAAAAGATTGATGAACTTGTGAATTGGTTTTCTGATAAGGGAAGAGTGATCGTTGCTTTATCTGGAGGAGTGGATAGCGCAGTTGTTGCATATGCTGCAAAGAAAGCTCTGGATGGGAATGCGATTGCTGTAACCGCAGATTATAAGACATTATCAAATGAAGAGCTGGAGAGTGCAAGGAAGATCGCAGAAGAGATAGGGATTAAACATAAGATAATTGAATATAGTGAATTGGAGAATCCTGACTTTGTTAAGAATGATGAGCGTAGGTGCTTCCATTGCAGAAACGAACTTGCCATTCATTTGCTTGAAGTTGCGAAGCAGGAGAATGCAAAGTTAATAGTGGATGGGACAAATGCTGATGATCTGAATGATTTCAGACCGGGAATAGTTGCGTTAAGGCAGAATGATGTTAGAAGTCCATTGGTTGAATTAGCGATAACGAAAGGTGAAGTTAGACAGATAGCTGATGCATTAAACTTATCTATATTTGATAAACCATCTAATGCCTGCTTGGCATCAAGGATTCCGCATGGAATAGAGGTTACAAATGATAAATTGAAGAGGATAGAGCAGGCAGAGATGGTTGTAAAGAGATTGTTTGGAGTAAAACAGGTCAGGGTCAGAGACCATGGAGAAATTGCTAGGATAGAGGTTGGAAAGGATGAGAGGCATCTTTTATTTGATAGCAAGAAATTGGATGCTCTTGACGCTGAACTGAAGAAACTTGGTTACAGGTTCGTTGCTATAGAGGCAAGTGGTTATAAAACTGGAAACTTGAACGTGATCTGAATGATCTATCTGGACAATGCAGCAACAACTCCAGTATTAGATGAGGTGCTGGATGCGATGATGCCGTATCTGAAGGAACGTTATGGTAATCCATCATCAATACATAAACTTGGAAGAGAAGCGAATAATGCTCTTCAACTGGCAAGGAGGAGAATTCTGCAATTAATCAATGCAAAAGGACGTATCATATTCACGTCTGGTGCAACAGAAGCAAATAATCTTGCGTTAAAAGGACTTGCATACTCAATGAAGGGCAGGGGAAATCATATTATCACAAGCAGCATTGAGCATGAAGCCATCCTTGAACCATGCAAGGATTTGGAGAAAGACGGTTTCAATTTTACTTATTTGCCGGTTGACAAGTATGGCATAATTGATCTTAACGCATTGGAGAATTCGATAAGTGATAAAACAATTCTGATCAGTATCATGTTCGCAAACAATGAAGTTGGAACCATACAGCCTGTAAAGGAAATTGTGGAGATAGTGCATAAGCATGATATAGTATTTCATACGGATGCTGTGCAGGCTGTTGGGAAGATACCTGTTGATGTGCAATCATTGGGGATAGATATGGTAACATTGTCAGCACATAAGATGTACGGACCAAAAGGTGTGGGTGCTCTATGCATTAACAATGATTTGGAGATTGAACCTGTAATGCATGGTGGAGGACAGGAAAATGAAATTAGGTCTGGAACACAGAACGTTGCTGGTATAGTAGGCATGGGTAAAGCTGCCGAATCAGCGATGCAACATATTGATGAATATGCGGGTCATGTTAAGAAACTGCGTGATGCGTTGATCAATTCTGTATCAAGTAAAATAAAATATTCAAAACTAAATGGTCATCCTGTACAAAGATTGCCTAACAATGCTCATTTCACGTTTTTAGGTGTGAATGGAGAAGATCTGATTATTAAATTAGATGAAAACGGGATTGAAGCTTCGACAGGTTCTGCATGCTCTGTCCAAAAGCAAAAAGCATCGCATGTGTTAAAGGCAATGGGTCTTAACCATGAAGAAATAACAGGTTCATTGCGGTTAACGCTTGGTATACAGAATACTGCGGAGGAAATTGATGCGACTGTTAACGCATTGGTAGAAATTGTAGGCGAATTGAGAAAGGTTTCTCCGTATAGGCTGAAGTATAACGTAACGTAATTTAGCTAATATTAGCGAAGATTCTTTATATGAATATGCGATACAATGTTTCAGTGAAGTTCAACACTGATAGCATCGAAGTTGATGGCGATACAATAACTGTTGGTATAAAATCCAAACCAGAGAGAGGGAGGGCAAATAGAGAACTTGTCGATAAACTGGCAAAGCATTTTGATATTCCAACTTCAAATGTAAGGATTGTAGCGGGTTCAAAGTCTAGGAAAAAGATAGTGGAAATTATAGAGTGATCTCTTACACTTTCCTTATTGCTTTCAAGGCTGATTATAATGTTAGCAAACTTCCATATGCGAAATGCAGTGCTAACAATTTACAAAACTATGCAGGATTCACGTAGATTACAGATCACTATAATATCCGGATCAAATACTGACAATAGAAATCCAACAGAAATTAGCGTTAACACCGCACCTATCATCCTCATACCATGTAACAGGAGCTTGAAGGTTGTGCCAAACATATACCATCTATGATTCACTGCGATAATTGCTTTTCCATACCTTGCCTTGTTCTTGCAGCTGCTCTATGCCTAAATACGTCTATATGGAGTAATGATGCACATTTCAAGAAACAGAGCAAGGTCAAACCTTATAACAATGAAGAATTACGGCAATTACTTTGAGTTTGCTATCAGATCAAATTTCTGGTTAAATATTGTGAATGTGTTATCATCGTACAGACAGAAAACTATCTTCTGCAAACCTGTTTGCCCTCTGCAATATTCTATCGTAGTATTCAACATAATATCAGCACACCTATCAACAGGAAATTTGTAGATCCCTGTTGAAATAGCAGGGAATGCTATGCTCTTCAACTCGTGTTTATCAGCAAGTTTCAATGCACTGAGCGTTGCACTTCTCAACTTTTCATCCTCATCCCCTTCTCCCATTCTGGGCCCAACAGCGTGTATGACGTATTTTGCTTTGAGCTTACCAGCACTTGTTATCACAGCATTTCCTACGGGGCAGAACCTTAGTTTATCAGATTCTCTCTGAATCACATACCCTCCCTTGTTCACAATTGCCCATGCAACGCCTCCTCCATGCTGGAGCTGCGAATTTGCCGCATTTACTATTGCGTCGGTAGCAAGCTCAGTTATGTCTCCCTTTACTAATTCTATCATTGTATTGATCTTCACCATGATATTGATTGATTAGAAAAGTTAATAGCATTTTCTAATCCCGAAACTCTTTTATAATCTCGTGATGCGATGCGTCTTATGGCCAAACGTTCCAAAACCAAATCGAAGAAGATAAAAACAGCTAAAGCAAGGCCAAAGGCTAAAGCGAAGGTACTGGAGGTTGGCAGCAAGGCACCAGACTTCACATTACCCGATCCAGAGCTCTATATGAAGGGTTTGGAGGATTTTAGGGGTAAGAAAGTGGTGTTGGCATTCTTCCCTGCTGCAATGTCTCCCGTTTGCACAAAGGAGATGTGTTCATTTCGTGATTCATTCCAAGAGTTGAGCAATGCAGGGGCACAGGTAGTGGCTGTAAGTATTGATGGACCGTTTGCCAACAAGCAGTTCACTGCAATGCATAACCTGAACTTCCCAGTTTTGAGTGATTATGCACGGGATGCGATAAGGAAGTATGGGGTTGTGATGCCAGATCTACTACATGTGAAGAAGTATAATGCTGCTAAACGATCCGTATTTGTGATAGATCCAAGTGGTACCATAAGATACAAGTGGGTTTCTGACAACCCGTTGATAGAGCCGAACTATGAGGAGATAAAGCAGGTAATAAGGACCATCTAATTTACTTTTTATTCTTAATCAATACATGTATGAACAGCTCTGCTTCTGGGCCGCCAGCATTTGTAACAGAAATCAAAAACGCTTCTTTTCTGCAATTAAATTTTGTATCCTTAATCTTCAGATCCTACAACTATTGACACGCTAGGAGGTCTATACTCTTTAGCAGCAAA